>Ga0209515_10008581_pt1 | contig 11881 bp, 21 predicted proteins | sample Subgroupgradi54m_FD_187454 | JGI IMG/M metagenome (GOLD analysis project Ga0209515, IMG submission 187454) | Subsurface groundwater microbial communities from S. Glens Falls, New York, USA - GMW60B uncontaminated upgradient, 5.4 m (SPAdes)... ... | reverse complement strand
TAATAAGCGCCATGGACAAAAATTTTGAAAAGCGCGTGGCGGCTTTTAACAAAGTCGTTATAACATCGGAAGAAGTTTACAAGTCACCAGGTCATCAAGAAACCACTGGTCGAGCCATCGATGCTTTATACGACTTATTCGATGCCAACGGCGCGCAATACCCTTACTCAAAAGCCCCAGAAGCTATTCTTATATTGGCAAGTAACGCTGTTCTTATTGCCCAAAACAACATCGCACTTAGTAGAAGGCCTTAAATTTAAAATGAAGTCTGATATTCATCCCCAATACTTCCCCCAGGCACAAGTCATTTGTGCTTGTGGTAACCGGTTCACCATTGGCTCGACCAAAGAACAAATTCACGTTGAGCTGTGCTATAACTGCCACCCATTTTATACTGGCCAACAAAAGTTTGTTGATACCATCGGCAACATTGAAAAATTCCAATCCAAGCAAAAAGTTGCCGTGGCCAAACAGGCAGTAGTGAAACAAAAAAAAGTCCAAGCTGAAGAAGAAGATCGCCGCCCCAAGACACTTCGAGAAATGTTGCAACAAGCCAAGTAGCAATCCAGGTTCACAGTAGACCGCGTTCTCAGTTCACGGTAAAATATCTACATGTTTAATTTTGAGAATCTAAACATTTACCAAGAGAGTCTCAACTATTCTAGTTTAGTATATAAAATTACAAGGTCCTGGCCAAAAGATGAACTATTTGGTTTGACCAACCAAATTCGACGAGCCGCGGTCTCAATAACACTCAACATTGCTGAGGGAAGCAGTCGAACAAAAAAAGATTTTCGGCATTTTCTTGACCAAGCACGTGGCTCTTGCTATGAAACAGTCGCGGTCGTAACTACAGCGAAGAAGTTAAGTTATATTACTGAAACAGAATTTTTATCTATTTATGAGACAGCAAATCGATTGTCGAGAATGATCAATGCACTAAAAAATTCATTGAAATAATTATGGATCAACAAGTACCAGACTATCTCAAGGAAATAGTGAACAACCTCGATAAACAAATCGAGGAATCTCGCATGTTATTAAACGACCCAACGCTTCATGATATGGCTTCCCAGGAAATTCAAAGGCTGGAGAACGAGAAACAAACTCTCCTGAGTTCTACTGTGAACCGTGAACCCGATTCTACTGTGAACTCTTCAGCCGATCCGTTTGACAACCGTAATATTGTGTTAGAAATCCGCGGCGCCGCCGGGGGCGAAGAAGCCAAGATCTGGGGAGAAGATCTACTGCGGATGTACACTCGCTTTGCCCAAAATCAAGGTTGGCGGGTAGCTCCCGATGGTCCATTGGCGATAAAAATTAACGGCAAGGGGGTTTACGGCAAACTAAAATTTGAATCTGGCGTGCACCGGGTGCAACGCGTTCCCGCCACCGAATCATCTGGCCGAGTTCACACCTCCACCGCTACTGTCGCAGTATTGCCAGAACTCGAAGATTTTGATATCCACATTGATCCCGCCGATATTAAAGAAGACTTCTACCGCGCCGGTGGCCACGGTGGCCAAAATGTTAACAAAGTAAGCTCCGCCGTGCGTCTCACCCATCTCCCCTCTGGTATCGTCGTTACTTGCCAGGATGAACGCGATCAGCCCAAAAACCGCGCCAAAGCCTTGGAAAAGCTCCGCCAAATTCTCTGGGAACAAGAACAGGTTCGCCAACTGGCGGAACTCTCTTCTGACCGACGCGCCCAGGTAGGCACCGGCATGCGCAACGAAAAAATCCGCACCTACAACTTCCTCCAAGACCGCGTCACCGACCACCGCCTGGACAAAAACTTCCACAACATTGACATCATTATGGAGGGCAACCTCAACGAGATAATCCAAGAATTGCAAACCAAATTTACTGAGGTATAATAAGCTCGTCTATGCCAGAAAAACCAAGCATAATTGAACGATTGGTCATCAATGCCCTCAAAGAGCCAGAAAGATATGGGCAACTGATTGGCGAGCTTATTGCCACTGGTGCTATCGCGATTGGACTTCTTGGCCTAATTCTTATTCGCTAAATGGGAAAGGCCCCTCTCGAGATATTTCCCTGCTCTCCCCATTGTCCCCTTCTTCCAGAATATTACGCCAAGCAAGGAGCAACGGCATCACTAGAAATATCAAATCGCTTAAGTGAACTAACTTACCTAGCAGCAAAAAGTAAATACCACCTTCGCATCGAATTTGAAACCACCCAAATCCCCCCTTTGTCTGAAGTTATAAACAAAAGCCTCTGCCTGCACCCAAACTACAACGGCCTCGGCGGCCTCCCCGGCCTCTGTTTTCTAAAGAAAAGTTAAATCCACTATTGACTATAGTATGGGCAATGCGTGATAATTCCCAAAGAAAACTATATGTCAGAAATAGAACCTTCTAAAAAAAGACCCCGTTGGCACACTGTCGTTTTACCTTGGGGTAACATATACAAAGAAATCAACCTACCAAAAAGAAATTTGTTCGGCCATAGAGTTGAACAAAATATGTTTCTCCACTCCCGGGGACCAAACCGCTGGGCCGAGGTTTCCGTTCACCAAACCATCAAAAAGAATCATGTTCCATTTTTACCTTTCTTGGGAGGTAAAACCGTCGACTACACCGTAAAAAACTATGAAATCCGCGGCTCTGATCCACAAACAATAAATAGGGTGGAATTAAAATATAGCCGCCATACCGGAAGAGTTCACATTGTAGACTACAACAAAGATCCAAAAAAAGAATGGATATCATTTAATTTTCCTGACCTAGAACGAGTCTATCTTGCCGACCCACACATCATCCACGTCCGCTCCGTCCTTTTCCAGGCCTAAATCTCTGTGTTATAATCCCCTAAACATCAAACGGCGTGTTTGGTGAACCGCACATTCACAAGAAGGAGAAAAATGTCCACCCCAGTTCTTGTCAAAGAGCAAGAAAAAAGCGACCCGTTATTGGAATTTTTGACACCAGTACCGGTTGACACCAGTAAAAGAAAAATCCTCGCCAATCAGATCGAAAATATTACCAAAACGATTGGCACGCTACGACAAATTGAAAGAGACGCCCGAACTCAGCTTGAAGCAAAACGCAGCGATTTAAAGAGCCAACTCACCGGAACGAAATACCAACAGCTCAGTTTGGAAGCACTCAAGAGACGCAATGATGTTGGCCTACCAGTGTTCGCGTTGTTTGCCCTGACCAGTCCAATATTTACAATTGAGTCGCAAAACATGGGTGACAGTTTCGGAAAATATCACCCGGCGCAGTCGTTGCCCACCACCCTAGCTCAATGTTATGCCGACGTGCGGGAAAAGCTCACACCATTTGACACTGATGGGGTCAGAGTTTTCTCAGTTTTAATAGCGGCAATCGCCGCCTTAATCGCAATCGACGGTAAAAGCTTTGAGGCTATTCTTGGTGGTTCAATTGTAGCAATGTTGGCAGGAGCATTTGCCTTTTTTGCCCCCGCCACAAAAGCCGTTCGGATCACCGCCCGCTATGATGGGATCATGCCCATCCGTGTGCGTGAAAAAATTGCCCAAGTTGAAGAAAGCAAAGAATTTGACCAAATTTTCATTCTGGCGGAAGTCAAAGAATGGCAAAAAGACGAAGTGGTCATACCAAAAAAAGACCCTTTGGTGTTGGGATTTGTCAACAACAACCTCTTTCTCATCGACAAATATGACACCACCGGAGTGGAAGAATATGTCGCCAATGAGTTTGCGACTTCGGTTTAAAAGGTACTAACTCATTCGGCCTGGAGGCAGACACTTGAAAAAGCCTGCCTTTTTTTTTGGCAAAAAGCCGTTATTGAACTTCCGACAAGGTTGCTTTAGTCGTCACTGTTTTCCCATCATCACGATAAATAACGACCTCCACACTGTCCCCGGGTTTTTTGGCCGAGATTAATTTCGCTAAGCCCCCGTCAGCATCCCGAACATTTTGGCCGGAAAATTTGGTAATAATATCCCCCCTGACCACTCCCGCTTTGTCGGCTGGTGAATCCGCCACCACGTCGGAAACATACGCTCCCTCTGGTAAATCGTTGAGAATGGCCAATTCTCGAGAAATCATCCGATAATTTACACCTAAAAATGCTTTTGCTGGGAACTGTCCTCCCGAAGATTCAAATACTTTTAACGAGTCTTTGACTAAATTAATCGGTAGCGCAAAGCCAATATTTTGGGCATCCGCCGCCACCGCCGCATTGACTCCAATCACTTGGCCCGAAGAATTAAGTAGTGGCCCCCCAGAGTTACCCGGATTTATCGCCGCCGATGTTTGAATGATATTGTTGAGAGCTTCTGTGCCTTCAAACGGCGACCCCGCTATAATACTTCGCCCAATCCCGGAAATCACCCCAGTTGTCACGGTACTTCGAAATTCCCCCAGTGCCGTCCCAATGGCAATGGCAAATTGCCCCACTTGTAAATTGCTGCTATCGCCCAGTTCAACTGTTGGCAATCCGCCAGCTGGGAGAGCCGCAATTTTTAACACCGCTAAATCATTATTAGGGTCGCGATAAATTTTAGTCACGTCAAAGCTTTTATTATCCGCCGTAATTACCCGATACTTAGCACTCGAATCAGAAACGACGTGTTTATTGGTGACCACCAATCCATCAGCTTTAACAATGAACCCCGATCCAATATCTTGTTTAATTTGCCGAGATCCAGAGCCAACACTAAAGCCAAACGGATCAAAAACTGGCTGATTTTTTGTAATGCCCACCGTCACCACTGCCGGCGTCACCTTTTTGACCACATCAATCGTCACTGACTCTTCGGTAATAATTTTTGTCACCGGGGTAACAGCAGGAAAACTTGGTTTAACCCGCGCCCCTGCCAGCAGCAAAATTCCCACAACAACAAGAGTTATTAAAACAAAAAATTTACTTCGCATTTAAAACTTGGATCGCTTTTTCCAACTGTAAATCTTTCTCTGGTTGTTTATCATCATTTTCAATTTTCACATCCGGGGTCAAACCCGTGCCACTGACCCAGACATCATTAGACAATAACCATTTGGCGGTCGTCACATGCAGCCCCGCTCCATTGGGCAGATCCTCGGCTTCTTGGACACTCCCTTTGCCAAAAGTTTGCATCCCGACCACTTTGGCTCGTTTCGCCACTTGAAGCGCCCCCGCCAAAATCTCTCCGGCAGACGCCGTTCCTTGATTTACCAATACCACTAGCGGCACGGTCAACAGTTTCCCCGGGCGATTGACCGAATAAGTTAACTCTTCACCGGTATAGCTCTTTTGTTTAACAATCACTCCCGATTGCAAAAACTCTGACCCGGTATACACCGCGCCGGCTAAATAGCCACCCGGGTTATTGCGCAAATCCAAAATCACCCCGGCTACTTGTCCTGATTTATCCGCCGTGGCGGATGCTGTCGCCAAATAATTATTAATATCCGTCACTGTCAGATCCCATTGGGGGTCTGTCTTGTCACCAAATCTAGTTAACTTCAAATAAACCGCGGGTCGCAACGTCCCCGACATTGTCGAAGACACCACTTTCCACTCAACACTTTTGAGAACTATGGTGTTACGAACTATCAAGATATCCTCGGGTTTTTGGGCACCAGAATGAAGAATATTTAAAGTCACATTTGATCCTTTGGGTCCCCGGATCTTGGCGACCGCTTCGGGCAGTGTCCAATTGGTTGTTTCTTTACCATCCACTTTCAAAACCCAGTCTCCGGTCTTTATCCCGGCCTTTTCTGCGGGTGAATCAGGCAACGGTGCCACCACAATAATGCTGTTATCCTTTATCCCCAACTGGGCTCCGATGCCCTCAAAGCTGCCATTTAAACTATCTTTGGTTTCCTGGTTTTGTTTTGGTGGTAGAAAAACAGTGTAGGGATCACCAATCGCCGCCACCATTCCCGAAATTGCCCCGTACACCATTTTCTGGGTATCAAGTTTGCTTTTATCGACATATTTTTTCTGCACTTCGTCCCAGACGTTCCAAAACAGTGAAAAATCTACCGATTTATTGTCGGGAGGAAGTTTGCTGGATACTCCTACATTAGGAGAATACTTATCCCATTTAACTTTAATATCCGTCGTCCCAAGTTTATAGCCCACTAGTCCCGATAACAGGACCACTGACAAACCCAAAAAAAAGTTCCTGATCAACTTAAAATTCATTATTTGTAATATGGTGAGCAAGATTTTTCAGCGCGCAGCCTAGGTGGCCGGAACGGCCGGAACCTGTGAGCACTGCAAAAATTTTGCAAACCATTATGTTTCGAACACTTTTGCCGCGAAAACCGTGAATTCATACCGACAACTCCATTTTCTCTCCGTCCAACTCCCCCTCTTTCCCATCCAACTTAGAAAGTTTTGCTGTTAATTCATCGCCTATATCCAGCTTACCAAACTTGGTCAGTACTAGTAAAGAGAAATCTCCGTTATCCTTAAAATAAAGAAAATCCCGATAATGCATTGACGGCACCACTACCGCTTTTATCTCCACAAAACTCGCTTTCTCTAAAAACTCCCTTGAGGCATAAGTTAACAGTAATAAAATTTTACCTTGCAAAGAAGAGTCAATATCATGGGTAGTCACTGCCTCTCCCTCCCCACCCATCACTTTAATTTCCCCTTTAACTCTTTTTCCAAAACCAATTTTTGTTGCCACCGTCATATATTTTTAATTTTTTTCATGATCTCTTGAGACTTTACTCCGGGTCCAAAATCCGGCAGGGGCCGCCCCCGACCGTCAAAAACAAAAACTTTCTTCCCCGCTCCCGTCCAAGAAACTTTTCCTGGATAAACTTGAACTTTATAGCTTACCGTCGGATCCAGTTCCTTTATAAACAATTCTCCAAAGAATATGTTGAATTTTTCTTCCTTTTTTAATCCCAGTTGATTAATTTTTATCTCCGCTAGTTTCCTTCCATCTGGAATTCTCCCCTCCGGAACAATCGCTAAATAATCTTTGCGGTCAATTGTTCCCACCACTTCTACCCCATTCAAAAGTAAAAATAAATCTAGATCTTCCTCTGCCCCGCCGGAGCCTTGTGCGGAGGGGGGCTGCTCTCCATTTCCCATTGATTCGCGCAATTTTTCTACTTGATACGCCAACTCTATTTCCTCCGTTTGCTCACTGTGGTCCCCTTTCTCTCGCCCAAAAATCTCCCGATTGGCCACCCAATCTTCTACCGTAATGGGGTCAATCGGAAACGTCAGCCACCGCGCAATTTGTTCATATGAATACATCGAAAAATTATACCACGATAAAATTTGAAGTGAGCAAGGTTTTTAAGCGCGCAGCAGGCTACCCGAAGAGGGGATCCGCGAGCACTGCAAAAACCTTACGAACAGAAAATTAGTCGATACTACAACCCTTGTACAAACGGAAGATAGGCCAAATGCCGGGCTTTTTTTATCTCTTGATCAATTCTTCGTTGGTGTTTCGCACAAATCCCAGTTCTCGCCCGCCCCAAAATCTTGCCCCGTTCCGTCATATAGTTCCGCAGCTCCTCCGGCTTTTTGTAATCCGGTTCCCGATCCTCCTTACAAAAAGGACAATTCTGTTTAACTGGCTTGGGTTTAAAAGGTTTGCGGTACATTAGAACGGTATATCATCAATATTAACGTCTTCTTTGACTTGTTCTGTCGGTTTTACTTCCTCTGTTTTCTCTTCCTCACTTTTTTTCTTAGACTTCGATTTAGCCTTTTTAGGCTCTTCCTTCGCCTCGCCGGATCCGGCTGGGCCGGAGGAGGCGGGTTCCTCAATAACCGGCTCTTCCATTTTAGGCGCCGCAGGAGCAATCTGGGCTCCAGCCGCCGCCGATCCACCTTGGGTAGCAAACTTAGAGTCCAGAAGTATCATGTCGTCAATGACAATCTCGGTAATAGTATGTTGGGCATTGTCTGAACCCGTAAATGTTCGGGTCTGCAGTCGCCCCTCAACATAAATCTTCCGTCCCTTAGTGCATAACTGACTGCACAGTTCTGCTAATTTGTTCCAAGCTACCAGTCGGTGAAACTCCGCTTCCTCTCGCAGCTCTCCGCCGTCTGTTTTCCAAGATCGATTCGTCGCCAGACCAAATGTGCACACCGCGTTTCCTTGGGGCGTATAACGCAAATCCGGATCTCTAGTAACGTTACCAATTAGAGTAACTTTGTTTAATGATTTGCTTGACATATTAAATGCCTCAGAACATTATCCATCAATCTAATTTTAGTTTCCATCTCTAAAACGTTTGCTGGTTCTAAAGAGACTTCAAAATAAACATAGAAGGCATCTCGCTGTTTATTGATTTCATAAGCGAGTACCTTTTTTGCTGGGTCTTTTTTGCTTTTAATTTTGGCGCCAATTTTAGTAAGCAGGTCAGAAAGATTTTTCACTCCCTTATCCACTTCTTTCTCTTCCAGATCTCCCTTAAACAGCACCGTCAATTCGTAATCTCTCATACGTTCACTCTGAATTCTACCACATCTCCATCGGCCATTGTATAGTCCCGACCTTCTGATCGCACTTTTCCGTTTTCTCGCGCCATCTTCCAGCCATTATTTTTTATAAACTCTTCAAAACTCACCACATCCGCCTTGATAAAATTCTTTTCAAAATCAGTATGGATTGTTCCGGCTGCTTGCGGCGCCTTTGTTCCTTTCGGAATCGGCCAAGCTCGCACCTCTTTTTCGCCGGCGGTCAAAAAAGAAATTAAATCTAATGCCGAGTAAGCTTCGCGAATTAGTGCATTGACGCCAGAATCTGTTACTCCCAAACTTTCTAAATATTCCTCCTGTTCGTCTGGCGACAACACCGCCAGCTCGGCTTCTAGTTTAGCATCTACCACGACGACGCTCTTGCCCTCGGATCTAAGACTGTTCACTGTCTCTTGAAGTCCCTCCCACTCTGACGCCGTATTCACATTAAAAATGTAAACAAATTTCTTGGCGGTTAATAACTGAAATTCTTTTCCCGCTTCTCCAGCTAACTCTCCCCGATCCAATTTCTGCTTCAGCGCCTCTAAATTTACACTTTTCTCTTTAGATTTTTCCAGGGTCTGTAAATCGGCCAAGATCAACTCAGTATTTATTATTTCCATGTCGCTTTTAGGCTCGGTGCTCCCCTCCCGAATTACATCGGAATCGGGAAAGGCCCGTACCACTTCACAAATCAAATCCACCTCGCGAATGTGCGCCAAAAACTTATTACCCAGACCCGCCCCTTCAGCGGCTCCTTTAACGAGTCCCGCAATATCGACAAACTGCACCGTCGCCGGGACAATTGGCGTTCCTGGGCCGATCACTTCTTGAAGTTTGGTCAACCTTTCATCCGGAACCGGAATAATCCCGACATTGGGCTCAATAGTCGCAAATGGGTAATTGGCCACCATCGCCTGCTGCCGCCGTAACAGCGCATTAAATAATGTCGACTTCCCGACATTTGGTAACCCAATAATTCCTGCCTGAAGCATAAGAGGATTATACCAATTTAATTTCCTATCTCTTGGACCGGAGTCTCTGCCACTTTTCCAAAACCACATCCTCCCGGGTCGGAGACTTTTGTTCCGTCAAGAGAAATAACTGAAATATGATCTTTAGCATGATAATGAGGTGAGTCACAATCTGTCCCGGTGCCAACATAGAGACTGTCCAGAAGAATTTTCTTGTCAGCAAAAATGATTACTTTAGTCCTGGGTTTGGGCAAAGGAGCTGGCGAAGTTTTGCCAACAAACTGTGAGCCAATGACAATAACTACCGCCGCCAGAGTCACCAGTCCCAACGGGCCTTTGGCTAAAGCCAAAATCCTTCCTAAACTGGACGCCGATGTTGAAGAACCAGCCAATTCCCCTTTAACTCGATCTACTTCACCTCTGAGGTCTTTCCAGCTGCGCAGAAAAAAAATAATGGCCTTTTTCCGCTTTTTCTGTTCGTCGGTTTGCTCGAGCAGTTCTTCCACCGACAATTCAATGACTTCCCCCTGGCGAAGCTTTTCAATCTTGGAAAGATTTTTGGAGCATTGTTCCAAGATCACATCGATTTTTGGATTGACCCCTTTAACCAGTGCCCGCACCGATTCAAACTTCCCCAAAGACACTTCCCTACCAGACAAAAGATCCGCCGCGGCCAAAATTCTCTCTTTAATCTCCACGAGGGAATTCTATCACAAGAACCTAAAATTTAAAAAAATTAAACTTTACTAAGTCAGCACCTTAGGCCTTGTTGACAGTTACTTCAGTTTCTTGATAAAGTCATTAATTTGGATGCCCGCCTTTTTCACTTGAGATTTTAAAAGAAATGGGGCCACTTCCCGATGTAAAGGAATCGACAAACTTGGGCTACCTGATTTTTGCAAAATTGCATGATCTCCAGAAGTATGGATGTGGGAATAACCAAATCTTAGAAAACACTTAACCGCGTCTTTACCTGAAATATTCGTCAGCTTAGGCATAAGCCAGAGGAACCGGAGTTTCAACTCTTCGCCCAACAATTTCTATGTTCTTGTCAGTCTTGGCCACCACTTCCATGTACGCCTTGATTGCTTTGTCAATATTTTTTAAAGCCTCTTTTTTCGTCTTTCCTTGAGACATACAACCATAGAGATTAACCACTTCAGCAACATAGCCCTTGTAGGCCTTATCGTAAGTTAATTCAATGAGATAGTCGAGTTTCTTAACTTTCATAACCACCCTATTATACAACGAATCCTCCAAAATTGTAAAAGAATCAGATGTCGTTGACAAACAAATAAACCAGCGCTAGTATTCGGCCAATGACCAAAGAAGAAATGGTTCAATTTAATCGCTATGTGGAATCAGAAACTGCCTGGCTGGGAAAATATATCCAGGCCGGCATTTTCCACCAGTCATTTTTAAAACAACTTCAAGCCGTCCACCAGTTGATCTCCCAAGAACCACAAAAATACCTGGCAGGGCTACACCGTTTCCTCGCCCAGGTCATGCCCCTCACTGGCTCTCCATCAATCTATGTCGCGCGACTAATCTCCCCAGCCAAAAGGGAAGAAAAAGGATCGGGTGTTAATATCGTCATCTCCCAATCTGATCCTTTATACCGAGAAATCTCCCGAGAGCTTTATCCAAAAACCTGCCAGAGATTAAATTTGCAAATAAATCCCCTGCCTTTTGAAGCCCTCTGGGCTGATGCTTACTATCTCGGCGGCCAAGCTTATCTCCAAGGAGAAATTCATCAAGGGAGTTTAGACTGCCGGGCAGAAGTCCTTCGGGACAAATCCCTCATCTTCCGCCTTGGCGCGCCTTATATGCCAGAGCTAAAAAGAACCCAGCTATTAAACTAATCTCCAACTAACAATCACAACTGGTGTGTTAAAATCGCTCAATGAATGGGCCGGATACCATCCTTAAAGATCTTGTTTGGCAAGAAACGACCGAGGTAGCGGCCTATTTCACCAAGGAAATTATCACTATTACCGGCCTGGCAATTATCATCCTTGAAAAATTTCCTGGCTATGGTCGCCGCATAAACGTCATTTGCCCTGATGGTTTTTTGTTGGTATTAATGGCAACCATCCTCCCTTGCCCGATCGACACCATCATCGATTAAAATCTATTTCCCTGGGGCTGCAAAAGACAAAGCCGGTTTATATCAGTAACCAGGCAACCATAAAATACCTGGGAACCAAAGATTCCGGCAAGACTGGGAAAATAGCTATTTCCACCAACCGACCAAGACCCGTCGAAGTTACTTCCCGAAACCGACTCTCCGCTCTGTATCAAGATCTTCTCGCCCAACTTGCCGCAAAGTCATAATGTGGTATAATTACTCTAGGATATGGAGAGGCTCAAACCATTTGACTATTTTCTTCGATATAGCACGATGTACTCACTGATTGTGGGTCTAGGGACTATGCCCCCACCCTCGGTCAATGCCTTTAACGAATCTATAAATCGGA
>Ga0209515_10008578_pt1 | contig 11882 bp, 10 predicted proteins | sample Subgroupgradi54m_FD_187454 | JGI IMG/M metagenome (GOLD analysis project Ga0209515, IMG submission 187454) | Subsurface groundwater microbial communities from S. Glens Falls, New York, USA - GMW60B uncontaminated upgradient, 5.4 m (SPAdes)... ... | reverse complement strand
AAATGTTCACAAAATGGTGCTTGATGTTGCAGAAAAAGAAACCACATTACGAAAGCTTCTATATGAGATTGAAAAGACAAAACGAAAATCTAATGCAATAGAGAACGTTTTCATTCCAAGATTACAAAGTGCTGTTAAATTCATCATATTCAGACTAGCTGAGATGGAACGTGATACATTCATCATGTTAAAGACAGTAAAGCGTAAGATGGGTGAAAGAGAACAAGAAAATATTCAAAGGGAGAAAGAAATACTTGCCAGCTAATTTTGCAAATCCACAACAAAGAAAATTCTATCTGATTATGAGGGCATTTAAAATTGGAAACATCCTTGGCACAATTACTATAATACTGTATGCAGGAAAGCATTTCTTAGGAGTATAACATGTCAACTCAAGAAAAATACGTTCATTCTCTCAAACAAATTAAGGAAGGTGAAGAAAAAGCATGGGCGGAAGTTCAAAATTTCAAGAAAAAAGTAACAGAAGACGTCAAATCTTTTCAAATTGATGCTGACAAAGCAATCGAGTCAGCAAAAACACAAGGTGAAAAATTAGTCGAAACAAGTATTGATCAAGCCAGAAAAAAAGCTGAAATTGAAATAGAAAAGATTATCGAAGAAGCAAAAACAAAAGCAAAAACTATATCGACACAAATGGATGAAAAAACTATTAGCGGAATCCTGGATATTTTGTTAAAAGGTGTAGAATAATGGTACTCAAGCCTGTCCCAATGACTATGATAGCAGTACTTGGTTTAAGAAAAGACAGACAAGTTGTTATTTCTGTTTTACATGATATGAGCATAGTACAATTGGAACCATTATCTAAAGACGTGGCTCCTATGCTCAAAAATGAACGTGATAATGATCTTTATAGACAAGTTTCAGATCAACTCCTCAGAACTAAAGCATTCAAAACTGTTCTACCTCCGAATCCAGTTTCACATTGCCAACGTTTTTCAACAATTGACAACTTGATGCAAGCAGCAAAATCAATCGATATAGATTCTATAGTAGCTTCTCTAGAAAGAGAAAAAGAAAACCTCCTAACTAAAATAAATGAAACTGAAAATAATATCAAACTTGTTGAAGAGTTTTCATTTTTTCCAGAAGACTTCAATGTACTCCAGTTAATATTAGGACACTCTTACTTTGGCCGTTTAGATTCAAAACAATTTCCATCTTTTAAAAAAGCATTAGAAGCAAACAATCTAGACGTTTTCCTTTATTCTAAAGAAGAAAAAGAAATTACACGCGTTGTTCTTATTACCTTTCCTAACTTTCCTCCTCACGCCCTTGCTACTGCTGTTCAAGAGTACAATGTCAAACTTGAAGCGGTACCAAAACTCAATGGAACACCGGTTCAATTAAAACAATCGTTAGGGACTGTTCTCAATGAACTAACTCAAAAATTAAAAGAGATTGACAAACAACTCGCAGAAGTTTCCAAAGAACATTATGCAAATATCGTCTGTATTGAAGAACAACTTGAAATAGAAAACAGAAAACTTGAGGTCATTGACAATCTTGGAGTCACATCTGATTCTTTTGCTCTAGAAGGCTGGATTCCAAAATCAAAACTAGAATCAGTCAAGGCTAATCTAGACAAGCATGCCAAAGGAACAATTGTTTACGAACTAGAAACTGAAAAAAATCCTCCAACACTATTTGCAAATCCGAAAAGGTTCAAGTTGTTTGAAGCTTTCATTAGATTCTATTCTTTACCACAAGGCAAAGAATTTGATCCTACGTTGATTTTTGGTTTCATCTTTCCAGTCTTTTATGGTATGATGGTAGGAGATGCAGGCTATGGTCTTGTTATACTTCTTGTTTGCAGATGGGTAATTAGGCGAGTAGAGGGTGGAAAACGGAATCTTAACATCATGCCAAAACCTTTGAGAAAGTTTGCACTGACAATATTGAAACCACGACAGATGGTCAAATTAGCAAAGGCAATGACTCCAGGTGCTATTATTGCAATAATTTTGGGAATTTTATTCAATCTGTACTTTGGATTTCATCTTAATGGCTATCTGTTTAATTATCTAAACACAGCATTTGGTATGCATCTTCCTGAGAGTGGTGCAATCTTTAGTCCTATTGTAGGATTGCGCAAACTATTGCTAATTAGTGGATATATTGGCTTAGGTATGGTGACATTTGGCTTAATTCTTGGCATTCTCAATAGCTTAAGAGAGGGAGAAAAGAAACACGCAATTGGAAAAGTAGGCTGGATACTATTTGGTTGGGGTGTTGTGATGACAGGATTGGCATTAATGCACCATGGACACATCAATCCAATTCATCATGTAGAGGGAATTGGTTACTTTGGATTGCTTTTAGGAGGAATTGGTTTAATGTTCGTTGGAGAAGGTCCAAGAGCTATCATGGAATTACCATCAATAGTTAGTCACATACTTTCTTACACAAGAATTATTGGAATTCTTTTGGCTTCAGTAATACTAGCTGATGTAATAGATTTCATTTTCATAAAGACACTACACCATTCAATTCCATTTATTGTTCTTGGAACTATGATTCTCTTCATTGGTCACATATTCAATATTATCATTGCAGTTTTTGAGCCTGGTATTCAGGGAGCAAGATTGGTTTACGTGGAATTTTTTTCCAAATTTTATCATGGAAATGGCAGAGCATTCAAACCATTCGGAAGTACACGCAAGTTTACTTATGACCAATACGAATTGGAAATAAAAGAAAAAACAAAACAAAAGTCATAAAATAGCTCTGTATCTGGTTTGAATTAACTAATAATACTTTAACTCATTTACATCCAGAATTCTTGTACAATATCTACATCTAAGAACAAGGCCCGTCTTGTCCACTACATCCATTATTGGTTCAATGTCTTCTCCGCTATTTGTTATACAATCTAGATTTGAACATCTAAAAATTCGTTCAATCTCATTTGGAAGAGTAACCCGTCTTTTTTCTACCAGCTTATAGTCTTTGATAATGTTTACAGTAGCTTTTGGAGAAATAAGTGCAAGCTTGTTGGTATCGCCATCTTTTAGAAATCTATTCTCAACTTTGATGATGTCTTTTTTTCCAACTTTTGAACTGGGTACATTTAGTGCTATTGTTATGACATTACCATCCTTTCCATCTATCTCAAGTGCATTGAGAACCTTGAGGCCTTTTCCTGCTTCAATATGATCAATCACAGTACCATTCTTGATTCGTCTTACTATAAGGTCAGATTCTGACATTGGAATACTTTGTATAGTACTCATATATATTATTGAACGAGAATGAGCAATTCTTTTTTCCAAAAAGATATTGTCTCAATCCGTGATTTTGACAAGAAAAAATTTGAAGAAATTTTTGAGGCCACTGATAAAATAATTAAGATGGATCCCACCGAGCGTCGTGAACTTGCTCGAGGAAAAACTTTGGGATATCTTTTCTTTGAACCAAGCACCAGAACTAGATTAAGTTTTGAAGCTGCAATGGCATCACTAGGTGGTACATCAATAGGAATAGCTGATGCATCATCTTCTTCTGCCAGAAAAGGCGAGAGTCTTGCTGATACTGTAAAGATAATGTCCCTTTATTCTGATGTTCTTGTACTACGACACCAACTTGATGGATCTAGTAGGTTTGCAGCCGAAGTATCAGAGAAACCAATGATAAACGCAGGAAGTGGAACCGAAGAACATCCAACTCAGGCAATACTGGATCTTTATACAATTTGGAAAGAGAAAAAAAGAATCGACGGTCTCAAAATAGGAATTGTTGGCGATCTAAAATACGGTAGAACAGTTTACTCATTACTTTATGCACTTGGCAACTACAAAGTTGATGTACATCTTATTTCTCCACCAGCGCTGAAAATTCGTGCTGATTCTACCTATGAAATTAATAAACGACTGGCTTACAAAGAATCAACAGACCTAGAGGAGAATCTCGGTGAATTGGATGTTCTTTATGTTACAAGGATACAAAAAGAAAGATTTGCGGATGTAGAAGAATATGTCAAAGTCAAGGGAAGCTACAAGATTGTACCGGATATGTTGAAGAAAATGAAAGATGATGCGATAATCATGCATCCATTGCCTCGTCTTGATGAGATTTCGCCTGATTTGGACTCTGCAAAACAAGCAAAATACTTCAAACAAGCCGAATATGGTAAAGATACTCGCGCTGCACTTCTTACATTAATTTTAAATGAAAATGGCGTCTGATTCATTATAATTCAAATAATCTCTGTTTTTTACTCACATTGCCACAAGCTTTACATGATCCATTTTTCTATTTGTCTGAAAATCTCTTGTCATCACATCGACCTTTTCAGCTTCGCCATGTAACAAAAAGAGCTCCATACACTTGTTTCCATCTATCTTACTATGAAGATGTGTCCCGATAAGGTCCTCGTAATTGTGTTTGATTCCAGTAACTATCTGCTCTGACTCTTCATCATGAACTACCATTAATATTGCATGAATCGAACCCGACAGATTCGATCTCTGTTTTTCTTCTGAAATTAATGTCCTAAGTCCTGCTCTTATTATTTCAGATCTTCCAGAAAATCCCTTGGATTTTTGTAACTTATCCATCTCAGAGAGAATTTCATCGTTTAGTGATATGGATATGATTGGCATATCACTATTATTATTAAGTATTTTATAAGCTTAGCAGTAATTATTATTAACTTTTTGTAGATTTATTAATAACTATAATCAAAAAGAGGTGTTGAACAGTGACAAAAAGGCCGCAATATTAGCTATATCAGTTGTGATTCCACTTACTGCATTTTCACTTTGGTTATCTGAGCAAAACAAAGCTGAAAGCTTGTCAGGACAGGGACACAAAATTCTTGTTACATTTTATCCGATTTATCAATTCACAAAAGCTATAGGCAAGGAGAAAATTGATGCTTCCATAATAATTCCTCCTGGAATCGAACCACATGACTGGGAACCAACAATTCAAGATATTCAAAAAATGAAAGACGCAGATATGATAGTCATAAATGGTGCAGGCTTAGAATCTTGGATTACAAAAGTTACTTCCATAAATCCTAATGTTATGATTGTTGATACCAGCACTGGTATACCGTTATTAGAAAAAGATTCGAATGGATTAGATAAGATTGCTAAAAAAGATCCACATATCTGGCTTGATCCTGTTCTAGCTAAAAAGCAAGTACAAAATATTGCAGATGGTTTGATAAAACTTGATCCACAAAACGTAAATTATTATCAACAAAATGCAAACGATTACAAGGCAAAATTAGATATACTTGATAACGAAATCAAAACAGATCTTTCTACATGTGATAAAAAAGACTTTCTTGCATTTCATGATGCATTTTCATATTTTTCAAAAGAGTATGGTCTACATCAACACACAATAGTTGGAGGACTAGATCCAGAAACCGAACCAACAGCTCCAGCATTACAACAAATAACAAAAGATGCGCAAAGCTTGGGATTGAAAGTAATCTTTACTGAGGAGGCAGCAAACCCAAGAGTATCACAAGTCATAGCTGATGAGATACATGGAAAAGTTCTAGTTCTAAGCCCATTAGAGGTAACTAATAAAAACATAGACTATATCTCAAAAATGGAACAAAATCTCTCAAACCTCAAAGAGGCATTATGTTCATGATAGTAGAAATTAAAAATCTTACTATAAATTATGATGGTATATTGGCGCTTGATAACGTAAGCCTCTCAGTGGAGGAAAAGGACTTTTTAGGCATTATTGGCCCAAATGGTGCAGGGAAGACTACTCTATTTAGCTGTATGCTTGGACTTTTAAACAACTATAATGGAGAAATTAAATTTTTTGGAACAAACATAAGAAAATCAAAACAATATCTTCATCAAATAGGATTTGTACCGCAAAAACCTGTCTTTGACAAAAATTTTCCAGCTACTGTAGCTGAAGTTGTTGGAATGGGTTTAACTAAAAACCAAAAAGATAACACAATTGATAAGGTTCTTCAGAAAGTCTGGCTTCACGAACTAAGCCATAGAAGAATAGGAGATCTATCTGGGGGTCAACAACAACGTGTTTTTATTGCAAAAGCGCTTGTCAGCGATCCACAAATTCTTATCCTCGATGAACCTGTCACTGGCATAGATTTACAAAGTAAGGATTTGTTTTACCAAATTTTGCGTGACTTGAACCAAAAAGATAGCATTACAGTAATTTGGTCATCACATGATCTGGACGCAGTTGCTAAACTTGCAAGCAAGGTAGCGTGTCTTAACCGAACATTATTTTTTCATGGAATATCTGAAGAGTTCTTTCATAATGAGAATCTGCTAAAGATGTATTCCGAATCTTCAATGCAAATGCATATGCATAACCACGAGGACTAAAATGGGCTTTGAAATTCTTTCTTATGGTTTTATGCAGAGAGCTCTAGTCTCAGGCATAGCCATTGCTCTAATGTGTTCAGTTGTTGGACTCTTTCTGGTTTTAAGACGACATTCACTTTTTGGAGATGCGCTTGCACATTCTGCATTTGGAGGAATAGCTGCAGGACTCTTTCTTGGGATATATCCTATTTGGACAGCTTTTGTCGTTTGCATCTTGAGTGCACTAGGTCTTACAAAGATTAGACAAAGATTCCAGATTTCAGGCGATGCCATGGTAGCAATTCTGCTTTCATCGGGTCTTGCTATGGGAGTCATTCTTATCAGCTTAGCAGGAGGTTTTACTGTGAATTTATTCAGTTTTCTTTTTGGCAGTATCTTACTGGTCAGTTTAGAAAATACAATTCTGATTTTAGGTTTGGCCGGATCAATCCTCATTGTAATTTTATTGTTATACAGGCAGTTAGTCTATACAACTTTCAACGAAGAGCAGGCAAAGGTTAGTGGTATACAAGTAGAGAAACTGAGCTATCTACTTGTAGTGATTGCAGGAATAACTGTAGTAAGCTCAATGCAATTAGTAGGAATCCTTCTTACATCTTCATTAATTGTAATACCGAATGTAACTGCAATGTTATTTTCACGCGGATTCAAACAAACTGCAATCCTTTCTATGATTTTTGCAGTTTTCTCTGCAGTGGCTGGAATTCTAGCATCTTATAGCTTTAATGTGGCACCAGGTGGAATGATCGTTTTGATTTCTATAATTCTTTTTGGAGGATCACTTGGCATAAAATCATTTAGACAAAAAAAGAGAGTATTGGTTTTAAACAAAGAAGCTACTAAATTGTCGTAGTTTTGAAAATAAAATAATCGTTGTAAATGTTATCAAAAGAATAATCATTGAACTAAATGGAAATTCAGGTACAGGTGAAGGATTAGATACAACTGATGTAAATTCTGCTCCAGCAAAGCTATTTCCTTTTAGATTTTCAAATGCTATAGTGATTGGACCTGTGGCATTTGCTGGAATGGGCACTGTAATGGTATTGTCTGCATCAGAATCAGAGGTCACACCAGATTTCTGAAAGATCGGTTTATGATTTGCTATTATTGAAAAATCATAACCTACCACACCAGCTGTCTGGTTTATGAGATAAGGATCAAGTATTTTAAATAAAAATGATGTGTTAGAGCCTGCTGTGATCTTTGAAGGGTCCCAGCTCAGACTAACCTTGAATTGTGCATTTCTTGTGAATTGTACCATTGGAAAACCGGTTTCACTACTTGGCAATAATGAATAATCCATTTCTGATTTGGAAGTCTGCTGCTTTATTGCCAAATCCGACAATTCCTGTTTGTATAATATGAGATGAACTATCCTGTCATCTGAGGAATAATCATCAATGGTAATAGCATTATCAGGTAACTTGATTCCATTAACATAGGCATCATATTTTGTGACTAAAAAATCTCCCAATGATTTTGGGATCTTGATCTCTTGGTGAACTAATGATACTTGCTTTATGTTGTCTTCTGACCAATTAAATGGCATTGCAAAGTTTATTGATTTTTTTTCAGAATCGTATTTAAAATTATTAATCTGATCATAATAAGCAATAACTGTTACACTCTGTTTGCCATAATTTTTATCATAAATTTGGTATTGGTCAGTTTCAGGAATCGATATGGCTACATTGTATGATTTGCTAACTTGGTTATCGTATGAACCCATTGTTAATACGTTAATTTTAAATCTGTATAATCCGCCGGAATTAAAAATTGGTCCCTTTATGTTATACTTACCACTGTGCTGATCAAGTACGCCTGAAAAAACGCCTCCCCCCTCATTTATCGAAACTTCTCCAGATTCTTGTGGAAATGCACTTATTAGAAAATTCCCGCTATCACTTTTAAAAATATGGCCAAAAAGAGCTTTATCACCTTTGAAGACAGAAATTGAGACTGTGACATCGGAAAATGGTTGTTGACTATCTGCATCTATGAGAAGGAAGTTCATTTGAGTGCCTGTATGGTTGCTGTCTATTAAAAATGGGGTAGAGTTAATTGACAAAGTTACATTTCTGTTTCCAATCATTACAGGCGGTAAAGTTTCACTCGCTAGACCATCTGCATAAGCTGACAAGAATAGAAGACCTGAATATCCACACAAGATAATGGCAACAAGATATCCCGATTTTATTAATTTAGAAATAATCTTCATCTCAGAAATAAAATTTTAAAGTAATGAAAATTGCTGAGGTGGATTTTGCTTTATTTGTCTTACACTTTTCTTAAGATCTGTAACACCTTTTGAGTAGAAGAAAGCAATAACTATTAACAATCCAGCTATTGATGGAGCTACCATGTCGGCGTAACTGAAACCTAAACGTGGAATACCTGCAGGTAAGTTGTTTGCTTGAGAATTATCTTGCGTTAAGGCAGGATTTACACTTGTTGTTATAATTCCAAGTGCATTTGCTCTTTGTTCTGCCATGATTATGTTTCCTTGAGAATCTGCAGTTATCCATTGTACAAAAGAGTTTGAAGATGGTACGTTGAATTCGCGGAATTGACCTGTTCTGGGATCCATTACTGCAATTTTATCTAGAGTGTGTTGTGCAATCCATAGGTTATGGTAATTATCAGTGACCATTCCAAGTGGTAATCCATGAGAATCTAGAATGTATTTTTTGAAAGTCTTTAGAAGTGGATTAAAAACTGATGCAGCATAACCATCGTGCTCTGAAACGTAAATGTTACCTGTTTCTGGATCAGAAATTATACCTGTAGGAGTGACAAGCGTAACATTGTTTTCTGTTGGGGCAAATTCATTAGTTTTGTAGGTGTTGGGATCTATACTAGCTATCTTTCCTATCCCTTCTGCTATCCATATTTGTCCAGATGATTTGTCTATGGTAATTCCTAGAGGTTGGGAGCCGTTTCCTAGATTTATTGAAGTAAAGTTCTTTATACTAGGATCAAATTTTAACACTACATTACTAACTGAATCGATCAACCAAATGTTGTTAGAATTATCGATTGTAATACCAGAAATAATTCCCTGAGTTGGAATTTTATAGATATTATTGGAATTATCATTTGGATTATAATTTCCAAGTGATTTTGAAATGGGATCTGTATACCATACATTATTTTCAGAATCTAAAGCAATAGCTGACACAATGTTAATTCTATCAATTTTATGTTCTATGAATTTAGTTGTATTTAGATCAAATTCAAATATTCTGCCACTATTGATAGCGGAATCACCAACCCAAACTACATTTCTACTGTTATCATACACAGGATAGAAGGGCAAGCTATTGTTTCCAGGTGTTTTAAATTCTTTAATATTAACTACTAAACTGTTTAGTTTTGGTTTAACAAGCAAATCATCATAAGATGCAACAAGATTTAGTGAATTTTCTTTATTTTGAATCCCTTCTACTCGTGCATTCCAATGTCCAGGAAACCCAAACGCAGTATTTGCAGAAAACACTCCTGTAGAAACTTGTTGTGCATCTATTGTAATTGGGCCTATTCCACTATCAACTTGTGTTAACTTCAACTGTACTGATTTCATATCTATTGGATTTTTGTTTGAATCTAAAAATGACATCTTAAAATCATTATTTTCTGTGGAAAATGGATTAATTGATATGACTACTCTACTTCCATGTTCAACAAATTTGGTTTCAATAAATTCATGTCCAGTTACTAAATTATCTGTTGTAGCTAAAGCAAAGATGTTTGACTGTTGTATTAGTTGCAATTGGTTTTGAAACTCACTTGCTGGCAATCCAGAATCAACAAGTACAGCAACTGAAGCGATCAGAGCAATACCTATTAATGATTCTATTTTTGTGCTTTTACTAAATTTGGATATGATAGATTTAATGTGATTTGTTTTTTCACTAATGACTGCATTATTTTTTGTAATCAACAATGGAGTTGCATTGAATGCTCGTTTGTGTATGATCATGTTGTTATAAGCTCCAAGTGATATCATGATTGCGGCAAGAGAAAGTTTTACAATTAGTATTTTACCATAGGATGATCCCAAAGTCAAAGCAAGATTGCTTTCAAGAAAATATAACAAAAATGGACCTGTAATTACAATTGCACCAAGAATTGTTATTATTATTATTGAAAATCTAGGGATCAAAATTGATAGGATAGGTATACTGATATCTTCATTAACAGCTCGCTTTAGGTTTGGCATGAAAATGAATGCAATGTAGAAAATTCCACCAATCCATAGAGAAGCTACTACGTTGTGTATGAAATCAAGTATTAACGGTAGTATCTTACCAGTAGCTGCACCATGACTGATTAAACTAGTGGTTGCAAGCACTATGAGACCGATTGAAAACAATCCTAGGACACGGCCTCTAGGTGTAATGGAATTTGATTTTTTTATCCTGTGATACATTGTATAAGATAATGCAAGCAATGAAGCTGAAGCAATCATCCTTATGATCCATATGCTTCCAAACTTGGTAGATATTGCATCCAGGATTCCTGCATTGATTGAATAAGCTTGGACAGCAATCATAGCAAAACTAGAGGCGACAACAAGAATAGAACCACTCACTATTAATTTTGTCATACTACGATCTATTTTCATTCGAGTCTCTGCTAGCGCATTTCCTAACCAAGAAATTCTAGATATTGGTCCCCATAACCATAGAGTTGCAAATGAAGCTCCTACTACCAAGACCTGACCAACTAATGCAGGAAATCTTACAACTGCTTCTGGTATAGAAAACTCTTGGTAGTTATTTGACGTGGGGGTAGCAAAATTTTGAGGAACTAGTTGACCTATTGCAAAGGCATATGCATTTTTGGTCACATGACCATCTGTATGGTCAAGAACTTTGGTTGTTACAGTGTATATTCCGTCTTTAAGTCCAGAGGGCAGTGATACACTTAACGTGTGTTCATCATTATTGATGTAATGTAGATCTTTTTGTTGTATTTCCATCCCACTAGAATTCAAAACTTTTAGCTGGCTATACCGAATGTCTATTGGGTCATTAAAGTATACATCAACCTTGGTTGGTTGATTTACTAAAGACTGCCTATCAGATGGATCACTTTTTGTTACACTAGCATGTGCATAAGAATTCGGAATATTTGGGATAACAATTAACATTGAGGAAATTACAAAGATAATCATGGCAACTTGAAACGTTCTCTGAGTAAATCTAATCATCTAGAGCAATATTACATATCAAGACTTTACTATATTGCTCTTGCTAAAATAATGGTACAACAATAGAATTAAATTTGTTCAGCGTAGAAAAGTATCCACATCATGTAAAATCATTTTTTATTTTTGATATTAGTTGTTCGATTGTTGTACTAGAAAATATTTAATGCATCGAAATATCATATTTTGTGTGAATAGTAAAATTATTTCCTTATTCTCTGAAATGATCTATATCGACTTAGTTTACACTTATGATAATAAAGTTAGACAATAAATATCACGTCATATTACCTGAAACAATGAAAACCAGAATTATTACT
>Ga0209515_10008576_pt1 | contig 11883 bp, 9 predicted proteins | sample Subgroupgradi54m_FD_187454 | JGI IMG/M metagenome (GOLD analysis project Ga0209515, IMG submission 187454) | Subsurface groundwater microbial communities from S. Glens Falls, New York, USA - GMW60B uncontaminated upgradient, 5.4 m (SPAdes)... ... | reverse complement strand
TATCTTAAAACAGGGTTTGGAAGACATCAGTATCAGCCGGCCCAAGCAAAAAATCGCTTGGGGGGTGCCGGTGCCCGGCGACGACACCCAAATAATCTACGTCTGGTTCGAAGCGCTGCTAAATTACATCACCGTTCTGGGCTATCCAGAGCACCCCGATTTTAAAAAATTCTGGCCGGCTGATGTTCAAATAATCGGCAAGGGAATCTTGCGCTTTCATGCCGGGATTTGGCCGGGCATACTGTTGGCCCTGGGCTTGCCGCTGCCCAAACTTTTATACGTCCACGGCTATATAACTGTTAACGGCCAGAAGATGGGCAAGAGCCTGGGCAACGCCGTCTTACCCCAAGAAGTTATCCAAAAATATGGCGCTGAAGCCTTCCGCTATTTTTTCCTCCGCCACATTCCCAGCTACGAGGACGGTGATTTTACCTGGCAACGGTTAGACGCGGCCTACAACGACGAGCTGGCCGACCAGCTGGGCAACGCCGTGCAGCGTACGGCGGCGATGATAAGTCAGTATCAAAAGGGCTTGATCGGCGACATCCCGGCGCCCGACCACGATGTGGCTGGCTACCAGCAGGCCATCCTGGCTTGCCGCTTTGATAAGGCCATGGATAAAATATGGGAGCAAGTTAAGGGCCTAAACCAGTACATAGATGAGACCAAGCCGTGGGAAATTGCCAAAACTAAGGACGAAGCCCACCTGCGCGAAACGCTGGCTTATATGGCGGCTTCTTTACTGGAGATTGCCGCTTTGCTGGAACCCTTTCTACCAGGCACGGCCGCCAAAATCAACCAAGTTTTTGGCAGCGGTGTACTTAAACCACTTCCCGGGCCGCTTTTTCCAAAGGCCGCCAAACAGCCAAAAGCCGCCCCCCAATCGGCTGCTTAAGGAGGTTATTATGGAGCTAATCGATACTCATTGCCATTTGCAGTTTAAGGACTATCCGGCGCCGCCTAAAGTGATTGCCGCCGCCAGCCAGAACAAAGTAACCAAACTGGTTTGCGTGGGTACCACTATAGACGACAGCCAAAGGGCTATAGAACTGGCCGCCAAGTTTAAGACGGTCTGGGCGAGTGTAGGAGTTCATCCGCACGAAGCCGCCACTTATGCCAATGAAAAACACGCCGCAGCCCGCTTAAAAAAATTACTCGGCCACCCCAAAGTTGTGGCAGTTGGCGAAGTAGGCCTGGACCTTTATAAAAATTATTCATCGCGGGCCGACCAGGAAAAAGCTTTGAGGTTGCAAATCGAAACCGCTGGCCACCAGTTGCCTTTCATTTTCCACGTGCGCGACGCCTGGCCGGAGTTTTGGCAAATTTTTGATTCTTACCCCAAGCTTAAGGGCGTAGTGCATAGTTTTAGCGCGCAGCCTAAACAGCTGGAGGAGGCTTTGTCACGCAATTTGTACGTGGGTTTAAACGGCATTATGACTTTTACTAAAGATAAGCTACAGCTCGAGGCGGCCAAGCTGGTGCCGCCCAGCAAGTTGCTTTTGGAAACCGACGCGCCTTTTTTAACACCCGCCCCTTTTCGCGGCCAACTGTGCGAACCAAAACATATTTTAAATATTGCCGAGTTTTTGGCGGGTTTAAGAGGCCAGACGGTAGAGGAGCTGGCCAAGGCCACCACCAGCAACGCCACAGCTCTTTTTAATCTGAAATAGTTATTATGAAAAAAAGCATCTACTTAGACTACGCCGCTGCTACTCCGCTTGACGCTGATGTGTTAAAAGCTATGGAGCCGTATTTTGCAGATGACTTTCATAACCCCTCGGCTATTTATCTGGCCGGGCGAAAGGCTAGATTAGCTTTAGAGCAAGCCCGGGCAGCAGTGGCTAAGCATTTGGGCGCTAGAACTGGGGAAATAGTTTTTACGGCCGGCGCCACCGAGGCCAACAATTTAGCCGTCCAAGGCGTGATGAAGAATTTTGATGGTGGGGAAATTTTGGTTAGCGCTATTGAGCACGAGTCGGTTCTGGCGCCCGCTGGTCTATTTAATTGCCGGCATGTCCCAGTTGATAAAAAGGGCAGGCTAAGCTTAGACAAACTGGCCAAATTGATAAATGATAATACGGTGCTAGTTAGTGTGGGGCTGGTCAATAACGAAATTGGCAGCCTGCAACCACTGCGCGAGATTGCTCAAATACTTAAGCGCGTGAGTAATTCCCGCGGGTCAAGGGGCTTACCACTTTACCTGCACACCGACGCCGCCCAGGCGGCTAATTATTTTGATCTGCATGTTTCGCGCCTGGGAGTCGACCTAATGACTATTAACGGCGGCAAAATTTATGGGCCCAAGCAAACCGGCGTGCTTTATATACGGACTGGGGTAAAATTGCAGCCTTTAATTCTAGGCGGCGGCCAAGAATCAGGGCTGCGTAGCGGTACTGAAAACGTGGCTGGCGCCATGGGGCTAGCCAAAGCCCTGGATAGAGCGCAGCAGCTGAAGCAGGAAGAAAACCAGCGAGTGGGCCGCCTGCGTGATTTATTTATTGCCGAATTGGCAGCCAAGTTTCCCAAGGCTATCATCAACAGCGTCTCCAAAAACCAATCGCCCCATATTTTGAGCGTCACTTTCCCTGGTACGGATAATGAGCGGCTGATGATGGAACTCGATGAAGCTGGGGTACAAGTAGCCGTGGGCAGTGCCTGCAGCGCTAGCAGCCAAGAGCCTTCGCACGTACTCAAGGCTATTGGTTTATCTAATGCCCAAGCGCAGGCCACTTTGCGTTTTAGCTTTGGCCGCCAAACTACCGAAGAAAACATTATTAAAACTCTTAATATCTTGCAGGCGATTCTCAACAAGTCATCAGATTAAAACATGTAAATAGAATCAGCGATCGCTGATTCTATTTACATGTTCCATCTCAAAACCCTTAACACTTTTCCGATCTGTTATACTATTTAGCCAATGAAAAGAGTTTTTGTCGGTCTCTCTGGAGGTGTTGATTCCTCAGTTACGGCTCTGCTTTTAAAACAGCAGGGCTATGATGTCGTTGGCGTCTACATGAAGAACTGGAGCCAAGATTTACCCGGTATGCATTGCTCCTGGCTCGAAGATTACCAGGATGCCAAACGAGTAGCCGTCCAGCTCGGTATCGATTTTAAAATGTACGATTTCCAGAAAGATTACAAGCACAAGGTTGTGAACTATATGCTTGATGAATTTAAAGCCGGCCGCACGCCTAACCCAGACATTATATGCAACCAGGAAATTAAGTTTAAGCTGTTTTTGAATACTGCCTTAGAAGATGGAGCTGACTATGTAGCCACCGGTCACTACGCCCGCCTTGTGAGAGATCTGATCTCTCACAAGGGGCGCCGATCAGGGGTAGATGTGAGAGATCAGATCTTTCACATGCTAATGGCCAAGGATGCCAATAAGGACCAAACTTATTTTTTGTATCGGATTAGCCTAGAGGCGCTCGGCAAAACTTTATGGCCGCTGGGGGAGCTAACTAAGCCGCAGGTACGTGAGGTTGCCCGCAAAAATAAGCTGGTCACGGCCGATAAGAAAGACAGTATGGGCATTTGCTTTGTGGGCAAAGTTAGCATTAAAGATTTTCTTATGGAGTACGTACAAAGCCAGCCTGGAGCGATTATTGAGCAAAATGGCAAAACTATTGGACAGCACGGCGGCGCTATTTTTTACACCATTGGCCAGCGCCATGGTTTAGAACTCGGCGGCGGCCTGCCTTACTACGTGACCGGCAAAAATATGAAGAAAAACGAAGTCTATGTAACAACCGACTTGCAAGACGAAAATCTGTGGAACAGAGTAATAAGATTAACTGATATGCATTGGATAAATAAGCCAAAAGCTGAAAGCCAAAAGCCGCAAGCTGATTTGGCTGTGCGAATACGTCACCGGGCTAAATTAATTCCAGTCAAAAAGCTTAAACTAATAAATAATAATAGTGCCCGCGCTGAGTTAGGTGATGATGTGCGGGCTCTAACTCCCGGCCAATCGGCTGTTTTCTATGCCGGCGAACTAGTCCTCGGCGGAGGCATCGTCTTTTAGCATTATGATCAGCATTCTCCCATCCGTCCTATACGTCGTAGTATTAGCGGGGAGGTAAAAGTTAAAGTTTTTTGAACTCAATTACCAGCAAGGCATCAGTCATTTCGGCTGCTTTTTTAAAAACGTTTGCCCGAACATGATTCTTCTGCTTAACCATTCGAGCTAGGGAATCTAAAAGAGTCATTGACTCGTCTCCTAGTATCTCGGGCGGATTTCTGGTAGCTTCCCACCGTCCAATTAGTCTCTCTCGTAGTACTCTAGCGGGTCTACCGAAAAATCGTCTTTTCCCGGCAAGCTCTAAGGCTTTTAGAGCCACATCTACCTCACTCGGTTCGTCTTCACCGCTGCCACTTAGCCCCGGTCCATCGAGTATAATAAGCCCTCGGCGCTTCTCTTGCATATACTTATAATACCACTTCGAATAAGCTACGTCAACTTAAGCCATCTGTTAAAATACTATTTATGACGGCGCAGGAGATTAGGCAAAAATACTTAGCGTTTTTTGAAGAACGCCGGCACAAAGTTATTCCGCGGGCGCCGCTGGTGCCCAAAGACGACCCCACGACTCTTTTTACCGGCAACGGTATGCAGCCGTTAGTGCAGTATTTGTTGGGCGAAAAGCATCCGGCTGGCAGCCGCTTGGTAGATAGCCAGACCTGTTTTCGGGCCGAAGATATGGACGAGGTCGGCAACAATCGCCACACGACTTTTTTTGAGATGCTTGGCAATTGGAGTCTCGGTGATTATTACAAAGAAGAACAATTGCCCTGGGTTTGGGAATTTTTGACTAAGACAGTCGGTCTTAATCCCCAAAAGTTATACGTGACTTGTTTTATTGGCGATAAGGCTACAGGTGTACCAAAAGACACTGAGTCTGCCAAGATTTTGAAAAATTTATTCAAGCAGGAAGGTATTGAGGCTGAAGAAGCCGAAATTGGCAGCGAAGCCGATGGTTATGCCCGGCGCATGAAGGCTGGCGAACGTATTTTTTATTATGATGCCAGCAAAAACTGGTGGAGCCGAGCAGGCGTTCCTACAAATATGCCTGAAGGGGAACCTGGCGGCCCGGATAGTGAAATATTCTATGATTTTGGCACCCCGCATGATGAAAAGTGGGGCCAGCACTGCCACCCCAACTGCGACTGCGGCCGCTTTTTAGAAATTGGCAACAGTGTGTTTATGGCTTACAAAAAGACAGCTAGGGGCTTTGAGCCGTTGCCGGCGCCCAATGTAGATTTTGGCGGTGGTCTGGAACGTATTGCCGCCGCGGCCACCGATAGCCCCGATGTTTTTCAAGTCAGCCTGCTAAAGCCAGTTATTGAAGGCTTGGAAAAAATTTCGGGCAAAAAGTATGAGCAGCATCAAGCTAGCATGAGAGTAATTGCCGACCATTTGCGAGCGGCAGTTTGGCTAGCCGTCGACGGTGTTACACCGAGTAACAAAACTCAGGGTTATGTACTGCGACGGTTGCTGCGCCGCGCGATTCGATATGCCTTCGAGCTTGGTATAGAGCAAGATTTATGCGAAAAAGTTGCAAAAATTGTGGTTGATATTTATAAAGACGATTTTCCGGAGGTCGAAAAAAGCCAAACTTCAGTGATTGAATCGTTTAAGAAGGAAGAACAGATTTTCCGTCAAACACTGCGGCATGGCTTGAGGGAATTTGAAAAACTGGCCAAGGCTAAAAAATCATTGAGTGGCCAGGATGTTTTTAAGCTTTATGATACTTACGGCTTTCCAACTGAGCTAAGCTTAGAAGAAGCTTTTACCCAGGGAGTGGAGGTAGGAAGCAATTGGCAAAAACAATTTGACCAACTAATGAACGAGCAGCGGCAGCGCAGCCAAACGGCTGCTCAAGGAATGTTTAAAGGCGGCCTGGCCGACCAGTCCGAAGAGGTAGTTAAACTACACACCACCACGCACTTGATGTATCAGGCTCTAAAAAATGTTTTGGGCGATCACGTGGTGCAGCGCGGCAGTAACATTACCGCCGAGCGCACCCGATTTGATTTTAGCCACCCCGAAAAAATGACGCCAGAGCAAATCAAACAAGTAGAGGATATCGTGAATGCCAAAATCGCCGAGGATTTGCCGGTAACCCGGAAAGAAGAGCCAACCGACGAAGCTTTTGCCAAGGGCGCGTCGGGCGCGTTTGGTGACAAATACGGCGATAAAGTCAAAGTCTATACAATTGGCGATCCCGCCAAGCCCTTTAGCCGAGAAATTTGCGGCGGCCCGCACGTAGAGCATACCGGCGCAATTGGCGAAGGCGGCAGAAAATTCAAAATCGTCAAAGAAGAATCTAGTTCAGCCGGAGTCCGCCGCATAAAGGCAGTTTTACAGTAAGCTTACAAGAGAGGTGGCATGCTATAATCAATCTGATAATGCTTGATCGCTTCAAGTCGCTGAAGTCTAAAATTCCCAACGTTCCCAGGCCCAGTAAAAAAGGCACCCCAGTGGGGCAGTACTTGGTGGCCTTGGACGTGGGCACCGAATTTATTAAGGCCTTAATTGGCCGGGTAGTGGGCAACGAAATAGAAATTATCGGTGTGGGGCGGGCGCATCAAGAGCTGTCTGATATGCAGGCCGGGGCGATTGCCGACATCGCCGCGGTAGTGGCCAATTGCGACCAAGCGCTGGGAGCCGCCGAGCAACAGGCCGGGGTCAGCGTGCGCAGTGCCATAATTGGCATCGCCGGCGAACTGGTTAAAGGCACTACCTCGGTAGTTCGCTTTACCCGTAAAAATCCTAGTAAAGAGTTGAATATTGAAGAGATGGCCCGAATTATCGAACTGGTCCAGCAGCGCGCCGAGCTCAAGGCCCGCCAACAACTAGCTTGGGAACTGGGTGGTAAAGACGTGGAAGTCCGGTTAGTTAATAGCGCTTTAGTGCGCATCGACATCGATGGCTACAAAGTTACCAACCCAGTGGGCTTTCAAGGCCGCGATGTCGTGGTAGAAATGTATACCGCCTTTGCGCCGATGATTCATATCGGCGCGCTGGAGCGAACAGCTCATGAGCTGGATTTGGAGTTGATGGCCGTGGCTGCCGAGCCCTTTGCCGTGGCTAGATCCGTGGTTGGTGATGATCCCAACGCCCAAGTTAGCGCCGTAATGATGGATGTTGGCGGCGGCACCACCGACATCGCGGTGGTTAACGAGGGCGGGGTAGAAGGCACCAAAATGTTTGGCATCGGCGGCCGGGCCTTTACGGCGGCCATTGCCCGGGAACTAGACATGGATTTTGCCAAAGCCGAGGCCCTCAAAGTGGGGCTAAGTTCGGATCAGGGAACCTCCGAGCAAAAGGCGGCCGCCGAAAAGGCCCTAACTAAAACCCTAGAGGTTTGGATTAACGGCGTAGAACTGGCTTTAGCCGAGTTCAACAAACTCGACCACCTGCCTCATCGTTTACTACTCTGCGGCGGCGGCTCGAGCCTGGCTTTGCTTATGGACCGGCTGAAAGAGGGTCAGTGGTATAAAGAATTGCCCTTTACCAAAAAGCCGGCCGTCCAGCATATCCAGCCCCAGGAGGTCACTGGTATAACCGATGCCACCGGCGATATTACCGACCATACTTATATTACGGCCATGGGTCTGCTGAGAGTTGGGCTAGATACAATCAATTCTGGCGCGGCTCCCGAGGAAGCTTCGGTGAAGGATAGAATAAACAAGGCGCTGAGAGTATGATTCGCGGCGCTCACCATCAGCTAATGGCCAATAGCTTAAAGCTCATAGCCGCCCCTTCTTTGCTATCAGCTATCTGCTATCAGCCAGCTGCTGGTTTTGCGGAAAGGAGTTTTTAAAATGGCCGAATCCGCAAAACCGTCAAAGCACACTATTTATGTTGACGTCGATGACGACATCACAGCCATTATTGGCAAAGTAGAATCAGCGCCACATAAAATAGTAGCCCTGGTGTTGCCCAAACGCTCGGCTACCTTGCAAAGCATCGTCAACATGCGGCTTTTAAAACGTAGCGCCGATAAAGCCGGCAAAGCAGTGGCTCTGGTTACTAGTGAAGCAGCGCTGCTGCCGCTGGCCGGCGCGGCCCGCCTGCCGGTCGCCAAAAACCTGCACACCAAACCGGCCATTCCGGCCTCGCCGCTAAGCGAACTGCCCCGGCCGGGCGGTGATCCAGACGCCGAGATTGATGAAAAAGACGCCAAGTTAGACTACCACCGTTCGATTGGCGAGCTGGCGGCCACGCAGTCTGTGGAAGAGCCAGACACTATTGCCCTAGAAGACGCCGACCAAACCGAAGAGACAGCGGCGGCCCGGCCCAAAACTCCCAAAAATAAAAAGCTCAAAGTGCCTAATTTTGAAAAATTCCGCTTGCTGCTGGGTTTGGGAATACTGGCCTTTGTGGGGCTAGTCGTCTTCCTAATCTTGGCGCTGTTTGTGCTACCCAAAGCGACCATCACCATCCAAACCGAAAGCTTTCCTTTGGCGGCCAACTTTAATTTAAAAGCCACCGACCAAGCTAAAACGCTTGATGAGGCCAACAAAATTATACCGGCGGCGCTTAAGAGTCAAGATCAGACGGCTACCCAGCAGGTACCAGCTACCGGCCAACAAAACCTCGGTAACAAAGCTACCGGAACCGTAACGGTTAGTAACTGTTCTGACTCGGCCATAACAGTTCCGGCTGGTAGCGGTGTGAGCAGTGGCGGTTTGACTTTTATTACACAAAAGACAATTTCATTAGATTCAGGCAATTTTGATTCGCACAATAACTGTAAGTCAAGCGGCGGCCACATTGGGAATGTTGATGTAACTGCCCAAAGCGCCGGCTCCAAATATAATATTGGGCCTTCTAACTTTACACTTTCGTGTTCTCAGTGCTCCAGCAATGTCACTGGTAAGTCAAGCCAAGCTATGAGTGGCGGCACCGACAATAACGTGACTATTGTCAGCCAGTCGGACGTCGATAACGCTAAGAAAAAAATTAGCTCTTCAGATTCCGACAGTTTTGCCAAAAACTTCGAAAAGCAGCTTTCCGATAGCGGCGCTTATGTCTTAGTTTCTACCTTAAAAATTAGTGAACCGACTACCACTGCCTCCCCGGACGTCGGTCAGCAGGCCAGCAGCACCACCGTGAACATTAAAATTAACTATTCTGTAATGGTGGTTCAGAAAAATGATCTGCAAAAAGCTATTTCCGATCAGCTGAATAAGCAAATCGATCAGCACCGCCAAAAAATAAGCAGTACCGATGTTTTAAATGACGCCACAGTTAGCGTTCAAGACCAGTCGGCGCCGGCCACCGCTACGCTGGCGATTAGCGAAAACACCAGCGCCGTGCCAATTATTGATACCGCCAGCGTTAAAAAGCAAGCCCTAGGCCAAAAAACCGGTGATATTAAAGCCAGTCTTTCCGGGGTCCAAGGTATAAAGCAAGTGGATGTTAAACTTAGCCCCTTTTGGGTGTCTAAGGCTCCCAAGAAATTGTCTAAAATTAATGTGGTTTTGCAACAAAGCCAAACTAAACCTTAAATGAGTTCCGACATAATAGCCTTGGACGTGGGAATGAAACGCACCGGTTTGGCGCGGGCCTCTAGCTTGGCTAAAATCCCAGAACCACTGGGCAGCGTGGAAACTACTAAAGTTGTTGCCAGCTTGCAGCAACTTATGGCCGACAAAAAAATAGAGGCCTTGGTGGTGGGCTTGCCGCGTAATTTAGGGGGCCAAGATACGCCGCAAACCGCCTGGGTGAGGCGCTGGGTTAAACAGGCTAAAAAGCAAATCCCGGCCATATTTTACTGGCAGGACGAGGCATTGACCAGCAAGTTAGCAATAAGTAACAAGCAACCAGCAACCAGCAAGAAACAAAAGGCTAACAGCCACCAGCTATCCGCTAACAGCTCTTTTGATGAGCATGCTGAGGCGGCGGCCATTATTCTGCAGGACTTTTTAAATACTCCGCCAAGCCAAAGGCTGGCTGGCTAATTATGCGTGGCCCAGGTGGCAAACGACTATTTAGAGGTTGGACACTGATAGCCATAATGGCCCTAGCTTTAATTATTGGTACTGGCGTTAGCCTGCGGATTTGGTACGACCGCAATCTTCAGCCGGTTTCTAGCTCTAGTAGCCTGACTTATTTTACGGTCGAAAAAGGCGCCAGCGTGCATCAAATCGGTGTAGGCTTAAAATACACTAACTTGATACGTAGCTCCCAAGCCTTTGAAACTTACGTCCGGACCAACGAACTTTTTGACAAACTGCAGGCCGGAACCTATGTTCTTAGCCGCTCGATGAGCGCACCACAGATTGTAGATAAAATGATCAAGGGCGATGTGGCTAAAAACTTGCTAACTATTTTACCGGCTAAACGGCTCGATCAAATTCAGCAAGCTTTTAAGGAAGCCGGTTACGCCCAGACCCAGATCAACAGAGCCTTTAACCCGGCGCAGTATAACGGCCACCCCACGCTGGCCAGCTTGCCGGCCGGCGTGTCCTTAGAAGGCTATCTCTATCCCGATTCGTTTCAAAAAGAGTCCGACACTCCGGCCGAAACGATTGTTAGGGAGTCCCTAGACGAAATGCAAAAGTACTTGACCCAAGATACCGTCAGCGGCTTCACGGCCCAAAACTTAAGTATCTACGATGCCATCACGCTGGCTTCGATCGTCGAGCAAGAAACTGACGACCCGACTTATCAGCCGACAGTTGCCCAGGTATTTTTATCCAGAATTAGGCAAAATATCGCCCTGCAATCCGATCCCACGGCTAATTATGCGGCTGATATAGCTGGCCAGCCACGCAGCTTAAGTATCAACTCGGCTTATAATACTTATCTCCATCCCGGGCTGCCGCCTGGGCCAATTGGCAATGTTACCGCCCAGGCCTTGAAGGCCGTGGCGCATCCGGCGAGCACTGATTATCTTTACTTTGTAGCCGGCGATGATGGCAAAGTGCATTTTTCGAGGACTGCCAAAGAGCATCAGGACGCCGTGGCTAAATACTGCACCAAACAGTGTTCCCAATAGATACGCCGGAAACTGTCAACCCTAGTCTTACAGATGGTAAGCCTCTAATTTAAGCGCTGTCTTGGTATAATAAAGCGGCAACCAAAAAGTCTTTAGTTGTGACCAAGCGGCGCCAGGTTTTTGAAAAACAAGAACCGCTTTCTACAAACTTCTTGGCTGCTTTTTTAAGAGTGATTATTAGTAAATTGAAACTAACCCCCACTAAGTTGCTTAAAGCCATGCCATCATCCAATGACCTGGCGGATCTTTCGCCGATGGCTAAATTAGATAAGCGGGCTAAACGCCGGCTTATAAAGCGGATTTTGATAGCCGGTAATTTTGGGCTGCTGCTGGCCATAGCGGTTTTTGTGCTTAACAACCGTTCGACCAGCCAAACCATCCGCTCTAGCACCGTTAATAGCGCGATTGCCACCACCAGGTCGCAGCCTAATCCTCTAGACCAGCTGTCTTCCTCGCAAATCGCCTTCACCGCCGCCCAAATGACCAAGCTGCCAGAACTTACCGCGGTACGCAATCAGTCGGATTCCGAAGTCGCGCTGCTGTCGTTTGTGCCCAATGATACTACTACTCTCTCCAAGCCGCAGATCGTGACCACGGCCCAAAAATCCAAATATAACATTTTGCATTATCAAGTCCTTGACGGCGACACGGTTGATTCACTGGCCGCTAAATTTAATATCACCGTGGGCAGTATCACCGGCTCCAATAGCTTAGCTGGCACGGCTTTAAAACCCGGCACCTCTTTACTAATACCGCCGGGCAATGGTCTGGTTTACAAAGTCTCGCCAACCGATAATATAAACGCCATTGCTAGTAAATATGGCGCCGATAAGGATTTGCTAATATCTGTTAATGACGCCGAGCGCGGTCT
>Ga0209515_10008574_pt1 | contig 11885 bp, 3 predicted proteins | sample Subgroupgradi54m_FD_187454 | JGI IMG/M metagenome (GOLD analysis project Ga0209515, IMG submission 187454) | Subsurface groundwater microbial communities from S. Glens Falls, New York, USA - GMW60B uncontaminated upgradient, 5.4 m (SPAdes)... ... | reverse complement strand
CTCTGTGTACCTGTCTGCCAGCGGATCATACTCAAAGAGTCCCTCGTCCTCAATGGCCATAAAGACATGGCCAGTGACGGGGTCATAAGCCATCTTGTTGCCAGTCTTTTTGAAATTCCTATCGATCGTAAAGTCGTTTTTTCTCTCCCAACGTAGCGTATCAAAATTGAACATCCAGGTGAGGCCAATACCGTTGCCGTCCGACCAGCGGGACCCTCCTTGCGAGAAGAATCGGTCGACATTTGGCAAGTACTCCAATCCGTCGTAGGTATGCACGGAAATCGGGGTGTTGTCGCCATTAAAGTCTAAGGAGGTCTGTCCCGACGCGACGTTTAAGAGACCGCCACCAGCCGGATTGGGCAAGGTGGTGGGGCTAGGATTTGTCAGCCGCTGCCACCGGAGGGTGCCGAGATCAAAAGCGTACACTTCATTGCCGGAGTAGTCGGCGTGTCCGCCACCCCAGACGACCAATCGATCGCGTCGCGTGTCATAGACGCCCCCGCTCCAGGCTTTCATAATCGAATCAGGACCGGAGAAATTTGCGGGAATCGGACTAGGCAATACGCTTCGCAAATGGGAATTCGGCACCTCATACCACTCGCCGGGCTGGAGCGTATCGAGCGGACTATTCCCGGCATGCGTCGTACTACCCCAGCAGAGGCCGAGCCAGATGCTGGCGGTCATCGCCAGGATCAGCCACCCGCGGGCGGATTGAGCCGGAATCGGGGTTGTCATAGCCGCTCAGCTCCTCAAGAGGAGATTCACCAGTTGCTGCAGATCCAGGATCGTGGGGTTGCCATCGCCGTTGAGGTCGGCGCGGGTGACGATGGCCGGCGTGGTTTGGGTGCCGAGGAGGACGTTGACCATCTGCTGCAGGTCGAGGACATCCACGAGGCCGCTGGCATCGAGATCCCCGAGCAGACCGGTGGGGGTCGTGGTCACGGTCAGTGGCACGTCAATGGTGTGGCTCAGGCTGCCGCTGGTGCCGGTGACGGTCACTGTTCCGCTTGGTGTGGCCGCCACTGTCTGGACGGTGAGCGTCGTCGTACAGGTCGCAGAGCAGCTCGGCGGACTGAACTGCACCGTGGCCCCGCTGGGCAGCCCGCTGGCGCTGAAGGCGACCGCCTGGGCGCTCCCGCTAATACGGGAAGCCGTGATGGTGCTGCTGCTGGCACTGCCCGGGGCCACGGAGATGCCCCCGCTAGAGCTGAGTATGTAGTCAAACCCCGCAGCGGTGCCTGTGATGTTGACCAAGAGCATCGTGGTTTTAGCCAGATGGCTGTTATCGGGCTTGACCGCGCTGGCCGTGATGATCGCCACCGCTGGCAGCGGCGTCGGTTTGGCTAACGCACTGGCGGTGAACGTCAGGGTCCAGGTGCAGTTCGTGGCGGTACACGTGGACGCAGAGAACGCAGCCGTCACCCCGCTGGGCAGGCCGCTCGCGGTGATACTGCTGAAGGGCAGTGGGGTCCCACTGAGCGCCGTCGTGACTGTGGCGGTCGCGGTCGAGCCGGGTGCCAGGTTGAGCTCGCTCGGGGATACGCCCGGTGTATGGTCAAAGGCCACGGGTCTGCTGGTCGTAGAGTAGATGGACAACGGCACACTTAACGTTTTCGTCAGACCCCCGCTCGTCGCGCTCACGACCAGCGAATAGAAGGTATTGGTGGGTGTCCCGGTGGGGGCCGCGGCGGTGACGGTCACCGCACACGCCGGGGCTAGATCGCATTGCGTTGGAGTCACACTCGTCACCACCGCGTTCAGCGGTGCAGGCGTCGTAACCGCAAACGTGACCGGTTGTATCGCGCTGCCCGAGGTGCGCGCGACGATCACGGTGGCCGAACCCCCAATACCCCCTGGATTGATGATGATCCCGGGATCGAGATTCATCAGCGCAACATCGAACGGCGCGGTGGTCACGGTGCCGTCAAATTCATAGGCGCCGAGATCGAGCACACCGTTCACCGACCGCGGCTCCCCTTGCGCGGCATGCCGATATTGTGCCACCGCTGTCAGATCCACACCGTTCGCCATGCCCGCATTCACCCCTTGATTGATGGCAGGCGATCCTGGAAGTAGATGGTAATCGTAATTCGACTGATCCACCAGTAGCGGCGTCGAGGTGGCCAGGTTCCCGAGCTGCGTAGCGGTGGCTCCGGCTGGTGAAGACGCGAAGACGGTGCCGCCCCCGATGAAGAGATTGTTGAGCAGCTTGACGAGGGGGGTGTTCCGTACCCAGACGAACTGGCCGCTCGCCCCGTAATCATTGACCAGGGTGTTGTTGACGACGTAGAGCTCCTGGGTCGGGGCCGGGGCCGGACAGCCCGCGGCGCCGAGCTCCGCCGCGTATTTCACGAAGTTACTACTGTCAGCGTACGGACTCTTTTGGATCAGATTGCCGATTACGTAGCTGGGCCCGCCACAGGGCAGTTCCACCTCAACGCTTGCCGATCCGACCTGCTCGTCCATGAAGCGATTGTAGAGCACGTAGTTTTCCAGTGATCGGCTCTTGAGCTGGTGGCCGATCACGGCACCGTGAGAGTAGTTATGGCGGAAGATCAGCGCACGAGCGGTCAGATAGTTGTTGTGCGTCTGGCCGGTGCCGTCGCCGTTATTGTAGAATTCGGAGTGTTCGATGATGATGTCGGTCGTCTTGTTGCCCCCGAGAATGCCATCATCGTTATCATGGATGGAGCAATTGCGGACCACCAAACCGCCCCCGGCCGTATCAAGCCGGATGCCCGCCCCAGGCGTATCGTGCCCCCCAGAGAGCTCCACATTCTCAATCACGGTGTTCTTGCCGTAGACCGCCCACACGCCCCGGCTATCAATAGATCGGGCATGGGCATCGATATGGGGCCGGCCGCCCACTCCGCGGATGGTCAGGTTATTCGCGCGCCAGGCGGCGATCGCGTTATCGTAGTAGTAATTGCCCGCATCGATTTCAATCGTATCGCCATTCTGGGCCGCGGCCGCCGCATCGCTGATCTTCTTGAGGGTTCGCGTCGGCCCGACGTGGAAGACGCGACTGGTGAGCGTCGACTCGGTCAGGGGTGCCGATCGGCCGAAGATGGTGTTCGAGGTATCGTAGGCCTCGACGCTGAAGGCGTAGCTGGTGTTCGGGGTCAGCCCAATCACTGAAAAGGTCGGACTCGACGTTCGCATCAGGAACTGCCCATCTTGATAGAGCCGGTAGCCGGCCAGGCCGGTAATCCCGACAGGCGCATCCCAGGCCAGGTCAATCTGATTGGCCAACCTGGCGGTTTGGCGCAGATTGGTCGGCACTGCGTTCGAGGATGTATTGTTGACCGTCACGCTCACCGCTGCGGCGCTCACTGGCGCACCGCCGGCGTCCTGGGCACTGGCACTGAGCTCATAAGTGCCATCCGACACGGTCGTCGTATCCCACGCGAGCGTATAGGGCGCGGTCGTCAGCATATTGCCCAACGACTGGGGCTGACCGCCGGAAGGCTTCAACAGCAACCGGACCTGGATCGCGCCACTACCCCCAGTCACGCTTGCAGTCAGCGTCACCATACCGGCTACCGTGCCGGCGTTGGGAGTGGTGATGGCGACTGTCAGCGGTGTGGCAGTCATCGCGAGTTGACTGACGTTGACTGTCTGCGTCACCGTCGGCACCGTCTGGTCGGTGATGGTGATGGTGGCACTGCGAGTCGCGGTGCCGGTATTGGCCGCCACGGTATAGCTCACCGTGCCATTGCCGATGCCCGGTGTACCCGAGTTGATCGTCAGGAAGCTGGCATTGCTGGTCGCAGTCCAGGTACAGGTGGAGGCGGAGGGAGTGACTGTGACGCTCTTGGTCTCTCCACCGGCGAGCACCCCGGAGACGCTCAGGGGTGCCACGGTGTAGGCGCACGGGGGCGTGGCCGGGGGGTGCGACTGGGTCACGGTGTAGGGTTGGCCGTTGAGCGTGAGGGTACTAACGCGGGAGGCCGTACCGGTGTTCGCGGTGATGCTGTACGTGAGCGTCTGGGAGCTGCCTGTGCCGGTCCCGCTCGTCGATGCAGGCGTGATAAAGCTGTTGGTCGGCACCGTCGCGCTCCACGTGCAGCCGGCCGGGGTGGCGGTAAAGCTGAGCGCGTTGCCGGACGAGGCGGTGGATGGTAGCGTGGTGCCGGGGGCGGCCAGCACAATCGTACAGGGCGGCGCCGTCACTGTAACCGTCACCGGGGCTGATTGCGAGATCGTCGTCCCATCCGTGCCGGTGCAATCCAAGCGGAAGCTCGTCGTGGCCGTGAGGGGCCCGACACTCTGACTCCCGCTCGTGGCTTGCGTGCCGGCCCAGCCGCCGGAGGCGGTGCAAAACGTCAGATTCGTGCCGGACCAGGTGAGCGTCGTGGAGCCGCCGGAGGCAACAGAGGTGGGTAACGCGGACAGCGTGAGCGAAGTGGTGAGCGCCTTGGGCTGGTAGCGGAAGGCCCACGTGTGCGTGTCGTTTGTGACGACTGGTTGATCTGGGTTCACATAGTTGGCGCCAACTGGAACAATCACGCGATCATGTACCGGATCATACACCATCGTGCTACGGGTGTTGCCATTGCTCGGCGGAGCCGTACTCGTGAGGAGCTGTGACCACGCATTGGCCACAGGATCATAGATCCACGTTTCGTTGTTCGTGACGCCAGCAAATGTTTTCCCGCCCCAGAGGATAAAGACGTCGTGGTTGGAGTCATACACGAACCCGTGCCCGCCCCGTGGCGATGGCGGATTCGTCGCGTTCACGTTGGTCCAGGTGTTGGCCGCGACGTTATAGGCCCACGTCTGGTTGTAGGTCGTTCCACCCGACCATCCACCAAAGAGCACCATGCGGTGACGAATCGGATCGTAGCGCATCGACATGGCGTCGTTGGTGGGCGGCGCTTGCGCAGGCAACTTCTGCGTCCAAACATGTGTGGTTGGATTCATCACCCACGTCGTGTGGAGAGCGCCACCAAAGTTTGGAATACCGCCAAACACCACGAACTGATCAGTGTCGGAGTCATAGGCCATCGCGCCGTCGATGTGGGCATCGGGATCGCCAACACCTCGAGGCGTATAGGCCGAAGTCAGGTTGGTCCAGGACGTCGCCGCAGGATCATAACTCCATGTTGTGTCTACGCCATGGAGACAACGCTTCCCCATGATGCCACCGTGCATGTACATCAACCCCGTACGAGGCACGAAGTCGAGCATGTTGTTGATGTGCGCTGTCCACGGTCGCCCCAGCGGCGTGATCGCGTTCCAGTCTGCAGCCGGAGTCCCCACGAGACAACTCCGACAGGTGGCCGCGCACGAATTAAAGGGGACCGTGGTCCCAGGACAATCCGCGTTGGTTGAGCAGGACGCTCCAGGATAGGGGCCTTCGTAGGTCGCGATAGCTTCTGGCGTGTAGTCCTGCGTCCAGGTGTTGAGCACGGGGTCGTACCGTGTGACCTCGTTTCCCCACCACCCCGCATCGCCGCCACCGTAGTGCAGCACGACCCCATGCACGCTATCCCAGACCGCACCCGCAAAGCCGCTGGTGATGACTTCATTGCTCGGATTCAACCGCGTCCACGTGTTGGCAGGGATGACCGTCACGCCGGGCGGTACCCCTTGACCAGCCAGTTGGCCAATCGAGACCGTCTGCCCTGCAATCGTTAGGGTCCCACTGCGGGAGGCGGTGGTGGGGTTAGGGGCCACGGTGTAGGTGACCGTGCCGCTGCCCATGCCAGCACCGCCACTGTTGATCGTGAGGACGCTCGAGGTATTGTTCGTGGCGATCCAACTGCCTGTACAGGGAGTGGGGGACGCGGTCACCACAATGGTCTTGGTCTCCCCAGCCGCCGAGACCCCAGAGACGCTCAGAGGTGCAACCGCATAGGTACATGACGGGAGTGGGGCTGCGCCGGCTTGGGTGACGGTATAGGGCTGGCCGTTGAGGGTGAGGGTGCTGACACGTGAGGCTACTCCGGCGTTGGCCGTGACGTTGTAATTGAGGGTCTGGGCATTCCCGGTGCCAGTCCCATTGGTGGGGACGGGGGTCATGAAGCTCCCGGAAGGCACAGTCGCGGTCCAATTGCAGCCCGCCGGGGTGGCGGTGAAGTTGACGGGATTGGCTGTGGAGGCCGTCGCGGGCAGCGTGGTGCTGCCGGCGGCCAGGCTGACGGCGCAAGGCGGAGAGACGGTCACCGTCTTTGTCAGGAGCGTACCGTTCGTCGCCGTACACGTGAGGGTGAAATCTGTGACGCTACCCAATGGCCCCACGACTTCACTGCCCCCACCGGAGGTCTTTGGACCGGACCAGCCGCCTGACGCTGTACATGGGATGGCTGTGTCCAGGCTCGTTCCAGCCCACCTCAACGTGCTCGTCGTTGCAGGAAACTGGATCGCGGCTGGTGAAGCGGCCAAACCAAGTGTCGGTGTCGGCGCGACATTCGCCAAATCCACCATGATGCTCCACGTTCGTACCGTCCCGCCGACGTCCCACTGCCACATGTTGGACAGGTCCACCAGGTACAGCGATGCTGTTTTCGGGTCATAGTGCAACTGGTTCGAGTAGCCGGATCCCGGGACAGCACCAGCCCCACCGCTGGTCGGAACTTTGTACCAGCTATTGCCCAGGATATCGTATCCCCAGAGCGTGAGCCGTTTGCTCCCCGTCGAGGAGTCCCGATCCTGCGTCATGATCATGGTCCGCTGGTTGCGGGCATCATAGGTGATCCCGCTCGTAAAACAGGGGAAACTCTTGCTGGTGGTTTTGTCGCACGTGCCGCCACCGGTACAGTCGCCATCACTAGTACAGCTTGACCCGCTCTGGGTGCCGCCCATACAGATCCCTTTGTTACCTGGACAGTAGGCGGCTTTCAGTGCGTCGGGCGCGGCTAATGTGATTTCGTTCCAGGCGGCTGCGCTGGTCAGGCCGGGATCATAGACAAACCAACGGGAGTTTCCCAGCGAAAGGATAAACTTGTTGGCGTGCCCATCCCAAAAACCAAACGGCTCGACCCAATTGTTGGTCGGGAATGACGCTGCGAGGGCGAATTGAGACCATCGGTTGGTTATGTAATTAAATTCATACGCACCGGAGCTCGGTCCGCCGGTGATGAGCACAATCATGCGCGGACGAGGATGTTGGGGATCCACGGGTTTTGCAGGGTCTCCGGGATCCCACAGCATGATCCGATTGCTCTGATCTCCACCCGTGGGTGGTGAATCTCCTAATCGGGAGAACTCGCGGGTCGCCGGGTCCCATTCCCAGGTACCGGAGACGGTCCCGATCATGAGAAATTTGCCGCGAACGGGATTGTAGGCTTGGCGCTGGTAGGAATGCTCGGTGTATGGACGGCAGGTTGGGCACACTTGACCGGGAGTGGGAATGCCGACCGAACACGTGCCACCACCTGTGCAGTCCGCATCCTGCGAGCATTGCAACCCAGCTTGCGTGCCGCCAGCGCATCGGAATGCGGGTTTCACAACACCCCCGCCATTTCGAACTCCACAGCTACCTCCCATGCAATTCGCTGAACCGGCAGGACAATTCAGGGGGAAGTTATCACACGTGCTGTTCCCACTCCAAGCACCAGTGGTGCCACAGCAAGATGCGAGACATTGAGGTTGGACCGGATCCGGCACCCATTGGTTGTTGGCAATATCGTAGAGATCGACGTCATTGCCGGGGTAGGAATTGTGGCCTCCGCCCCAGTAAAAAATGTGCCCGTTGCCCTGTGGATCCTGGCCGTACGCCGAACCGGAGAAAGAACGCCCTTGCGGGTTACCGGTGGTGGCGGTCGGTCTGCAATCGGTATAACTACTGGGGACCCAACGGTTGGTCAGTGTTGGCGAACACTGCTGCCAGGTGTTGGGAGCGCCTGCGGTGCAGGTGGCCGCTGACGCCCATGGTGTGGCGCATAACCACGCGCCGATTGCCATGACCATCGTGAAGCGCGACCGCACCGCGCGCATCAGTGTCCCTCCTGGCCCAGGGTATTCCGAAGCCATTGTTGAATCGTATCCAAGAGTGGCCATGGTTTTTGCTTTGATTGAGGCATTGTCCGGCTTTTGGCAGGCGTACGCGCCGGCACGTGCTGATGGTTACCCGCGCGGGCAGCCGCCAGGATGACCGTGGTCGCCACGGGCCCTTGCGTCCAGTAGGTCACATTGCCATCTTGGAGCATTTGTCTGGCAGAGGCGCTGACAGTCGTGCCCCCGTTCGTCAATTCCATCGCCGCGTCGAAGTTAAAGTTGCTGCCGAGCATCTCCGCGGCAGTGAGTGGCGTATTGTTGCCGCTGGTTTGATTTTGAACCGTCACGGTGGCTGAGGCATTGGCCGCGAGTGATGGAAGGATGAAGGAAAGAATCGCATGCTTGACCGAGCCGTCCGGCCAGCGGGTTTTGACATCCGCCTGGGTCAAGAGAAGCGTCCCGTTCACCAGGGCTTGGGGGAAGCTCGGGATTTCGCCTTGGACGAAGGGCCGCCCGAGCTGCACCGGATCATTCGTGAGCGTCGCGCTCGAAGGATTGGTCAGCGTCAGCGTATTCGATGGCCCAGCGGCTAGCCCGGGTGAGGCCTGTACTACAACAACGCTCGCCACCAGGGCGAGCGTCACGCAGCGCCAGAGCCCTTGTAGATCCGCTCGCCACATCAGGGAACTCCCAACAGCAGATTCACCAATAACTGGAGGTCGAGGATGGTAGGGCTGCCGTCGCCGTTGAGGTCGGCGCGGGTGATAATCGCTGGCGTCGTTTGGGTGCCGAGGAGGACGTTGACCAATTGCTGCAAGTCCAGCACATCCACAGTGCCGTTGCCATCAAGATCGCCAGGCAGGCTCGTGGGCGGTGCGCTCACGACACGCGGAATGATGGCCCACTTGGGGTTGTCGTTGAGTGAAGGCGCGGTGAGCGCATGTTGGGCGATCCAGGTCCAGGCTGCGGCACCCCCGGGTTCGTTGGCGATGTGGGACACAGCAGCGATGGGAATGATCGAGTAGCCATGCTCCGCATTGCTCAGATCGGCGTTGAATTTCGCTTGCGCATTATAGGTAGGATCAAAACCCGTTTTCAGATCCGCCCAGGTCGGGAACCACTTCGCATCAAGGAGGCGGATGGTCGGCATGCGGTAGGTGGCAATCAAATACGGGTCATAGCCAGGGTCCGTGAGCTGGCCAATAATATTGACGGCCAGCCATGCAACAAGCGCATCCGCACGAAACCCCAGTTCCTTCGCTCGGCCAAGCGTAAACATCATATAGTTCTGTTCCCATGTGGAGTCTGCCTCCTTAGAGACTGTGGGATCTACTGGAAAATTTGAGGCAAAACCTGGTCCTCCAGTGCGCCAATGGTGCAGTGGAGGAAGACCAGCATTCGGTGTGGAGGTAGTCCAATAACTCATGCCTGTCGTATTGCCCCAGTTCCAGTTGGCGCTTCCCTGAAATGACGTCCCGGTGATATTGCGTTGGCCTTCCCAGATCGCGATCACGTCGTTGATGAGTGTCGTCATATACGCTTGTTCGGACGAACCATCAGGAGTTAACACCACCGTGTTGACACGATTGCGTAGCGGCCATGCCTGCATGCGCGTGTTGCCGGTCAAGCCGCCTTCGGCCCCGGTCGGGCCGCGACCGTAGTTATAAATTGTCGCTGAGCCATTAGGATAGGCCGCGCTCCATGCTACCCAGAACCACATCTCTTCCAAGTACCAGAAATCGCCACTGAGCATGTACTGCACCGACGCAAACTCGGGTTGATGGGCTGTTTCGGCAATCCACCCTCCGTTCGTCACAGGTCCTACCGGAACCAGTTTGTCTGCCGCTTTTGTATACGCATAATTCAGTCCACAGCCGATGCACAGCGATGGCCGCGTGCTGATGGACATCACCTTGCCGATTCCGGGAACCGTTTTGGCTCGATCAAAAAACTTCGTAGTATTTCCTTCCCGGAGATGGAACGGCCAAGCCGCGGACAGGTCTGCATTGCCAAACGTCTGTTCGCGCATGCGATTGTCCCCGGTATACAACCAGCGTACGGTCCAGGCGGGATAGGGACCGATGTCTGGGCGGCCGCCTTGATTACCCATGGTCTTCGTCCAATTCCCAGCGCCGTACAGATCTTTTGCAGCACTCGTCCACGAAGTATAGGCCGATGTGATGGCTGACTGTGAGACCACTTTGGAGGTGTCGTAGTTGGGCACGAGTGTCGTCGACTTCAGGTAGTCGAGGTTGTGGTTGATCGCAATGGTAGACGGTGTCCCTCCAATCCAGAATTCTTTGGTCCAGCGGCTGCTGGCGGTATGCGTCACGGCCGTCTTGGTATAGACAGTCGTGGGTACAGCGAGTCCGGTTTTGAGCGTCAAGTCGTAGACTTGGTCTTGTAACGCTTCGGTGTTGGCGATCTCACCAATGAAACGCACGCGTACTTTATTGAGGGTCGGCCAAAACGTGGCGTGGATGATGGGGCGGAACGACCGGTTGGCGTCAAAACCCATGTCGTAGATCCGGTTGAGGGAGTGGTCTGCGAGGATGACCGTAGTCGCCACCGGGCCGCTCGTCCAGTAGGTAAAATTGCCGTCTTGGAGCATTTGTCTGGCAGAGGCCGTCACGGTAGTCCCGCCATTGGTCAGCTCTATGGCCGCGTCGAAGTTAAAGTTACTGCCGAGCATTTGCGCGGGAGTGAGAGGGGTGTTGTTGCCGCTCGTCTGATTTTGAAACGTCACGGTGGCTGATGCATTGGCCGCGAGTGATGGAAGGATGAAGGAAAGAATCGCATGCTTGACCGAGCCGTCCGGCCAGCGGGTCTTGACATCGGCTTGGGTCAGTAGTGGAGTCCCGTTTACCACGACCTGCGGAAAGTTGAGCATCTCTCCCTGGACGAATGGTCGCCCGAGCTGCATCGGATCATTCGTGAGTGTCGCGCTCGAAGGATTGGTAATCGTCAGGGTGTTTGAGGGAGCGGCCGACGCCCAGGAGGTCACCCCCAACAGCGCACTGGCTGCCAGGGCGAGTGTGAACCCCCACACCAACGGTGTTGGTGTGGGGGTGAAGCGCCGGCCAACGCGCGCCATCGTTCGGCGATCTCTGGAACAGAACCGGTACCGTCTCATGCGCCCTTCTTCACCGTCTTCGTGCCCGTGTCACGGACACGGTGATCGAGTCGGTTACCCGTTTGTTGCCCAGTCTGTCGAATGCTTCGGCTCGCAGCAGGTGGGTGTCCCCCACCACTCTCGAAGTATCCCAGCGAAACGAGTAGGGTTCGTTCGTGTCGGTCGCCATCAGTTTCCCGTCAACGAAGAGCTGAACCTTACTCACACCACTGGGATCATCGGCCATCAGATCTACCGCGACAATCCCATGCACCGTTGAGCCAGCTGTCGGCCTGAGCCACCGCATGATGGGACCGGTGGTGTCGCATACCACGGTGACGCTAGCACTCCCCACATTGCCGGCACGATCTGTGGCGGTTGCCTTGAGCACATTGGTTCCCTCCACGAGGGCGCGCGTCTCCGTCACCTGCTCGCCCCCGTCAACCGTGTATTTCACACTGATACTGCGATCCCGCGTGCGCGTTCCATCGGCGGGTGCAACGATGCGAACCACAGGGGCGATCGTATCAAGCGTGACGGTCACTGACGCGCTGCCCGCACCGCCCACCGACTCACTCGCGCTGGCCACAAGGGCGTTGGCTCCTTCCCGCAGCGCCCGGCTTTCCGTGATCGGCGAGCCCCCGTCGATGGTATAGACGAGACTGATGGGGCTTTTGTTGGTGAGTGTGCCGTTTTCCGGTTGCAGGATTTTGACGATATGCACAGCGCTCGTGCGCGTCACACGAACGGACGCGCTGGCTGTATTGCCAGCGACGTCCGTTGCACTCACGGTGAGCGTGTTGTCTCCCACCGTCAACGTGCGGTTTTCACT
>Ga0209515_10008573_pt1 | contig 11887 bp, 11 predicted proteins | sample Subgroupgradi54m_FD_187454 | JGI IMG/M metagenome (GOLD analysis project Ga0209515, IMG submission 187454) | Subsurface groundwater microbial communities from S. Glens Falls, New York, USA - GMW60B uncontaminated upgradient, 5.4 m (SPAdes)... ... | reverse complement strand
CTCAGGCATTCTCCCGAGGGGAGGCACGATCCTGGGAACGTCACGAACCAACCCCTTCAAGAAATCGGAAGACCTCGCCAGGCTGCTGGAGACGGTCAAGCGGCTCCAGCTGGATGCCCTCATCGCGATCGGCGGCGAGGACACGCTGGGCGTGGCGACCAAGCTGGTCAAGGAGGGGGTGAAGGTGGTCGGCGTGCCGAAGACGATCGACAACGACCTCTCGATGACCGACTTCACGTTCGGGTTCGACACGGCCGTCAACACCGCGATGGAGGCAATCGACCGGCTGCACACGACCGCGGAGAGCCACCACCGCATCATGGTCGCCGAGGTCATGGGGCGCCACGCGGGCTGGATTGCGACCTACGCCGGGATTGCCGGCGGAGCCGACGTGATCCTGATCCCAGAGGAGCCCATCGACATCGACCGCGTCTGCGACATCATCAAGCGGCGGCACGCCCGGGGAAAGGACTTCAGCATCGTCGTCGTGGCCGAGGGCGCCCAGTTCAAGAAGGACGCGCACGTCCCCGTCGAGGAAAAGCTCGATGAGTTCGGCCACGCGCGCCTCGGCGGGATCGGCCACGCGCTGGGCAACCTGATTGAGCAGCGAACCGGCTACGAGACCCGCGTCACGGTGCTCGGCCATCTCCAGCGCGGGGGCAGCCCCACCGCCTTCGATCGTGTCCTTGGCACACGGTTCGGCGTCAAGGCGGTCGAGCTGGTGCTCGAGGGCAAGTTCGGCCAGATGGTCAGCCTCCAAGGGAGCAAGATCGTCGGGGTCCCCATCGAGCAGGGGACCGGCACGCTCAAGACGCTCGACATGGAGCTCTATGATGTCGCGAAAATCTTCTTTGGCTAACGCGAGACTCGCCCCCACGTCTCACCCGGCCCACAACGCCATCACGACCACGTTGCGGGAAACCGCTCGGCTCCACACGGAGCTGACACCGGCTCAGGTGGAGCGCATCGCTGAAGCTGCTGTGCTCATGGCCAAGGCCATCACCGGCGGACGAAAGGTGATCTGGTTTGGCAACGGCGGCTCCGCGACCCAGAGCCAGCACATGGCCGGAGAGTTCGTCGGGAGGTTTCAGCGCGAGCGGCGATCGCTCGCCGCGATCTCGCTGGCGGAGAACATGGCCAGCGTCACGGCGATCGGCAACGACTATGCGTTCGAGCAGATCTTCTCCCGGCAGCTCGAGGGCTTAGCGCAGCCCGGCGACGTCGCGGTGGGCCTGTCCACATCCGGGAAATCCCGGAACGTCCTCGAGGGGCTGCGCAAAGCCCGCGCGCTTGGCCTCACCACGATCGGGCTCACCGGCGGTTCGGGAGGCGACATGCCGCAGGCATGCGATCTGTGTCTCTGTGTGCCCAGTTCCATCACCGCGCGCATCCAGGAACTGCACCTGACGATCGGCCACATCCTCTGCGCCCTGGTGGAAGATGCTCTCGCGTCGCGGACTTCGTCCGCTCCATAGGAGGGGAAACGTGTTTCCCCTCCTATCGGTCTCCGCCAAAGAACGGTGGCGGATCCCTGTCTCCCCTTCCTTTCAGAGCCAATGACCCTACCACACACAGGACAAAGAAGAACACGCGCGCGTCGTAAGATCAAATCGCTCTCAGTGCTCTTGCGCATCGTCAGGCAGGCCAAGGCCCGAGGCCGGACGATCGTGTTCACAAACGGCTGCTTCGATCTCCTCCATGCGGGCCATATCGCCCTCCTTGAGCGGGCCAAGCGATCAGGCGACCTGCTCGTCGTGGGGATCAACAGCGACCGGTCGGTCCGAGCCCTCAAAGGGCCAACCCGACCCATCGTCGGGGAACGCGAGCGGGCGCTGCTCCTCGCGGCGCTGGAGAGCGTGGACTACGTGACCATCTTTCGAGACGCGACCCCGGCACGCCTCATCGCGCGGCTGCGGCCGCACGTCCTGTTGAAGGGAGCGGACTGGGGTTCATCGCAGATCGTCGGTCGTCAGATCGTTGAAGCCCATCACGGACGGGTCATCCGTGTCCCACTCCTCAAGGGGCATTCCACCTCCCGACTCGTGAAGCGCCTCTGTGATTCGACGCGACGGTAGCCATCGCATGGTATCGACGGCGTTGCGCCTCATCGACGCGAATGCGAACCGGGCGCTCGAAGGGCTGCGCGTCTGCGAGGAGATCGCGCGGTTCCACCTCGAATCCTCCTCCGGCTTCACGCGGATCCGCGGACTGCGCCACGACGTGGCCGAAGCGATCAGCGCGCTGCCGGTCGACATGACCGCGCGGCTGAGAGCGCGAGCCAGCCGGCGAGACGTCGGCAGACGAGCCCCGGCGTCACGGGTGGATTCGCTCGAACGGCTGCTCCTCATCAACTTCCAGCGGGCGAAAGAAGCGCTGCGCACACTCGAAGAGTGCGCACGGCTCCTCGCCCCGCGCCACGTGGGATCGTTTCAGCGGTTGCGGTTTCACACCTACGAGGTGGAACGTGACCTCCTCCTGGCAACTGTACGTGATCATTGACCGAGCTGCCTCCGGCTCACGGGATCTCGCCGAGCTCACCACGGCGGCAATCCGTGGAGGAGCGGACGCCATCCAGTTACGCGACAAGAGCGCTTCCTCCGCACAGTTGATCCGGGAGGCTACGCGGCTCTTGCCTGTGACGCGCGCGGCCGGGATCCCGCTGATCATCAACGACCGGGTTGAGGTCGTGGACGCGGTCGGGGCCGACGGGGTCCACCTCGGACAGGACGACGGCCCCATTGAAGAGGCGCGCCGTCTCTTGGGATCCACGCGGCTGATCGGAAAATCGACCCACAGCCTCGAGCAGGCCATTGCCGCTGACGCTGAAGGCGCCGATTACATCGGATTTGGACCGATCTTTCCCACCCCCACAAAACCGGCGTACGAACACGTGGGCATCGCACTCATCGGGGACGTCACGAGGCTCGTTCATGTGCCGGTCGTGTGCATCGGAGGGATCGACCGTCCCGCGCTTCAGTCGGTCCTGGCGGCCGGGGCGACGTGCGTGGCGGTCGTGCGAGCGGTCTGCGGCGCTGAGGATCCACAGCGCGCCGCACGGCAGCTGAAGAACGCACTGACACAATTTGTTCACACACCGGTATCACCGAGTCTATAATGGCAGCGAACGCTATGGGGGACGATCAACCACCTCAACCATCGGACGCGGGAGTGGCATCTGTGGTCATTGCCGGAGCGGTGGCCGCGCTCAACCTGACCTATCTGGTCCTGGCAAATACCCGGGAGCTGACGAATGGCATGGAGCGGACATTTCAAATCCTCTTGTTCGTCGGCGCCAGCGGCTGCGCGGTTGGCGCCATCCTTGGCCTCCGGGGAGCCACGCAGGTGGGGCGGGCGATCGGGGTCTCCATGGTGGGCCTGCTGTTGAATATCTCAATCATCATCGGCTTCCTGATCGTCCACGTGCTCAGGTTGACGGGCTTCCATTAAGGAAAGGAAGATCACCGATACCTTTAAGGAAAGAGATGGGTTGCGGGAAGAGAAAACTCCGTTTCCTCTTCCCGCCACAGAATACCGTCGATCTGAGGAGTGATTTCCTATTAGGAAAAGGAGCCCAGGGAGCCCACCACCGATAATCTGCAGTGGGCGACCGAGAGGAGGAAAAACCACGTTTTTCCTCCTATGGAGCGGCCCTCGTTCAACAATAGCCGCGACGCGGGTATAGCACAGTGGTAGTGCGCTAGCTTCCCAAGCTAGTCACGCGGGTTCGATTCCCGCTACCCGCTTTTAACAAATGTGGTGGATACTCCTGATTCTTACGGCAGGGTGCGCAAGCGCCCCGCTGGGTCCTATCACCGCCGCCCCAGCCCAGCAGGCGCTGCCCACAATGCAGGGATCCTACCACACGGTCCGTCGGGGTGAAACGCTCTGGCGGATCGCCCGCGCCTATGGGCTCGACGTGGAGACCCTGGCTTCGGCGAACCGGCTCCCGAGCGCCCATCGCCTCACGACCGGCCAGCAGCTCTTCATTCCGCTCCCCGTCGAATCCTCCCGGTTCTTGTGGCCCGTGCGTGGCGCGGTGAAAACGGCCGGGTCCTCCTGGATTGAAATCACCGCACCTCCCGGCAGCCTGGTGCGCGCATCGCGAAGCGGGCGAGTCGCCGTGGCCACGCGACAGCTTTCCGGGTTTGGAAAAACGATCGTCCTCGATCACCAGGATGGGTACGTGAGCGTCTACGCAGGACTGGACCATCTCCTCGTGTCCCCCGATACCGCGCTCAGACAGGGGATGCCGCTCGGCGCTCTCGGCGTAAGCGCGCTCCACTTCGAGATCCGCTATGAGGCCGAGCCCAAAAACACGCTCGCCCTGCTGCCCGACCTAAGATGATTTCAGTGATTTCGAAGTACGATTACAGTGATACGGCCTTATCACTGAAATCATCTTGTCAATCACTGGAATCATAGGTTCATGACGAACCTGCGGCCCGATCTCGCCCGCCATCTGCGCCAGCGCCTTCAGGCATTTGGGGAGGGGTTTCGCCAGAACCTCGCGATGCTCGGCCCGCCGGGGAGCGGGAAGACCTTCCAGCTCCAACAGCTCCTGGCGGAGCGTCCTCCACACATCGCCGTCGTCTATTGCGCGCTGTATCGGGAGTCCTGCCGAAGCTTTGTGCATCGCCTGCTCTGCGCCATCCTCCAGGCAGGCGTGCCGCCCTCAGCGGAAGGGAGCGGGGGATCCGTCGCCTCGGACCAACCGTTGGACACGCTGCTCGAATACGCGCAGCGCACGCTCCCCAAGACGGTCGCCGCCATGCGTCCGATCCAAGAGCTGGTCTCGCGGCGACTCATTGGGGAGGCCTTCACACGAACGTTAGATACCATCCCCCTCTTAGCGGAGGAGCGAGGCCGGCCCTGCGCGCTCATCTTGGATGAATTCCTCTTCTTGGAGGAGCTCGGACTGGTCCATGCCTTCCACGAGTTGGGCAAGCGGGTGATGACCTGGCCTTCAACACTCTTCCTGTTGACGAGCTCCTCCTGCCATCGCGCGCGAACGATCCTCCGGGAGCGGCTCCAGCTCTTGTTTGGCCAGTTCGAACTCGTGACGCTCGACACACTGGACCCCGCCACGGCGACGGTCTGGATCCGGCAGGAGCTCAGAGGAATCAAGGGAGCCACGGAGATCACGCCATTCCTCCTGCAGTGGCTCGGGGCGTATCCGTGGTACCTCGCCGTGATGCTGAAACGTCTCAGGGAGCTCTCGGCGATTGGCCGCAGGCCGATCTTCACGGAATCGCTCTTCTTACAAACCGCCTGGGATGTCCTGGGAAGCCCTGAGGGCACGCTGCACCAGTGGTGCGTGTCGCGGACGGAGGGACTCGCGCGTGAGCGCGCCGGAGGACGCGCGCTTGAGGCGCTGGTGCACATCGCCAATGGCGCTCGCACCACGACGGAGATTGGCAACCGGATCGGCCGGGCGGCGCTCTCGGCCGCGTTGCAACTCTTGGTGGAACGCGACCTCGCCACGCGCAACGGGACATGCTGGGTCATCACCGATCTGATCCTCCGCTGCTGGCTCTCGACCATCTTCACGACCCAGCGGTCCGACCCGCACGTGAACAGCCCCACGCTCCGCGATCGGTTTGAGCGCCACATCCGGACCCTCTGGACGCAGTGGATGCAGGCGAACGCGCGCTCGTTCGCGGACCAGGTCGTGGGGCTGTTCCAGCAGTTTTCCGACGAGACGGTGTCGCTCGACTCAAAGACCGGCCGGCTGCCGAAGTTCGACATGGTCCGCACGCAACCCCCTGACGCCGCCGTGGAGGGGACGTACCTCGTCGCGCTTGGGCAGGGCAAGCGGTGGTGCGCGACGGTGCAGGAGCAGCCGATCGACGAACAGACGATTGCTCACTTCGAGACCTTCTGCCGGACGCAGGCGCCCAAGCCCTCTCGGAAGATCGTCATCTCGAACGCCCCGCTCGACCAGCACGCGAAGCTCGTCGCGAAAGCGGCCAACATGTGGGTGTGGGAGCCGGACGACCTCCACCTCCTGATGGGGCTCTATGGGCAAGTGTAACACTAGCGCAATGCGGAATTCGGAGTGCGGAATGCGGGGTGGCTTTCCGTTTTACTCCGAACTCCGCACTCCCCACTCCGAACTCTGATGGCGGATTTGCAGCGAATCTGGGCTCCGTGGCGCAGCGTCTTCGTCTCGAAGCGGCGCGGGGGGCCGTGCATCTTCTGTGCCGCCAAGCGGTCTCGCCGAGACCGCCAACACCACGTCGTGGCACGGGGCGCGGAGGTCTTCGCAATCCTGAACCGCTACCCCTACAACAACGGCCACCTGATGATCGCGCCCTATCGGCACGTCGCCGCGTTCACCTCGCTACGACCGGCCGAGTGGGCGGAGATGCTCCGCCTGGTTCAGCGGCTGACCAGGCGGCTGGGCCAAGCCCTCCATCCTCACGGGTTCAACCTCGGACTCAACCTCGGACGAGTCGCCGGAGCCGGCATCCCCGGCCACCTCCACCTGCACGTGGTCCCGCGGTGGATCGGAGATACGAATTTCTTTCTCACCGTGAGCCAGACGAAAGTGATCTCGCAGTCGCTCGATGAACTCTACACCCTGCTAACGAGATGACCGTGATGCCCACGACGGGCCAGTCAACGGCGAGCCTCGTGACGCGGGAAGAGCTCGAGGCCCGCGAAGAGCGGTGGTTCGCCCCCTACGCCATGAAGAGCCGCCACTCCAAGGGCCGGCAGCACCCCGAGCCCGAAGATCCCTACCGGACCGCGTACCGCCGGGACCGGGATCGCATCATCCACACGAGCGCCTTTCGCCGCTTAGAGTACAAGACCCAGGTCTTCGTCAACCACGAGGGCGATCATTATCGGACCCGACTGACGCACACCCTCGAGGTGGCGCAGATCGGCGGCTCGATTGCCAGGATCCTCCGGCTGAATGAAGATCTCGTCGAAGTGGTCTCGCTGGCCCATGACCTCGGCCACCCGCCCTTCGGCCATGCCGGGGAGGACGCGCTGCATGAGCTGATGGAAGGGCACGGCGGATTCGACCACAACATTCAGGGGCTGCGCATCGTGGACCTGCTGGAGGCCCGCTACCCCAACTTCCCGGGATTGAACCTCACCTGGGAAGTCCGCGAGAGCATCAACAAGCACCGCACCCCCTACGACCAGCCCGACATGCACGTCGCCCTCGATCCGAGCCGCGCGCCGCTCCTCGAGAGCCAAATCGCCGACATTGCGGATGAGATCGCCTATGACAATCATGACCTTGACGATGGGCTGACATCAGGTATCCTTAAAGAGGAAGAGCTTTCGGCCGTCGAACTGTGGAGACAGGCGCAAGACCATGTGGAGTCATCCGGCCGCTCCCTGGATCCTGAGATTCGCAAGTACCAGATCATCCGCAGCCTCATCAACCGGCAGATCACTGATCTCATCGATGCCACCAGCGACCGGCTCAAGCGCCAGCAGATTGCGTCCGTGGATGATGTCCGTTCATGCTCCCAGCGGCTGCTCGGGTTCAGCGAGGAGATGGCCCGGCTGCGCACGCCGCTTAAGCAACTGCTCTGGAATCAGTTCTACCACCACTACCGCGTCGTCCGGATGGCGGATAAGGCCAAGCGGTTCCTCACGGAGTTGTTCCATCTCTACCTCAAGAAACCGGAGCAACTCCCGAACACGACGCGCGCTCGGATCGGCCGCGGAGAGGAGCCGCACCGCGTCGTGTGCGACTATATCGCCGGGATGACCGACCGCTACTGCTTAGAGGAATACAAAAAGTTGTTTGATCCGTTCGAGCGAGTCTAACCCGGAGGGCCGATGCGCCAGACCATCGCGTGTGTCACGATCGCCATGATCCTCACAGGGTGTGGGGGAAAGAAAAGCTCGTTGCTGCTCGAGCGGCATGCGATGGGGCCGCTCACCGAGTCGCCGCTCGTGGGCCAGCGCGTGGCTTGGCAGTTCGAGCCGGCGACCCAGACGCAGGAGCAGCGCAAGATCGAGGTCACCGCGACCTTCGCGTCGACCCAGTTCCTCTCCAAGCTCTTCAGCGACCGAGCCCTCTTCGGCCCCTATGCCGGGCCCAACCCCTACTTTCTCGAGAACCTCGTCTTCTACGTCAAGGTTGCCAACCGCAGCGACAAGCGCATCCTGATCAACCCGATCGAGTTCGCGCTGGTGGACAACCGCGGCAACCAGTACAGCACGATCAACGAGGACTACGTGACGGCTCTGGCCGAAGCGCGCGCGCCCATGGGTACGGTCACCCGCGGCGTGATCGAAGACGCCAGGCCCGGCTACTTCGGCGTGGGCCTGCCGATCGGGAAGCTCGTCAATACCAAACCCCAGGGCCGCTTCGCCCTCATCAAACAGTCGTCCCTGCAGCGCGGGTTGCTCTATCCCGGCGTGGTCCATGACGGGCTGATCGCCTTCTGGAGCCCGGCCAAGGGGACCGTGAGCGTCCGCCTGTTGGTGACGAACGTCAAGACCGACTTCGACGCCAACGACGTCCCCCAGACCACGCTGGAGTTCCCGTTCACGTTCAACGCCCTGAATCAGTAGAGATCACCACGGCTGATCCCGGCACCCTCACCCAGCGTCGCGAGCCTCTGCTCGATGATCTGACCGCCGCCCAGCGAGAGGCGGTCCTCCACGAGGAAGGGCCGCTGCTCATTGTCGCGGGCGCGGGCACCGGCAAGACCACCGTCATCACGAGGCGCATCGCGTGGCTGCTCGCAACGCAGCGCGCGCAGCCTCACGAGCTGCTTGCCCTCACCTTCACAGACAAGGCCGCGCGGGAGATGGAGGAGCGGGTCGATCTCCTCGTCCCGTACGGCTACCTCGGGATCCCCCTCCACACCTTCCACGCCTTCGGCGATCAACTCGTGCGGGAGCACGCGCTTGCGGTCGGCCTCTCGCCCGCGTTCCGTGTCCTCTCGCAGGCCGAGCAGCTCGTGTTCCTGCGCCAGCACGTGTTTGACCTGCCGCTCCACGAGTTCCGGCCGCTCACGGATCCGAACCGGTTCCTCGAAGCGCTCGCCACACTCTTCGCGCGCGCGAAAGACGAAGCGGTGCGCCCCGCGGAATTCTTGGCGTACGCCGAGGACCTCGAGCGCAACGCGCAGGCCACACCCCAGAATGAGCCGCTGCGCACCCAGGCGCGTCGCACGCGTGAGCTGGCGGAGAGTTACGCCGCCTACCAGCGGCTCTTGCAACAGCACGACCTGGTCGATTTCGGAGATCAGGTGCTGCTGGCCATCCGGCTCCTCGAGGACCACCCCGAGATTCAGGCCGCGACCAAAGCACGGCTGCGATACCTCCTGGTGGATGAGTTCCAGGATACAAACTTCGCGCAGTTCCGCCTCCTCCAACTGCTCGCTGCGCCCACGGCCAATGTCACAGTTGTTGCGGACGATGACCAAAGCATCTACCAGTGGAGAGGTGCCGCGATCAGCAACGTCCTGAAGTTCATCGAGCACTACGCCGGGGTGCGCACGATCGTCCTGACGGAAAACTTCCGCTCCGGCCAGCTCATCCTCGATCGGGCCTACCGGCTCATCCGATTCAACGATCCGGACCGGCTCGAGGTGCGGCAGGGCATTGACAAGCGGCTCATCGCCAGGCCCGAGGCCCTCCGCGCGGAGCCGCATTTCTTCGCGTTCGACACCGCCTCGAGCGAGGCCGACTGGGTCGCCCAGACAATCCGCCAAGCGATCGAGTCCGGCAGCCGACAGCCCAGCGACTTCGCGATCCTCGTGCGCTCGAACCGGGAAGCGGACCTCCACCTGCGCGCCCTCAACGTCGTCGGGGTGCCTTGGCAATTCAGCGGGGCCAGCAACCTCTTCGCCCGGGAGGAGAGCAAGATGCTCGTCTCGTGCCTCAAGACGCTCGCCGACCCGGACGACAGCCTGAGCTGGTACCACGTCGCAAGCTCGCCCCTCTACCAATGCCCGATGGACGATCTCATGAAGGTCCTCGCGCAGGCGACGAGGACGCACCGCAGCCTGCGGAGTGTGCTGGAGCGGCTCGACGAGGACGCCTCGCTGGGCGCCTCGCTCTCGGAGGCAGGGAAGCGAACGGTACGCGAGCTCCTTGACGATGTGCGGCGGCTCTTGGAGCTCTCCCGAACCCACGCCGGCGGCCACGTGCTCTACCGATGGTTGATGGACCGGGGGTTCCTCACCCAACTGGGCCGCGGGGAGCGGCTCGAAGACGCGCTGCAGCTGCAAACAGTCGCGCGGTTCTTCGACCACCTGCGCCGCGTCGAGGAGCTCGCCGGCGGGACACTGCCGGAGCTCATGCAGCACCTCGAACTGTTTCAAGCGATGGGCCATGAACCCACCGAGGAGGACGATGCGTGGGCCGATCGCGTCCAGGTGTTGACCATCCACAAAGCGAAGGGATTGGAGTTTCCGGTCGTCTTCCTCGTCGGGCTGGTCCAAGGCCGGTTCCCGACCCCTGAACGCCGCGATCCCATCGAACTGCCGGAGCCGCTGATCAAAGACGTGCTGCCTTCCGGCGACTACCACCTCCAAGAGGAGCGGCGGCTCTTCTACGTCGGGATGACGCGGGCGAAGGAGCAGCTCACCCTCACCTGCGCGCACGACTACGGCGGCAAGACGCTCCGGAAAATCAGCCAGTTCGTCGTCGAAGCGCTGGACCTCGCGGTTCCCAGCCCCCCGGCAAAGAAGGCCAGCCAACGAGAACGGATCGAGCGCGCCGCCGTCCGGCCGCCGCTTCCGCTGCGCGCCTCTGCCTCCCACAAGACGCTGCGCCTCGACGCGCACGGGGTCGATGACTACTTCACCTGTCCGTTGAAGTACCGCTACAGCCACGTCCTGAGAATCCCGGTCATGCGCCACCACCTCGTGGTCTATGGGGCCGCGTTGCACAAAGCGGTGGAGGAGTTTTTCAAGCGTCAGCTCCAGGGCGGACGGATGGAGGAGTCGGAGCTGCTCAGCACGTTTGAGCGCGCCTGGAGCTGTGAGGGATTCCTCAGCCGCGAGCATGAATCGCTGCGGCTGACGCAAGGACGCGAGACGCTTCGCCGATTCTTCGCCCGCCAGCAAGCCGCGCCGGAGCAGCCCACGCTGATCGAGGAGAAGTTCAAGTTTGAGCTCGATGATCTGCTCGTCATCGGCCGCTGGGATCGCGTCGACGTCGCCGGCAACGAGGTGGTCATCATCGACTACAAATCCTCCGAGGTCCGCGACCAATCCGCGGCGGACCGACGAGCCAGGGAATCGCTCCAACTGCTCACCTACGCGCTCGCCTGGCATCGGGTGCATGGCCAACTTCCAACCCGTGTGGAATTGAGATTTTTGGAGACCGACGTCACCGGCCAGGCCCGCTTCACCGAGGAAGATCTCGGGCGCGCCGAGCAGCTCCTCAGGAACGCTGCGCGTGGCATCCGCGCCGGCAATTTCCGAGCCATTCCCCAAGAGTTCACCTGCCGTTGGTGCGCGTTCCAGGCAATCTGCCCGTACGCCTTCCAAACTCCCAGCTAGCCTAGCTCCCTCTAACTAAAAGCTGTTCCTCTCTTGCATTCCTCCTAAGAATTATGCTAATTTTAAATTGTAATACAAAGTAGATTTGAAGTAAGAGCTATCGGGTCCCTCAGCCCGAAAGGGATGGCCGAGCTGCCGAGCGTGGTGGTTCGGCCTTTATCTCTCTAGAGGAGGTTGTGTGGTGGAGATCGCGATGATGTTTCACCGACAGATTCAGCACATGAAAGACCCCACCGCGCTTGAGGTGTCCGAGGCGCGATTCAAACGGTTCTTGAAAGACTTCAGCACCTATGAGCGACGGCTCACGTTCGAGCGCACCCTCGACGCATTCCTGGACCTCTACTCCTCATGGAAGAAAACCGGACAGAAGGCGTTGAAGTTGCGGCTCGTGATGCTCGCCT
>Ga0209515_10008571_pt1 | contig 11890 bp, 13 predicted proteins | sample Subgroupgradi54m_FD_187454 | JGI IMG/M metagenome (GOLD analysis project Ga0209515, IMG submission 187454) | Subsurface groundwater microbial communities from S. Glens Falls, New York, USA - GMW60B uncontaminated upgradient, 5.4 m (SPAdes)... ... | reverse complement strand
CGCCGGTGGCCGACCTCTCTTCCGCGCAGATCCTCGAGGCGATGCGGCACGACAAGAAGATCGTCGCCGGCCGCTTGCACTTCGTCCTGCCGACCTCGATCGGCGCGACGACCATTGTCGATGATGTGACGGAGAAAGAGGTGAAGGACGCCCTCAAACGCGTCGGCTTCCGGAAATGACCTAGCGAAGTAAAAGCGCTACCACGGAGCTCACGGTGGTTACCGGAGGTCACGGGTTCTTGAAGGTTATTGCCCGTGAACTCCGTTTGTATCCGTGCCCTCCGTGGTAGAGCCGTTGGCGGCAAATGTACAAGAGCGTTAAACGCAGGAGACTAAGGGCTCGAGTCCTCGTCGGTCGCCCCAGCCACGACCCCCGACTGACGGAACGAGAGGCTCAGGTGCCGCGCGTGGATGGTGTCGCCTTCGGTGAGGATCACGGCGCGTTCGATGCAGTTCTGCAGTTCGCGGACGTTCCCCGGCCACCCGTAGGCGAGCAGCTCCTGGACAGCCGAGGGCGCCAAGGTCAAGGGCTTCTTGTTCATGTCGCGACAGAAGCGGTCGAGAAAATATTTTGCGAGCATCGGGATGTCGGCGGGACGCTCGCGCAGCGGCGGAATCGTGATCGGGAAGACGGAGAGGCGGAAGTACAGGTCTTCGCGGTACTGCCGCGCCGCGACGGCCGCGCGCAGATTGCGGTTGGTCGCCGCGACGACGCGCACGTCCACCCGGATCGGGCTCGTGCCGCCGACCCGCTCGAAGCTTTTCTCCTCGAGCGCGCGGAGGATCTTGGGCTGAAGCGACAGCGGCATGTCGCCAATCTCGTCGAGGAACAGCGTGCCGCGGTGCGCCAGCTCGAACTTCCCCGGCTTCCTCATCGCCGCCCCGGTGAACGCGCCTTTCTCGTGGCCGAAGAGCTCGGTCTCGAGCAGATTCTCGGGAATGGCCGCGCAGTTGATCGCGACAAACGGGCCGTCGGCGCGCGGGCTGAGCGCGTGCAGCGCGCGCGCGAACAGCTCCTTGCCGGTGCCACTCTCGCCCTCGAGGAGCACGGTCGTGTCGGTCGCCGCCGCGCGGTGGAGTGCCATCGACACCTGTTTCAGCCCCGGGTCCTCACCGACAATCTGCGGCGCGCCGCGGCGCTGCGCGAGCTCCTCCTTGAGCAGGATGTTTTCGGTCACCATGCGCCGCTGCGCGAGCGCGCGCTCCACCATCAGCAGGAGATGATCGGGATCGACCGGCTTGGCGAGAAAATCGAGGGCACCTTCCTTCATCGCCGCGACGGCGTCCTGAATGCTGCCGAACGCCGTCATGACGATGACCGGCAGTTCCGGATCGAGTTCTTTCGCGGCGCGCAAGACGCCGAAACCGTCGCCTTCCGGGAGGCGCAAATCGGAGAGCACGACGGCAGGCCGCTCGGCTTGCAAGGCCGCGACCGCCTCCCTCTGATCGCGCGCTTCGATGACGACGTGCCCCTGCGCTTCGAGCGCGTGGCGGAGCATCGTTCGCAACGAGTCTTTGTCCTCTACCAGCAGGATCGGAGGATCGGCAGTTCGGCGGGAGCGGGACGTCACCGCAGCCAGCCGGGCGGGACGCCCGTGCGGTGCGCTTCGTCTTGGAGGTCGGCGATGGCTTTCTTGTCGGTCACAATCGCCTGCTTCAGCCGGTCGAGCTCGACCAAGGCTTTCCGTCGATTGCCCTCGATGACGGCGCGCTGCGCGGGGTCGGCGCGCGCCGAGAAATCGGCGGTGAGCCCGTTGATGCGGCTTTGCATCGCGTCGGCGTAGGTCTGATCGCGATCCAGCTGCTCCTCCAACTGCTTCACCCGGCCGGCCCAATAGGCCTGATCTTTGGTCGCGGTCTTGTCTGGCTCCTTGCCCTTCTCTTTGTCTGCTCCCTTGGAAGCATCGCCGGCGGAGGTTGAGGTTGAGGGGGGAGTCACTGTCCCGGACGGAGGCGCGGACGGCGCCGGCGTGACGTTCCCCAAATCCTTGTTGGTGTAGACCTTGGCCGGCTCTTTCACCGTCTGCCTTCGTTCTTCCTCTTTGCGAGCGATGTCGCCAAGCGGCTCAGACTGAGCCTGGGCAAAAAGCGGCGCGGCAGGGCCGGCGAGCGCGGCAGTCGAGACGACAGCGGCCAGGAAGGTCTTGAGGCGAATACCCATCGAACGACTTATCGGCCTAAAAGCCATCGTACGTGAGGGGGTGGAAAAAGGCAATTTTATCGAACTTCCCGCCACGAGAGAAGGCGCACACCCGCCTGTCCGAGTCGGGTCGACTCGGTCCGCGCGAGGGTGAGTTCGAGCACGTTGTGCGCACCAGCGGGTCCCCAGGTTTCGGCGCGCACCGCGAGCACGCCGGATCCGGGGTTGACCTCCGACACGCCGTCGTGCAGCGGATCGTTGTCGTTCTCGGAAGGGTCGTCGGCGACCATCACCATGGCGTAGAGCGGCGAGTGGACAGTGCCGGTCGGCAACATGTCGCTCACCCTGCCGTAGGAAAACAACTGCCATCGTGGGTTGTTCGGACCCCACGGGCGCTCGAGCGTCACGGCGTCCATGTCGGCGGCCGAGCAAGGGGTCACTTTCGCGCAGTTCGCCATGTTCAGCGCTTCGCGGATGTCGAGCGTCGTGCCGTCGGCCAGCGTTCGCGTGCCGGACGGCGGGCCGTCGACAAAGGTCGACGTCGACGTACCGGCCAGGAGCGTGTTCCAGTCGGGGATCGCGCCGAGATCGTCGACCGCACGCTCGAGCGCGGCGTCGGCGGCGTACAGCGATTCGGAATGATTGCGGTAGTTTCGGGCAATCTTGGCCTCTGTTGTCGTCATCAGGATCAGCGCGCCGCCGAGCGCCATCATGAACAGCATCGCCATCATCGACACGATCAAGGCCATGCCGCGCTCATTTGTGGCCATGGTATTCACCTGCCCAGATTCATGTTGCGCGGGCTCACATCGAATCGGACCGTTTGATCGGGGACATCACGGTACCCGCCGCTCGAGGGGCCGGCCTTCGCGAAGAGCGCATCGGGGCCCTCAGCGAGCGAACCGCGGAGCGCGGCATTCGGCGTCTGAAGCCGGATCGTGACGCGAATCTTCCGAATCCTCAGCAGATCGGCGTCGAAGCGATTCGGGTTGTTCGCGTCGGGACACCAGGCGGAGCTCGTCGAAGAGTCGCCGTCGGTCAACTGCGCAGCGGTGAGCCGGACGAGACCTCCGCCCGGATTCCCAAGCGTCGCGAGGCGTGGCACTTGCTGCCCGCCGACGACCTGAATCGTGCAGTTCTCGCCCGCCGGCCACGGATTGTTGGCGACGCCGAGCGCCGGAGGAGGCGGGCCGTACGTCGTGCTCTCACCCTCACCAGGTCGCCGGAGCGCAGGCGGCATCGGCTCGCCGTAGTATTCGAAATCGAGCGCCGCGACGTGATCGACGACCGGCATCGTCGCCTGGAAGTTGTCGGAGCGCATCAACTGTTTGGCCGTCGCGTCGAGGTAATACACGCGCTGAACGATCTGCGCGATCTTCGCGCCCGCGGGATACGCTTGCGACAGGTTTCCCTGTTGAGTGGGCTGAAGCTGCAGCGAGTCGTTCATCACACCGGTCACCGTGAAGGTGTCGAACGCGCCGGTGGTGTCGTAAATGACCGCGCCCATGCCGGTGGTGAAGCCACAGAGGGGCGCAGTCGCCGGACAGCCGGGTTCGGAGTTGACGGTCACATTCGACGAAGCGTTGCTCATCGCGCGAGAGGTCGTGGTCTGAGCCGACGTCGACGGAACGTAGAGCACCGTGATCGCGTCCGCTTTGTACGCGCCCGGCCCATCATCGATCGACCTCAGGTTTCCGCGACGAAACGGCAGGATCGGCGCAAAGAAGCCGACGAGGCTGCCGGATTGCGATCCCAAATACGCACCGGCGCCCGCCACGAGCAGATCGTGCTCGAGCGTCTCGACCCCGGCGCGCAGCCGCTGCTGCATATCCGACATTTCCGGCTGCGACTGAAAGATGCCCTGTGACGGATTGAAGGCTGTGAACACGGCGGCGGTCACCGTCAGCATGATGGCCGTCGCCACCAGCATCTCGATAAGCGTAAAACCGGCTTCCGGGCCGTTTAACCGCGTCACTGCGCCTTCCTCGTCTTGACGCTCACAAGCCGCGCTTCGTCCCACAGCCGCCGCGTTGATCCTGCTTGCCCGGCGGCGTCTCGATGGAGCAACCGAGTCACGATCACCTGCAACACCAATGTGTTGGTGGGGTTGGCCGGCAGCGGCTCGACCGACCACCGGCGGATGTACACCGTCTTTCCCGGAACGGTGGCGCCTCCGCCGATGATGTTGCTGAACTGATCGATGTAATCGACCCAGCCGCCGACGTTGCTGGTGAGCGTATTGGCCGGCGACGGCGTCAGCCCGGTGCCGCCGGTCGGTGACTCCACCGGCAGCGCGGTGTTGGTCGACGTATCGCTGAGCGGCAGCGCCAGGCCGTCGTAGCCCCACGTGAGACCGCGAAGCTGCTCCATTTTCTGTTCGGCCAGCACCGTGGCGTAGGTGCTCGTCCGCGCTGCCATGTTGTTCGCCACTGAAAGAGCGAACATCTGGCCAAGCGCGGCGAGGGCCGTCGCCATGATGCCAATGGCGATCGTCACCTCGAGCAACGAGAAGCCGGCTGCCGACCAACTGAATTTGAATCTTGCCAAGGCGGTTTCACCGTCATCGACCGCGGTCAAGCGCGCGCTCTTCAACTTTCTTTGCAACGTTCTTTCCACGCGGCGCGCCGATGCCAAAACGCTGGAATTCGAATGAATTCGTGATTGTGGGCGCCGCCATCGCACAGACCGCAGCAGAAACTGCGAACGTGGCGGTCTAGCGGTTGGCAGTTATCTCTCTCTACGCGCCTTGTCAACGACCCAGTCCACGGCTCGGTGCATCAGGCGTTCTCTTCATCGGGCTCGCATGACGGACCGTAGACGTCGAGTCCAAGCTCAATACCTCGAGCGCCCAAAGCGGCTAACGACTTCGGCGAGAGAGACATCCCCTCGTTTCCCTTGTCCATGAACAAGCCGCAAAACAAGTCCACTTCGTATTTCGCGGCGATGGATTTCCACACGCTCAGATCACCAGTAAGCTTTCCGAGCAATTCGCCAATTTGACTGTCCAGGTCTTCGGGCTCCTTGTCCGAGGCCTCGATACGCCACATGCCGAAGGGTGCGGTCCGAGTTCGCCCGGATTTCCGACCGACGATCACCTCTCCCTTCGTCTGGGATTCCGTTGGAGCACAACCCAGAAGGCGTGTGATTTCAGATGGATCAAGATCGTCTCCCATGATTCGTAACGTCGCAACGGACCGGCGCACTTGAGCCATCAGCGTATACGCCTAGCGGTTGGCAGAAACCGGCAAGACGATGGTCACTCGCCCGCCGCCGCCGGGCAGGGTGCTGGCGACGACCCGCCCGTTGTGGGTCACGATGATCTTCTGGACGAGCGCGAGCCCGAGACCGGTGCCCTGAGGCTTGGTGGTGAAGAACGGGTGGAAGAGGCGGTCGAGGACCTCGTCGGGAAAACCCGGGCCATTATCGCGTACGGCGAGCGTGCAGACGTTCTGCGCGCGGTCGATCTCGGATTCGATCGTGATGGCCGGCTTCGTGCCCGCCCCCGCACACGCTTCGATGGCGTTGCGAAGCACGTTGCTCAACGCCTGGCGCAGCAGCACATCGTCGCCTTCCACGGTCCCGAACTCGCCGGCCAGCACGATGTCGCCACCGAGCGCGCGAGCGTCGGCGCGAAGATCGTCGACGGCGCGCTCGGCCACGGCGCCGAGGTCGACCGAGACCAAGGTCAGTTGCGTCGGGCGGGCGAAGTTGAGGAAATTGGTCACCACTTCGCGCATCGATTCGGTCTCGGCGCGAATGCCTTCGACGTACGGTCTGAACGCCGGCGGCAGCGCCTCGAGATCGAGCAAACGGCTGTATCCATGAATCGTGGCGAGGCCATTGCGGAACTCGTGCGCGATGCCGGCGGTGAGCTCGCCCACCCGCGCGAGGCTGTCCTTCAACCGCAGTTGCTCCTCGAGCCCCACGATCGCCGTGAGGTCGGTGAACAGGCAAATCGCTCCCTGCATGTCGGACGACTCGCCGAAGAGCGGCGACACCGTCAAGCCGAGATGCGACGCGCCGGCGTGGCCCGCCGGCATTTCGACCGAGCGGCGCATGATGGCGTGGCCCGAGGTGAGGCATTGCTCGATGAACGCGGCGACCGGCGCGGCGTGCGCGAGCAAACGGCGATAGTCGGCGCCGCGATGTGGCGCCTCGTTCAGGCCGAGCAGCCGCCGGCCGACCGGGTTCACGATCTGCACTTCGCCGCTGAGATTGACGCCGATCAACCCGGCCGACAAGCTCGTGATGATCTCGTCGCTGAGCCGCTCGGACGCCTCGGCCCGAAGCGTCATGGCGCGCTCCTGCGCCTTCAGCTTGGCGACCGCCTCCTGGAGCGCCGCCGGGAGGAGCGCCCCTTCGGCGCCGCTTTCGCGCCTGCGCGAGCCGGTCGCCCGCGCGGCCGAAAAGATCCGCAGGGTGGCGAACAGCAGCACCGCGGCGAGCGCCACGATGATCGCCGTCAGTCCAAGAAACGCCAGTGCAATGGGCGACATGGCCTAGGAATACAAGCCGAGATACCAGGCGAGCAGCGCGTCGCCGGCGACGGAGGACACCAGCGCGCCGATCGCGAGGAAGGTCCCGAACGGCAGCGCATACTTGAGCGATTCCTTTTTCACGAGCAGGATGGCGACGCCGACAATCGATCCGAGCAGCGAGGACAGCACGAGCGTGAGCAGCACCAGCTTCCAGCCGAGGAACGCTCCAATCATCCCGAGCATCTTCACGTCGCCCATCCCGAGTCCTTCCTCGCCGCGCACGCGATAGTACACTTCGGCGACCGCGAACAAGGAACCCGCGCCGGCCGCAATCCCCAGCAACGACGAGATCCAGCCGGGGCCGGTGATGCCGCCCAACACGAACCCGACCGCGATGCCGGGCAGCGTAATCTGGTTCGGCAGAATCTTGTGCTGCAGATCGATGACGAAGAGCACGATCATCGCGCAGGCGAACAGCAACCGGACGGCCAGCAGCGGCGACAATCCATACCAGTAGTAGCCCGACAGGAAGATCGCCCCCGTGGTCAACTCGATGATGGGATACATCAGGGAGATGGACGCGCCACAGGCGCGGCATCGGCCCCGGAGCACCGCGTAGCTCACCAGCGGCAGGTTGTCGTACCACACAATCAGGCGTCCACATGACGTGCAGCCGGAGCGCGGCCTCACGGGCGAGAGCCGGCGTGGAAGCCGATAGATGCACACGTTCAGAAAGCTGCCGATCATGAGGCCCAGCAGCGTGATCAGCACCGGGTCGAACGGATAGGGAGTCGTCACGACGTGGGTCCCTGCGCGGTGGGTTCGGCCGGCAGGGGAAAGAGCGGCGATCGTGTTGACAGCCTGACCGCGCCCTGTTGGGACAGCTCGTAGGGCACGCCTCGCGGGTCGAGCGGGATTCCTCGCAGCGCGCCGGCCCTGACGAGCGGCGGCCACGTGGTCGGCGTGATCGCCGTGCGCGTCACGAAGCGGTCGACGAGACGCTGCAGCTGCTCGATCTGATCGAGCGCGTCGAGCTGCTGCAGCTTGAGGGCCGCCGCGTTTCGAGCGCGCTCGTCGGTCGCCGAGTCGAACATCTGCCGCCAGAGCAGCCGCGACGCGCTCCGCTGGCCGCCCTTGGCGAGCGTGGTCGCTGCGAGCGAGCGCATCCACCACGGCGCACCCGGCTGGTCGGCGGCACGATTGAAATACGCCGCCGCCATCGGATAGTTGTGCAAGTCCCAGTAGTACACGAAGCCGATGTCTTCGAGATACTCCCACGTGCCGGGCATCGCTCCGAGGCCCTTCTCCAAGAGCGCGATCGCCAGATCGGGCCGGCCCGGACCGATGGGATAGGGTTCGGCGAGAAAGATGGCGCCGAACCGGTACGCGATGTTGAATCGCGGGTCGAGCGTGGTCGTGATGTCGAGGAGCGGATACAACAGATCGTAAGTGAGCGCCGGCCGCGGATTGGGGAGGAGCATCGGAGGCGGCGCGATGGGCGAGGCCGAATCAATCTCGCGTTTGCGGCCGCCGTAGTACTGAATCGTGCGAATCCAGTACAGATCGGCCCCCATGGGCCGGTACGAGAAGGCGATCCGGTCGGCGGCCCGCCGCGTGAGGTAGAGCGACTCTTCGGTCGTCGCGGGCAAGACGTACCGCGTCTCGCGCAGCATTTGCAACCAGACCGCCGCCGCGAACAGAGCCGCGAGCGACAACAGCACTACCACTGGGGACACGGATGCCGAACGGAGGTCACCGACATTGCTCACTTGAAATCACGCCTCGAGAAGATGGTCGCGCCGGCCACCAGCAGGATGGCGATATAGACGAACCCGTAGCCGACCGTGACCGCCATGTATCCGGCGGTGACCGGCAGCCCGTGCGCGACCTGAGACGTCACGTCGAACGACGCCAGGTTCGGCAGCACGTAGTACAGCCCTCGTGCGAGCATCTGCGCGAGCCGCGAGTCGACGACCTGATCGAAGTTGCGAAGATCGGCGCTGAAATATCCCGCGACGTACACGCCGAGGGTCAGTGCCGCCGACAGAATCGGCGTCGAGAAGGTCGAAAAGAAGAGCGCCACCGCGGTGACCACCATCAGCTGCACGAGGATGAGCGCGACCGCCTTCAGCAGCGCCGGGTCGAGCGCCGGAGCCTCTCGAGCCTGCCGCGCGAACTCGCTCTCGCCCCAGGCCACATAAGCGAGCACGGCGTATAGCGCGACGGCCATGATGGCGACGTTGACCATGAGCGTCAGCACGAGGCCGGCGTACTTCCCGATGACGACTTCGTAGCGGTGGATCGGCTTGGCCAGGAGGCTGTAGATGCTCCGCCGTTCGACTTCTTTGAACACGAGCCCGATCCCGATGAACACGGCGATGAAGAGCCCGAAGATCGACATGGCCGACAGCCCGAGGTCCTTGATGATCTTCAGGTCCTGTCCAGCCGTCAGCTGGCCCAGCAGGTACGACGTGCCGATCAGCAGAATCGCGAACACGACAAGGTTATAGAGCACCTTGTCGCGAACCGACTCGCGAAAGCCGTTGACGGCGATCCAGCCGAGCGGCCTCATGCCCCCTCCTGCACGCGCTGGACGAAGAGATCCTCGAGGGTGTCGCGGATCGGATTGAGCGACACGAGCCGGGCGCCGGCGGCGGTGAGCTCGGCGAGCAGGCGCTCGGGTGGGGTGTCGAGCGGAAGCTCCAGAGAGAACCGGCCCTCGCCGATTGGGACCGCCTGGTTCACGCGCGAGCCGAGCCTGGCGATGAGCGCCTCGCTCGTCTCGGCGACGATGAGCTCCCAGCCGCGCACCTGAAAGGCGAGCATGTCGTTCAGTCGCCCGCTCGCGACCAGGCGGCCCTTGGCGAGGATCGCGACGCGGCTGCAGAGCGTCTCGGCGTCGCTCAAGACATGCGAACTGAAAAACACCGTGCACCCGCGATCGCGAAGGCGAAGAATCAGCGCGCGAACGTCTCGCCGCCCCAGCGGATCGAGCCCCGACATGGGCTCGTCGAGGATGACGAGATCCGGTTCGTTGATGAGCGCTTGCGCGATGCCGACGCGCTGCAGCATGCCTTTGGAGAACTTGCGCAACTGCAGCCGGCGCTCGGCGCCGATGCCCACTTCATCGAGAAGCGCGTTGACGCGGCGGCGCCGATCGGCTGGACCGAGTCCGAACAGGCCGCCGAAATAGGTCAAGAGCTCCTCGGCGGTGAGGTAATCGTAGAAGTAGGGATGCTCCGGCAGATAGCCGAGACGGCGCTTTGCTACTGGGTCGCCGAGCGGGCGGCCGAGCAGCAGCGCGCGGCCGGAGGTCGGAAACACGAGCTGCAGCAGCAGCTTGAGCGTCGTCGTCTTGCCGGCGCCGTTCGGGCCGAGAAAGCCGAACACTTCGCCGCTCTCGACCTGCAACGACAGCCGATCGAGGGCGCGTCGCGGCCGCTTGCGCCAGAATCCGACGGCGTAGTCCTTGGTCAGCTCCTCAGTCTCGATCGCCAGCATCAGGGCTTCGCGGCCGCGTGCTGCAGCTCGTAGGCAATCGCCTGGTCGAAGTACTGCGGCGCCAGCACGCCTGCGATTTTCGCGCCGTTGATGAAGATGGTCGGTGTCGATTCCACGCCGAGCGTATGCGCAAACGCGATGTCGCTTTTCACAAGCTCCAGCGTGGACGAGTACTTGGCGTCAAAATCATCCACCTGCCCGACGTCATGCGCCCCCTGTCGAACGAACGGCGGCGTCATCGCCGGTTGATTGGAGAACAGCCACTCCTCCATCGCCTCTTCCCGACCATGCGTGCGCGCGAGACGCACGGCCACGGCAGCTTCGCACGCCGAGGGGTGCGGGCCGCCGTTGCGAACGTTGACGTTGCACTTGGAGTCGAGCGGGTAGTCCTTCAACACGAGCCGGACGGTGCCGGGCTGCTGCGCGTTGTATTTCGCGAGAAGCGGCTTGAACTCGTAATACGCCTGCCGGCAAAACGGACACTGAAAGTCGCTGAAGTCGACGATGAGGACCTTCGCGCCCTCCGCGGGCACGATGAGAGGCACGCGCGGCAGCGACGTGAACCACCGTTCGAATTCGGACCGCTGATCCTGGCTGGGCGCGGGTGCAGTGGCGGCGGCGCCGCTCGCGCCCTCGCGCGGGAAGAACGCTACGGCTGACGCCGCCCCGGCGAAGAACAGCACCGTCAGTGTCATGGCCAGCGGGCTGGTGATCCAGGTGCGCACGTCCTGGGCGGCGCGACGGGGGAGTGTCGTCATGGGAAAAGTCGTGGCCGCGCCGGAAATCACGAACAGCCCGATGACCGCGGCATACGTCATCAGGCAAAGGGGACAGGCGGTTTTCAGTACGAAGAAGGACGCGTAGCCGAGATACAGCACAACAGCCAGGCCAAGCGTCGAGAGCGCGAACAGATAGCCAGGCACGTTGTCGCGCAGAGCCGGAGGCCCGAACTGCGCGGTGCCCTCCAGGAGCAAGACGGCGGTGAACCAGATGGCGCCGAAAACCGAGACAGGAACGCCGAACGAGGTTCCGAACCGGCTCGCAAACACTTGCGTGCAGCTCACCGTCGCGCTGACGTCGCAGAAGCTCGTGTAGCGCGGATCGAACAACAGGCGGTAGTGCAGGTACGCGGCATCGACAGAAACGACGAGGCCGCCGATCGCCAAGACGAACGCCAGCTTTCGGGCTAGGGGACTCACAATCAGAAGGTTGACGTCACGTTTGTAACCGGTCCGCGGCAGTGCCGTCAAGGGGGACCCCAAAACGAAACCGGCATGGCTTCGGGTTACGAAGCCATGCCGGAGAGGGTAAGAACGGTCGTTGACTGGCGCTTACTGAATCGGCGTCGCAGTCGTCGTGAAGGTCGCCTCGGTCGGCGCCGTCGCGGTGTTGTTGTAGAAGATCGTGCCCTGCGAGTTGGTCGAGAACGACCGGGTGCCGGTCGACCCGAGCGTCAGCGGCTGGGCGGTCGCGAAGTAGTTGGTTTGCGGCCCCGTGCAGCCCACCGGAGGCGTCGGAATCGCCGCCGCGCCGGCGCCTGCCGCCAGCGTCACCGTGAAGCCGCTCTTGCTCACCGACGCGGCCGACGTGAGATCCGGCGACAGGAAGTTGCCCGCCGTTTTCAGTTCCGTCAGCACGACGGCGTAGCCCTGGCACTGCTGCGAGTAGTTCTGCTGGGCGGTGTTGATCGCGCGCATCGACCCGATGGCCGAGGCCTCGTTGCCCGACATGCGGGCGCGCAACAGGCCCGGCACCGCGATCGCCGCGATGAT
>Ga0209515_10008569_pt1 | contig 11893 bp, 11 predicted proteins | sample Subgroupgradi54m_FD_187454 | JGI IMG/M metagenome (GOLD analysis project Ga0209515, IMG submission 187454) | Subsurface groundwater microbial communities from S. Glens Falls, New York, USA - GMW60B uncontaminated upgradient, 5.4 m (SPAdes)... ... | reverse complement strand
CATGCGTTCCCGACGCACAATCGCTCGAGTAACTTCAACACCACAACGATCACAGATAATACCCTTATAGCGGATACGTTTATATTTACCACAATAACATTCCCAGTCCTTGGTCGGACCAAAGATCGCTTCTGAAAACAACCCTTCGCGCTCCGGTTTTTGAGTGCGATAGTTGATGGTTTCGGGCTTGGTAACTTCACCATAAGACCATGATAAAATATCTTCCGGCGACGCGACTTTTAGTTTTATTGAGGCTAAATCCATAAGGTCAGTTTCCAGTTTTCAGTTTCCAGTTTTCAGTTATTGAGAACTGATCACTTATTGGAAACTGTGAACTGATAATTGATAACTACTTCTCCAAAAGTTCAACGTTTAAGGCTAAACCTTTAATTTCTGATATAAGAACTTTAAACGATTCTGGCAGATGCGGGGCTTTGATTTCTTCGCCGTTCACGATTGATTCATAGGTCTTGGCGCGACCAAGCACATCGTCAGATTTAATCGTCAACATTTCTTGTAATGTGTAAGCGGCACCGTAGCCTTCCAAAGCCCAGACTTCCATTTCACCAAAGCGCTGACCGCCAAATTGAGCTTTACCACCTAGCGGTTGTTGGGTAATTAACGAATACGGTCCGATCGAGCGCATGTGGAGTTTATCTTCCACCATGTGAATCAGTTTCAAGAAATAGGTTATGCCAACATGGACGGGTTTGGCATACGGCAAACCGGTCTTGCCGTCATATAATTGTTGCCGGCCATCCACGGGAAAACCAGCTTTCTTTAATTCTTCCATAATCACGTCTTCAGATGGACCGGCCATGGCCGGTGTCGCGGCTTTGTAACCAAGCTTCTTCGCGGCGAGACCAAGGTGGGATTCTAAAATCTGACCGATATTCATACGCGAGATAACACCCAATGGTGAAAGGACAATGTCCATCGGGGTACCGTCCGCGAGGAACGGCATATCGGCTTCCGGTAAAATAACCGAGATAACACCCTTGTTACCGTGACGACCGGCGAGCTTATCACCGACCTGAATCTTACGCAGTTGAGCAACGGAGACTTCGATACGTTTGATGACACCAACATCGAGTTTGTCGCCTTCTTCGCGGGTAAATGTTTTAATATCAACGACCCGACCCTGGGCACCATAATCTAAACGCATCGATGAATCCTTGACATCACGGGACTTGTCACCGAAAATGGCGCGGAGCAAACGCTCTTCCGCGGTCAAATCACTCTCACCTTTTGGTGAAATTTTACCCACCAAAATATCTTGCGAATGAACTTCGGCACCGACACGGACAACGCCATCTGGATCCAAATCGTTCAAACGTTCCATGGCTACATTGGGAATATCGTAGGTAGTAAGTTCGGGCCCAAGTTTGGTATCCCGGACATCGATAGCATGATCGACGACATGGATTGAAGAAAGAATGTCTTCTTTAACTAAGCGTTCGGAAATAACGATAGCGTCTTCAAAATTTGCGCCTTCAAAAGACATATAAGCCACGAGGAGATTTTTACCAAGCGCGAGTTCACCATCTTGAGTCGATGGGCCATCAGCTAAGACTTGGCTTTTCTTGATTTTCTCACCTTTGATAACGATTGGGCGTTGGTTTAAAGATGTAAATTTATTGGAACGTTGGAATTTAAGGAGTTTGAATTCGAGTTCTTTGCCTTTATCAGTTTCGAGGATAATTTTACCGGAATCAACTTTTATAATCGTGCCGGCTTCAGGCGCGATTATAAGCATCCCTGAATCACGAGCAACTTTGCCTTCCATACCCGTGCCGACATACGGCGCTTCCGGTGAAATCAACGGTACGGCCTGTTTTTGCATGTTCGTACCCATGAGCGCGCGGTTGGCATCGTCATTTTCCAGAAATGGAATCAATGACGTGGCCACCGAAAACTGCTGTTGAGGCGAGACATCAATGTAAGAAATTTCTTTCGGTAATGCTGTCCCCGGTTCACCTTTAATACGCGCTGGGATTTTTTCGCCTATAATTTTGCCGTTCTTATCAGTCTGAGCGCCGGACTGGGCAATGATATAGCGTTCTTCTTCGGTGGCATCCATATAGACTATCTCACCAGTCGCTTTGCCGTTGATAACTTTAATATACGGTGTCAAAATAAAACCAAGCGGAGAAATTTTGGAATACAAAGCAAGATGGCCAACAAGACCGATGTTTGCACCTTCCGGCGTGGCAATCGGACAAATACGACCATAGTGAGACGGGTGAACATCACGAACTTCAAAACTGGCGCGTTCACGAGTCAAACCACCGGGTCCGAGAGCAGTTAAACGACGCTTGTGTTCGAGCTCCGACAGCGGGTTTTCTTGATCCATGAACTGCGACAGCTGGCCGGAAGCGAAGAATTCTTTGAGAGCCGCTACAAACGGCCGGGCATTAATTAATTGAGACGGCAAAACAGTCGCGATATCAGAGATCGACATTCGGTCTTTAATATTTCGTTCCATGCGCGAAAACGCAACCCGAAGCCGGTCTTGCAATAACTCACCGAGGGTTTTGACACGGCGATTGCCGAGGTGATCCATGTTGTCCGGCTGGGCGTGCGGATCATTATTGAGACGGATGATTTCTTTTAAAATAAGGATGACGTCTTCGACACGCAAGACTCGGTTCTTCGCATCTTCATAATCAACCTCCTGATTAAAGCGTTTGTTCAAACGAAAGCGACCGACTTTGGACAAATCATAACGCGATGAATTCGTGAATAAATTCATAATCATCTGCTTGGCATTGTCTGGTGTGGCTGGATCGCCTGGGCGAACACGCTTGTATAATTCAATGAAACCTTCGTCCTGATTTGAAGAAGGATCTTGAAGAATCGTAGCCAAGATATACTTCATGTTCAAATCGGTATCAACATCTTCAAATACTTTTTTGATATCTTCATCCTTTGCCATACCCAGCGCGCGCAATAAAGCTGTCGCCGCGACTTTGCGCTTGCGGTCGATGCGTACCGAAATGACGCCGTTATATTCGGTTTCGAATTCAAGCCATGCCCCACGCGCTGGAATTAATTTTGCGCCAAAAAACCGCTGATGGCGGCTGGAACGAGATAATGAAAATAAGGCACCCGGACTACGAATGAGCTGGGAAATAACCACGCGCTCAACGCCATTAATAATGAAGGTACCGCGAAGAGTCATAAGAGGAAAATCTGCGATGAATAACTCCTGTTCGCGGTACTGGCCCGTTTTTTTATTCTTCAGACCGACTTTAACTTTTAAAGGCGCTTCATATGAAGTATTTTTCTCAATGGCAGAACGTTCGTTATACTTCGGCTCTTCAAGTTTATAATCCAAAAAACTCAATTCGAGTTCTTTGCCGGTCCAGTCGACGATAGGAGAAATTTCAGCTAAGAGTTCTTTAAATCCAATATCCAAAAACCATTTATACGAATCCAATTGAACCTGGACTAGGTTCGGAGCTTCAAATTGATTGGTGTCGAATTTAGAAAATATTTTTCGTGTCATATCAATCAATTCTCTTGTCAGTCCCCGAAAACGACGAGAAAACCACACACGATCTTCGTGGATGTGTGTGGTTTTTTATTCTCGTTTTATTTCGTAAAATTAGAAGACAAGGGTGGGCACCTATTGTTGGCTATTGAGCACCCACAGACAGGGTCAGCGTGGACTCAATAACCCGCAATTTACTTAACTTTTAAAGCCTCGACGACCGTGTGAGCGATCAAAGAAGCCATGCTCGATTCCTCATCAAATCCCTCAAGGATTACCTCTGGGGGTGACACTTTCTCTATTCTATTCCTTTTGAAAATTTTGTCAATAGAAGTTACCAACACCGTATCAAAATGAAAATCAAGGGGCATTATCAACATGTCAACGAGACCCCCATTTTGGGTTAATTGTAATTCAACTGTTTCTCTATTCTTATACATTATTCTTAATTCCACAGATAATTTTCAGTTATCATTTACCAATTTCCAATAAGTTTTCAATAGATCAGTTTTCAAACACTGGAAACTGAAAACTGTGAACTGGAAACTTTTTTACCCATAACGTCTAACACTCTGCAGAATCCCCAAACCGATTAGTAACGACCACAGATTACTGCCTCCATAACTGATAAACGGAAATGGAATTCCGGTGACCGGCAATAATCCCAAATTTACACTCGAACCGACAATCGCATGAGTGGCAATAATGATCATGAGACCGATGGCGAATAATCTGCCAAAATTAGATGTCGCCCGCTGACCAATATACATGATCCGCGAGAAAATAAAAATCATAGCCGCCATAATCATACCGACACCAAATAACCCAAATTGATCCGCTGTCGCCGCAAAGACAAAGTCATTATAGGGCTCCGGCAGAAACCCGTTTGTAGTTTGGGGACCTTTTCCCCATCCGCTTCCAAACCAATGACCCGCACCAATTGCGATTTTTGACTGGATCAAATTATACCCACTGCCGTACGGATCGCCACCCTGATTCAAAAATGAAACCACACGCACTTTTTGATACGGCTTCAAAGCAAACAACCACCCGGCGGTGCCCACAATCAGAAGCATAACCAGTAAGGCAAAAAGTTGACGTTTATTTAAACCAACTGCGACCAACATACCAATCCAAATAAAAAACATGATAATTGCCGAGCCTAAATCCGGTTGCATGAGAGTGATGCCAATCGGAATCATGCAATACAGACCCGAAACAATAATGTGCCGATAATCATGAATATGAATATGACGCTGGGAAAAATACTTCGCCATGAAAATTACCAACGAGAGTTTTACGAGCTCTGCCGGTTCAAAGGTCAGTCCGCCGATGACAATCCATGACTGGACACCCCGAATCGAACGAAACAAAAAAGGTGCTAAAAGAAGTATCACTGAAACAATATAGAGAACAAACACTGGTAAAGAATAGTTCTTTAAATACCGGTAATTAAAAAAAGAAAATAGACTCATCAGAAGAACTCCCAGAATTACAAAGATAATCTGCTTATGGAAATAAGGATTCTGGGTGCCACCAATACCGTAGATATCAACAATACTAAACAAACAGAGCGCCACGACAGTGGCAAAGAGTGGTCGGTCAATACCTGAAAAATATTGTTTAATAATATTGCTGAAACTTCTCCTGAGTACCATTGCGTTTTAGAAAATTAGCGTTATTAAATACATTCGTACCAACTTCGGTTTGAACACGCGCATCGACTGGCAATGCAAACGGCCAGGTAACTTTAATCGAACGATCGGTGTGTGAAAAAACGCTCTGGAGATTTGTCATGTTCGTCGCGATAATGTCTCCGGCATTATTGCGCACCACCATACTGACGTCAACAGTATCAAAATCAAAATTAGAATTATTCGTAATGACGGTCTCGTAAGTGGTCTGTTTTGTGCTTGGGGTTAATGTTTCCCGTCCGGTGATAAAATATACTTCCTGACTGTTTGGTGTTTTGACCCAATCCGCATTTTTAATTACTACTTTGGCAGATGCGCCATCGGGTATTCCTTGTAATGATGTTTGAACCACGTATCGCGTTTGACCCGGTAAAATATAAAATGATGATGAACGACGGAGAATTTCAGCCCCGCTGGTATCACTGATAACGAGATCATAACCCACAGCATCTGCACCATACTCCGTATTGGGATTATACACCAACACCGCCAGATCAAAATCACCCGCCGGAGTTTTAATAAGTTGCGTATCTTGAATCACCAGCGGTTGAGCTGCTGCTATACAAGCTTTACTGCAAGCCAACGTCCCGCAATCTACACCTTCTTCCTTGCCATTCTGAATCCCATCCAAACACGTCGGTCGATAGTTAGACCAATATATTCCCCCCACAATAACCACGGCGATGAGAATATAAATCCCCCCGATCGTAAGTTGTTTCGTGACCCGAGAAATCATTACATCTATGGTAGCAAAAAATTAGGGGGCTTGGTAGCCCCCGTAGGTATGTGGAGGATGTATGTGGAGGATGACCCTCCACGTCAGGTCTTCGGTTCACGAATGGTCCCCGGTGGAACTTTCTTGAACGATCCTGACTTCTGCTTAAGTTCGGGATGTCTTTCTAGTAACTTCTCTAATTCCTTGTTCTGCTCACTTCTGTGCGCTCTCTGAAGAGGCCCGTCATTGAGACCATCACCATGACAAATCATACAGATCATATCTGTCATGTGACCAGTAATAATGATCTGCTTACCCTTACATTCCGAGCACAGTGCTGGGAGCTTTGCGAGTCTCGCTTCGAGATTCTGAATTCCTTTATTGAAGTCTCGAATATTGACTTGTATATCCAACGCACGGCGACATTTGCCGAGACCGGATGATTTGAGAGAACGTAGTAACTGTCCCCCTCGTTCAATTTCCTGATTGAGATCCTCGATCTGCTTATGGAGCCTCAAGACCTTCTTCAACTTCGGACTCTGTGACGGACGGACAACAGTTGCCATGACTAACCTCCTCAATCAACTCCCAGTTAACTTCTGGCTACTTTTTATTCATCGCTTCAGCAACACGTAATCTATTCCAATCATCCATGTTGATCTGGTACGGTGACTCAGGGGGATTTTGAAGAACTATATACGGCTTCAAGTATTCCCTGAGTTCATCAGCATGATCTCTTTTGATTTCTTTCATCCGCTCTTGAGCCGCGAAATATCGTTCTGTAGCGTCTTTGAGATCCGCATTTTCTTGTATCTTTGGTTTATTGATATCCGTGGTCATATCAATCCCATAATCATGCGTAATTCCAAACATTGTGGTGGATGCGTTAATGTACTCGTTCACCAAAGCTTCGAGCTCATCATTTACTTCAAAATTTGGAACCAAAACTCTAGGCTCCACTGATTTGGAAGCTTCTTGCTGAGGTACTTTTCTGAATCGTTCGAAAAATCCCATATTTCACCTCTTAATTTACATAGTAAAGAGTACACCAAAAGTTTATAGGTGACAACAAATACAAAAGCATTAGTCTGGCGGCTACCTACTTTCGCCGGATGAGTCCGACTATCATGGGCCTTGAAGGATTTCACTTCTGAGTTCGGGATGGGATCAGGTGGGTCACCTCCAGCATAGCCACCAAGCTAATGCTTTTGTGTTACTATCTATTTTAGTTAATAGGAATCAAACTTAAATTACATTGTAGCCCGCCTTCGTTCTTACGAACTACGGCGAGGTAAAAGAAAACTTCAATCAAACGATTACTCAAATTATGACCGATTAGTAGCTCTCGACTAAGCACGTCACCGTGCGTACATCTGAGCCCTATCAACCTCGTAATCTACAAGGAGTCTAAGAAGTCTCATCTTGGAGCCTGCTTCGCGCTTATATGCTTTCAGCGCTTATCAGAACCGAACATAGCTACCCAGCGCTGCTCTTGGCAGAACAGCTGGCAGACCAGAGGTTCGTTCATCCCGGTCCTCTCGTCACAAATTAGTTTTTAGTTTACAGTTTCTAGTTTACAGTTAGAAACCAAAACCTCTAATTTTATCCTGTATCACTACAGGTGCAGACTATATCTTTCCCCTTTTCTTTCGAATTAGGGGATCGGCATCTTATAGAGGCTGGAGCCTATATAATGACGTCATTCAGTTGAATTGAAAATTACTATTTTCAATCACCTTCACTTGTCATTATAGAAACTAAAGAGTCTCTATCCGTCCTCCACTCAATTAAGAGCTCGGGAACAAGTCGTTACGGGGTTAATCTGTTCAGATTGGAAGTGGCGAGTGCTCGACACTTCCGTGCCGGACTCGCCGAGGTTCTTCTAAGCAGTTGTAATGTGGCGGACATGAGCTCGATTTTTGGCGAGATCAAGTTCAGCGATGAAATCCTCCGCAGAAATTTCGTATGCGTCCACTGTTTTGACGTGGAACGTATGCTTGCATGCAACACTTTCTGCAATTTTCCTCGCAAGCTCATCGTCAACATCATCTTTGAATTTTACAACTAGCATTCTCATCTTCCTACCTCCAATCTGAACAGATAACTTCCCACGGTATTAACTCTTATCTGTTTTTATCTATGCTTTTCGGACCGAATTACATAGCAAACAAGAGCCTTCACCGTTATTAGCCGAATTGTCATCACGAATTACTTCGTGAAGTAGCAATTACTTTACTAGGGACAACCCTCCTCAAACTTCAACGCCCGCACCAGATATGGACCAACCTGTCTCACGCTAATTATTACTATCTCTGCTGTTGCCAGCAGTATGGACTATACCACCATCCACTATTGGATGATCGACGTGTTACCCTGCAGTATATTGCAAAGTCTGATCCTTCGATTAAACTCAGGATCAAGTCTCTAAGGGGTTAATGTGCGTATTTTACGTTTCTTTGAATAATTAAATTCTCGAAACGCATCAATTAACTTTAGTAACGCTTCAAAATCATTTTTATTTTTAATCTTATCTTTTTGATCGAGAATTTGAAGCATTAACGCCACTTGTTTTCTTTTCAGAATCACAAATGGTTCTACAAACTTGAGAAATTTCTTCAAACGGTCTATTCGACCGATGATATATTCAGAAATCCCATCTTTTCGCCTTCGCAAATGACCCAACCCAATGAGGTTGCAAATTTGCATAAAGTTGGATTCACTTTTTGTTGATTGGAATAGTACAATGTACGGAGCAATTTGGTATCCATACCGATAGGTTGAATTCTTTTTTGCCTGCACATAAATACTTCCATCGCCATCAAGAAATCCTGCGATATATGCTTGTTGTTGTGAAGTAAGTGATTTCATAGCACATAACTTCCCTCGGTATTATCCTAACATATGACAGGTTAATTTCAATGTTAGGGCTTCACCGATATGAGTCGATTTATTCGATCGAGATTACTCTCGAAAGCCGCCGTGTGTTTCCTTCCTCGTGTTCAATATTTGACGGTTTGAACCCAGCTCGCGTAGCTTTTTAATTGGCGAACAGCCAACATGTGTTTCTCTTATTTCTAAGAGCATAGACTATACCTTACGCCGCTCTATACTAAGAGACGGGTCTGACGTTTTATAGACGTTATTTCAGTCTATCTCCTCCGCCAAATTCCGGCGGATTCAGTCGTTACGGGGTTATAAGATAACTTATAGATCATTGATGGAATAATATATGGACCAATAAGACAGCTGAATTTCTTTGCATCTTCTGTCGGAATATACAATCTAAATCCATCAGTTACCCAATGAACTCTTGTATTAATTCCGAAGTTTTTGAGAAGACATTTTTGTAATCTTATCTGTTCTTGTTTTGAGTAACTTAATGTATTCAAGAACATACCGTGACAATCTTTTCTTCTGCCACCGTCATCCATGTACCAAACCGCAAGAGCAAGGGGTTGTGTTAGTATTTGACTGATATTATGAGGGATAATTTTCTTTCTCCCATCATAAAATATATCAGCTAAATTCTTAAATTCTGGAAATCTCCGAGTTTGAAACCGCCACCAGAAATACTTTTTTCCATACCGGGAATCAAAGTACTCTGATTGCATTGGTTTCATCTTCACAAATCTTTTTAACTCCTTAAATTTCCAATTGACAAATTCTTTTTGTTTCAGTGAATGCATGATTCCGATTCGAGCATCTTTAGGATACTGTTCGACATGTGCATCGCCAAGAATAGTGCCTACCAACACACTCAATTCTCTTTCGCTTAAACCTACAATTTTTCTTAAACTTCCCACGGTATTATCAGTTAGACTATATGATAATTATATCATTATATCCACTTTGACTCCACCGTTATTAGTCAGTTTTTGTTTCTAGAATTTCTTCTAGATGGGCGAGATTATTCTTTCACCCTTGGGGCCTTCTTCAGTCCCAGGATAAGCCGCACATTATTTCCCTTATTACTAAGAGTGTAGACTATATCTTCATCCACCAGTATGTAGTGGATGTTGGCGTCTTATAGCGACTAATAAATCGCTATCCTGTTGCAGTGCAACAAAGTCGTTACGGGGTAAGAGAAACTTTATACAGTAAACTATCAATTATATATGGTTTGACCAAATCGCAAAAAATTTTTGCCGATTTGCCACCAATATAGATATTAAATGTTTTATCTTTTTTATGTAATTTCGATTCAATCCCGAAATTATTTTTTAGACAACCAATTAATAAGTTCTGATCACTGACTGAAAATGCATCAGTATTGAGTCTTAATGCATTACAGTCATTTCTTTTGTAACCATCATCCATATGCCATACAGCCAATGATAATGGTGTTATAAGTAAATCAGAAATATTCTCTGGAACAATTTTCTTTCCGTGAGGATAAAAAACATCTCTCCATTCTGTAAAATCACTACATGTTAACGTTGAGAACTGAAGATGTTCGTAATATTTATTTCTTTTAGAATTAAATATCCTGGCAGTTCGAATATTGCCTCGAACTAAGTCTTTCAATTCTTGATGCTTCCATGCAACATATTCACGTTGTGGAAGACCATGACCAACACGTAATCTTACATTTTTGCCATTTTGTTCTAAATGACCATCACCAAGAAGTGTTCCGATAAGTATTTCTTGTTGTCTTTCTGATAACATACTCTATAAAGTTTCTCTTACTTCCCACGGTATTATCCTAACATTACTGGGTAGCTTTGTCAGGACTTCACCGTTATTAGCCAACGTTGCAAATCGCCTTTGATTTGCCAATTCGAATTGCTTCGAATACGACCCATTTTGAGCCGACATCGAGGTGCCGAACACTGCCGTCGCTGTGAACGCTCGGGCAGTACTAGCCTGTTATCCCCGGAGTAGCTTTTATTTGTTGATCTTTGCCCCTCCTACGAGGTAGCATCGGTTCACTAAGTTCTGCTTTCGCATCTGCGTGACATATCCGTCTTGCAGTTAAGCTGGCTTTTGCCTTTACGCTATCGTTCCGATGTCCATCCGGAACTAGCCAACCTTGATAAACGCCTCCATTACTCTTTAGGCAATATTGTTACTTCGTAACAATCGCGGATCTACGCAGAATATACGCAGACTAACGCAGAAAAATTACAAGGCGTAAACATTTCTGTTACGCTCTGCATGTCACCATGCAGTTCGGACTATATCATCATCCATGAAGGATGTTCAGCGTATAGTCTCTACGGGGTCATTCCGTTCAAATTGGAAGTGGCGAGTGCGTCGACACTTCCGTGTCGGACTCGCCGAGATTGGTTATTTACTGACAATGATGGTTTCAAGAAGAGTACCAACGAAAATCTCATCTTCTTGAAAGCGTCCTAGTCTATCATCAAAGACTTCCGCCTTCATGATTACCAATGTGTTGTTCTTGACGAACTCTCTCAATAGTTCCAGAGCCAGCTCGTCGTTCTTCCCGTTAAAACGCAAAACAACATTCTTCATTCTAACCTCCAATTTGAACGGAAGACTTCCCTCGGTGTTGTCTGAAAAATCAGAGATTCACCGATACAGCTGAATTTGCGTTTCATGTTGCCATGAAACCGCCCCACGCGGTTAAGTAATAAACCGCCTTAAGGCAAGTGCCCCACTTAAACTGCCCGCCAGGCACTGTCTCGACCCAGCCCCACTTTTACTCATGATATACCGGCAATTTTAAGCTTAAAATTGCTGATGTAAATATTACTCATCGTTATGCAACGAATAATCAAGTACACATCGGTAAAAGTGGGGCTGGACCGGTTAGAGCTACAAATCGTTAAAATGAGTGTTTCATTGGCGGATCCAGTCGCCCCGAGAGGCGACCTTCAAATCCTACTCACTACGCTACGTATAACAACTCGTAGACCAATACCAAGCTGCAGTGAAGCTTCCGGGGTCTTTCCGTCTAGGTGCGGGTAGTCGGCATCTTTACCGACATTGCATTTTCACCGGGCTATTGGCTGAGACAGTCCCCCAGTC
>Ga0209515_10008567_pt1 | contig 11896 bp, 10 predicted proteins | sample Subgroupgradi54m_FD_187454 | JGI IMG/M metagenome (GOLD analysis project Ga0209515, IMG submission 187454) | Subsurface groundwater microbial communities from S. Glens Falls, New York, USA - GMW60B uncontaminated upgradient, 5.4 m (SPAdes)... ... | reverse complement strand
GCCACAATTCCAGCCATCCAGCCTTCCAAAATAACATGCGACTCCTCTTTCAAGCGCTTCTGCATGCCGAGGTCGACATCACGGGTAAGCTTCATATTTTGCTCTTCAGCTTTCTGTAAAGAAACACCATGACTTTTAGCGTAGTCACGAAAAAATTGACTTGCAGAAAATGTAGACCATCCTAATTTTTTTTGTAGATGGGAAAAGAGTGTTGATTTTCCTGTACAGATTTTTCCAGAGATAGTAATGTTATTGTACATTTAACTTTTGTACCCTAACTTGTCCAGAGCTTTCCCTAATGTCTCCATGGGGCCTGAGGAGTAAGTGTCAATAACCAAATCATAATATTTCGGATCCCAGAAATCGTAATCGCCATATAAAGCTTTCCATTTAACGATATTTTCCGTTTCCCTCGTATGGATAAAGTGCTTCGCTTCTTCTACCGATACTTTGTCTCGGTTCAGTACTCGGTCAATACGGACTGCGTCTTCACTACAAATGACAAGAATTTTTAATACACCAGTAATATCACGTGCTACAAAACCAGATAGCCACGCCTCATAAAGAACATGTTCCTTCTCAGTCAACGTCTTTTTTGCGAATGCTTCCATCTCCCGCTCGTGATCATCCGGCCGAAGTGCTGCTCCGTGTTCATTTTCGTTGACTCCATGCTCTCGGTCCCACTGCCGCTGAAGCGCACCGGTATTGACATATTCCCACCCTAAGGCTTGCTGGAGGTTTTTGGCGAGGGTTGTCGTTCCTGTAGCAATCTTGCCAGAAACGGTAATGTTACGATATTTCAGAACCTGCGGCGTTTCCATGTTCCTATTCTAATGACCATCTTGACAAAAATCAAGATTGGCAGTACCATTAACTATGGCAGTCGATTATCTTCCAGTTGCCTGGAATGACTATCACATCCTCAGTCAACAATTAGCCGACGCCATCCTCGCGAAAAAACCCCCGTATGATGAAATCGTTGCAATCTCCCGTGGAGGCTTAACCCTCGGCCATCTTCTCGCCGATTTTTTACGAATTCCCATCTCCACAATATCCATCCAAAGCTACACCGATATCCAAGCCCAAGGAGAGTTGACCATTGTCCTTCCTCTCCAAAAATCAATCCAAGATAAGCGCGTCCTTTTGGTTGATGATGTAGCCGATTCCGGCAAAACCCTCATCCGCGCTGTCGAACACCTCAAGGAGTCTCATCCAAAAGAAATAGCAACCGTCACCATGTTTTATAAACCACACTCCACTTTTCGACCCGATTATTTTACCCGCCAAACAACGAAATGGATCCTGTTCCCCTACGAATTAACCGAGATGATTCTTCTTATAACCAAACAGATGGAAAAAGAAGGAAAATCAAAAGCGGAAATCGAGCAATTTTTAGAGAGTCTCCTCTATACCAAAAGTCAAATCGGATTTGTACGAAAGCATCACTTAGGAAAATGAATAAGGCAAACATTGATTCAAATCGACCGCAGGCTCTCTGCGGATTTTTTTAAGGAGGAATTGTCATATGAACAAAGGAGAAACACTAGCAGTCCCGTATGCAGATCTTACATCAGATATAGTTGAAAGTCTGACACCACAGGATGCTGAACGAATTGCCATCGGGCTCCTTGCAGAAAACGCACGGGTCAAAGAAGGAGGTCTTATCCTCTCATGGAGCGAATTTAATGAAAATCCAGATCCGCTGGTAAATAAACTCCTCGCACGGATGATCGTCGGCCAGTTTGATAGACAAAAGCTAGTAGGTCTCGCGGCTTGGCAATTTGCAGTCCTTTCCATCGAAAGCTCGGCCTCCTATCTTGCCATGCAACTGACGGAAGAAATGGAGCGTTCATTTCATCTTTCCCGACCACCACGAATCATTCGGGCACGGAAACTTCCCCGTGGAGAATCGCCATCTCCGGCAATGAGCGAAAGAAAACTAGCCGTCACCGTCCATCCTATCACCGCGGGAGGAGAACCACGGACACTCGTTGCTTCTCTTCCGGACGATGACCAAGGATTACACCGTATACGAGCAATTGTCGTCGTAGATGACTTTAAGGCAACAAAAAGCACCCTCAATGGCGGCATAGCGTTAGGAATCAATCTGTTTAGCAGGTTTACTGATCCAAAAAACCTTTTCATTATTCCCACTGCGGCATTAGGTAAACCGGATCAAGAGCGATACGCGCATGATACGCCAACGACAGCCGTGGTGTGGGATACCATTACTGCAGTAGATGTCCACTTTTGGGGAGATCCCCAAACCGGCAATGCTTTTATTCAAGCCAACGGATTTGAACCTGTGGTCATGCAACGGGCGACCGCATCAGATTTCAAAAGAGGAGGTCTATGATTCTCATCGTTGATTTTGGATCACAGACTGCGCATCTTATCGGCCGACGACTCCGACAGCTTGGCGTTACCAGTGAGTATGTTGAGCCGGAAGAAGCAGTGGAAACAATCAAAGAGAAAAAACCTCGAGGAATCATCTTTTCCGGTGGACCTGCATTTGTCAATGTTGAAGGGGCGCCAACAATTTCCAGGGAAGTTTTCGATTTCGGTATTCCTATCTTGGCTATCTGTTATGGGTGGCAATTAATGGCACACCTTTTGGATGGCATCGTCCAAACTGCATCCAAAGAATTTGGTCCAGAAACATTACATCTCAAAGAGACGTCTCATATCTTTTCTCTCCCCAAAAAAGATTTTCAAGTTATTATGTCGCATGGTGATTCCGTCACCAAACTTCCTCCGGGCTTTGCGGTCATCGGCTCAACCCAGCGCGTTCCCAACGCAGCAGTGGTGAACGAAAAAAAGCGCATGTACGGCGTTTTATTTCATCCGGAGGCAGACCATACGCAGTATGGCCTAGAAATGCTAGAAAATTTTGCCTGTGATATCTGCGGCGAAAAATTAGCTCCATTAGAACTGTCTCCTGACAGCATTATTCAAACCATTCAAGATACCGTGGGTGATAAAAAAGTCATCTGTGCCGTCTCGGGCGGTGTGGATTCCACGGTTGCCGCGTTTCTCATCGGTAAAGCCATTGGAAAAAATTTAATCCCCGTCTATGTGGAGTCGGGACTCATGCGGCCGGAAACTGACATTCGCGTCAAAGAAATTTTTACTAAACTCATCCATGCAGATCTCGTCTTCGTTGATGCACGCAAACGATTTATGGAAGCGCTTGTCGGCATCACCGATCCGGAGGTCAAACGCAAAACCATCGGTAAATTGTATGTGGATATTTTTCAAGAGACAGCCGCAAAACACAAGGATGCAGCATTTTTAGGCCAAGGAACGATTTATTCGGATGTCATTGAATCCAAAGGGAGTAAACACGCTTCCCACATCAAGTCGCATCATAATGTCGGTGGCCTTCCCAAGGATATGCACTTAAAACTTGTCGAGCCAGTACGAAATTTTTACAAAGATGAAGTGCGGCAACTCGGACGATTGTCTGGACTTCCGGAAGATATCTTGATGCAACATCCGTTTCCTGGTCCAGGATATGCAATACGCATTCGAGGTGAAGTGACCGAACAACGGCTTGAACAAGTAAAAATAGCAGACAAAATTGTCGTGGAAGAAATGAAAGCCGCAGATCTCTATGATAAAGTATTTCAATGTTTTGCTATTATGACCGGAGCTATGAGTACGGCAGTCAAAGGCGATGAACGTGCATTTGCCGAAGTGGTTGCAATACGCGCCTATGAATCCAAAGATGTGATGACCTCGCAATGGGCCAATATTCCGTATGAAGTCTTACAAAAATTGTCAAGTCGTATTGTCAATGAAGTGCCGAATGTTTCGCGGGTGGTCTATGACATCACAACCAAACCACCAGCAACCATGGAGTGGGAGTAATGATGACTGATTTATCTTTTCTTGACGGCGTTGGCTTAACAGAACTCCATGCGCACATGGGATCTTCGCTTTCGGCGGATATTTTGTGGGATTTAGCCCATCAACAAGGCATCCGGCTTCCGACAAAAGATTTTAGTTCCTTCCAAAAAATTGTCACCCTCTACGAAAACAAAAGCTACGAAGAGTACCTCATGATGTTTGATATTCCGGAGCTTATCCAATCATCCCCGGATGCCATGCTTATGGCTCTCGACGTTGCCGCGTCAGGTGCTTTTCGCACCAGTAACATTACGACGCTAGAATTACGCTACTGCCCCTGGTGGCGCACCCGTCAAGGCGAGCGCGATTTAGACTACATCATCACCTACTCTATCCATGGCATCGAACGCGCTATGCTCAAGTACCCCGTCAATGTCGGCATTATTTTAGAAATGGATAGAAGGCTCACAGCCGAACAAAATGCGATTATCGTCAAAAAAGCCATAAAATATAAATCTCGCGGCATTGTGGGTATTGATTTAGCTGGCCCGGTGAACCGCACTGCACAAAGCAAAAAGTTTCAGCCCAAAGATATTGCTCCAGCTGTTGCCGATGCCAAAGCAGCTGGACTGGGCGTTACCATTCACACAGGAGAAGCCACAGGGGTGGATGAAATGTGGGAAGTAGTAGAAGAACTCAAACCCGATCGGATTGGCCACGGCATTGCCTGCATCCATGACGAATCACTTATGAAACGATTGGTAAAAGACGACATTATTTTGGAAAATTGTCCAACATCTAACCTCCACACCAATACCATCAAAAGCTATGAAAAAATGCGGAGTATTTTTGAAACATTTATGGAACATAACATCTTGTTTACCATCAACACCGACGGCCCCGCACTTCTGCAAACCACTTTGCGACAAGAATATGGAAAACTCTTAGAGCATAAAGTATTAACAAAAGAACAATTATTACACTGCAACGATATTGCGACAAAAGCAAGTTTTATTTAAAAAAGGAAGACGCTATGAATAAAAATCCATTATCTACCATCCCTGAATATCTCACATATGATGACGTACTTTTGCTTCCTGCATACGCCGATTTCAACAGAGATGCCATTGACATAACGACCAAACTTACTAAAACCATCACGCTGAAGGCACCGTTTGTCTCTGCTCCCATGGATACCGTCACCGAACATGAGCTTGCTATTGCTTTAGGACGTTTAGGAGGCATAGGTATTATTCATCGCAATCTCACCGTTGCCGATCAAGCTGCAGAAGTTGCTAAAGTAGTTGCACAAAAACTTCCGGTGGGAGCGGCAGTGGGCGCCAGTCGTGGTTTTGAAGAACGCGTCGAGGCACTGATTGATGCTGGGGTAACGATTATCTGTGTCGATTCTGCTCACGGTCATGCAAAATCAGTGATTGATACCATCAAATATCTCAAACAACATTACCCCACCCTTCCTGTGATGGCGGGAAACATCGCAACCTACGATGGCGCAAAGGCACTGATTGATGCCGGTGCAGATAGCCTGCGCGTGGGCATGGGACCAGGGGCAATCTGTACTACACGGATTGTTTCCGGCATGGGTGTCCCGCAATTGACTGCTATCGCAGAAACGGTGAGAGCTGCAAAACCTGCCGGCATTCCGGTGATTGCCGACGGCGGCATCAAATATTCCGGGGACATGGTAAAAGCATTAGCTGTGGGCGCTTCCACCGTTATGATGGGACGCATGTTTGCCTCTTGTGAGGAATCTCCAGGAAAAAAAATTTCTCTTGCTACCGAACACGTGCCTGCACGATTTAAAGATATTCTCAAAGAGGAAAAAAATACCTATCTTTTTAAAACCTATCGCGGTATGGGATCAGAAGCTGCGATGAAAAAAGGAGCAGCAATTAAATCTGAAGATGAATTCCACGGCAAAAGCTATAAGGATCGGGTGATGATTGCCGAGGGAGTAGAAGGCTTAGTACCCGTAACCGGCAGCATCAAAGACGTCATGGATCAGGCAATCGGCGGCATCAAATCCGGCATGTTTTATGTGGGGTGTAAAACCATTAAAGAACTCTGGAAAAAAGCGCAATTTATTAAAATTACTCAGGCTTCTTTAACCGAAAGCCATCCACACAGCATGATTATCACCAACCCAGGAAAAAGCTACGCGTAAGTAATCATTGATTCTCACATGAGAATGGACTATGGTATAAAATAATTCTGCCTCTATCTTTATGCCTCAGCGAGAAAAAGTCATTGGCGGCGGATTATCATTTGATAATGTGCGTCTCGTTCCCGGATACTCTGATATTCACTCACGATATAACAGTGAGATATCCACGAAAACACAGATAGCTCTTGGTGGTCCGGAAATTGAACTCCCCATTATCTCCTCCAATATGGATACCGTAACCGAAGCGCGAATGGCAGAAACTATAGCACTCTACGGCGGCATTGGCATTATCCATCGATTTTTGTCTCCGGAAGACGAAGCTGACGAAATACGTAAAGTAAAAGAGCGCATGCGGGTTATAGAAGATAATCCACCGATGGTTTCCGAAACTGCTACGATACAAGATGCGCTTGATTTACTGGCGCAGAGAAGTAGAGGATATGTCCTCGTGTATCAAGGGGAATCTTTTAGCGGGTCAATCTTTGGTATTGCCACAAATCGTGACTTTCGTGCTGGTACTTTAGATACACCAATACACCAGGTTATGACCCCAAGAGAACGCTTAAAAAGCGTTCGTGTAGGAACGACATTAGAAGAAGCAGTTTCCGTCATGAAACAACACCGTGTTGAAAAGATCCCAGTATTCAAAGAAGACGGCACTCTCGTCGGTGTATATACATTGAAGGATTCTGAGTATTTTCAAAAACACCCTCAAGCTTCTTTGGACAATAAAGGACGACTCATGGTGGGAGGTGCCATTGGCGTCCATGAAGATGACATTCTGCGCGCTCACCTTTTAGAAGAAGCAGGAGCTGATGTCATTGTCCTTGACATTGCGCATGGACATCTACAATATACGCAAGACATGCTCTCTACCCTGATAAACAAAGAGCACATACAAACACCTATTATTGCCGGAAACATAGCAACAGCAGAAGGAGCATTATATATCCTCGATAATGGTGGAAAAGGAGTAAAAGTGGGTATTGGGCCAGGATTTGTTTGTGAAACCAGAGATGTTGCAGGCGCAGGCGTTCCCCAAGTAACGGCAATTCTCAATGTTGCGCAAGCTTATGCCAAACGACAACAAGCTATCCCCATCATTGCCGACGGCGGCATTCGTGTGCCCGGTGATATCGCAATAGCCATTGGCGCTGGTGCCGATGCGGTCATGATTGGTTCAATCATTGCAGGGACGGAAGAAAGTCCCGGTGAACCGGTTGCCATCGATGGGGTGCTCCAAAAAATGGTGCGCGGCATGGCTTCTGCATCTGCATTTAAAAGAAGAGAAAAACTAGGCAACTCTACCACGCAATCAGACCGATATGTTCCTGAAGGTCGAACAACGTTTACTCCTTACAAAGGGAAGGTTGGTGACGTACTCAGACAACTTGAGGGTGGACTCCGATCTGGTATGAGCTATGTCGGGGCTCATACCATTGCCGAAATGAAAGAAGCACAGCTACAAGAGTTTCCCGTTGGCTCTCACGACCAACGACGGCCGCTCAAAACGTAAACCCTCAAAATTACTCAAAAGCCGTCTGTTTAAGTTTACGCTGGTTTATTGAGCACAATGGGCTTTAGCCTGCTCATGGATTCTAAAGAATACCGAACGCCTTGGACGCCGATACCGGAGTGTTTGACACCCAAAAATGGAAAATGATCCGGGCCGCGCTGGGGCGAACTATTGATTTGCACGGTGCCGACGTTGAGTTGTCGGGCAAACGCAATACCCGTCCCCTCGTCTTTGGTAAATACCGAAGCCTGTAAACCAAAACGTGATTGATTGATGATCGTTGCTGCCTCATCCATGCTTTTGACGGCAATAAAAGAAATCACCGGACCAAATACTTCTGTGGCCACAATTTTCATGGTCGGGGTAACATTACTAAGAATCGTTGGCTCAATATAGGCAAGATTGCGCTTGCCGCCAACAACCACCATTGCCCCTTCCTTCACTGCTTCTTGGATGACTTCTTCAATGTGTTGGGCTGCTTGTTCTGATATCACTGGCCCCACAAGCTTGGTCTCCGGGCTTCGCGGATCACCCATGTGTACTGATTCTGCCATCTGTTTAGTAATTTCTGGTACGAGCTGATCCAGTACCCCTTGTGTTGCCAGTACATATTTAATAGCCGTACAGCGCTGACCCGCATAGGAAAAGCCGCCTTTAATAATCTCCCGAACCGTCAGACTCATGTCCGCATCAGGAAACACCACCGCAGGGTTGTTGCCGCCGCATTCAAACACCAATGGCTTCATGCCCCCTTTTTGGGCAATGGCCGCTCCCGTATCGCTACTGCCGGTAAAAGTAATGAGATCTGCTTTCGGATGGCTGACGAGATAATCCCCAATCTCTCCTCCCCCGCCTGTGACACAACTTAACACTCCCGCAGGCACACCAGCTTTTTGAAAAATTTTAGTAAGATGCAGCCCGCTGATTGCTCCTTGCGTGGGCGGCTTAAACACCACACTGTTGCCCATCAGAAGTGCCGGAACAATTTTACTTGCAGAAAGATTGACCGGATAGTTAAACGGAGCAATGGCAACCACCGTGCCATACGCTACCCGTTCTACCAAAGCGATTTTCCCTTTCTCAAAGCCTGGAAAATTGTCGCTCTCCATGGTTTCCCCGCGTATCGATTGGGCTTCATCGGCAAAATAGTCCGTAAGGTCTGCCGTACGCATAATTTCCCCTTTTGCCTCATCCGTGGTTTTTCCGATTTCTCGCATCAGAAGTGCAATCAAGTAATCGGCAAAATGGCGGATCCAATCAGCGGCGAGATGCATAATCTTTACTCGTTGATACAGAGGCACTGCTTCCCATAACGGTTGGGCGTGCTTAGCAGCTTCCATCACCCCGTCAATTTCCGCAGTGGTCACCACTTGAATAGTTCCAACCACGGACTGATCAATCGGAGAATGCACTTCGGTTATTTTGCCGCTGGTACTTGCTGTCCATTCTTTTCCATTAAAAAACCGATACGTCGGCGGCGTCTTGCCATCAGAAATATCAGCAAAAAAATCATCAGGCATGATACCAGTATACCAGGAAATTATCGAGCGATTGCAATGCGTTTAATAAGATAGACGGCCAAATGCTCTCCGCCCCCATCTTTTTGGGCTTTGACCATAATCTTTTGCACCGTTTCCGAAAGATGTTCCTGTGTCGTTCCCACATCCTTTAATAACAAAGCCAATGCACGAGCATCGAGTGCTTGAGTAATGCCATTATTTACTAAAAGTAGTACATCCGGAGGCACGAATTTTTGATGAATATTTTGGGCTGCCAGACCTAATCGTTGAAATCCCAACGCTTTCGTCACGTTCCCTTTTTCATCTGTATCCTGTCGCGTGATACGCATAAGTTGGCCGTTTTTGAAAAAAAATGCACTGCTTGTTCCTGCATTTCCTATCCACACGGCCCGTGGACCGACAATAGCAACGAGTAAGCCGGTTGCCAGTCCGTCGCCAAACCCGGGTTCACGGCGCTTCTGCCAGATCGTCATATTGGTAGAACGAAAAATCCGTCGGATAAATGATGTTTTATCTGTCCAGTAAAAAGGACGAAGCCGTACGTGCTTATACGCCCAAATCGCCGTCTCACAGGCAAGTTGCGCTGCTGCCTCTGCATGAGGAAGGCTATCTACGCCACGCGCCAAGACGAAACATTCGTCATTGAAATTACGGGAAAAATTTTTGCCCCTGTTCCCTTGCGCTTGGGCAAACACTATGACATCTTTAGGTAACGTCGGGAGACGAAGTCTCGGATCAAGCACCCTAGGCATACCGCTTTGCAACTTCCGTCCAGTTCACCACATTCCACCAGTTCTTGATGTAGTCAGCGCGCACGTTTTGATACGTAAGGTAATAGGCATGCTCCCACACGTCAAGACCAAGAATGGGTGTTTTCCCTTCCATAACAGGTGTATCTTGATTTGGTGTATCCATGATCGTCAATTTCCCTCCATCCTTGACGAGCCATGCCCAGCCGCTCCCAAACCTTCCCATCCCAGTTGCAGCAAATTTTTCCTGAAATTGAGCAAAGTTCCCAAAGACCTCATCAATTGCTTTTGCCAACGCGCCACTTGGCTCTCCGCCAGCTTTGGGACCCATGATTTGCCAAAATAAACTATGATTGGCATGTCCTCCCCCATTGTTGCGCACCTTGGTCCGAACGTCTTCCGGCACCTTGGACAAATTTTTCAATAGATCTTCGATAGACATGGACAACAAGTCATCATGCCCAGCAAGAGCATCGTTGAGATTTTTCACATAGGCAGCATGATGCTTATCATGATGAATCTGCATCGTGCGCTCATCGATAGATGGCTCCAAGGCATTGTAGGCATACGGCAATTCTGGCAATGTGAACATAAATTTTATGCTCCTTTCTTGATTTATTATATAATGAAAGCCATGAAGAAGAAACCCCCTATGCTAAAGAAGCGCCTCATTGCGTACTTATTTTGGCTCTTGCCGTTGGGTCTTTTAGTGGGCTCATATCTTTTAATTCTTAAAGACTTGCCCTCACCAACGAAACTAGGGAGCTACGACATTCCCATTTCCACAAAGATTTACGACCGAAATGAAAAACTTCTTTTTGACATTTTTGCTGAACAAAACCGTACGCCAGTTCCCTTATTAGACATTCCCAAATATGTCCAACAGGCAACCATTGCCATAGAAGACAAAGATTTTTATCGACACGGCGGAATAAATCCTTTGGGAGGCGTGGTGCGGGCTATCGTTGCCACCGTCACGCGAGGAAGCCTTCAAGGCGGCTCAACGATCACCCAGCAACTGGTGAAGTCCGCACTTTTGTCTCCCGAGCGTTCGGTGACACGAAAAATCAAAGAGATTATTTTGGCCTTTTGGGTGGAGCTTTTGTATCCGAAAGATAAAATTCTTGAGATGTACTTAAACCAAGTGCCCTATGGCGGAACGGCATGGGGCATTGAAACGGCGAGTGAAAAATACTTTGGCAAAAAAGCAAAAGATCTCACCTTTGCCGAAGCCGCGCTTCTTGCCGGTCTTCCTCAGGCACCCACACTATACTCTCCCTTTGGCGCCCATCCGGAAAAAGCCAAACTTCGCCAAGGAGAAGTACTCCGCCGCATGACGGAAGATGGCTATATAACGGGCAATCAAGCTGAGGAAGCCAGAAAACAAGTCTTAGTATTCACGAAGCCCACCGGTATTAAAGCTCCTCACTTTGTCATGTACGTGAAAGAACAATTGGTACAAAAGTATGGAGAACGATTGGTCGAACGCGGCGGATTGAAAGTGACCACGACGCTCGATATGGATTTAGAAGATTATGCCCAGGCAACGGTGGCTGCCGAAGTAGACAAACTCAACGGCCTTCATGTGACTAATGGAGCTGCCCTTATCACCAAACCCGCAACTGGAGAAATACTTGCTATGGTAGGAAGCACAGACTATTTTGCCAGCCCTTCGGGGAATTTTAATGTAACGACTGCACTTCGCCAACCCGGCTCATCGTTTAAGCCCTTTAACTACGCAATCGGTTTGGAAAAACATATTGTGACGCCGGCAACCATGCTTTTGGATACGCCGACATGTTTTTCCAACATCAATCAGCCTCCCTACTGTCCACATAACTACGACGGGAAATTCCACGGCCCAGTGCAAGTCCGTTTTGCATTAGGCAATTCATTCAATATTCCGGCGGTCAAAATGCTTTACCTCAATACGGTACAGGATCTGGTGGCTTCCGCAAGCGCTTTTGGCATCACGACACTCAAAGATTCCACGCAGTACGGCCTCTCCCTTACCTTGGGCGGCGGCGAAGTGCATATGACCGATATGGCAGTGGGCTTCGGCGTATTTGCCAATGGA
>Ga0209515_10008566_pt1 | contig 11897 bp, 13 predicted proteins | sample Subgroupgradi54m_FD_187454 | JGI IMG/M metagenome (GOLD analysis project Ga0209515, IMG submission 187454) | Subsurface groundwater microbial communities from S. Glens Falls, New York, USA - GMW60B uncontaminated upgradient, 5.4 m (SPAdes)... ... | reverse complement strand
GTCCCAATATCGTATGATGGTGATGCATCGCTTAACTCCTCTTGTTTTCAATGGTTATGCTTGATTGGCACACTCATTGTAGAGGTTTGTTAGGCGATGTTCTATTTATAATTTAGACACGTATGATATCCGGAGTATAAATTTCAGCCAGAACCTCTTTAATAAGTTCTATTTTAAAGTAGATATTATTGAATTCTTTTGGTTTTTGCCGTATTTTAAAGTCTGAACCTTCAAAGCATCGTGAGAATACATCGTAAAAATTCTTCTCCGCAATTCCTGCTTTTCCCCCGCTGATATCTTGCCAAATATCTCTTTTACTTAATTCTTTTTTTCCCATAGAAGTAAAGACCTCACAAGTACATTTTGTAATGAAATGAATGGAAATATCTTACCAGATAAGGTGACAAATTGGTGACAAATGAAAAACCCACCATTGACAAATCGTCTCGGCGATTAAAGAGTTACCGGATGGTTTGGTCGCCAGCGCTTCTCATACGCTGAAATTATAACGAAGCGTCCAGACGAAAAAGATCGTGGGGAAGCTTAAGATTTATAAATCCCCACAGCTTTTTTGCAGAGCCTTCTTTGTGTTGACTTGTAATTGCATGGTTGGTAAACTACTCACAATGGTTACCAAGAATACAAAAATTTTAGCGCTTTTTCTTTTGCCGGTATTTCTCTTAGCAGTGCATTTTTGCGCGATAGAGGATGCACTCGCTTCTTCTGGTCATCCTGAAAAGACTCAGCCCGTCCATTCCAACGAAGCAAGGCAATTCGGCGATAGCGTGAAGGGTGGTCATCATAATGATACGAGCTCTGATGGGCAAAATCATGAGAAGACTTCCTGTTGTTCAGATCTTGTGGCTATTCAGACCAACTCTAATGTTGTTCTTCAAAAGCCGGATCTTGAAAATCTTTTCACCACTCTCAAATTTTCCCTTTCAATACTTTCCACTTCCACATATTCCACAGTAGGTAAGCGAAACCTAATAGATTTTTCTCCCGAAAAATCACCACCCGCAGTTTTTCTTTTAAGCCACTTTACCCACGCACCTCCAGCTTCTCTCTAAGCTTTTCTTCTGGAAAAGGCCTGATTATAAGCTTTTTTCGCCCTTTATTTCACCTCATTTTTTAGAAACTTAATTAAGAATTTTGTTTTATGTACGGTTTGCGGAGAATAACCTATGAAAAATAAGAAGCCATTGTTTGGAATGACGCTGGCACTGTTAATCTTGGGGCTTTACCTCACATATTTGCGTTATGTTGGTTATAAAATTAATTGGCTTTTGGTTGTATTTTTGACCATGATTTGCATGGTGGTCCCTCTTTTAATTTTGTTTCTGAGGGGAACTTTTTCTGGCAAGGCTAGGAAATAAATATAAATTATGAGGAAAAATATTTTTAAGTTTGGTTTATCTTACGCTCTTATTTTATTCATTGGGCTGTTAATAGGTGGAACCGCCAAGGCGGAGAAAGCCGCCTCTTTAGCCCCGAAGCTCTCAACGGAAGAAGCGGCTTCGGTGCAATCTGCCTTGACTGAAGAAGAGACTGTAAAGAATGCCATACGAAATAATTATGATCTAAGATTGGCCTCGGTTAGTGTTGAGCTTGCAAAAGCCGAACTGACAAATGCGGGACTGTGGCCGAACCCCGAAGGAGATTTTTCAATAAGAACAGATAAATATTATGCGAACGAGGGCGAGGGCGGTTATGAATACGGCTTAAATCAATCTATTCCTATTAGCGGTAGGACCTTTTTTCAAATGAGAGTCGCTGGACTTGGCATCAAACGCGCCGAGTGGCAATTGAAAGACGTCGAAAGACAGGTGATTGCAGAGGCAAAAAAAACCTTCTATCAAGTCGCCACGCTCGAGGAGAAAGAAAAAATTTTAAGCTTCTTAGTTAAAACAAATCAGGATCTTCTTGAATCGGTGAAGGCACGATTAAGTCAGGCCGAAGTCTCAACTGTGGACGTCAGTTTAACTCGTGGCGAACTTTTAATGGCGAGCCAAGAACTTGCGGAAGTAAAAGCGCGTCTTTATGAGGCGCGGGCTACTCTTAACAGGCTCATGGGGCAAAACTTAAACTATCTCTTCGTGATAGCACCCCAACCTTTAGTATTTCCATTTATTGATTTAGAATCAGCCACTCAAAAGTCCTTAGAACGCCGCCCCGACTTGAAAGCGAAGGAATTGGAACAGAAGATGGGTGGCGCTGCCCTCACCTTGGCCGAGGCCATGCAGATACCTGACATTACGATAGGTGGTTTTTATCAAAGTGACAAGAGTCGGTTTGATGTGAACGATCAATTAATAAGCGATAACAGCCGTTTAATCGGAGCCAAAGTGTCGATGCCCCTGCCGCTTTTTAATCGGAACCAAGGCGAGATCGCTAAGACCGTCGCTGAAAAAAAAGGCGCGGATATTCAATATGAAGCTCTAAAGACACAGGTTGCTAAAGAAGTAACGCAAGCTTATATCCGACTAAACGCGTCAAAAGAAATCATTGATTCCTACAGTAACGGAGCCAAGGAAGATGTGGAAAAATCAGTCAAACTAATGCAAGACGCTTATCTTCAAGGGCAGGTTAACGTTTTTGATGTGGTTCAGACTCAAAACAAGCTTAGTAACATCGAGAAGTCATATTTGGATGCCAGCCAGGGAGCGAGGGAAGCAATCATTGACCTTGAGTCTGCGATGGGAACTGGCTTAAAAAATGAAAAAGAAGGGAAGAATCAATGAAAACTCAAAAAACAATTCTTGCTCCTTTGGTGGTGATCGTCGCAGTGACGTTGTGTTTGGCTGTACCGCAGCGACTGTTCGCCCACGGCGGGCAAATCGAAACGGGCGGCGGTGGCGGGGGGCCTGTGAAACTGACCAAGGAGCAACAGGCGTCCATAGACCTTAAGACAGCGAAGGCAGAACTTCGAGACATTGACGCCGTGTTGATGTTGAACGGCACGGTGAAGCTCGACTCGAACCTTCACGCGCACGTCAGCACGCGCATCGAAGGTCGCGTCGAGAAGCTTTATGCCAACGTGGGTGATAGGGTCGAGAAAGGGCAGAAGCTCGCGGATATCCAATCGCGGCAGATCGGTAATCCGCCTCCCGTAGTTACACTCGAGGCGACGGTCGGTGGCGTGATCAACGACCGTAGTGTCACCCTCGGCGAATCGGTCGAGCCGAACAAGGAATTGTTTCACATCGTTGATTTGTCCCAGGTTATCGTCGAGGCCGAGGTATACGAAGAAAACGTCGGTAAGGTAAAACTTGACCAGGTAGCGCGCGTTCGCGTACTGGGATATCCCGACGATGCCTTCGAGGGAAAAATCACATTTATCGGTGTGGAGCTTGATCCTGAGAAACGTACGTTGCCCGTGCGGGTCATGGTGAAAAATCCCGATGGCAAGCTCAAGCCTGAGATGTTCGCCAAGGTCGCGGTCGTGCTTGCGCGTAACGAGGGTGTGCTCGCTGTGCCGAAAGAAGCCATTCTGGAAGCGGGCGGTGAGAAATTCGTCTTCGTGCAAACGGGTGACTTATTTAACCGCTCAGACGTGCAAACGGGCGCGGAGGACGACCGCTTCATCGAGATCAAGGACGGCCTCGTGCCTGACGATGTTGTGGTAACCGATGGCAAACGCGAGGTTTATACCAAATCGCTCATGGGCGGCGGCGTGAAGCCGCCAACCGACACTGACTAGCGAAAACCAACGAGCGAGGAATTTTCATGTTCAATAAAATCATTCATTGGTCGCTGAATAATCGGATGCTCGTCGTGGTCGGGCTGGTCGTGTTTTTGGTGGTATCTACTATCACGACGATGCGTATGCCGGTGGATGTGTTTCCTGAGTTCGCGCCGCCGCAGGTGGTCGTGCAGACGGAATCGCCGGGGCTCGCGCCCGAAGATGCCGAGGCGCTGATTACCTTTCCTATCGAAAGCGCCGTCAACGGTACACCGGGCGTGGACAAGGTACGCTCCTCTTCATCGGTCGGGCTGTCTACGGTCGTCATCGTGTTTCGCTGGGGAACAGATGTTTATGTAGCGCGGCAATTGATCAATGAACGAATCCAGTCCGTCCGCGAGCGGTTTCCCGTTGGCACGCGTGCGCCGGTGATGTTACCGATCACCTCCGCCGTCGGTTGGATGATCAAATACAGTTTGGAGAGCGACACGCGTTCGCCGATGGAGTTGCGCACGATTTCTGATTGGCAAATCCGTCCGCGCATCCTGGCGCTGGGCGGCGTCGCCTCGGTCGTTGCCATTGGCGGCGACGTGAAACAATATCAAGTACTCCTCGATCCCGACCGCCTGCGCGCCTACCACGTAAGCATAGCCGAAGTGCGCGAGGCGTTGGAAAAATCCAACATCAACGTCCCGGGTGCGTTTCTACAGGTGCCCAGTCAAGAATACGTCGTGACCGGCGTGGCGCGGATCACTTCCCTCGATGATTTGCGCGGCACCGTCATCAAGTTCGTCAAAGGCACGCCGATTACCGTGAGAAACGTCGCGGACGTAAAGTTCGGCGGTGAGATCAAGCGCGGCGATGGCGCGATCAATCTAAAAAACGCGGTTATCGGCACAATCTCCAAAGCGTACGGCGCGGACACGCTGGCCACAACCTACAAGTCGGAAAAAGCGCTGCGTGACATCCAACATCAATTGCCGTCTGACGTCAAAATGAACATCCAGATTTTTCGCCAGGCGGATTTCATCGAAGGCTCGATCCGCAACTTAAAGCGAGCGCTCCTCGAAGGTGGCATCATCGTGACGGTGATCCTCTTCATATTTCTAATGAACTTTCGCGCGTCGTTCATTAGTTTCTTGGCAATGCCCACATCGCTGTTGGCGGGCGTGATGGTGTTGAAATTGTTCGGCGTGAGCCTCAACTCAATGACTATCGGCGGTCTGGCCATCGCTATCGGCGAGGTCGTGGACGATGCGATTATTGACGTGGAAAATGTGTTCCGTAGGTTACGCTTAAACCGCGAATCGCCGAACCCCGAGCCAATTTTGGACGTGGTGTACAAAGGTTCGACCGAAATCCGAAACTCCGTCGTGTACGCGACGTTTATCGTAGCAATCGTATTTTTGCCGATATTTTTCCTCTCAGGTCTGGAAGGCCGCATCTTCACGCCGCTTGGGATTGCCTATCTCGGGTCGCTCCTTTGTTCACTCATCGTTGCGCTGACCGTGACGCCCGTACTCTGCTACCTTCTCATCGGAAATACGAAAAAAGAATTGCACGAAAGTTTTATTGCCCATGCGCTTAAGAAACACTACGAGCGGTTGCTGCATTGGACGCTACGCCACGTGCGGCCGGTGGCCATCACGGTCCTCGTTCTCACCGGCATCGCCGTGGCTATGATCCCGTTCTTTGGACGTTCTTTCCTGCCGGAGTTTCACGAGGGAAATTTCATCGTTGTACAAAGCACATTGCCGGGTACATCACTCGACGAATCCATGCGACTCGGTTACCAGGTGCGGCAGAAGTTGCTGAAGTATCCGCAGGTGGTTTCTATTTCCCAGCGTGCGGGGCGCAGTGAACTCGACGAGGATGCGCAGCCGCCCAATTTCAGTGAGTTCGACGTGAAGCTGGATTACGACCGTGACAAAAAGATGCCGCCCGACGAGTTACTGCGTCGCATCCGCGCTGATCTATCGGATATCCCCGGTGCCATCTTTAATGTCGGCCAGTTTATTTCACATCGCATGGATGAGATGCTGTCCGGTATCCGCGCGCAGGTGGCGATTAAAATTTATGGAGATGACCTGAATGTTTTGCGGCAAAAAGGGCAGGAGGTCTTGAAGGTCATGCAGACCGTCAAAGGGGTCGAGGACTTGATGCTGGAACAGCAGATCAACGTACCCCAAGTCACCATCAAGATTGACCGCGAAAAAGCCAGCCGTTACGGCCTGAAGGTAGGCGAGCTGGCGGAGACGATTGAGACGGTGCTTAACGGCGTCACCGTTTCCCAAGTGCTCGAAGGCCAGAAGTCCTTTGACCTCTTTGTGCGTATACAAGACAAGGCGCGCGGCGACATCGAGTCCATCCGCAATATTCTCGTGGACGCGCCAGCCCTGCAAATGGAAGGTTCGCACGGCGAAGCGAAAATCCCCTTGCGCCAGGTCGCGGATGTTCAATTCGAGGAGCGTCCGTATTTTATTAACCGTGAGGATGTCCAGCGGCGTATCGTCGTCTCCTGCAACGTGGCTGGACGCGACCTGAATAGTCTCATCGCCGAGGCGCAGAAGAAAATCGGTGAGCAAGTCGTGCCTAAACTGCCACCAGGATACTTCATCCAATACGGCGGCCAGTTCGAGAGCCAGCAACAAGCGCAACGGATTTTGATCTTGTTCGGCATCGCCTCGGTGGTTGGAATTTTCCTGATGCTGTTTCAGGTATTCGGTACAACACGCGAAGCGCTGCTAGTGATGCTGAACTTGCCGTTGGCGTTGATCGGCGGCGTGGTTGCCATTTTCCTAACAGGCCGCGACATGAGCGTGCCTGCGATGATCGGGTTTATCAGTCTCTTCGGCATTGCCTCGCGCAACGGCATTATTCTTGTCAGTCATTACAACCAACTCGCCAAAGAAGGTCTGCCCCGCGAGGAACGTGTCGTGCAAGGATCACTTGACCGCTTGAACCCCGTGCTGATGACTGCCGCCACTGCCGCGCTCGGTCTCGTTCCGCTCTTATGGGGCGATGCGACGGGCAAAGAACTGGAGCGCCCGCTGGCGCATGTGATTCTTGGAGGACTCTTCACCTCGACGTTCCTGAACATGATCGTGATACCTACTTTATACAATAAGATTGAAGAAATTCGTGAGAAGCAAATTCAAAACAAAACCAAACCCCAAACAGGAGGATAGTATGAAGACAAAATGGTTCGTGATTGTAGCATTGAGTGTGGCGTTCATCTCCACCCGGTTCACGTCAGCATTTGCAGAACATGAACACAAGGAAGGTGAAGAGAAAATCCCCGCCACCGTCAGCGGCATCTGGTCTGAGGTGAAAGAGCACGAGGAACAACTTGGCAAAATCATCGCCGACAAGAAGCTTGACAAAGTGCATGAGGTTGCCTTCGAGATCCGCGACATGGTCAATGCCCTACACGACAAATCCATGGACCTGCCCTCTGATAAACTGGTCAAGATCAATGCCAACGCCAAGTATGTGGCGGATATTGCCAAGCGTCTTGATGAATCCGGCGACGCCAGCGATCAAGTTGCCACCGAAACCAACTTCAAGAAGTTACAAGACCTCTTGAAGACCATTGAAGCCCAATACCCGCCCGCAGTTTTAGGAACGGGTGAACACGAGGGAATGGATATGGCTAAGGACAAAAACTAGGAAGTTAATTTGATCACAGAGATTGGAATAGTTTCCGGCGATATTTGGCATTATTTGGAACAGCATAAAACCTGCACTCTTACGGAACTTGTTCAAGGCACCGACAAGAGCAGGAACGTTGTGCTGATGGCCTTAGGCTGGCTTGCTCGAGAAGGGCATGTGATTTTGGAAGATCAGGAAAAAGATTACAAAATCACGCTCCGTTTTTGACCAAAAAAGAGGCCGCTCGAATTTTAATGGAAGGCAACGCGTATTAGGCGCGCATTTCTAAAACGCGTTGATAAATTAAAATGCGTCGGATAATAAAAGGAGGTAATGAAAATGCACACACAATACCATGAGATTGGAGAAACAGCAGGGAAAATCTACAAGGCTCTGGAAAAAAGCGCACCTCAAACGGCGAACGCTTTGTCGAAGGAAATCGGTGCCAACGACACAGCGCTCTTTAACCAAGCCCTTGGCTGGCTCGCTCGGGAAGGCAATGTTAATTTCGAGAAGAAGGGGACATCATTGGAGGTTTCTCTTTCAAATGTGGGGGCCTGTTGCCAATAGAAACTTAAAACAAATGGGTTATGGCGTATTAAGATTGCCATAGCCCATTTGTTGTGAGACGTGGAGATAAGATGGGTAAATAGAGGTCAATAAAGAAAAGGAGAAATAAAATGAAGAAAATGAGCTTAGTTGTTTTTATGTTGATGGCAGTGTTTACAGCGCTGAATTATACAAATGCTATGGCTGAATATCAGTCTACAAATACTCAGTCTGGTCTACAGGTAACAAATGCCATGACTAAAGTATACGCTTGCCCCATGGACAAATTCACAATGAAAGAAACCGGGCAAATGGCCATTCCGCAAAGCGAAGCTGGAAGAAAAAAAGATATCCACTGCAAATGCTAAGACCGCTCTTGAAAAATCCAAAAAGATAATTCAAAAGAGAGCAAAAAAGGAATAGCGGAACGGGAAGGCATAACACTTCTCGCCCCGCTATATGAGATTAAAACAGGAACTGAAAAAATTAAAAGGTTATTTCTTAAAAAAGTGGAAATAGGACAGTTAATAGTGGTTTTCGCCAATTGACTCAAAGAGCTGTTTCACCTAGCATAAAAAAATTTGGGACGTTAAAAATTTAAGGAACTATGGCAAATTACCACCAACGCTTTAGCTTTGATCGTTTTATAAAAACCGTCGATACTACGCTTCTGACGCGGTATTTTACTGGCCACAAAGTTTCCATTCCTGCCGGGATCGATGTGAATGACCCAACTGAAGCAGGGAAGCTGATAATTGGTTGTCCCCATGACAAACAGCTACTCATTGACGAAGAGCTACACCGGGTCAATGACCTTGCCATGCGCCAAATGGAAAAGGTCATGGAGGTCATTAAAAAATACAATATAGATTACGTTGAAGGGGAGAAGCCCGCGACGACCTCAATGCGGGTTTATTTTTGTAAGAATCAGGATGCATTCGACGAGCTGTATGACCATTACCTGTACGATATTTTTTCCGAGCGAATGTACTACTACCAGTTCGATGGAAAAGCTTACAAGTTTACAGAAAAAAATCTGGATGGAAGGGTTGATAAGTTCCAAAAGGAGATAGAAGATCATTTTCAAAAAAGCGGCAAGGGAGAGGATTGTATTTAGGTGTTTAGGTGTCAGTCGTTGAATATTGAAGTCCGTCTGAATTTTTGATGCTCTTCATTCAATTTCAAAATTCAACGACTGACACTTGGAAAAAATATTATAAAGATATGGTTGTTGAGTATATTCGCAAGTTTGGCGAGGCAGCGAGAGGGGACATTGATACACTGCTATTCAGTAAGCTTCCGGATATTTTGAGCGTCAATCAGAAGAAGAATAAGGTTGCGGGGCGCGCTAACTTTTACCACTAGATTCGCTCGGACCTTTACCACCCAGTTCGCTCAACTTTTACCACTCCGGAGCCCCGTGGGCGACGATCTTAAAAGACCTTGTTTAAAAGAACAATTATTGAAGGCGTTTCTTAGCGGAGGCTTTCCGCAGGGATTCGCCTTTCAAATCGACAGTATAAGCATTGTGCACTAACCGGTCAAGAATGGCGTCCGCGAGCGTGGCGTTGCCGATGACTTCATGCCAGTGTTTAACAGGCAGTTGACTGGTGACAATAGTCGAGCCGACATTATGCCTGTCCTCGAGGATCTCAAGCAGATCCCTGCGTTCGCTGTCGGTTAATATGGCAAGACCCCAGTCATCGATGACCAGAAGCTGTGTTTTAGTCAGCGAACGCATGAGCCGCGGGTAGCGGCCGTCACCCTTAGCCAGAGCAAGATCGCCAAAGAGCCGCGGGGCGCGCACATAGAGTGCGTTGTAGCCAATAAGGCAGGCTTTATGCGACAACGCGCAGGCGATGAAGCTCTTGCCGACCCCGCAGGGACCCGTGATAAGCACGTTGAGCTTATCTTTGATCCACTGGCCGGAGATCAATGCTTTAATGACCGATTTGTCCAGTCCGCGCGGAATACCAAAGTCGATGTTCTCAACGCAGGCGTCCTGCTTGAGCTTGGCCTGTCTTAATCGCGAGGTTAAACGGCGGTTTTCCTGTTCGGTCAATTCCCGGTCGACTAAAAGTCCCAGCCGTTCTTCAAAGCCGAGAGCCGTGTATTGTTCGTCACCGGATTGTTCCTGCAGGGCTTTAAGCATCCCGTGTAGTCGCAGTGTTCGTAATTTATCTTTGGTTGGTTCTTGTAACATAAGTCATCCTTCCTCATGGTTGTTGGTTGATAAAATATTCGCCGCCGCGGATGTTCTCATGCGCGACGGCGACGGTCTCGGACGATTGATACAGCGGATGGCGATCCAGGCCTCTATCCAGTATTGAATGCACACTCCGGTAAGAGCACGCATTGATCGCCAGTGCCCGCTGACATGCTGCTTCAAGCCTCTGGTTGGAATATTCCTTGGCTAGACGAATGATGCCCAAGCATGTCCGGTATCCTTGTTGCGGGAATTCGCGGTTGCCAAGAACGTACTCGACCAGTTCCGCTGTTTTTGGCCCAATAAACCTCGCTCGTTCGATGATTCTTGTTGGTGTCCACTCCAGGTACTGCTGATGGCTTTTGGGCATGTGTTCGCGCACCGTTGAGTGATGGCCGCGACGGCTGTCTTTGGCGTGACTGGCCACACGCCGTCCGTTATAAAAGATCTCAACCGTCCGTGTTGTATGGCGCACTTCGACCTCCTCGTGAGCCAGGGTATAAGGCGCGCTGTAATAATGCCCCTCGATCTCGACATGGTAATCCATATTGACCCGCGCCTTCTTCCAGATAGCGAACTCGTACGGGCGCTCGGGTAAGGGCTTTAAACACGGCTTCTCAAGTGTGAGGAACACGGACTGGCGGCTCCCATCCAGTTTTTTGAATCGGCGCTGATTGAGTTTAAGCAAAAGCTCCTTGATCGCCTGATTAAGTTCGGCGATGCTAAAGAACTTCCGGTTGCGTAACGCGGCCAGGATCCAGCGCTCCACAACCAGTACCGCATTCTCAACTTTTGCTTTGTCTCTGGGGTGACGGACCCGTGCCGGGATCGCCACCGTTCCGTAATGGGCGATCATATCCGCGTAGGTGGGATTGATGTCAGGTTCATACCGGCACGGGCTTGTGACCCCGGACTTAAGGTTGTCCAACACAACCTTTTCAGAGACTCCGCCAAAGTACTCGAATGCACGAACATGACTGCCTACCCATGAGGCCATGCCTTGGTCAGGCGTTGCCTCGGCAAAGGAGTAGTTACTTGCTCCCAAGGCCGCCACAAAGATCTGTGCCTGGCTGACTTTGCCTGTGGCCCGGTCATGAATAGGTATGGTCTGGCCCGCATAATCCACGAACATACTTTCACCGGCCTTGTGCCTCTGGCGCATACTTACCTCGAGACTTCTGGCAAACTTATAGTAATACCGCCTGAACTGCGTTTCCTGGTACCCATCAGGATGCGCCGCTTTGTATTCCTGCCACAGCAGGTTGATGGTGACGCTTTTCTTTTTAAGCTCCTGATGCACCAGGGCATAGTCCGGTAAGGGTCTTGACGGTTCGGGGTCTTTGGCGCCGCTTCTGACCATCCAGCTTAAGCTTTCGTCGTCCATGGCCTTGACTTGGTCCCAAGTCAATCCTGCTGCCGTGGCCGCCAGAAGATACTTCTGTGCTGTCGGATGTGTGATTCTAAGGCTGCGGCCGATCTCTCTGGCACTTGACCCGCACGTCATCCCCAGCCGTAATACTTCACGAATATTGCGCATACTAAGCTCCTGTCCTTGCCTGTGCTGATATCGCAGCATCATTCGCCTCCTTGTCTTTTTATTCATAAGACTAGGAGAGCGTGCGATGCCATACCCGTACAGGCAAGCGTTTTATCCGTAGAGGTTATAAGGCCTCTATGAACGGGTCTTTTAAGTTGTCGTTTTAGGAGCTACAGGGTGGTAAAAGTACAGCGCGGAAGGTGGTAAAGGTTCACCGCGGCGGGTGGTAAAGGTTCAGCGCGGAAGGTGGTAAAAGTTGTGCGCGGTACGCA
>Ga0209515_10008565_pt1 | contig 11897 bp, 6 predicted proteins | sample Subgroupgradi54m_FD_187454 | JGI IMG/M metagenome (GOLD analysis project Ga0209515, IMG submission 187454) | Subsurface groundwater microbial communities from S. Glens Falls, New York, USA - GMW60B uncontaminated upgradient, 5.4 m (SPAdes)... ... | reverse complement strand
GCCTTGCGTTTTTCCGCCTGAGCGGCAGCATCGGCCTGACGCTGCGGCCCCTTGGCGGCCTCGGTGGCGCGGCGCGTCGCCAGCGCTGCTTCCTTGTCGGCAGCGGCTTGCTGCCGGTCGAAATGATCGGCTTCGTGTTCGACCTGGGCGATGGCATTCTTGGCATCGCGATAGGACTGCGCTGCCTGGTCAAGGCAACGCGTGGCAAAGAACTTTTTGTAACAGGCGTTCTGGCGCACTGCGTAGTCATGCTCCAGTTGTTGCTTGAGCGCCGGCACCCGTGCCTTGGCCTGGCCGGATTGCGCCGAAGACTGGATCGCATCAGGTGGAAAATCGCGCTGCAGCTGCGCCACGCCGGGTTGCGCCAATTCCTGTGCCAGCACCCCCAACGACAGGGTTAGCAGCATGCCGCACAGCCAGGGGTGCGGCTGGCAAAAGCGCTTGCGCGGGACGGTGCGGTGGTCACGCAAGGGATCGGGCGGGCAGTCTAATTGTGGCAAAATGCGCGTCCTCTTTAATGTGAAAGTCGCATCAGCGACCCAATCATTTTCACCGCTCCCACCGGGAGAGGGGTCAGGGGTGAAGGAAACGGGCATGGCTCGTATTTTCATCATTGGGGGCGGTTTCAAACCATGCCCGTTAGGCAAGTTCGCAAGGCAAGATCGGAAAATGCAAGATATCACAGCAGCTCGCATCACCAGCCGGATTATCCCTCAAATCGCCACCGAAATCGGTGCCAAACCGGCACAAGTCGAAGCCGCTGTCGCCCTGCTCGATGAAGGCGCGACGGTGCCCTTCATCGCCCGCTACCGCAAGGAAGCCACCGGCGGACTGGACGATACGCAACTACGCCTGCTGGAGGAGCGGCTGCTGTATCTGCGTGAACTGGAAGAACGCCGTGCCACAGTACTCGCGAGTATCGCCGAGCAAGACAAGCTGACGCCGGAGCTGCAACAGCAGATCGAACAAGCCGACACCAAGCAAGCCCTGGAAGATCTGTATCTGCCCTACAAACCGAAACGCCGCACGCGCGCGCAGATTGCCCGCGAAGCGGGGTTGGAACCCCTGGCACACGCATTGCTGAGCGACCCCACGCTCACTCCCGTCAGTGAAGCGGAAAAATATTTCAATGCTGAAGCCGGCATCAACGATAGCAAGGCGGCGCTCGACGGTGCGCGCGACATTCTGTGCGAACAGTTTGCCGAAACCGCTGCCCTGCTGGGCGCCTTGCGCGACACCTTGTGGAATCAGGGTGTCGTCACCTCCAGTGTGATCGAAGAGAAGCGGGCTGAAGGCGAAAAATTCCGCGATTACTTTGAATTTTCCGAAACCATTCGCAGCATTCCTTCCCACCGCGCTCTGGCGCTGCTGCGTGGCCGCAATGCCGGTGTGCTGATGCTCAAGCTCGATCTGGAAGAGTCCCTGGCAACACAAACGCCGCATCCGTGCGTCGCGAAGATCGCCGCCTATTTTCAAATCACTCAGCGCGGCCGTCCTGCCGATGCGTGGCTGCTGGAAGCCTGCCGCTGGTGCTGGCGTGTGAAGGCGCATGCGCAACTGGAGGGTGAACTGATCGCGCGCCTGCGCGAAGCAGCCGAACTGGAAGCCACCAAGGTATTCGGCCGCAATCTGAAGGACTTGCTGCTGGCCGCGCCGGCCGGGCCGAAGGCGGTGATGGGGCTGGATCCCGGCATCCGCACCGGCGTGAAGGTGGCAGTGGTCGATGCCACGGGCAAACTGCTCGACACCGCCACGATTTATCCGCATGAGCCGCGCAAACAATGGGAGCAGTCGATTGCTGTGCTGGCTGCGTTGGCGAGTAAACATGGCGTGCAATTGATCGCCATCGGCAATGGCACCGCCTCGCGCGAAACCGATAAACTGGCCGCCGATCTGATCAAGCAATACGCGCAATTCGGCCTGACGAAAATCGTCGTCAGCGAAGCAGGCGCATCGATCTATTCCGCCTCCGAACTGGCCGCGAAAGAATTCCCAGATCTCGATGTCAGTCTGCGCGGCGCGGTATCCATCGCCCGCCGACTGCAAGATCCGCTGGCCGAGTTGGTGAAAATTGATCCGAAATCCATCGGCGTCGGTCAGTATCAGCACGATATCAACCAGCGTGAACTGGCGCGTGCGCTCGATGCCATCGTGGAAGATTGCGTGAACGCAGTCGGGGTTGACGTCAACACGGCATCGGCCGCGCTGCTGGCGCGCGTTTCCGGTTTGAACACCATCCTGGCGAAAAACCTGGTGGACTATCGCGAACAGCATGGCGCCTACGCGTCGCGCGATGCCTTGAAAAAAGTGCCGCGCCTGGGCGACAAAACGTTTGAGCAAGCCGCTGGTTTTTTGCGCGTCAATCAGGGCAACAACCCGCTCGACCGTTCCGCCGTGCACCCGGAAGCCTATCCCGTAGTGGAACGCATTTTGCAAAAGCTGGGCAAGCCGATGCCGGAAGTGATGGGCAACCGGGATGTGCTCAAAGCACTCGCCCCGGCGCAGTTCACCGATGAACGTTTCGGTCTACCAACGGTGCAGGACATTCTGCTGGAGCTGGAAAAACCCGGCCGCGATCCGCGCCCGGAATTCAAAACCGCAGCGTTTCGTGAAGGCGTCGAAAAACTGTCCGACCTGCTGCCGGGCATGGTGCTGGAGGGCGTGGTCACCAATGTCGCCAACTTCGGCGCCTTTGTTGACATCGGCGTGCATCAGGATGGGCTGGTGCACATCTCCGCACTGGCAGAGAAATTCGTCAAGGATCCGCACGACGTCGTCAAGGCCGGTGATCTAGTCAAGGTCAAGGTGCTGGAAGTCGATCTCCCGCGCAAGCGCATTGCGCTGTCGATGCGCCTGAACGATGACATCGTGCCCGGCAAAACGAAGGAAAATATCGGGCGCACACCCGGCGCGCAGGCAAACAACAGGAAACTTGCAAATTCTGCCGCTCCCCTGCAAACTCGTGCCCCATCCGGCGCCATGGCAGAAGCCTTTGCCAAGCTTGGAAAACGCTGAATTCACAAGGAAGCGCGGATTTATTCGGGAAATGTCATTCCCGCGAAAGCGGGAATCCAATAAGTGGTTGATTAACATGGATTCCCGCGTGCGCGGGAATGACGCATTCAGAATGAATCTGCGTTTCCCTAAATCCGTTTATCAAAATTCAATAGATTGGTTGACAGGGAAATCGTATGAAAAATATCAAAGTCATCGGCATTGCCATTGCCGTCGCAGCATTACTCGTAGTCGCCCATCTGGGCGCGAGCTGGTTGATCGGTCAGCGCATGGAAAGCGCCACCATCGCTCAGCTGGAAAAACTGAAAGTTGAAGCGCCCTATCTGAAAGTCATTAGCCAGAAGAACGAATACGGCCTGTTCAGTTCCACCCAGGAAATCATGTTCGGGATTGACACCGCGTGCTTCGATACCGGCCCGGTCGCCCCCGGCGCCGAGGATCCCGCCGCTCCGCTCAAGCAGATCAGCTTCGGGGTGCGCAATGTGATCCAGCATGGCCCGATCGTGTTCCGCGATGGTGTGCACCTCACCTTGGCCCATGAGCAAGGTGAGTTAATTTTGCCCCCTGAAGTGCAGCAACATCTCAAAGCGGCCTTCGGCGATCAAGCGATTCTGTCATGGCACGGCACGGTTAGTTTCACTGGCACACATGATCTGACCCTCACCAGCCCGACCGGAAAACTGGTCAAGCCGGACATGCAACTGCTGTGGTCCGGCATTCAGGGGAAAATCAAGGTCAATGCGCGCACTGGCGCCTACGAATTCAATGTCCTGGCTCCCGGCCTGCAAGTAAGCGGTGCCGACGCGCAGAATGAGCAATTTCAAATCGAAAAAATTGCCCTCACAGGCCAGGGCCAGCGCGGAGTTGCCGACCTCAATCTCGGCGATGCAGCGTTTACCATCGACAATATCAAGGTGAATTCGCCAATGTTCGGCGCCAGCAGCGCAGAGAGTTTCAAAATTCAAGCGACTTCGGTGGCGAACGGCGAGTTTGTCGATGTCAACCAAGTCATCCAGTTGAACAGTGTTGATGTGCTGGGCAAGAAGTACGGCCCGATCACATATCACATTGCGCTCAACCATCTGCATGCCGAGACTGTGGCAAAACTGGCGAAGGCGTTTGAAAAGCTGAGTTGCGTCAAACGCGGCGAACAGGATGCCGCTCTTGAAACCCTGCTGCAAAGTGCCCGGACGCACGGCATCGCGCTGCTGCAACACAAGCCGGAGTTGTTGATCAAGCAGATACGTGCGATCTTGCCGGAAGGCGAAGTTCTCGCCAACGGCCACCTCACACTCACCGCATTTGACGGCAAGCTCGAGGCCGATCCGGCCGCGCTGCTGCCAGCACTGATCGCCGGTCTGGACGCCGGTTTTGAAGCCACTGCCAGTCAGAATCTGGTGCGCTATTTCGCCCGACAACAAATGCTCGATAGTGCAATGCGTACCTTGATGACGGATCGAAAAGAATCGCCCACCGAGAAAGAGCTGGCCGATCTGAGTGCCAGCATCGACCAGCAATTGACCGAGCAGATACAGGGTTTCGCGGCGCTCAACTATGTGCAGATCGACGGTGACAAATTCAAAGTGGTATTCAAATTCCAGAAAGGTTTGCCGACACTGAACGGCGCTCCATTCCAGTCACCGATCCCGTTGCCGCTGCCTGCAGCGCCTGTGAAGTAGTAAAGGCAACCGCAGAGACGCAGAGAGCGCAGAGAAAACAATGGGAAGAGACGGCATCCGTATTTGATTTCTCTGCGCTCTCTGCGTCTCTGCGGTTACTTTGAAAGCCTCAGAACTGCGTCACACCCGTGCGTGGTGCATTCAGATAATCCAGCGATTGCATTTCGATCAGGCGGCTGACGGTGCGGTGAAACTCGTTGGCCAGCACACCCGCCACATAAATTTCATCGGCGGCCACTTCGGCAGATAGAATCAGCTTGATCTTGTGGTCATAGAAAATATCCACCAGCCAGGTAAAGCGCCGCGCCGGTGAAGCCATGCCGGCGCTCATGTGCGGCACATCCGAGACGATCACGGTGTGGAACTGGGTCGCGATTTCCAGATAATCGTTCTGCGAGCGCGGCCCGCCGCAGATTTCCGCAAAACTGAACCACACCACCCCGCCAGCACGACGCAGCGCATGAATCGCACGCGCTTCGATCATCAGCGTGGGTGGTTCATCCTCGGCTTCCGCCAATGACTCGAAGGCTTGCTTCAATGCGGTCTGCGCCGTTTCGTTCAAGGGAGTGTGATAGGTGCGTACCTGTTCCAGCGTGCGCTTGCGATAGTCGATCCCGGCATCGACATTGACAACGTCCAGGTGCTGTTTGATCAAGGCAATCGCCGGAAGAACACGGTCACGATGCAGGCCGTCGGGATACAACTCGTCCGGTGAATAATTGGACGTCATGACGAAGCCGACGCGGTTCCTGAACAGGGCATCGAGCAAACGATAGAGAATCATCGCATCGGCAATATCCGAGACATGAAACTCGTCAAAGCAGATCAAACGATATTTCTTTGAGAGGCGTACCGCCACCTCTTCCAGCGGATCAGCGATCCCCTTGAGTTCTTCCAGTTGCCGATGCACTTCACGCATGAATTCATGAAAATGAATCCGGCATTTTTTCTTGAGCGGCAAGTCAAGATAGAAGCTGTCCATCAGAAAGCTTTTGCCGCGTCCGACACCGCCCCACAGGTACACCCCCTTGGGCAGATCGGGCCACATCACCAGACGCTTGAGGGTGTTGGAGCGCTGATATTTGTAGCCATGCCATTCATCTTCACATTGCTGCAAACGCTCAATCGCGCGCAACTGTGCTGCGTCGGACTGGTAGCCACGCTGTTTGAGGTGATCCTGGTAAAGTTGGGTGACGCTCATTGAGAATCAGTGACAGGTGACAAGTAACTGGTGACTGGTGACAAACCCCGGTACAGCGTGTCGCGTCACCCGTCACTTGTCACCGTTTTTACATCACATATTCAACGCGCGCTTGTCGCACGCCAGCGCCGCTTCTTTGACCACTTCCGACAAGCTGGGGTGGGCATGGCAAATGCGGCCGATGTCTTCCGACGCGGCCTTGAATTCCATCGCCATCACGACCTCGGCGATCAGATCAGAAGCATGCGAATTGACGATATGTGCACCCAGTACTTCATCGGTCTTGGCATCGGCGAGGATCTTGACGAAGCCTTGTGCATCGCCCTGCCCCAATGCGCGACCATTGGCCGCGAAGGGGAATGAACCGACCTTGTACGCCACACCTTCGGCCTTGAGCTGTTGCTCGGTCTTGCCAACCCACGCCACTTCCGGCGCGGTGTAGATCACCCAGGGAATCGCGTTGTAGTTGCAGTGCCCGGCCTGTCCGGAAATCAGCTCGGCAACCATCACGCCCTCTTCTTCGCCTTTGTGCGCCAGCATCGGGCCGCGCACCACGTCACCGACCGCCCACACATTCACGGCAGACGTCTGGCAATAGTCATTGACGTCGATCTGGCCGCGCTCATTGGCTTTCAGGCCAATCGCTTCGAGGTTCAAGCCGTCGGTATTCGGCACCCGGCCAACCGAGACGATCAGCTTGTCGCATTCCAGCACTTGCGCCTTGCCATCCTTGTCGGTGTAGTTGACCGACACACCTTTTTTGCTTTGCTTCACTTCGCTGATTTTCACGCCGAGGCTGAATTTCAGACCTTGCGCGGTCAGCAGTTTCTGCATTTCCTTCGCCACAGCATCGTCGGCGGCAGCAAGAAAAGTCGGCATCGCTTCCAGCACTTCGACTTCTGCGCCGAGACGACGCCACACCGAACCCAGCTCCAGGCCGATCACGCCGGCACCGATCACGCCCAGTTTCTTCGGCGTGGTTTCAAAATTCAGTGCGCCTTCGTTATCGCAAATGACCTTGTTGTCCACCGCGACGCCCGGCAAATGACGTGCCTTGGAACCGGTGGCGATGATGACATGCGTGCCAGTCACCACCTCACCCGCGACATCAATCTGATAACCAGCATCGGTCTTGCCAACAAATTTTCCGTAACCCTTGAGCAGCGTGATCTTGTTCTTGCGGAACAGGAACTCGATCCCCTTGGTCATCTTGTTGACGATGCCTTCCTTGCGCGCCACCATTTTCGCCACATCCACCTTGGCGCCGGTCACGGTAATGCCGTGATCGTCCAGATGGTGCTGTACTTTTTCAAACTCTTCCGAAGAAGCCAGCAGCGCCTTGGAAGGAATGCAACCCACGTTCAGGCAGGTGCCGCCCAGACGCGGCTCGCCTTTTGGATCGGCATAAGCATTACCCTCGGCACATGCGACCGACAACCCCAGTTGCGCAGCACGAATCGCCGCGATGTAACCGGCCGGACCTGCGCCGATGACGACTACATCAAAATTCTTGGACATAAGAAAACCCTTAAATTCGGTTTACCACGGAGCACACGAGGAACACGGAGAAAAACAAAAAAAACCAGTTAACCGCCAAGGCGCCAAGATTTCTTCGTTTTTCTTGGCGCCTTGACGGTAAATGTTTTTAACTTTCTCCGTGTTCCCCGTGTGTGTACTCCGTGGTGTAATGTTTTTTACAAATCCAGCAGCAGACGCGACGGATCTTCCAGAACCTCTTTCATCGCCACCAGGCCGAGCACGGCTTCACGGCCATCGATGATGCGGTGGTCGTAGGACATGGCGAGGTAGTTGATCGGGCGGATCACGATCTGGCCGTTCTCTACCACCGGACGTTCCTTGGTGGCGTGCACGCCGAGAATCGCGGATTGCGGCGGGTTGATGATCGGGGTGGACAGCATGGAACCGAACACACCGCCATTGGAAATCGAGAAGGTGCCACCGGTCATGTCTTCGAGCGACAATTTGCCTTCTTTGGCTTTGGCCCCGAATTCGGCAATTTTCTGTTCGATCTGTGCCAACGAGAGTTGATCGGCGTTGCGCAGAATCGGCACGACTAGACCGCGCGGCGAACCGACGGCAATACCGATGTCGAAGTAGCCGTGATAGACGATGTCGTTGCCATCGACGGACGCATTCAACACTGGATATTTTTTCAGCGCGTGGACAGCGGCTTTGACGAAAAAGGACATGAAGCCCATCTTCACGCCATGCTCTTTCTCGAACTTGTCCTTGTACTTGTTACGCAAGTCCATCACCGGCTGCATGTTGACTTCGTTGAAGGTCGTCAGAATCGCGTTGGTCGATTGCGATTGCAGCAGACGTTCCGCCACCCGTGCACGCAAACGCGACATCGGCACACGTTGTTCCGGGCGGCCTTCGGTGAGACGCTCGAGGTTCACTGGTGCTTTTACTTGCGGAAGTGCTGCCACAGCAGTGGATGCGGCAGCAGATGCGGCGGCCGGCTTGGCGGCACCTCCGGCAACCGCGCCGAGTACGTCGCCCTTGGTAATGCGGCCATCCTTGCCCGTGCCGGGAATTTGCGCCGCTGACAATTTGTTTTCCGTCATCAATTTGGCGGCAGAAGGCATCGCCACACCTGCGGCGTTGGTGGAGACCGAAGCGGCGGGCGCAGGGGCTGGCGCAGCTGCAGAAACCGGCGCCGCAGCAGCAGGAGCGGCCGCACTGACGCGCCCCTCGCTGTCGATTCGGGCGATCACCTGGTCAGTCACCACGGTCGCGCCATCGCCTTGGACAATTTCACCCATCACACCGGCGGAAGGCGCGGGGACTTCCAGCACCACTTTGTCGGTTTCGATTTCAATCAGGATTTCATCCTGCGCCACGGCTTCGCCGGGCTTCTTTTTCCATTGCAACAAGGTCGCTTCTGCGACGGACTCGGAGAGTTGCGGAACTTTTACGTCAATCAATGCCATGTTGAACCTCGATTCAATATTTTTACGTGAACGGCGCTAGTGCAGCGTTTGTTGCGTATGCAAGTGGGGCACGGTTCAACCATGCCCACGCCGGATTATTTGTTGAGCACAAAACCTTTGAGACGGGTAAACGCAGCCTCGATCAGCGCCTTCTGCTGTTCGTTGTGCTTGCTGTAATAACCCACCGCAGGCGAAGCCGAGGCCGGACGACCGGCATACGCCAGCTTCTGACCCTCGCTCATATTCTCCAGCAACTGGTGCTGCACGAAGAACCAGTAGCCCTGGTTTTGCGGTTCATCCTGCACCCACACCACCTCTTCCGCGTTCGGATATTTCTTGAACTCGGTGGACAGCGCCTTGTGCGGGAATGGATACAACTGCTCAACACGCAAGATCGCCGTGTCTTCCAGTTTGTTCTCGCGCCGATGGGCGACCAGGTCGTAATAGACCTTGCCGGAACACGCCAGGATGCGTTTCACTTTCTGCGCCGATAGATCGCCCTGATCGGCAATCACAGTATGAAAGCTGCTCTTCGCCAGTTCGCTCAAATCGGACACGGCTTCCTTGTGACGCAAGAGGGACTTGGGCGTCAGAATCACCAGCGGCTTGCGGAACGGACGGATCATTTGCCTGCGCAATAGGTGGAAAATCTGCGACGGCGTAGTCGGTTGCGTGACCTGGATATTGTTTTCCGCACACAGTTGCAGGAAACGCTCGGGACGGGCCGACGAGTGTTCCGGCCCCTGACCTTCATATCCGTGCGGCAGCATCATCGTCACACAGGAGAGGCGGCCCCATTTCACTTCGCCGGAAGTGATGAACTGATCAATCACCACTTGCGCACCGTTGACGAAATCCCCGAACTGCGCTTCCCAGATCACCAACGTATTCGGTTCGGTGGTCGAGTAGCCATATTCAAACGCCAGCACTGCCTCTTCGGACAGCACCGAGTCAATCACTTCAAAACGCGCCTGGCTATCACTGACATGTTCCAGCGGTACATAGGTACCGGCATCCCATTTCTCGCGCTTCTGATCGTGCAAGACGGCGTGGCGGTGCGTGAACGTACCGCGTCCGCAATCCTGACCGGTGATGCGAATGGCGTAGCCACTCGACACCAGCGAAGCAAATGCCATGTGTTCGCCCATGCCCCAGTCGAGCTTGGTTTCGCCCTTGCCCATCGCAGCGCGATCGGCAATCACTTTTTCCACAAGGGGGTGCATCTTGAAATCGGCAGGAATCGTGGTGATGCGTTCAGCCAGACGTTTCAACTCGGCCATCGGCACCGACGTGTCGGCCGCATCGGTCCATTTCCGGCTCTGGAACAAACTCCAGTCAGCCGCATATTTACGTTTGAAATCGGTCAGTACCGGATCAACCGTATGACGTCCTTCTTCCATCGCGGCGCGATAGGTCTTGACAAACTCGTCGCCCTCTTCCGCCGTGATCACGCTCTGCGCCGCCAGTTTGTCGGCATACAGTTTGCGCGTGCCGGGATGCTGACCGATGCGCTTGTACATCAAGGGCTGCGTCAGCGCGGGCGTATCCTGTTCGTTGTGGCCGAGCTTGCGGAAACAGATGATGTCCAGTACCACATCCTTCTTGAATTCCTGACGGTAGTCGAGCGCCAGTTGCGTCGCCAGCACGACCGCTTCAGGATCATCGCCATTCACATGCAAGACCGGCGCTTCAATCATTTTGACGACATCGGAACAGTAGATCGTCGAACGCGAATCGCGTGGGTCGGACGTGGTAAAGCCGATCTGGTTGTTGATCACGATATGCACCGTGCCGCCAGTGCCGTAACCACGCGTTTGCGCCAAGTTGAGTGTCTCCATCACCACGCCTTGACCGGCAAAGGCGGCATCGCCGTGCACCAACACCGGCAACACTTGCGAACCGTCTTCGTCGCCACGGCGATCCTGACGTGCACGGGTCGAACCTTCAACCACCGGGTTAACGATTTCCAGGTGCGACGGGTTGAACGCCAGCGTTAAATGCACCGGTCCACCGGCGGTGGTGACATCGCTGGAGAAACCCTGGTGGTATTTCACATCGCCGGCCGATAGTTCGTCAGAGTGCTTGCCCTCGAATTCTGCAAACAGTCCCTTGGGCATTTTGCCCAGGGTATTGACCAGCACATTCAGGCGGCCGCGATGGGCCATGCCGATGACGATTTCCTGGATTCCCTGAGTGCCGCCGCGCTGAATCACTTCATCTATTGCGGCAATGAAGCTTTCACCCCCTTCGAGCGAGAAGCGTTTCTGGCCGACATATTTGGTCGCGAGAAAACGTTCCAGACCTTCGGCAGCGGTCAGCCGTTTGAGAATGTGTTTCTTTTGTGTGGCGGTAAAGTTGGGCGTCGAACGCGCGCTTTCCAGGCGTTGCTGGAACCAGCGTTTTTGGGCGGGATCGCTCATGTACATGAATTCGGCGCCGATCGAACCGCAATAGGTATCGCGCAAGGCGTTGATGATGTCGCGCAGACTCATCTCTTCCTGACCGAAGTACAGGTTGTTCGCATTGAACACCATGTCCATGTCGGCTTCGGTCAGATCGTAAAAACCGTGTTCCAGCTCGGGAATCACCGGACGTTCCTGACGGTGCAAGGGATCCAGATTGGCCCAGCGGCAGCCGAGGAAGCGATAGGCCGCGATGATTGACTGCACGTGCACTTGTTTGCGCGCCACCGACAGATCGGTCGATGGAATGCGCGGCATCAACGTGCCTTGCTTGGCGCGTTGGGCAAACGATTCGATCACGGGATGATGTGCCACATCATGTGTGCCCTGATTGCCGTCGGAGGCAGGCACATGCTGGAGGGCATCGAAATACGCGCGCCACTGATCAGGCACGGATGCGGGATTGCCGAGATAATTCTCGTAGAGCTCCTCAACGTACGGCGCGTTACCACCGAACAGATAGGAGTTCGTCTGAAGTTGCTTCATCATAAACGCTTCACCTTTCCGGGAGTTTCTCCCGATTGATGCAGGACTTGCCTTTCACGCCGCGGCTACGCCGCCTTGTGAATCGCTAGACGCCAAATTG
>Ga0209515_10008563_pt1 | contig 11900 bp, 9 predicted proteins | sample Subgroupgradi54m_FD_187454 | JGI IMG/M metagenome (GOLD analysis project Ga0209515, IMG submission 187454) | Subsurface groundwater microbial communities from S. Glens Falls, New York, USA - GMW60B uncontaminated upgradient, 5.4 m (SPAdes)... ... | reverse complement strand
GCGGATATCACGAACCTGCACCTGAAGGATCGCAAGAAGAACCAGGGCGACAACACGCCGTGGGGAGAAGGCGATACGCCGATCCGCGAGGTCCTGCAACTGCTCAAGAAGGAGAAGTGGCCCATCCCCGCTGACGTCGAGTACGAGTATCGCGGCGAGGGGACGTCAACCGAGGAAGTCAAGAAGTGTCTGGCGTACGCGAAACAGGCGCTAATATAGCGTCATGAGGCGGATCGGCATGGGCCTTGTCGGCCCGGGGTTCGTCGGGGCCCATCACATCGACGCGGTTCGCCGGCTCGGCTTCGTCGACATCGTCGCCATCGCCGCCAGCAGCGAGGCGTCCGCGCGACGGAAGGCGGATGCGCTCGGCGTCCCGAAGGCATACGGCAGTTTCGAAGCGCTCGTCGCCGATCCCGACGTCCACGTCGTCCACAACACCACGCCGAATTATCTCCACGTCCCGGTGATCCTCGCCGCGCTCGCCCACGGCAAGCACGTGATTTCGGACAAGCCGCTGGCGATGACCGCCGCGGATGCGCGCACGCTGCTGGACGCAGCCAACAAGGCCGGCGTGGTCCACGCCGTGACGTTCAACTACCGCGGGAACCCGCTGGTGCAGCAGGCGCGCGAGATGATTGCGGGCGGCGAGCTCGGTCCCGTGCACTTCATCCACGGCGCGTACCTGCAGGACTGGCTGCTCGAGGCGACTGACTTCTCGTGGCGTCTCGAGCCGGAGAAGGGCGGGGAGAGCTCCGCGGTCGCCGACATCGGATCGCACTGGTGCGATCTCGTGCAGCACGTCGTCGGACGGCGGATCGTCGGCGTCCTCGCCGATCTCACGACGGTGATCGACACGCGGCTGAAGCCGTCCGCATCGACCGAAGCGTTTGCGCGCAGTGGCGATGCCGCACGCGAAGCGGTCGCGGTGCGCAGCGAGGATCTCGCGTCGATCCTTTTGCGGTTCGAGGGAGGAGAGAAGGGCAGCCTCTCGGTGGGACAGGTCTGCGCCGGGCACAAGAACGGGTTGTGGTTCGAGGTGAACGGCCGTCGCGCGTCGCTGCGCTGGCTCCAGGAGCGTCAGAACGAGCTGTGGATCGGCCGCCGCGACGCCGCGAACATGGTGCTGGCGAAGGATCCGTCGCTGCTCGCGCCGGGCGCCCTTCCGTACGCGCACCTGCCGGGCGGGCACCAGGAGGCGTGGGCGGACGCGTTCTGCAACGTGATGCGCGACATTTACGGGTTCATTGCCGCCGGCAAGCGTCCCGGCGATCCGCGTCCGCCGGCGTTCGCCACCTTCGAAGACGGATATCATTCGGCGTGCGTCGTCGACGCCATCCTGGAGAGCCACCAGCAAGGCGCGGTCTGGGTGAGTGTCGACGACACGGTCATGGCAGGACAATAGAACGCAAAGCTCGCAAAGCGCGCAAAGAAAACGTCTCTCTTTGCGGGTTGTGCGGCCCGAGCGTTCCAAGGGAATTCGATGAAGCTTGGTGTGTTCACGCCCGTGTTCGGCAACTTGAAGGTGACCGAGATGCTCGCGAAGGTGCGGGCGCTGGGGAAGGTCGAAGCCGTCGAGCTCGGTACCGGCGGCTGGCCGGGGAGCGATCATCTCGACCTCGACGCGCTCCTCGACAACAAGTCTCGTTCGTCCGACTACCGCAAGATGATCGCGGACGCCGGGCTCTCGATCAGCGCGCTGTCGTGCCACAACAACCCCTTGCATCCGAACGCGGCGGACGCGCGGACGGCCGACGAGGTGTTTCGCAAGACGGTGCGCGTCGCCGAGCGACTGGAGGTGCCGGTCGTCGTGACGTTTTCCGGCTGCCCGGGCGATTCGGAAGGCGCAGCGCATCCGAACTGGGTCACGCAGCCGTGGCCGCCCGAATTTCTCGAGGTTCTCGAGTGGCAGTGGGAGAAGAAGACGATTCCGTACTGGTGCGCCGCGTCACACTTCGCCGGCGAACACGGCGTAAAAGTCGCGCTCGAAGCGCATCCGGGCTTCATCGTCTACAACGTCGACACCGCGCTGCGGCTGAGGCAAGCCGTGGGTCCGAACCTCGGCGTCAACTTCGATCCAAGCCATTTCTTCTGGCAGGGCGTCGACGTGCCCACCGCGATCCGCGCGCTCGGCGACTCGATTTTTCACGTGCACGCGAAAGACGTCGCGCTCGATCGCCAGAACGTCGCCGTCAACGGTGTCATCGATACGAAGACGTACACGCGGATGGCGGAGCGGTCGTGGCTGTTCCGCAGCGTCGGCTGGGGACACGACGAGCTCGAATGGAAGCGTATCGTCAGCGCGCTGCGGCTCGCCGGCTACGACTACGTGATGAGCATCGAGCACGAGGACGCGCTCGCGTCGGTGGACGAAGGGCTGCGCGCGGCGGTCGACCTCCTCTCGCGCGTCGTCCTGACCGAACCGCCCGTCCAGGCGTGGTGGACGTAGAACTCAGAACTGAGAACTGAGAACTGAGAACTGAGAACTCAGAACTCAGAACTGCGAACTGAGAACGAACCCTGCACACTGAACGCTGAACCCTGAACCAGGCGAGCTGGCACATGACCCTGAGCACACGGCTGAAACTATCGGCGATGATGTTCCTGCAGTACTTCGTGTGGGGCGCGTGGTACGTGACGATGGGGACGTGGCTCGGCTCGACGCTGCACTTCTCGGGCGAGCAGATCGGGCTGGCCGCCGGCACGACGGCGCTGGCGGCGATGATCTCGCCGTTCTTCGTCGGCATGGTCGCGGATCGCTTCATGGCGACCGAGCGCATCCTCGCCGCGCTCCACATCATCGGCGGCATCGTCCTCTTCTTCGCGTCGACGCAGACGACCTTCGGCGGGTTCTACGGCGTGCTGCTGGTCTACACGCTGTGCTACATGCCGACGCTCGCGCTGAGCAACTCGCTGTCGTTCCGGCAGATGACCGATCCCGGCCGCGAGTTCCCCCCGATCCGCGTGCTCGGGACGATCGGCTGGATCGTCGCGGGGATCATCATCGGGACGCTCGGGCTCGAAGCGACGGCGACGCCGCTGCGAGTTGCGGGCTGTGCGTCGATCCTGCTCGGCCTGTTCTGCTTCGCGCTGCCGCATACACCGCCGATCGAGAAGGCGTCGGGCACGCGGGCGACCTGGTCCGACATCATGGGGCTCGACGCGCTCAAGCTGCTCGGCGAACGATCCTTCGCGGTGTTCGTGCTCGGCTCTTTCTTGATCTGCATCCCGCTGCAGTTCTACTACGCGTTTGCGAACCTGTTTCTCAACGAGCTGAACGTGACCAACGCGGCGGGGAAGATGACGCTCGGACAGATGTCCGAGATTTTCTTCATGCTCGTGATGCCGTGGTTCTTCCGCCGCCTCGGCGTGAAGTGGATGCTGCTCGTCGGCATGCTGGCGTGGACGGCGCGCTACGCGTTCTTCGCGTACGGCAACAACGCCGAGCTCGTGTGGATGCTGTACGCCGGCATCCTGCTGCACGGGATCTGCTACGACTTCTTCTTCGTGACAGGACAGATTTACGTGGACAAGAAAGCGCCGGGCGATCTGCGCGCGGCGGCGCAAGGTTTCATCGCGTTCGTGACGCTCGGCGTCGGCATGTTCATCGGCTCCTGGGCCTCTGGCCGCGTCGTCGACGCTTTCCGTGCCGGATCCGGCCACGACTGGAACCGTATCTGGCTCGTGCCGGCGGCCGGAGCCGCGATTGTGCTCGTGCTGTTCGCGCTGTTCTTCCGGTCCAACGACGTGAATCAAGAGTCCGCCGTCAACAGCTGAGAGCCTGGTGTGACAGCTCGGCGCCGTCCAGATCGCTATCGCCTGAACCGGTCCAGGAGGCCAGCGATCGTTCTGAGGGCTCCATCCAGCACCTCTGGACTCGGCACCGGAATCCTGACGTAGTCCTCTCCGGTCAGCGGATCGCGTTGGACGAAGCGAAGCCCATCGGCGCGGCCGTCTTTCGACGCCGTTGAGACCGCCGCCAGCTGCTCGAGCCACGCCAGCCCGGTCTGCATCAGCCGACGCGCAAACGGCACCAGGGTCGCGTGAATGGCTTGCTTTGCCGCCACGATCTCGTCCGTGTTTCTCTTTGCCAAAGAGGGTGCTTGCTGGTAGTTTGTCGCGCTGTGGAGGGCACAGCCATGAAGATACGACGTGTGGTCTCGGTGCTCGCGCTTGCGATCGCGATTGCAGCGGGAGCAGCGCGGGCTCCTGCTCACGCGGCGGCGGCGCCGCTTCGCGTGCTCCTTTCAGTCCCGGCCTCACAGACGAGGGTGGCGCTCGACGGGCGGATGCTGCTGCTCGTCTCGACCGACCAGCGCACTGAACCGCGCTTCCAGGTGTCCGACAACGACCGGACGGCGCAGATCTTCGGCGTCGATGTGGAGCGACTCGGGCCGGGCCAAGACGCCGTCGTCGACGCCGGCGTGCCCGGCTATCCGGTGCAGAGCCTGAACGACCTCAAGCCGGGGGACTACTGGGTCCAAGGGCTCCTGCACGTTTACGAGACGTTCAAGCGGTCTGACGGTCACACGGTCAGACTCCCGCCCGATCGCGGCGAGGGGCAACAATGGTCGAGCGCTCCAGGCAACTTCTACAGCACGCCCGCGAAGATGCGCATCGACCCGTCGAGCGATCGGCCGATGCGCATTTCGCTCGACAAGAAAATCCCGCCGCTGCCGGATCTGCCCGACACGAAGTACGTGAAACGCATCAGAATCCAAAGCGAGCGGCTCACGAAATTCTGGGGCCGGCCGATGTACCTCGGCGCGCTCGTCACGCTGCCAGAAGGATGGGACACCCATCCAGGCGCGCACTATCCGCTCGCGATCTATCACGGACACTTTCAGCGCGAAGTGTCCGGCTGGCGCGAGACACCTCCCGACCCGAAGCTGCCGCCGCCAGACGAGGCCAACATCGCGAAGTACTGTCCGAACGGCCACGAGGGCGAATTCTGCGTCAAGTACGGCTACGACCGCATGCAGCAGGACTATGGGTACGCGTTCTTCAAGCAGTGGACCGGACCGAAGTTCCCCCGCGTCATCATGGTCACCATTCAGCACGCGAACCCGTACTACGACGACTCGTACGCGGTGAACTCGGAGAACCTCGGTCCGTACGGCGATGCGATCACGTACGAACTGATTCCGTACATCGAACAACAGTTTCGCGGGATTGGACCGTGGGCCCGCGCGGTGTACGGCGGCTCGACAGGCGGGTGGGAAGCCCTCGGCGTTCAAGTGTTCTATCCGGATCTGTACAACGGCGCATTTGCGAACTGCCCCGATCCGATCGATTTCCGCGCCTATACGGTCGTCAATATCTACGACGACAAGAATGCGTACTACTCCGAGGGGCCGTTCAAGCGGACACCGAGACCGGGTACACGCGACTATCTCGGACAGACCCGCTCGACGGTCGAGCAGGACAACCTGATGGAGCTCGTCCTCGGCACGAAATCGCGATCCGGCGGCCAATGGGACATTTGGGAAGCCGTGTTTTCGCCGGTCGGATCCGACGGCTATCCGAAGCGCATCTGGGACAAGCGTACCGGTGAGATTGACAAGACGGTCGCCGAGTACTGGCGCGAGCACTACGATCTCGTCCACATCATGCAGCGCGACTGGGCGACGCTCGGACCGAAACTGCGCGGTAAGATCACGCTCAACGTCGGTTTGTCGGATAACTTCTTCCTGAACAACGCCGTCTACCAGGCTGAGGACTTTCTCAAGTCGGCACAACCGGCGGCCGACGCGCGCGTGGACTATGGGATGAAGGACGAGCACTGCTGGAGCGGTGATCACGAGCACGTCAACGCGATCTCGCGGCTCACCTACAACAGCCGCTTCATCCCGCTGATGGCCGAGCGATGGCGGAAGACTGCGCCGTCAGGCGCCGACGTCACGAGTTGGCAGTACTGACATGAGTTCGCTCGAGATGGCGGTCGCCGCCGCGCCGGACACGCCAGCTCGGAAGTGTTTGTGCGAAGGCCAGTTCGCGTCGAGCCAGATGGTCACGGTGGTCTGTAGTTGATGCCAAACCAAAACTGAAATTCCAGCGTGCAGATTTGTCATCGGTGATTGGTGTATGTTGCCAGGGTGCGCCGGATCTTTCTATCGCTCAGCATCATCCTGATCATCGATCGCGCGACTGCCGATGCGCAGCTGCGCACGCAGACGATCGTCTCCGGTCTCTCTGGGCTTGTTGCCGCCGTGGCGGATCCGGTGCAGCCGGGCGTGCTCTACGCCGTCCAACAGAACGGCGTCGTCCAGACCGTTCAAGGCTCGACGGTTCTGCCGACGCCATTTCTTGACGTGCGGGCCGCCATCCTCTCGGGCGGCGAGCGTGGCCTGCTCGGGATGGCGTTCGCTCCCGATACGTCGAGCGGACGCGTGTTCGTGAACTTCACGAACCCGAACGGCGACACCGTGGTCGCGCGGTTCCGGCGCTCGGCGGCGAACCCGCTCATGGTGGACCCGGCGTCGCGTTTCGATCTGCGCTGGCCGAGTGGCAATCGGTTCATCAGCCAGCCGTTCGCGAATCACAACGGCGGCCACCTGGCGTTCGGCCCCGATGGCGACCTCTACATCGGGCTCGGCGACGGCGGCAGCGGCAACGATCCGAACAACAACGCGCAGAATCCCAATGCGCTCCTCGGTAAGATGCTGCGGATCGACGTCAGCGTTCCGGACAGCGACCCGGCGGGTTATCGCGTGCCGCCTGACAACCCCTTTGTCGGCGGCGTCCCGATTGTCGCGCTCGGCGAGATCTGGGCGTTCGGCCTGCGCAACCCGTGGCGCTATTCGTTCGACAATCCCGCGCTCGGCGGCACCGGCGCGCTGTTCATCGGCGATGTCGGACAGGGCGCGCGCGAGGAGATTGACGCCGCGCCGGCCGGACGTGGCGGACAGAATTACGGCTGGCGGATCCGCGAGGGCACCATCGCCACACCCGGAATCGGCGCGACGACGGCGGCGTTTACACCGCTTACGGATCCCATGCTCGACTATGGGCGATCGTCCGGAACGGCCGTGACCGGCGGATACGTGTATCGCGGCCGCGCGCTTGGGACCGACTACTTCGGCCGCTATTTTTTCGCCGACTCTGGAAGCGGGCATCTCTGGTCCGTCGCGTGGCAACTCGATCCTGCCACCGGCCGTGCGACGGCGACGAGCGTCGTCGATCACGCGCCGGAGATCGGCGCGGTCGGCTCGATCGTGTCGTTCGCCGAGGATGGCAGCGGCGAGCTGTACCTGATCCTCTACAGCGGACGCATCGTCAAGCTCGTCACGGATCGAGTGGCGCCGGCGGCACCGGCGAATCTGACTTCGCAGACGAGCGGACGCACCGTCATGCTGGCGTGGACCGGTGTGAGCGGCGCGACGCAGTACCGTATCGAGGCGGGCTCGCGCGCCGGCGCTGCCGATCTCGCCGTGGTCGATACAGGATCGGCACAAACCTCGTTCACGGCGAACGGGGTGGGTGATGGCGTCTACTATGTGCGCGTGAGGGCCCTCGTCGGAGCCACGGCGAGCGCCGAATCGAACGAGGTCGTGACCTCGATTGGCGCGGCACCGTGCACGAGTCCACCGTCGGCGCCGGCCGGTCTGAGCGCGACCCTGACCGGTCGGCTCGTCTCATTTATCTGGGTCGCATCGGGGACGATCACGAGCATGGTGCTCGAAGCCGGCTCCACACCGGGTGTGTCGGATGCGGCGGTCGTCGTGCTGGCCCCATCCGCGCGCGCGTTTTCGAGCAATGCGCCGCCCGGCACGTACTACGTAAGAGTTCGCGCGGTGAATGCCTGCGGATCGAGTGCGGGGTCGAACGAGCTGAGGATCACGGTGCCGTGAGAATCCGCAAGATGGCGTGGGCGGCACCCACCCGGACGTCGGCGTGTTGTTGTCGAGTGTAGATAGCCCCTTTGCCCGATCGCCGTGGCGATCGCCCCGACTGGGTCAGCGGCCCCGCCGCGCAGCGCATCGATCGAACTTCAAGCCATAAATATGGTAACCTGTAAACCCATATGAAGACGACGATTGAGCTGCCGGACGACTTGTTCATCGCGGCGAAACGCCGTGCGGCTGAAGAGCGCAGCACGTTACGCGCGATCGTCGAACGCGGACTGCGCGCCCAGCTTCGCGGCCCGCGGACCGGGCGATCGCGTGCGAGCAGGCGCGCGATTCGGTGGGTGACCGTCGACGGCGGGCTGCCCGCGGGCCTCGACATGCGAGACCGTGCCGCGATGCACGACTGGCTGCGCACCCGCGGATGATCGCGATCGATACCAACCTCCTCGTCTACGCGCATCGCTCGCGCACACCGGAACACGCGCGCGCCCGCAAGGCCATTGAACGCGCCTCGGCTGCGCAGGTGTGGGGCATCGCCGCAGCCAGCCTCACCGAGTTCTGGGCGATTGCCACCCACCCTTCGTCCGCGGGCCGGCCGTCCACCGCGCATCAGGCTGGCGCGTTCATCCGGGCGCTGGTGCAGGCCGGCGCCCAGATCTGGCTGCCCGGACCGGGGTTCGGCGACCGGCTGATGCAGCTCGCCACCGATCTCGACGTCGTCGGCGCGCGAGTGTTCGACCTGCAGATTGCCCTCGTCGCCTTCGAAGGCGGGGCAACCGAGGTATGGACGCACGACACCCGGTTCGTGAGAATCCCCGGACTCCGTGTGCACGACCCTCTGTAGGCGGTGGCCGCGCGACATCCAGCTCGCGGGCAGCTGATTGTCCAGGGGCTACGGACTTGGGCGGAGCGCCTTCCACCGTTCGATGAAGCGGACGGCGGCGTCGACGAACGTCTCCGTGGCGCGGCGTCCCTGCTCTGCCGTGGCCTCTCGCGGATCTCTCTCACTCCACACGCCCGTCGCAGACATTTCCGCGGCCGACGTGTGTTTCCCCGTGCCGGTCGGCTTCAGTCCCTCCGCGAGAAAGACCAGCGTGGCGGCGGCGTCGCCCTGTACAACCTCGGGCAGCATTCTGGCGAGATCCGGCGGCAACGTGAGTGTCACCTGTTGCGCCTTGTCGATCTGGACCAGAGATGGAAACAGGTACATGGCTCGCGCGGTCTCGCCGACGCCACCGTGACGATCGAAGCGCTCGGTCCGCGTGGGCGCTTGCGGCGTGGCGGCGCGAGTCATCGCGTCGATGCCATCGCCGAGGTCGACGGCAATCGCGGGCGTTTCCTGGTTGATGCGATCGACGACAAACCGCGTGATGGACTGATTGCCCGCGTGGCTGTTGAGAAACAGGAAGCGGCGGAATCCGTGGTGGATGAGACTTTGGGCCGCCTCGAAATACACCTGCTGGATGGTTTGCGAGGAGAGGGTGATCGTACCCGGGAAGTCCATGTGGTACGGCGACTGGCCCGCCAGCAGCACCGGTGCGACGAGCACGTCGGTCCGCTGGGCGATGAGCTTCGCCTGTTCAACGCCGGCGTAATAATCCGTCCCCATCGGCGTCTGCGGTCCATGTTGTTCAATGGACGGGACGGGGATGAGCACCATGTCGGTGCGGCTGAGCAGCTCGCGCACCTCGGGCCATGTCATGTGGGGTAGGAAGCCTTTGATCTTCTCTTCGCGCCATAGAGGATTCGTCTGCGCAAGCGCTTGGCCCGCTACGACCGTTGCCAGCATCAGTGTGAGTGCGACGTGGGACAACATCAGTAACCTCCTGCCGATTGTGGTGTGAGGATTGACCCGCGGAGATCCAAGAATGCGATTTCTCTTGGGTGCGGTGCCACAAAAAACTCGCGGACGAACGTTGACAACTCCGCCATCGGCGCTATAAAGGTGTTCTTTCTGGAGGCTGAACATGAACCGATGTCTCTTCGCAGTATCTCTGACCGCTGTCCTCGGACTGAGTGCCGTAGCCGCGGCGCAGACCGGGGCCGGAAGTCTACGCGGCCACATCACGGATGAGCAAGGGGGCGCGCTCCCCGGCGTCACCGTGGCCGCCCGGAGCGAAGTGCTCATTCAGCCGGTGACGTCCGTCACCGACGCCGAAGGCTACTACCGATTGATCAACCTTCCCCCTGGCACCTACGAGGTGTCAGCCGATCTCTCCGGGTTTGCGGCGTTCAAGCGGCAGGGCGTTCTCGTGCGCGCCGGCTCGAACTTCCAGGTCGACATCGCGATGAAAATTGCCGCGCTCTCAGAAACCATCACGGTGTCTGGCGAGTCGCCGATGCTCGAGGTGAGCAACCCGAGCAATGTCCTGAACATCAGCGGTGAGTTCCAGCGCGAGATGCCGATTCAGGCGCGCCGCAACTGGAGCGACTTCCTGGAGATCACGCCCGGCGTGCACTCGCGGCCGTTCGACGATGGCAGTGGCCGCATGGTGTACTTCGGCCACGCCACCGAGCACTTCGCGCATGTCGTCCAGCTCGAGGGCGCGATCGCCTCGAACTACCAGGACGCGCAGATCACCTATGTGGCGATGGGTGCGGACATGGTCGCCGACACGCAGGTGAAGACCGGCGGCGTCGACGCCTCCGCGCCGATGGGCGTCGGCCTCAACATCAACGTCATCACGAAGAGCGGCGGCAACACGTTCAAAGGATCGGGTGCCTTCGCATACCAGCCGGACACGTGGAACGGCAACAACGTCGCCAACTGTTCGGCGAGCGCCTCCTGCAAGCCTTCGACCTCGACCACCGTCGGCACGCCGACGACGGCCATCATCCGGCAGTTCGACGGCGGCCTCGGCGGACCGATCCAGCGCGACAAGGTCTGGTTCTTCGGTGCGATCCGGCGCGCCGACCTCGAAGCGGGCATCAGCCGAACAGCCGTGGAAGTCCAACGCCTCAAGGATTTCTTTCCAAACGCCGAGTTCTTCAACAACACCACGAAAAGCACGCAGCCGTACGGGAAAGTGACGATACAGGCGGGAGCGCACCAGGTCGCGGCGTTTGTCCAAACAGATCGGCTGAGGGCAACCGGCGACCGTGAGTACAACTTCAGTCGAACGAATGTGTACTCGACCGGTGGCGGCCTCTATGGCGGCAAGGTCACCTCGGTATGGGGCAATGCCGTCACGACGACGTTGCTCGCGTCGTTCAACAACAAGGGCGGTTCGGACGCGAGCACGTTCGATGCGTTTGACGGCTCCGGACCGACGATCACCATCCACCGGTTGGCAAGCCTCACGGGCGGACGCTTGATCGGAAACGGCCGGTTGGTTTCCGGGGGGAACTTCGACGACGGCAACGGCCAGGCGCTGTACTCGTATCTGCCCTCGTCGCAAGTCACGCTGCGTGCCGACCTGACGTACTTCAAGAATGGCTTGGGCGGGTCGCACGAGTTCATGACCGGCTTCTTCGGGGCGCCGCGCAGCACCTACGACACCACGACCAAGTACCTCAACGACGGTTTCATCCTCGAAGAACGACGTCAGATCGATGCGAACGATCCGTCGAGGGGCACGATTCCGTTCCACCGGCGATACGCCACCCCGCTCGAACTGACGACGCGGCTGGCGCGCGACAGGAACTTCGCGGTCTACGTGCAGGACAACTGGAAGCCGACTCCACGCCTCACGGCGAACGTCGGCGTCCGCTTGGACTGGGTGCGCCGCTACGACAAGATCTTCGACGTCGTACGCGAAAACGCGCACATCGTCCAGCCACGTCTGGGTTTCTCGTACCTCGTCACCAGGAACGCGAAGAACGTGTTGCGCGGTAGTTACGTCCGCCTGGGTGAGCAGATGATGGGACGAGACGCCGTGACGCTGTTTGGCGCCGCGGGCGCAGTAGGAATCATCGACTCCTACGACCTCGACAGCAACGGGACGTTCGAGACGAGCATTCCGACACCGGCCCGGACGGGATCGCTGGCGGCATCCGAGTTCGACCCAAACCTGCACCAGCCGTATCTCGACGAAGCCATTCTCGGCTACCGGCTGC
>Ga0209515_10008562_pt1 | contig 11904 bp, 12 predicted proteins | sample Subgroupgradi54m_FD_187454 | JGI IMG/M metagenome (GOLD analysis project Ga0209515, IMG submission 187454) | Subsurface groundwater microbial communities from S. Glens Falls, New York, USA - GMW60B uncontaminated upgradient, 5.4 m (SPAdes)... ... | reverse complement strand
GCGCGTCCTGAAGAGCGTGCTCGCCCGCGAGCCATCCGACTACGGCGCGCTGAAAATGCTTGGCGCGGTGTACATGTCACAGCATCGGTTTCACGAGGCGATTGAGGCCGCGACGCGCGCCACGCGCGTGCATCCGAACGAGGCGTGGAACTACGGCGTGATTGGCGACGCGCACATCGAGCTTGGCGAGTACGACGCCGCCTTCGACGCGTTCGACACGATGGCGCGGCTGCGGCCGGACGCCGCCGCGTATGCGCGCGTTGCCTATGCGCAGGAGCTGCAAGGACGCTTGCAGGCGGCGATTGGCAGCATGCGCATGGCGGCCGAAGCCACCGGCGCGCAGGATCCGGAATCGCTCGCGTGGCACGACGCGCAGATCGGGAACCTGCTGCTGCAGACGGGGGACATCGACGGCGCGGCGCGCGAGTTCGCGCGCGCCGGGCACGCATTTCCGGGCCATCCGTTTGCCGAGGCCGGCGTGGCGCGCGTGGCGGTGGCGCGCGGTCAGTACGACGACGCGCTGAACATCTACCGCGCGCTGATGAGCAAGGCGCCAACGTCGGAGATCGCGATAGCCGCGGGCGATCTGCTCTCGATGCGAGGCGACGAGGAAGGGGCGCGGGCGATGTACGCGCGCGCCGAGGCCATCGAGCGCGACGCGTGGCTCACCGAGGCGCGCCTCACGACGAACCTCGCCCGCATGCTGGCGGAGCGCGGCGTGCGGACGAGCGAAGCGGTGCAGCTTGCCGAGGAAGCGGCGCGGAGCCGCAAGGACATCTTCACGATGGACGCGCTCGCCTGGTCGTATTTTCGCGCGGGGCGTTTGTCCGATGCCGAGGAGGCGTCACGCCAGGCGCGCCGCACGGGCACCGCGGATCGTCGCATCCTCGCGCACGCCGCGGCGATCGAGCAGGCGCTCGGCCGTGGTCACGCGTAGATCGCGCGCAACGCGGACTCGAGGGCGGGATACCGAAACTCGAAACCGTGCAGCGCGGCCTTTGCCGGCAGGACGCGCTGGCCGCTGAGGATCAGCGCGTCCGCCATTTCGCCGAGCAGGAGGCGCAGCGCGAACGCGGGCGCCGGCGCGAGTGCCGGCCGATGCAGGACGCGCGCGAGCGTGTGCGTGAATTCGAGGTTGGTCACCGGATTCGGCGCTGTGAGGTTCAGACGGCCCTCGACATCCGTCGTGTCAATTGCCCAGCGGACCATTCGCGTCCAGTCGTCCCGATGAATCCACGACCAGTACTGATCGCCGGACCCGGCGCGGCCGCCGGCGAACAGACGGAAGGGAAGCGCCAGCTTCGGCAGCACACCCCCCTCGCGATCGAGCACGAGTCCGGTACGCAGCAGCACGACGCGCGTCATCCACGACGCTTCGAGGGCCTGCCCCTCCCACGCGAGACAGACTGACGCGAGAAAATCCGAGCCGGGCGGCGCGCTTTCGGTCAGCGGCTCCGGCCCGTGCGGACCGTATGCGCCGATCGCCGACGCGTTGACGAGGACCACGGGACGGCGCTGCGCCACGGCCATCGCGGTGACGATCGCACGCGTCGCGTCGACGCGGCTTTCGCGGATGGACGTCTTCCGCGCCGCCGTCCAGCGCCCCGCGTCGAGCCGCTGCCCCGCAAGATTGATGACCGCATCGGCGCCGTCGATGGAGGCGAACCAACCGCCTGCGGACGCGTGGGGATTCCAGCCCAGCTCTCCCGATCGCTGCGGCCGCCTGGTGAGCACGACCACCTCGTGTCCATCGGCGCGGCACGCCGCTGCCAACCCGGTGCCCAGAAAGCCCGTACCGCCCGCGATGACGATCTTCACAGCGCCGCCGCGGTCCGTGCGCGCGCTTCTCCTTCGGCGACGTTCACGCGCCTCAGGATGAGGCCGCCGCACACGAAGAACAGGATGACGGACAGGATCGCGACACGGCTCGAGCCGAACAGGCTGACCGACAACGCGAAGAGCGCGGGTCCGGCGATGCCCGCGAACTTCTCGAACACCGAGAAGAAGCCGAAGTACTCCGACGACTTGTGCTTCGGGATCATGCGCGCGAAGAGCGACCGGCTGAGCGCCTGACTGCCGCCCTGCACGGTTCCCACGAGAAACGCGAGCGCGAAGAACTGCCACGCGCTGGTCATGAAATAGCCGAGCACGCTGATGCCGGTGTACACGGTCAGCGCGATGAAGATGCCGGTCTTCGCGCCAATCTTGCCCGCCAGCGCCCCGAACAGGAATGAAAACGGGATGCCCACGAACTGGACCATCACGAACGCTTCGATCTGCGCGTTCCGGTCGATGCCGATCTCCGCGCCATAAATCGCGGCCATGCGGATGATCGTCTGGATGCCGTCGTTGTAGAGGAGAAAGGCGACGAGCATCAGGAACGCCTGGCGATAGCCGCGCAGCTCGTGGAACGTCTCCCACACGCGAACGAAGGCGGCGCGGATCGGGTTGTCGTTCGGCCTCTCGTCCGCCTCGAGCCTGCGCGGCGGCTCCGGGACGCGCCGGAACAGCGGGAGGGAGAACAACAGCCACCAGACGCCGACGCTGACAAACGACAGCTTGATGGCCGTCGTCGTGTCCGGAATCCCGAACGTGCCCGGGCTGAGAATCCAGGCGAGATTGATGACGAGCAGCACGCCGCCGCCGAGATATCCGATCGCGTAGCCCGCCGTCGACACGCGATCCATTTCGTCCGGGGCGGCGATGTGGGGAAGGAGCGAATCGTAGAACACGAAGCTGCACGCGATCGCGACGTTCGCGATCATGAACAGCAGCGCCGCGTACTGCCATTCACCCATCCCGATCGTGCCCATCATCATCGTCGCAATGACGCCGATGCCGACGAAGACCGCCATCATCTTCTTCTTCAGGGCGCGATAGTCGGCGATGGCGCCGAGGATCGGTCCGAGCACCGCGGTGATCGTCACGGCAATCGTCGTCGCCCACGCAAAGCGCGCGGTCGCGAGCGGCGCCGGCATCCCCGCGGCCGCCACCGCGCTGAAGAACGGCGGGAACACCGCGGTGATCACCGTCGACTGGAACGCGGAGTTGGCCCAGTCGTACATCGCCCACGCACGGAGCTCGGGCCGGTTGAGACCGATGCGCGAGAGGAAATTCATCAGAACGTCCGGCGCGCGACCCATTCGCGCAGCAACGAGTCGACGACGACGTAGCGCTGCCCTTCCTTGAGCAGCACGTCCTGCTTGACGAGTGCCGCCAGCGATGCCTGGATGCTCGACGGTCCGCCAAGACGATGGCGGGTGCGCGCATCCGCCGAGTGCAGCTCGCGCCCGCTCTGGAGCACCACGGCGCGCAGCGTCGCGCGCTGCGGCAGCGTCAGCCGCTGCCACACGGCGTCGAACAGCATGTCCTGCTCGCCCAGCAGCCGCGCCAGCGTCGTGTGCAGGTCCTCGAGCGTCGCGCGGCGTCCCGCCGCGGCGCGCACATCGTCCCACGTTTCATGCGCGAGCCGCTGCACGTCGTACGGGAGGTTGCCCGCGAGATCGACGACGGCGGCGCCGAGCCCGGGCTCGGGACGGATGCCGGTCTTCGTGAAGCGCGCCTCGATGAAGTCGGCAAACAGCGTGGCTGGAATCTTCTGCAGCCGCATCACGGGTCCGGCCTTGTAGAAGGGGCGGCGCGGTCCGATCATCTTCTCCATCAGGCTCGGCTCGGAACCCGCGAAGACGTACCCGACCTGGCGCTGGTGCTGCGCGGCGGCGCGGAGCGCGTGCTCGACGCTGCCGCCGTTGAAGCCGTCAATGGCCTGGAATTCGTCGAGCGCCACGACGACGGCGCGCTTTCGATCGGCGGCGAGCCTGCCGGGCAGCGCGAACACCTCGTTGGCGAGGCGGTTCACGTCGCGGGCCGTCGTCACGCCGGGGAACGCGACCGAGAACTTGCCGAGCCCCGTCTCTTTCGGCTCGAACCGGATTTCCGGTCGCGTCGACGCGATGGCCGCGGTCAGCCACGTGCGCGCGCGGTCCCATTTCGATTCGACCGCCGCAATCGCGCGCGCGTAGCCTTCCAGGAACGCCAGGTAGGAGCTGTAGCTGCTGACGGTGATGTCGATGGTGAGCGCGCCTCGCCGGCGGAGGGCCTCGAGCGCCTGCCGCACGAGCGACGACTTGCCGTACCGCCGCGGCGAGATCAGGAAGACTTTCTGCGACGAGCCGAGGTCGGCGACCAGGCGATCGAGCTCCGTTTCGCGGTCGACGAACGCCTCGCCGGGAACGACCTCGCCGTAGACGAAGGGGTTGTCCACGTGGTTACGTTGATCTACGTAATGGTTACGGTGATTAACGTAACACAATCAGCTGGCAGCGGGCAGTGGCCGGACTTTACCTGCCTTCGCCACGGCTTCGGCGGGCAGGCGCCCCGGCAATCCGATCGAGCGGCAATTGTCCTGTATATACGGCCATTCCCACGACGGCGTCGACCTGCTCGGCGTCGAGGCGATCGATTTCGTCCCACGTGGTGATGCCGCCGGCCGCCGTGACGCGCCGCATCGTCGCGCGGCGAACGGCAAGGATCGCGTCCATGTCGGTGCCCTGCATGAGTCCCTCTGTGTCGACGTGCGTGTAGAGGAACTCGCCGCAGAACGGCTCCAGCATCCGCACCGCCTCGACCGCGGTCATCGGCAGCACGGTCCGCCACCCGTGGATCGCCACGTGGCCGCCACGGCTGTCCACCGCGGCGATGACGCGTTCGGAGCCGACCGCCTCCGCCAGCGCGCGCGCAAAAGAAGCGTCGACGGCGCCGTCGCGGAAGAGCGCCGAGCTGGCAATGACCGCGTGCGCGCCGGAGCCGAGCACCGCCAGGGCGCGCTCGATCGTTCGGATGCCTCCGCCGACACGGCAGGGAAGGCGGCCGCAGATCGCGGCGACCATGTCCGCGTTGTCGCCGTGCCCTTTCGCGGCGTCGAGGTCGATCAACTGCACGCGCGGAAAGCGCGAGAAGCGCGCGATCCACGGCTCGGGATCGGTGGCTTCGATGGCGAGCTTCTCGCCCTGCACGAGCTGAACGATGCGGCCGCCTTGAAGATCAATCGAGGGAATCAACATTTGGGACGTCGTTCAATGAGACGGGCCACAGAGACACAGAGACACAGAGGAATTGCAATCACAATCGCACTGGAATGTTCTTCGCGCTGAGGTATCGCTTCAATTCGCTGACGCTCGTGTCCGCGTAGTGAAAGATCGACGCGGCGAGCGCGGCGTCGGCGTGGCCGTGCGTGAAGACGTCGGCGAAATGATCGAGACCGCCCGCGCCGCCGGAAGCGATCACCGGGATGTCGACCGCGTTGGCGACCGCCGCCGTCATCTCGCAGTCGAATCCCGAGCGCGTGCCGTCGCGATCCATCGACGTCAGGAGGATCTCGCCGGCGCCGCGCGATTCGGCTTCGCGCGCCCACTCGACCGCATCACGCGCGGCGTCCGATGTTCCGCTTCGCACGTACACGGCGAAACCCGCGTCACGTCGCTTCGCATCGATGGCCACGATGACCGCCTGGCTGCCGTAGCGGCGGGCCAGCGTCGTGATCAGGCCAGGCTGCTTCAGCGCCGCGGTGTTGAGACTGACTTTGTCCGCCCCGGCATCGACGGCGGCCGCGGCGTCCTCCTCGGACCGGATGCCGCCGCCGACGGTGAGCGGAAGAAAAATCTGCCGCGCGACGGCGTTGATCGTGCGCGCGAGCGCCTGGCGGCTTTCGAGCGTCGCGGTGATGTCGAGCACGACGACCTCGTCGATCCCTTCGACGTTGTAGCGCTGCGCGAGCTCGCCCGGATCGCCGGCGTGACGCAGCTGCTGGAACTGCACCCCCTTGACCACCTGTCCGTCGCGGACGTCCATGCAAGCGATAATGCGCTTGGTCAGCACCCGCGGGTCACCTCGAGGAAGTTGCGAATGATCTGAAGCCCCGCGTCGCTCGATTTCTCGGGGTGAAACTGCACGCCGAAGACGTTGCCGCGCTCGACGACCGCGGAGAATGTTTCCGAGTGCGTCGTCGCGGCCACGCAGTCGGCGGTCACAGGCGCGGCGTACGAGTGCGTGAAGTAGACGTGTGCGCCCGAGGGCAGGCCCGCAAGGAGGCGGCCTCGGAACCGTGGTGTCTCGAGCGGCGCGGACCCCTGATCGTGCGGCGCGGACCCTTCGGGTCCGCGAAGCGCATTCCACCCCACGTGCGGAATCTTCAGCCGCTCTTCCGCGTTCCCCCGCAGCTTGACGACGCGTCCGGGCAGCACGCCGAGCCCGGGCACCTCGGGCGCCTCGTCGCTGCCCTCGAACAGCCACTGCATGCCGAGGCAGATGCCGAAGAGCGGCGTGCCCGCGTGCGCGGCGGCGGCGATCGCGTCGCGCCATGGCCCGACAAGTGCGGAGGTGGCGGCGAAGTTGCCGACGCCGGGGACAATCAGCGCGGAGAAGCGCGCGCATTCCTCCGGCGACGCGGGAGTCGCGAACTCCGCGCCGAGCGCCGTGAGCGCCTTGCGCACCGACGTCAGGTTGCCGGCGCCGTAATCAATCAGCGCGATCACAGCAGTCCCTTCGTGCTCGGCAGCATCTTCGCCAGCCGCGCGTCGCGCGCACACGCCACGCGCAGCGCGCGGGCGAACGCCTTGAACACGGCCTCGACGTGATGATGGCTGGAGCGCCCGTACAGAACGTTGAGGTGCACGTTCGCGCGCGCGCCGGATGCGAAGCCGTCGAAGAAGTCGTGGACCAGCTCCGTCTGGAGGTCGCCGACCGTGCGCACCTTGACCTTGAGATTCACCACGGCGTGCGGCCGTCCGCTCAGATCGATCGCGGCGACCGCCAGCGTCTCGTCCATCGGCATCACGAAGTAGCCCGCGCGGTTGATTCCCTTCCGATCGCCGAGCGCCTTCAGCACCGCTTCGCCGAGCGTGATGCCCACGTCCTCGACGGTGTGATGCTGGTCGACGTCGAGGTCGCCCCTGGCCTCGAGCGTGAGGTCGAAGCCGCCATGGCGCGCAAACAGCTCGAGCATGTGATCGAAGAAGCGGATGCCCGTACTGATGTCGTACCGCCCCTGGCCGTCGAGCACGAGCCGTCCCTTGATCTGCGTCTCCGTCGTCCGGCGATCGAACGCTGCGGCTCTCTTCATTTCGTCTGTCTCCCGGCGACGACCGATTCGAGCGCCTCGATCGCGAGATCGGTGTGTGCCAGCATGCCGGCCGTGATGCGAATGCACCCGGGCGTGGCCGGATCCTTCGAGCGATCGCGGACGTGAATCTTCCTCGCCGCCAGCGCCTCGATGAACGGCGTCGTCTCGCCGACCCGGACGAGGACGTAGTTCGCGGCGCTCTCCCAGTACTGCAGCCCGAGCCGGCGGCACGCCGCATACAGGCGAACGCGCGACTCGTGCACCTGCGCCGCGTAGCGCGGCAGGAACTCGGTGTCATCGAGCGCCGCCTGCACCGCGGCGAGCGCGATCACGTTGATGTTGAACGGAAGCGTCACGCTGCGCACGGGCTCGAGCGCGGGCGGCTGGCCGATCACGATGCCGACGCGCATGCCGGCCAGGCCGTACGCTTTCGAGAACGTCCGTCCGACGAGGACGTTCGGGTGGCGCGGCAGCTCGGGAAGAAAGCTGTCGCCGCCGAACTCGATGTAGGCCTCGTCAATCAGGACGATCGCCTTCGGCGCCGCCTTGCTGATCCGGACGAGGTCCTCGATCGAAATGAGCTGTCCCGTGGGATTGTTCGGCGTGTTGAGAAAGATCATCCGCGTGCGCGGCGTAACGGCTTTCAGCACGCCTTCAGTCGGGAAGCTCAGGTCCGGGTTCGGCGGGACGCGGACCGACGTCGCTCCGGCCGCGGCGGTCGAGTTCGGGTACGGATCGAACGCGGGCATCGGCACGATCGTCTCGGCGTCGCGCATGCGCGCGCGCGAGATGTGGCCGATCGCCGCCATGAGGATGCCTTCGTCCAGGCCGTTGGTCAGCAGCACCCACTCGGGATCGACGTTGAAGTACTTCGCACACGTCAGCACGAGGCTCGTGTACGACGGATACATCGAGATGTCGGTCGGCGTCAGCCGGCGGATCGCCTCGATGACACGCGGAGAACAGCCGCCGGTGTTCTCGTTGAGATGGAGGCGAAGCCCCTCGCCCGGATCCGGATAGCCCTGGATCAGCATCATCGTCCCCCTTGGCGGGTCCGCTTCGCGGGACCCGCCCTGCGTGCGTAGGCCGGGTTCGGCGGCAGGACGATGGTCTGCCGCCGACCCGGCATCAACCGCAATTCAATCGACTTCGCGTGGGCGCGCAGGCCTTCCGCGTTGGCGAGCGCCATCACCGTGCCGCCGATGTTCCGCAGCCCCTTCGGCGTCAGGCGCTGGACGGTGATCTGGCGCACGAAGTCGGCGGCAGACAGGCCGCCTCGCGCGCGCGCGGCGCCTGCGGTCGGCAGCACGTGATTCGATCCGATCGCGTAGTCTCCCGCAACCTGCGCGGACCACGGCCCGACGAACAGGGATCCAGCGCTTCTCACCTGCTTTGCCAGACGCTCGTCATCCACGACCAGGTGTTCGGGCGCGGCGGCGTTCGCGAGATCCATCGCTTCCCGGATCGAGGCGGTCACGATGATGCCGCCGTGCGCGCGGAGCGAGGCCCGCGCCGGGCCGTCCGATGGCATCTGATCCGCGACGGCCCGGGCCACGCGCCCAGCGAGCGTGCGGCTCGGCGTGAGGAGCACCGCGCGCGCATCAGGATCGTGCTCGGCCTGCGCGATCAGATCCGCGGCGATCCACGCGGCCGGGCCGCGCGCGGCAACGATGACGATTTCAGTGGGGCCCGCATGAAAATCGATGCCGCAGTCGGAGGCCACAAGCGCCTTCGCGGCCGCGACGTAGCGGTTCCCGGGACCCACGATCTTGTCGACGCGCGGAACGGTCGCGGTCCCGTAGGCAAGGGCGGCGATCGCGTGCGCTCCGCCGAGGCGGAACAGGCGCGACACGCCCGCCTCGAGCGCGGCGGCCATGACGACAGGCTCGGGTCGCGGGCAGACGGCGATCACGTCGCCAACACCGGCGGCCGCGGCGGGAATCGCGGTCATCAGCAGGGAAGAGGGAAGGGGATAACGTCCGCCGGGCACGTAACAGCCAACGCGATCGAGCGGCACGATCCGCTGCTCGACCGTCACACCCGGCGCGACGCGCGCGCGCCATCCGCGTGGCACCTGGCGCTTCGCAACCGCGCGGATGTTGCGCGCGGCGGCGGCAATCGCGGCGCGAACCGGCGCCGGCACCTGGCGCGCGGCGGCCATCATCTCGTCATGCGACACCTCGACGCGGCCGTCGAGCCGATCGAACCGGCGCGCGTACCGGAGCAGCGCCTCGTCGCCGTGCCTGCGCACGTCGCCCACGATTGCGGCCACGCGCCGATCCGTGGCGGCATCCCGCGCGCGTTCGGGCGCGAGCAGCGCCCGGACGGCGCGCCGATTCGTCGACTCGACAATCCTCAGCATGTACGAACCACTAACCACCAACCACTAACCACCAACCACCAACTAGAGAACGATCTTGTTCAGCGGATATTCGACGATGCCTTGCCCGCCGGCCGCCTTGACCTTTGGAATGAGGTCGCGAACCGTGCGCTCCTCGATGATCGTGTTGACCGCCACCCACTCTTCGTCGCTCAGCGAGGAGATCGTCGGGCGCTGAAGCGCCGGGAGCAGCGCCAGGATCTTGTCGAGGTCCTTCCGCCGCACGTTGAGCATCAGCCCGACGCGGCCGTGCGCCTCGATGGCCGCGCGCAGCAGCAGCGCGATGTTGTCGATCTTCGTCTTCTTCCACGAGTCGGCCAGCGCGTCGTTGTTGGCAATCAGCTGCGTGTTCGACTCGAGCACGGTATCGAGGATGCGCAGCCGGTTCGCGCGGAGCGTCGATCCGGTTTCGGTCGCCTCGACGATCGCGTCGGCAAGAATGGGAGGCTTGACCTCGGTGGCGCCCCACGAGAACTCGACGCGCTTGACCGGCACCTTCAGCTTCTCGAAGTAGGCGCGTGTCACCTGCACGAGCTCGGTGGCGATCGTGGCGCCGGCGAAATCGGCCGGCGACTTGAAGCGCGAGTCTTCAGGAGCGGCGAGCACCCACCGCACCTTGCCGAAGCTCTGCTTCGAGTACACGAGATCGGCGAGGCTCGACACGCAGGTGTGCGGGTCGCGTCCCAGCCTGTGCTCGGCGACCCAGTCGAGGCCGGTCAGGCCCGCATCGAGCACGCCCTCGCAGACGTAGCGCGTCATCTCCTGGGCGCGGATCAGCATGCACTCGATCTCGGGATCGTCGATCGTCGGAAAGTACGACCGCGAGCTGACGTAGATGTTGAAGCCGGCGCGCGCGAAGAGGTGAACCGTCGCGTCCTCCAGCGAACCTTTCGGAATGCCAAGTCGGAGCTTCATGGAATCGTCACGCCCTCCGCGCGCTGAAAGAAACAGGTGCGTTCGCCGGTGTGGCAGACGTTGCCGTCGCCCAGCCGTTCGGCCTTCACCAGCACGGTGTCCTCGTCGCAGTCGACGAGGACCTCGCGCACGGCGAGCTTGTTGCCCGAGGTCTCGCCTTTCGTCCACAGCGTGTGGCGCGTGCGGCTGTAGAAGGTCACGTAGCCGGTGCGGCGCGTGATGTCCCACGCCTCCTCGTTCATGAAGCCGACCATGAGGACCTCGCCGCTCACGTGGTCCTGCACGACCGCCGGGATCAAACCGTCAAGCTTTGAAAAGTCCATATGCATCTGTCTGCCGGAACGCCTTGGCGGCGTTCCTTCGTACAACAAAAAACCCCGCCATCATTCCGGCGGGGCTCGCATTGCGTCTGGGGTTCTTGCTACTGGATCTGGATCCCTTTACGCGCGCAGTCCTGCCGGCCGGCCGCTGTGGCCGTGGTGATGGTGGACGTGCGCGTGGCGGAGGGACCGAACCATTGAGGTCCAGAGCCTATCAGAAGCCTCGCTGGACAGGCAAGCAATGCTGATTTGTGAATTGCGAATGCTGAATAAATTGATGAATTTACCAATCCGTCGGTCGTCAGAACTTGCGTACCGCAGAAGGGCCGCCTGCGGCTTCTGGCCATTTATGGTTAGACCAGGCGCCGGCACCGTCGTTGCGATGCCTACCAGGCATATGCAACGCGGCGAGGACTTGAAAGTTCGGACGCGGCAGTTTGCGATTGATGTGATCCTGTTCTGTCGCACCCTCCCGTCGACGTTCGAAGGGCGTCGCCTGGGCGGACAGCTGTTTGATTCGGGCACCTCGGTCGGCTCGAACTACCGCGCGGTGTGTCGGGCGCGTTCGCGGGCGGATTTCATCGCGAAGCTCGGACTCGTAATCGAGGAAGCAGATGAATCAGAGTTCTGGCTGGACTTGATCACGGTCACTTCGATTATGCCGGCCAGCGCGACACGTGCCCTCAGGCAGGAAGCGTTCGAGCTCGTCGCCATTTTCACGGCGTCACAGAAAACAGCGCGTGAGAACGGGAAAGACTAATTCAGCATTCGCAATTCGCCATTCAGAATTACTCGACGCCGAGTGCTCCCTTCGCCATGAAGTGCGCGATCGTTGCAGCGAAGGATGTTCCCACGATCAGGAGCACCACGCGGCCCGTGCGCCAGGCCGCCTGGAGTCCGGAGAACTGCACGAAGAGATCCGCCAGGTATGCCGCGCAGTAACAGACGTTCGCGAGGACTGCGAGAGAAAAAAGGCCAAGCACGAGGTCGAACGAGAGCATCTCGCGCGAGGCCGGCCACGCCAGAAAGAAGTGCACCAGGACGACCGCCGCGAGAACACCGTTGTAGATCGCCCGTCGAGGTTCCCAGTAGCGCAGTCCGTCGGCAACGTAACTACTCAGACGCGCGACGAAGCTTCCTTCCATGGCGATTCTATCCATGCCCCTAGC
>Ga0209515_10008559_pt1 | contig 11906 bp, 12 predicted proteins | sample Subgroupgradi54m_FD_187454 | JGI IMG/M metagenome (GOLD analysis project Ga0209515, IMG submission 187454) | Subsurface groundwater microbial communities from S. Glens Falls, New York, USA - GMW60B uncontaminated upgradient, 5.4 m (SPAdes)... ... | reverse complement strand
AATGAGATTCCTTGATTTCTTGGAACCGGAGTCCCAAGCTGTCGGTGAAATCATTGTCTGACGAACTCAGCGGAGGGAGAGGGGACCTTGCGGACCGATCTATCGCGCGGAGTTCTAAGAAGCAACTAAGCCACTCGATTCTTCCTAGAAGTCATTCGTTTCGGTTTATCAGAGAGGCTGTGCAAGCACAACATCGCTTTAGTCAGCTATTTGCACTCTTCGCAGGAGCTGTATCCACAGGAGCCCTCTTTCGAGAAGCGAGCCATGGGCAGCAGACGCTAATGAGAAACTAATAGTCGACACCAGTATTCGGCATTCCTTTCGGAAAGCCGAAGGAAACAAACGCCTTCATTCGAGAAAGCTTTGTGTCTTGATCGGTATGTAAGCTCAGAAAAGCTTTACGGCTATGTGGAAGGAACGGAAAATCCCAACCGCTTGCCCAAGCTTCTCCATGCTTATCTCGTCCGTTCACCGCAGCTGCTTTGAGGGCAGACGCGATTACGACATGAGACCGAGTAAGAGAGGTTTTCTCTCGGTGCATTCTTTCGTGTTCAAGATTTTTGAGGTACGCGTTTTGTGAAACGGTAATAATTAGATTACTCCTGACTTAAAATAGTGTCAAGAGCTCTAGTGCGAAAAGTAAGAAAAATTAATTTCTTCATGGTTATAATAAAAATATACTTCTCACGACTCTTTCAAAAAACTTATCCACCTTTGGAAAAATGTGGTCTGTGGATAACTCTGTGGAAAGTAACGTATGTCTAATAAAAAAAGAGCCAGGACTCCTCTAAGATTGATTTGACAGTGCAAATCGTTATCCAAGGAGTCATGGCTCGAAAATCCCGTGCAGTGGTTGGCATTAGTGGGATTCGTACCCTCCTGCATGGTGCAGGTACCAGACTGCACGGAACAGGACACCTGGCGAACATGATCGAGAGCGCAATTCCCTTAACGGCCTACGTCGGGGGCATGCACTGCTCAAATCGCTGCCGATGAGACCACTTCAGTTCAATCAGCACTCGGGCTGGAACATGGTGGCTGAGTCGGCAATGTCGCGTGAATGAGGAGGTGGCGGACCCTAGAGACAGAGCTGTCCGAGTGCGTCTCGGCTTTGCCCAACCTCTACTGCCATGCGTGGCTTTCAGCGGCAAGTCTCCACTATGAATGCCCGAGGATGATCTCCGGGAGCGTCAGGAAGTATGATGACTTGCAACTGGATTTGTGGGTGCGTCACTTCGTCGTCGGCGTCCAAATTGAGAGAACTTTTCGTTATTGAAACGATAAAAACTAGTATAGCTGGTCAAATAAATATGTCAAGGCATTTTAATTTTATAGAGTGAAAAATAGAAAAATGTATTATAAATAAAAGAAAAAGTGTGTCATAAATTAATTGGAATAGGTTATGAATTTCGCCTTGAGATTAAAAATACGGTAGAATTATACTATTAAATGTATTGGAAGGGTCTTTAAGTTTGCATTAGCGAAGATTCAATGAGAAATACACGCGGTGAACAGCAAATAGTCATCTGTGTGACGAAGCGAGGGTAGTCGAGCGAGGAGTTTGAATATTTGCGTTGTGAAACGCGCAGTATTTCTTTGAATTGGAGTGTCGTAAACTTAAAGACCCTTCCAATATAAAGATATCACCCTATTTTTCTATGTTCATCCCCAATGCCCAACTCAAAAAAATACTCATCGAGGCATCTCTTATTACTGAAGATATTTGGAATGACGCACTCAAAAATGCTACGCGTCTGGATATGCCGATTGAGGATATTTTGCGCGAATGGGATATCGTAAAGGGCCATATACTCTACGAAACGGTTGCAGTTGCCATTGGCTTGCCGTATGTCAATCTGAAACTGCGGCATATCGACGAATCCGTTCTTAAGCTTTTTAACGGGAATGCGGTCAGCACATTCAAGGCCATACCTTTTGCGAAAAATGCCAAAGGTACTGCGCTAAAGGTGGCATTTATCGATCCCTTGCAAAAAGATCGCATTCATAAACTTGAAAAGCTCACTCGTCATACAATCGAACCGTATTTTACCGGCATTACGAGCTACAAAACAGTTTCAAAGTACTATCAAAAAGATGTCGCTACAGCGATTAAGCGGTTGATCCAAAAGGCATCAGTGGGAAAAAAAAGTGTACAGACAGAAAAGCTCCTCAATTCGCTTATTGATTATATCTATTATTCCCAGCCGTCAGATGTCCATCTGGAGCCGCAAAATGAATGCGGCATTGCAAAGTTCCGCATCGACGGTTTTTTGCGTGATGAATTTCAGCTTGCAAAGCCCCTTTTCAAGGAACTTGTTTCAACAATCAAAAAGCTTGCAAGCATCAAAACTGATGAGCATATCAAAACGGCAGACAGCAGCTTTTCCAAAGTCATCTTCGGCGAAACGATTATTTTTCGTGTTTCGGTGCTGCCGACCTACTATGGGGAAAAGATCGTCTTGCGGGTGCGCAATGAGTCAACGCAAAAGGTGAGCCTGCATGATTTGGGTTTTCGATTGGATGATATTTCGCTTGTAAAAAAAGAAATGAAGCGTTCCTATGGTCTTGTGCTCGTGAGTGGCCCAACCGGTTCAGGCAAATCGTCCACACTCTATACGCTCTTGAAGTCTTTGAATGTGGAGGGCGTCAGTATCGAAACAATCGAAGATCCCGTGGAGTACAGCATCAAGCATATCAATCAAGTGCAAGTGCGTGCCGATCACGGCCTTACCTTTGCCTCGGGGCTTCGTGCTATTCTGCGCCAGGATCCGAATATCATCATGGTGGGGGAGATCCGCGATGAAGAAACGGCTTCCATTACCATCCAATCGGCTCTTACGGGCCATGTTGTGCTTTCAACGATACATTCTAACTCTGCCGTCGGAGCGTTGACTCGTTTGCGAAATATGGGGGTGCGATCCTATTTGTTGGCCCCAACCATCAATCAAATCATTTCCCAGCAGCTCATCAAGCAGATTTGCCCTTCATGCAAAGAATCGTATAAGCCGGCAAAAGAGTTTTTAGACTCGATTGACAATGACGTGCGATTGTATCGCTCGATTGCCAAGCTCAAAAAACGCGGGCTTATCAATGGTGATAATCCCGGCGAAATACGACTCTATCGTGGCAGGGGGTGCGATAAATGCCTTGGAACAGGGCTTACGGGACGTATTGGCATTTTTGAAATACTCACATTCGATGATGATTTGAAAAAGCTTATTCAACAAGAAAAAGGGGAGAGCGCCATTCAAAAGGTGGCCGAAGAAAAAGGCATGCTGACGCTTTTTGAAGATGGTTTATTAAAAGTGCTTGCGGGTGATACGACTATTGAAGAGCTTATGCGGATTTGCTGAGGTCTCTCAGCTCCTCCATCATGCGCAAGTAAAAATGCAGATTATGAATAGACGCGAGTCGGTAAAAAAGCGACTCTTCGATGATATATAAGTGGCGTAAATAGGCGCGTGTAAAATGCTTGCAGGTGTAGCAGTCGCAAACTGGATCAATCGGTTTTGTGTCTGTTTTATACCGATCATGCTTGATGCGCATTGATTGGTAAAACGTCGGTTTGCAGTGCCGTGAGAGCTTGATAGGCTTTTTCTTCACATACAGTACGCCGTGCCTGCCTTCGCGCGTAGGAATGACGCAGTCAAACATATCTACGCCAACAGCAACTGCCTCTACGATATCCTCGGGCCTTCCGACGCCCATGAGGTAGCGCGGTTTGTCTGGTGGCAAGAGTTCTGTGCACCACGAGACAAATTCCGTTACCATTTTTTTTGGTGCAACGCCGCCGATGCCGTAGCCGTCAAAGTCAATTGCAAGCAACTTTTCAATACATTCCTTTCGTAAGTCTTTATAGAGCGCTCCTTGGGATATGGCAAAGAGCAGGGGACGTTTGGCAGGGGATATGCGTTTCTGCTTGATGCATTTTTCAAAATGCTTTTTGCTGCGCGCCGCCCATGCAACACTCATGTCTACCGCATAGCGTGCTTGCTCATAGGTGCAGGGCCATGGTGTGCAGATGTCCAGAACCATAATAATATCTGAACCTATGGCAAGCTGGATATCTACAGCCTTTTCCGGTGTTAAAAAAATAGTCGCGCCGTTTATTTCAGACTGAAATGTGATGCCTTCCGGCGTGATTTTACGAAATTTTGATAACGAAAACACTTGATACCCACCGCTATCCGTGAGAATCGGCTTGTTCCAGCCCATGAAGCCATGGAGTCCACCCCACTTTTTCAAAATATCCATCCCCGGCCGCTGGTAGAGATGATAGGTATTGGAAAGAATGATTTCGGCGCCGAGGGTATGAATATCGTCGGGAGTGAGCGCCTTAACCGCTCCGCGCGTTGCAATAGGCATGAAAAACGGCGTTTGCACGGTACCATGGGGAAGGGTGAGGACACCTTTACGAAGAGGAGATGATTGAGTAAGTTGAAACATATCAATGCAGTATAGCCTAGTTTTTTAAAATAAAAAAAGCCCGAACGTCGTTGTTCGGGCGGCCGCTTGGTGAGAGTGGCGGGGGAGGGGCTTAGGTCGAGGCGGGGACGGGGATGGTCGCGAGACGCGCGACCTCTTGCAGTTCGTGGCTGCCGGGGGTCTTCTTGCAGATCGCGATCTGTCCTCCTTGACGCTCGAACGTGAACCATTGGTAGTTGTTCACGGTCAAGATCGCCATGAAGTGCATGCCTTTTTGCAAGAGCAACACCCCAGTGCCGACGGCGTCGTGCAGAGCTTTTTTGATTTCACCTGCGTCGCCGCCCTTGATCCACTTCACCTCGGTAACCTTGAAGAGGGCCATAAGTTGTTCTGTTTCTTTTGGGCTGAGATTGTTTCCGTGAATGTGGAGCTTCTTCGTGTTGTTGCTGCTCAATGTTCTTCCTTTCTTGAGCATTGTGTGTTGTCACCCTCCAGTTCAGTCTCACCATGACTAACGTGGAAGTATGTGTGGTTGTGATGCCGCACAGTGCCCTCCGAATGGATATCCCACTCAGAGAGCGCTATGCAGCAAGAGTCTATAAAATGAACGAATTATGCCAGGTATCTAGTTGGCATATTATAGCATATATTTTAATAATAGTCAATAGTATCTGTAAAGTTGATAAGTTACAATATATAAAAAAAGACCTCGTTGCTCTTGGTCCGATACGAGGTGCCTGATTGGCGTGTTCTCGATTGGGAAGAGCATTGAGGTCGTGGTCCCGCCCTCGCTTGTTGGCCGCACCAGTGTAGGGAGGCTTGAAGCTAGATCATCGACTAAGAGCCGATGGAGGACGAGATGTGGTCGCGCAGCAACCCTACTTTGGCTATGGAGTTTACCTCAGTGCATGGCACTGGGGCTGAGGTCCACCGGCATCCCGAAAGCTGTTTCGGGCTGCTGCACGATTGTCGTTGGAGAGGTGGTCTAGGCCGACTTGCGGACCTTCATCTGGGCGACCGACGACTCGGAGCGGATCTGCGCGACGACCGCGTAGTCCACCTTGGTGCAGGTCTGATTCCAGACCTGCTTGCCGAGTTGCTCGGTGCCGTAGGCGAAGGAGCAGAGGGCGTTCAGCGAGCTCTCGTGGTTAGCGAAGAGCTTGTTGATGTCCTTGCCGGCCTTGGAGATGATTGCCTGGAAGGTGGCCTGCGCGTTGACGGCGTTGAAGGAGTGAGTCGGCTGGGCCGGCTTCTCGTTCATCGACGCCAGACCGCGGAGGGCGAGGCTGGCGCGCTTGCCGGTGGTGACCTTGAAATAGGCCGCCAGGGGGGCGCTGAGCTTGCCCGTCGCGACTTCCGTGTTGATGCGGGACCGCATCTCGGAGAAGGCGCGGCTGTTGCGGTCGACCTTACCGAGGATGTGCTTGACGTTGCGGACGAAGTCTTCGTCGTAGACGTCGGGCTGACTCTCGGCGGCGACCTTCATGGCTTGGGGCACGAGGTTCGAGATCTGACCGTAGGAGAGGTTGCTGAGCGAGGTGACACCGATCGGCGTCTCCTGCTTGGCATCCTGCCCCTTGGCGATCTCGAGGACCTTCGAGCCGACAGACTTGATGAGAGTCGTGATGGTCTGGTAGGCGGTATCGTCGTCCATGGTCCGCACGTCGCGGGCGATGGCGTCGAGGGCGTTGATGGTCGGATTGGTCTTGCGACCGCGACCGGGCTTGCCGGGGCGACGGTCAGTGCTGCGGGGGTCCTTGCGGCCTCCGCGACCCCGACTGGGCTGCTGGCCTCCGAGGACGGCTGCGACCGCCTTGGCGACTGCTTGGGCGATCTGGGTATTCTGATTCGGTCTCATTCGGAAAAAACTCCTTCAAGAGTTCGTGCTCCTCCAGAGGATCCTCGCGACTTAATGCGCAAATGACCATGGGGGAATAGTAGGGTTACTGGTGCTTGTTTTGGTTAGTTACAAATTAAGGGGACGCATCAATTTAATGACGTTCATGTCCACGCTTAACCTAGAAACTTTCTTATTCAAGCTAGCGGGTTGTAAGGTTCAGACTTTACCGTTTCGAGACCTCTTGGTGTCCTTCTCGGACGAGAGCTCTTTTGTAACGGTAATGCCTAGTCTATACTTATTCTCAAACCCTGTCAAGAGCTCTAGTGGGAATATTGCTAAATAAATCAATATTTCATTATAACCATACTATAATAAATATCTATAAAATACTTGTCAGGATAGTAGAATTGCGTACCAAAGATGAGTTGTGCACACCCCCACTTGCCACTTATCCACACTGTCAGGTGAGTGTTTGACAAGCTATGCGCGACAGAATAGACTTACTTCTGTGATTATTCGTCCCAAAACGACTACTCATCTCGCACCTTTGACACGACAGACAGAGAATGTCTATTCATTGTGCCAATGTCGGACACATGGACATTTCGTTTTGGCAAATGGCATGGAATTGGGAGAGCATTGCTCTCGAGATAGTGCGCTACGCGATCTTGAACAGATGGGCAAATTTGGTTTTTGGCGTCCTGGCGAGGCGGAGCGTATGCATACTATCATCACTGAATACGCCGAATTCAAAGATCGACGCCTCAGCGTACATCCGGATATCGTACGAAGAACGGATGAATGGAATAGGATGCGAGAGCAAGGAGATACGCCCTATCCAAGCGATACTCATTCGTTCATCATTGGCGGGAGCGGATTTCGTGCGCGCGCACCTATCGCCAAAACAGTTCCGCTCATCCATGAACCGTTTGGAGTATATGAGCTGATCGAGGAAAAGAGACTCCCAGAGTTTCTGGAAACTTCACTATCACAAGACCCATAAAAGGGTCTTTTTTTATCATTGACATTTTTGCAAAAAGCTTCTACCATCAACTCAAATGGAGGTAATGCACCTTTGACAGGCAGTCTTACGAATCGTCCGGAACTCCTTGTTCTTGAGAGGCATGCCGAATCTGTACGCCAAAAAGTGAGAGGAAATCATCTTTTTTTACCGACAGATGATGAAGCGGCTGTTTATATCAAGGAAACGCCCGACCATAAAATCCCGATTACGGATCCAAAGGGTGTCGAACAGGCTCGCTTGACGGGTATCGGTGTTGCAAGAGACTATGGCATGTTTGATGTGGCGTATGACTCGGGCTACGTTCGCGCAGAGCAGACTCGTGAAATTGGTTTTGAAGCGGGCTATACCCCCGAGGAGCGGGCACTCATAAAGATCCGTCACAATCACATGTTGCGTGAGCGCGATGTCGGCTATACGTATTTCATGGATGACAGGGAAGTCGACCAATACTTTCCGTGGATCAGAGATCAAATCGCCAAGATGGGGTATTTCTATTTCTGTCCACCGGGGGGTAAAAGCAATGCTGATCTGTGCGATCAGGTATATCCATTCATTGGCCATCACTTGTTTGGCGTTCGGGCAGGACAAAGAGTGCATTGCACTTCTCATGGCGGCACCATCGGCATCATGCGCTACCTGCTTGAGAAATGGACCGTTGATCAATGGATGGATATGGTCAAGAACGACTCGCCCAAGAATTGTAGCGTAACCGTCTATCAGTATTCACCAACCACCAGACGACTTGAGCTCGAATGCTACAATAAAGTCTACTGGAAAGAGGAAAATGACATCATCGTTCCCGCGTAACACCAGCGGGACTTTTTATTTTTTAAGAAGAATGGTAGAGTTTACAAGATACATAATTATTTCCAACTATGGCACGAGCAAAACGAACACATCAGTCAACGGGAGTGAAACTTCCCAAGCTTAAGCGCATTGAATTGCGAAAGCCCGTCAAGCAACGTACGAAGTATAAAATGGGCAAATAGCCATTGCTGTTTTTTCTTAAGTTTCAGAATGTGGTATACTTTTAAGTGAGTGGAAAACTCATTTTTTGGAATTGCATTCATTTTTTTAAAACAATGCCGGGAGGACATCAACAAAAAGCATGGGTCATCACCGTGGACATGGGATATGGCCACCAGCGTGCTGCGTATCCGCTTCATGATATCGCCTATGGCGGTATCATTGCAATGAATGATTATAAGGGTCTGCCAGCTGAGGAGCGCCAAGCATGGGAGCAAAGCAGGGAAGGGTATGAGTTCATTTCTCGCCTAAAAGCAAAATCCATTATCGGTAAAGTCGCTTTTGACCTTTTTGATAAAATCCAAGAGATTCCGCAATTTTACCCACGGCGTGATTTGTCGCGACCCAATCTCCAACTCTACCAGACGTACTACATGATAGAGCGTCAGGGGGTGGGAAAGCATTTGTTTAGTGAAGTGCTTTCAAAAAATTCAAAGCTGCCTTTAATCGCAACATTTTTCTTACCCGCATTCGCGGCAGAAATCTATGGATACGAAGGGGATATCTATTGCACCGTATGTGACGCGGATGTGAGTCGCACGTGGGTTCCGAAGAATCCAAAGAAGAGCAGGATTAAATACTTGGCGCCAAATAAGCGTGTTGCAGAAAGGCTGAAACTCTATGGCGTGCGAGAGGAGAATGTCTTTTTCACCGGATTTCCACTGCCAAAAGAGAATATCGGAGGCGTTGGCATGTCCGTACTCAAAAAAGACCTCGGAGACCGACTGGTCATGCTTGACCCTCTCAAAATGACGCAGCATAAGTTTGGACATATCATCAACTACCACATCGGTAAAAAATTTCTTCCAAAAAAACGGCCCGTTCGGCCCTTAACGCTCACATTTGCCGTAGGCGGCGCCGGCGCTCAGAGTGATATCGGCATTCATATCGTTCAAAGTCTTCGCCAAAAAATACTCTCCAAAGAAATCAACCTCATTGTCGTTGCGGGTACACGTAAAGAAGTACACGATGAGTACCTCGCGCTTATAAATGAGCTCAAATTGAAAAAAATGCTTAACAACGGATTGTCGATTCTTTTTGAAAAAACAAAACAGGAGTATTTCGAAACGTTCAACAAAGCGTTGCGTACGACGGATATCTTGTGGACCAAGCCGTCGGAACTTTCTTTCTACACTGCGCTCGGATTACCCATTATTATGGCGCCCTCGATCGGATCGCAAGAAGACTTCAACCGCATTTGGCTTAAGACGGTTGCCGGTGGTATTTCTCAGGATGACCCGCGCTATACCGACGAATGGCTCTTTGAATGGATCAATAGCGGGTGGCTTGCACGGGCGGCTTTGAATGGTTTTATGGAAGCGCCGGTGCTGGGGACATACAATATCGAGCGGGTGATTATCGGCAGGGATCATGAGGGGGATATTGGCAAAGATACGCCATTAGCGGTATAGCTATCATTTTTAAATTATTTTCTTATGCTGGAATTTTTGGAAAAGAAACTTGGTGCGACGATTCATACGTTTTTTGGATTTGGGCTGCTGTGCTTTGTGCTGGGATTTTTGGTCATCATCAGCGAATTTCTCTGGCGATTCTTCATGGCATTGCTCTTCTTGATCGTTGCGTTTGCCATGTTGCATGTGGCGTATCGACTGCAGCTCTTTCGTGAACACATGCATCACTTTTTTGATGCCAAAGAGCCTGCAGCAAAACGACCAAAGAAAAAAACAAGCGTATTGTAATATGAAATGGGGTCAGCCACCATTTCTAAAGGGCGCCTACATTGTTCTCGCGGCACTTCTAATCTTAAGTGTCGCGTTTTTGGCTGTACTTAATCTTCCCGGAACAAAAAAGGAATCTCCAATCACCTATGGCGCGACATTCAGCACTGAGTATGCAGTTAGCCTGGGACTGGATTGGAAAGAAACATTCATTGCGCTTCTTGATGACTTAGGTATGCGGCATTTCCGCATCAACGCCTATTGGAGTGAAATCGAGGCGCAGAAAGATCTGGTTGTATTCGATAATCTTGATTTCCAACTTGATGAAATTGCAAAGCGAGGCGGGAGGGTGATCTTGGCCGTAGGCAGAAAATTGCCACGTTGGCCGGAATGCCACGATCCTGCGTGGGTGCGAGAGTTGCCAAAAAAAGAAATCGAAGAACGGTTGTTGAAACTGGTGCGCATTGTTGCCGAGCGATACAAAGACCATCCCGCCGTTGACAAATGGCAGGTGGAAAATGAAATTGTTTTTCCGTTCGGTGATTGTCCGAACTGGCTCGGACTCGATTCATTGCAAAAGGAAATTGATATCGTTCGATCGATTTCGGATAAGCCAATCGTGGTAACGGATTCGGGCGAGTGGACGCCGTGGCTGCCAATGGCGTGGTATGGAGATATATTGGGATCAAGCCTCTACTTGGAAGCATGGAATGATTTTGTGGGGCATGTGCCGTTTCCTATCAGACCGGGCTATTATCAGTTCAAAGCGTGGCTTGTTTCCCCATGGAAGAAAAATATTATCTTCACCGAGTTGCAGGCGGAGCCGTGGGGGCCAAAAGGCGTGCAGGAGATGACTGTCGAAGAAGCGCGAGAATATTTCCCGTTAGAAAAAATGCGCTCACGGATACAATTTGCCCGCGATGTAGGATTTTCGGAAGTATATTTGTGGGGCGAGGAGTGGTGGTACTGGATGAAATTGCACGGCGATGCTTCGTATTGGGACGAGGGAAAGAAGGTGTTTTCACACTGATCGTCTCAATTTTTCATACTCTTCGGTTGAAAGTTCAATGTCACGAAGAATTTCTTTCAAAATGCCTATTCCAAGAGGCTCATTGCCATGAATGGGAATTGTTGTTGTTTTGCGCGTAATCGGATGGAAAAAGAAATGGTGACTTCCTTTGACACGGACATTTTGAAATCCCAAATAGAGCAAAATCCCTACCATTCGTTTTGCCGAAATTGGGACGAGTGGCGGCATACGTTATGCACGGAATTCAAATTGGTGCACGCCGACAAATTCGTTTTGAGAAACTTTTTCTTTGAATAATTTTTGTTCAACTTCGAGACAGAGCTCAACGACTTCTTGAAGTCTCTTGTAAAGTTCAGGCAGTGTTTTTGCTTGTGTATAGCAGCTTTTTAATGAGGGTACTTTTCCAATATAATAGCCTTGCTCATCTTTTTCGATAATAACAGGGAAATGGTAGATTTTTTTTTGTCGCGATTTCATAATGAAAACAATACCATATTCTTGACAAAAGGGCAAAAAAGTGCTATAATCGTGGGCATGTACGTTGAAGGAAATCATGCCTGAATGGATAGTAAGCTTCTCACTTATCTCTGCATTCCTAGTTGCATTCGGCGGATTGATTTACGAACTCCTGCCGAACTGAAATGCTATTAGAATACTTTGTTATCGTTGGAATAGTCATCGGTATGTCAGCTGGTTTTGGATTAGCAAATTCTAAAAATCCTGATGTTAATGTGGGGTTTATTGCAGGTGGGGGAGTAGTAGGTGGTCTTTTGTTTTATGGCGTAGGCTTATTAATGAAGGCCATTATCTGGCTTCTTACTACCTACTGGCTGCCAATTGTCGGTGTGTGCGCATTCATAGCGAGTGCGATCTATGCAGCGA
>Ga0209515_10008556_pt1 | contig 11908 bp, 14 predicted proteins | sample Subgroupgradi54m_FD_187454 | JGI IMG/M metagenome (GOLD analysis project Ga0209515, IMG submission 187454) | Subsurface groundwater microbial communities from S. Glens Falls, New York, USA - GMW60B uncontaminated upgradient, 5.4 m (SPAdes)... ... | reverse complement strand
CGAGCAGCGGGCGGTCGAGCTCGGGATGCACACCCTCCTCGACGACGGCTGGAGCAAGGTCAGGCAAGGTGTCACGACGCTGGAGGAAATTTTCCGCGTGACCCGGCTGGAGGGGCATGCCTAGGTTCGCGTATCGGGCCAAGCAGGGGCCGACGGAGATCAAGGAAGGCGTCATCGAGGCCGAGAGCCAGCACGACGCCGTCCGTCGCCTGAGCAACCAGGGCCTCATCCCGGTCACCGTCACGCAGACCGCCGGCGGTCCAGCCAAAGCGGTCAAGGGGCGCCCCGCCGGCCGCGTCAGCCCGCATGAGATCACCTCCTTCACCCGCCAGCTCGCCGGCCTCATGAAATCGCACATCCCGGTCCTCCGCGCCCTCGACCTCATCCGGACGCAGGCCGAGCGGCCGGGGTTGAAGTCGGTCGTCGGCCGGATGGCCGACGCGGTGCGGGACGGACAGCCGTTGTCGGACGGGTTCGGCCAGTTCCCGGCGCTTTTCTCCCCGCTCTACCGCGCCCTTGTCCGGGCCGGGGAGGTCAGCGGCCGGATGGACGACATGCTGGCCCGGCTCGTGGAGCACCGGGAGCAGGAAGCGTCGCTCCGGGAGAAGGTCAGCCAGGCGGCCATTTACCCGGCGTTCGTCCTCGTGGCCGGCGCGGCGACGGTCGCCGTGTTGATGATCGTCGTCATCCCCAAACTCAGTGTTCTACTCCAGGACCTGCACCAGGCCCTGCCGCTGCCGACCCGGGTGGTCATGGCGGCCGGCGATTTTGCCAGCCGGACGTGGTGGGGCTGGGCCCTGGGGCTGGCCCTCGGGTGGATCGTCATGAGCTCCCGGATCGGCGGCCGGATCCTCCTCGACCGGCTCCAGCTCACCCTGCCGATCTGGCGGGGGCTGACGCGGAACGTTGAGGCGGCCCACTTCACCCGGACCCTGGGCGTGCTGCTGGACAGCGGCATCCCGATCCTCCAGGCGGTGGCGACGGCGGTCCCGACGGTGGAGAACCGGCTGATCCGCGCCAGTCTGGCGCCCATCGAGAAGGCGCTGGCCTCCGGCGTGCCGCTGGCCAAGACGATGGAACGGGTGCCGGTGTTCTCGCCGATGGTCGTCGGGCTGGTGACCATCGGCGAGGAGAGCGGGGACCTGCCGCGGCACCTGCTCGACGTCGCGAAGACGCTGGAAGAGGACGTCGAGCGGTCGCTGAAAGTGGTGACGACGCTGCTGGAGCCCTGCCTGATGCTGGTCATGGGGCTCATCGTGGCCTTCATCGTGGCGGCCATGCTGCTGCCGGTGTTCGAGATCGGCACGGGGATTGAAAGCCCTTCGGCATAACAGTAATGTCGAGGGGGTCTGACCTCAGGTCAGACCCCCTCGGGGAATTGGGGGGGTGCATGCGACACAACCGAGGTTTTACCTTGATCGAAATCATGCTGGTGGTCATCATCATTGGGATTCTGGCGTCCACCGTGTTGCCGCGGTTGACGGGCCGGGCGGACCAGGCGCGCATCAACCGCGCGAAAACCGACGTGACCAACATCGGCTTGGCCATCAAACTGTACGAACTGGATACCGGCAACTTCCCGGCCTCACTGCCGGTCCTTCAGGAAAAGTCCGCCAACGGCACGGGTCCCTACCTCGAACGAGCGCCGGTGGACCCGTGGGGCAAACCGTACCAGTACAAGGCCCCTGGGAATCACAATACGACGAGCTACGATCTCTCCTCGCTGGGCAAGGATGGGACCGAGAGCGCGGATGACATTGGCAACTGGTAGGAGCGCCCGGGGGGTCGCGCTCCTGGAGGTCCTCATCGCGGTGGTCGTCATCGCCATCGGCGTCATCGGGGCGCTGGACGCGATGGCGACCGCCATCGGCGCGGTGGCGACGGCGGGCGACCGGCTCCGCGCGCTCGGCCGCCTGGAAGACGAGCTGGTGGCGCTGCGCGCCGAGGAATCACTGCGGGGCGGTCTGGCGGCCGGCGGCCGCCAGGGGAGCTGGCCGTGGCCCCGCCAGGCGACGTGGGAAGCGAGCGTCACCTCGGCGTCGGCGTCCCTGATGCACGTGGCGCTGACCGCCCACTGGGGACCGTCGCAGAAACCGCGCACGGTTCGATTGACCACCGCGGCGGCCGCGCCGTCCGGCTCGTAGCATGCGCCCCCGCGCGCGGCGTGTCGCCGGTTTTTCGCTCATCGAACTCCTGCTGGCCTCGGCGATCGCCGCGGTCATCATGGGCGGGCTCTACGCGGCGGTCGCCGGCGGGATGACGGCGTGGCGGCGGATGCAGACCGCCCCTTCTTTTGACGCGATGCTGGCGTTGGAGCGGATGGGCCGCCAGTTCGCCGGCGCCCCGGTGTTCGCCGGGATGCCGTGCGAAGGCACGGACCACCGCGTGGGGTTCCCGGCGCTCATCCACCCGACCCCCGGCGCTCTCCCCTCGACCTTGGGGCGGGTCGAGTATTACTATGATGCGGGGACCAAGACGTGGTGCGTCCAGGAGCAGACCTACGGCGGGTACTTGGCGAAGTCGGCCCCCCTCAGCCAGCGAGCGCTCGTCACCGGGGTCTCCGCCGTCACGCTGGAATATCTCAAACTGGACACGGAGGCGAAGCAATCCACGTGGGTGGCCAGCTGGCCGCCGGCGAAAAGGGCGCCGGACGACCCGGCCCCACCGGCCTATCCGCTGGCGATCCGGGCCACGGTCGTCGTCGAGGATCCTCGCGGCGGGTCGGTCTCCTACCTCAAGAGCGTGCTCCATTGGGTGCAGTGACACGGTCGCCGCAGGCCGGGAGCGTCCTGGTGATCTCCCTCTGGGCGATCGGATTCCTCGGGGCGTTGGCCATGGTGATGGGGGTGCAGGCGGAGGGCCAGATTGGGGTGGCCAAACGCGTGGGGGAACGGATCCAAGGGCTCCACGAGGCGTGGGGCGGGGTCGCGCGCGGCGTGGCGGCGCTGAAAGGATGGTCGGACGAGCATCCGCACGAGCCGCTGCCGCCGGTGCTGGAGGGGGAAGGATTTCGGGTGAGCGCGGAGACCGGGCGGGTCCCGCTGAACGCGGCGTCGGCGGCCGTGCTGGCGGCGTTGGTCACACAGGTCGGCGTGCCGGAAGGGAGCACCGCCGAGGAAATCGCCGCCGCCATCGTGGACTGGCGGGATCCCGATGACACCGTGTCGCCCCATGGCGCCGAGACCTCGTACTACGAACGGTTGTCGCCGCCCTATCCGTGTCGGAATGCCAATTTTGGGTCCGCGGAAGAGCTCCTCTTGGTCCGCGGCGTGGACTCCACGCTCTTGACCAAGCTGCGCCCGTACGTGACGGTGCGGGGCGCCACTATCAACCTGAATACGGCCCCGGCGGTGGTCCTGCAGGCGGCCGGCCTTTCGGCGTCAGCCGCGGAGAAGCTCGCCGCCTACACGGCGGGGCCGGACGCCAAGCCGGGGACCAAGGACGACCGCCAGTTCTCCTCAGTGGCGGCCGCCCCGTCGGCGGCGGGGTTGTCTCCGCCGGAGACCGCGACCTTCTCGGCGGCCTCCGCGTGGTTGACCACCACCTCGACCACCTACGCCCTCCGGGCGGAGGGGCCGGTCCCGGGCCGCGCGGCTCCTCGCGTGATCGAATGTGTCGTGGACTCGACGACGTGGAAGGTTCTGGAGTGGCATGAAGAGTAAATTCACATTGACGAATCCGTTCGCCAAGCCGCTGCAGGCGTTCCGCGAGCGCCTGGAGACGAAGGTGCCGCGGCTGTTCGTGGCGTTCGCGGAGGGGCAGGTGAAGGGGTTGCTCATGCACGCCGTGCAGGGCCGGTGGGTCCCCAAGGCCCTCTACGCGGCGACGCAGGACGCCGCCGCCACCACGCTGCCGCCGGAGTGGCTGGCCACCCTCGGCATGGATCCGGCGGCCGTCCGGACCACCGTCATTCTTCCCCGCCAGGCGATCAGCGCTCCGACGCTGGAGCTCCCCTCCACGAATCCGGGAGAGATCGCCGAGATGGTCCGGCTCCAGCTGGGCCAGCTGACGCCGCACGCCCCCGACGAGGTCATGCATGCCCACCTGCCGCTCGAGGTGACGTCGGAAGGATACACCCGCGTCCTGCTCCTCATCGTCAAGCGCGAGGTCGTCGCGCAGGCCATCAACCTGTGCATGGCCAGCGGCCTCTCGGTCGGGGCCGTGATGACCAGCAGCGAGGCCGCGACCCGGTGGGCGGCCGCGCACCTGCAGGACCCCGCCGCGCCGTCGGAGCTGTTGGGCGTCCTCGACTTGGACACGACCCTGAGCGAGTTCCTCGTCGTCACGCAGGGGCGCTGCGAGTTCACGCGGGCGGTGCCGATCGGCTGGGCCCGGCTGCAGGAAGACCCGGAGAAGTGGGGCAGCAAGCTGGTCGAGGAGATCCTGACCTCGATCGATCTCTACCGCCACGGCGAGCACGAAGGCCAGCCGCAGGACCTCGCCCGGCTGATCCTGCTCGGGCCCGAGGCGATGACGGGACCGCTGATGGACCGGCTGGGGGCGATGAAGATGCCGGTCCAGCAGGTGGACCCGATGGCCGGGCTCCCCGTGACGCTGCCGGCGCCTCTGGAGCACCCCACCTCGTTCGCGGCGCTGTTGGGGGCCGGAGGGACGGCGGCCCCCCCGCTGGCGAATTTCGCGCCGACGGAGCTGACGGTCCACCACGCCCTGCAGGAGCGGGGCCGCGACCTGGCGCGGCTGGGCGTCCTGCTGGTGGCGACGATGACGCTGATGTCGGTGCTCTTCATCGAAAAGATGATCATCGCGACCCGGTTCCTGGACCGGGTGACCCGTGAGGCCTCGGCCATCGCGCCCGCGGCGACCGAGGTCGAGAAGGCGAAAATGCGGATCCGCGTCAGCCAGCAGCGGATGGGGCGGGACACGTCCGCCTTGCGGATCCTCGATCGGCTCTATCGCGCGGTGCCCGACGACATCACCTTGATGGGCGTGCAGTTCGACACCGGCCAGTCGCTGAACGTCAAAGGGTACTCCGCCAACATGTCCCACATCTTCGAGTTCGCCTCGACGCTGGGGCGGCTGCCGATCTTCGGCGCCGTCAAGACGAAATCGGTGGCCAAGCGCCGGTTCGGCAACCAGGAGCTGATTGATTTTGAGCTGATCTGCCAGTTGACCGAGCGCGGACGTCAGGAGGGGTCGGAGAAAGGGCCCGCGCGCCCGTCGTCGCCCGCCCCCGCCCAGGGGCCTGCCGCCCCGCGGGGCGGAGGCGCCCCATGATCGGCCTCAAAGCGTTCAGCAAGCTCAAACCGCGCGAGCGCCTCCTCGTCATCTCGACGAGTACCGTGGCCGGTCTCTGCCTCTTCTACCGGTTCGCCGTCGTCCCCGCGATGGAGCGGTTGGAGGGGTTGCGGGAGGAGGTCGCGATCAAGACCAAACAGCTCAAGGCCGACCGGCGGTCGGTGGCCCAGCGGGACGCCGTGTTCAAGGCGTACGAGCGGTACGCCCACCTGATGCAGGCGGTCGGGACCGACGAGGAGGAGACCTCGCGGCTCTTGAGCGCCGCGGCCGATCTGGCCAAGGCGTCGGAGGTCGCGGTGGTGAACCTCAAGCCCCGCCCGTCGGAAACCACCGGCTTGGCCAAGCGGTACCAAGTCGAGATCGAGACCGAATCAACGCTGGAGAACCTGACCCGGTTGATCTATGCGGTGGAGCAGGCGGCGCAGCAGCTGACGGTGGACCGGCTGGACGCCAAGCAGGAGGAGAAGCCGGACGCCCCGCTGAAGTGCACGGTGCGCATCTCCCGCCTGGTCATCCCGTAGAACTCTCGGTTCGGGCAAGAGTGTCGGTTTGTGCATAGATTTGTGTTGATTTGTGCATAAACGTAAGCTACTCTTGTGAAAAGCACGGAGGATTCCGCATGCGTTATATCCAGAGGACGCTGGGAGCTCGGGTGGCGGCGGCCCTCAAAACGCATCCCATCGTTGTTCTGACCGGCCCTCGGCAGGTTGGCAAAAGCACCCTGCTCCAACACGCCCCTTTCCTGAGGGGGTGGCGCTACCTGACCCTTGATGACCCCGATGTCCTGGATCAGGCCCGGGAGGATCCGAAGGGGTTGCTGTGGGAAGAGTGTCCAACCATCTTGGACGAGGCGCAGCGATACACCCCACTGTTCCTGACGGTGAAGTACTTCGTGGACCGATCCCGAGGGAGAAGGCAATTCATCCTCTCGGGTTCCGGCAATGTGTCCTTACGCCAAGAGCCGCGGGAATCTTTAGCCGGCAGAGCCCGGTACTTGTATCTGACCCCCTTGGGGATTTCAGAACTCTCTCGGGGGGGCCACGCCGGCGTGCTCGAGACGTTCGTCTTGAAAGGGAAGCTCGAGAGCTACCAGAGCCGCGCCGCTGCAGATGTGGTGAAAGCCGTCTGGCGGGGAGGTCTTCCAAAAGTTGCGTTATCCGGCTCCGCCACGTCGGCGTTAGAGATCCTCGCCGGCTACGTGGACACCTATATCGAGCGGGACATTCAGGATCTGGTCAAAATCCGGCACCCGGAGAATTTCCGGCGCCTGATGGTGGCGTTAGCGAAAGCGACCGGTTGGACGACCGTTCAGGAGGAGCTATCGAACGTCTCCGGGGAGGAGCGATCCAATGTGAGCCGGCATATGAGCTTGTTGCAGGAGACGGGTCTTTTATATGAACTCAAGGGCTACACCTCGCGCAGAGAGAAGGCGTATCGGCAAGCGAAATACTTTTGGTTTGACTCCGGAGTGGCCTGTTTCCTATCAGGGATTCATGCTCCCCGGCGGCTCCGGCAGGGTGGTCTCAAAGGTCGCTACTTCGAGAATCTGATTTTTCAGCAGCTCCTGTTTTTCGCGTCTCTCCAGGTCGTCCCTCCCCAGATCTTTTATTGGAAGCCAAAAGCCGGCGAGGTCGAAGTTGATTTTATCCTCAAGCATCAAGACAAGGTGTTCCCGATTGAGGTAAAATCTTCTTCATCGTTGAGCTATCGGGACAGCCGGGCCCTGCGCCAATTTATGAAGACCCATCCGGAAGCCACGGGCGGGTTGCTCGTCTATACCGGCTCACGGGTCTATCCAATTGCCACTGGGATCTACGCTGTTCCGTGGACTGAGCTGTAGACTCATTTGGGGATGAAGGGAGGGACAGCGCATGGCGAAGAAACAATCGTCCGACGTTGACGTATGGCTCGGGCGAGAAACCCCGCGAGTCCGCAAGGCGCTGGAAAGCGCCTCCCGGTATTTCGATGGGGGCGACCGTCTGACGGTAAACACATTGGAAGCCGTGTACGGCCAAGAGAGCAGCTTCGGCACCCGACTCAGAGCTTTGACATTGGCTATGCCGCGTCCGCGGCGGCGCGGTATCTCAAAGATCTTGACGGCATGTTCAGCAAGAACACGAAGCTCTCACAAGGGTCCGCCACGGTGCCCGTGAAGGATGCCGTGGAACGAGAGAAGTTCGTGCTCGGCGCGTACAACGGCGGCCAAACACACATTGCCAACGCCTAGCATCGTGCCAAGGAATCCGGGAAGAATCCTCGGTTGTGGGCCGACGTGGCAGAGTTTCTCGAGTCGAAGGACCTCAGCAAATCCAAGGCCGATGAGATCAGAGAATATGTCGAGAAAATCCTCCCCTTTGAGGCCGAGTTTGCCGTCAAGTCAGCGGCAGATAAGCGCGTCAAGCTCAAGGAACCGCGGAAGAAGAAAATCCAATGCGACAAAGGCCATTGGGTGACGATTGACGACCACCCGGTGTACATCTGTGATTAATCGCTGGTGGTTTTGCCTCCTCATCTCGTGGGTCGCCTGGGGTGTCGCGTGTTCGGCGGTGATGGCCGAGACGGTCCAAGGACTACAGGAGATCTACAGCACACTGATCCCCGCCCAGATTCGAAGACAGTTTGACCACACCCTGGAAACCCACGCCACCTGTCCCGACTGCGCGATCACGGTGCTCGATGGAGCACGCTTCTTCCATCTCTACCCCAAAAAATTCCTGGTGATTGGGGTAGAACCCAACGAATTCGGAGGAGTATGGGCGGTCATCGCCGTGGAGGGAGAACCGCAGACCGCCTTCCAGCTGTGGCTCTATGATCTTGATGACGACGAGTATCAACTGCGCAGTATCGAAGCGCTGCCCAATGCCCTGGACGAGAAGCTGATTCATCGGCTCTCCACCCCCGCCTACAGCCGCTATTGGTTGTAGGCAGCGCAGTGGGCAACATCTTGCCGTTGAGAGCGTACGGCGTATAGCTTATGGCCGGCCGCTGTACTATAATGAGGGTTCATGCGCCGCCTCCCCCTGCGTCCCCTCAGCACTCTGAAGACCTACTCCCTCGCCCAGCGTCCCAGCAAAGTCCGCGCCGATGAGTTGGCGCGCCCGCTGCCGAAGGGGGCGACCGTCGCCCAGTTTCTCGACGCGCTGCCGCGGATTCTCGCCGCGCAGGAGTTTCGGGATCTGGCGGCGGCGATCCTCAAGGCGCGCGCCGCCCGGCGGCCGGTCCTCGCCATGCTCGGCGCCCACGTCATCAAGTGTGGCCTCACGCCGCTCCTCAACGACCTCATCCGCCGCCGGGTGATCACGGCGGTCGCGATGAATGGGGCGGGGATCATCCACGACTTCGAGCTGGCGTTCGCCGGGAAGACGTCGGAGGACGTCGCCTCGGCGCTCGAGGACGGCAGCTTCGGCATGGCGCGGGAGACCAGCGAGTACCTCAATCGCGCCGCGCGGACGGCGGCCCGGCGGGGCGCCGGGCTCGGCGAGACGGTCGGGCGGATGATCGCCGGCTCGTCGTGGCCGTACCGGGAGCTCAGCTTGCTGGCCACCTGCGTGACACATGACGCGCCGGCCACCATCCACGTCGCCATCGGCACCGACATCATCCACCAGCATCCCACCTGCGACGGGGCGGCGCTTGGCAAGGCCTCGCTCACCGATTTCCGGCGGCTGACGCAGGTGGTGGCCGGCCTGGAAGGCGGCGTGGTCCTCAACCTCGGCTCGGCGGTCATCCTCCCCGAAGTGTTCCTCAAGGCCGTCTCCGTCGCCCGCAACCTCGGCGCCCGCGTCCGCCACTTCACCGCCGCCAACCTCGACATGCTCCGGCACTACCGGCCGACGGTCAACGTGCTCTCGCGGCCGTTGTCGCTGGGCGGCCGCGCCATCTCGATCACCGGCCACCATGAACTGATGCTGCCGCTGCTGCACGCGGCGATCATGGAAGGGCTGCCGTCGTGACGCGGGCGCGTGTCGAGGCGCTGCTCGCCGCCGCCCGGCGGACGAAGGTCATCGTCTTCGGCGACCTCATCCTCGATGAGTTTGTGTGGGGGAGCGTCAGCCGCATCTCGCCCGAAGCGCCGGTCCCGGTGGTCCTGGTGGAGCGGGAATCGGCGATGCCCGGCGGGGCCGCCAACGTCGCGAGCAACCTCCAGGCGCTGGGGGGCCAGCCGTTCCTCGTCGGCGTCGTCGGCGACGACGCGGCCGGCCACCGCCTGCGCCAGTTGTTGAGCGAGCGCGGGCTGGAGACGGCCGGGGTCGTCGTGGACCCGTCGAGGCCGACGACGATCAAGACGCGCGTCGTCGCCCACCACCAGCAGGTGGTGCGCATTGACCGGGAGCGGGCGGCGCCGCTCGATCGGGGCGTCGGCCAGTCGTGCGTGGCGGCGGTGCTCGAGCAACTGCCGGCCGCCCGCGCCGTCGTCATCGAAGACTACGGCAAGGGGGTCGTGACGCCGGCGCCGTTGAAGGCGGTGATCGGCGCCGCCAAGCGGGCCCGCCGCGTGATCACCGTGGACCCGAAGCAGGAGCATCTCCGCGACTATCGCGGCGTCACCGCGCTGACGCCCAACCGCCAGGAGGCGGCGCAGGCGGCGGGGATGCCGATTACCGATCGGCCCTCGCTGGTCAAGGCCGGCCGCCGACTGATGCAGCGCCTGCGCCCGGAGTCACTGCTCATCACGCTGGGCGAGGACGGCATGTGTCTCTTTGAACAGGGGTCGCGGGGCGGGCGGATCACCGAGATTCCCACCGTGGCTCGCGAGGTGTACGACGTCTCGGGGGCCGGCGACACGGTGATCGCGGTGTTCACGCTGCTGCGCGCCGCCGGCGCCTCGCTCGTCGAGGCGGCGACGATCGCCAACGCCGCGGCCGGCGTCGTCGTCGGCAAAGTCGGCGTCGCCGTCTGCACGCCGAACGAACTGCTGGCGCAATTCCGAAGGGGTCTGACCCATGGGTCAGACCCCGCGAAGACCCCGTGAAGGTGATCGCCGTCATCCCGGCGCGCTACGGCTCGACCCGGTTCCCGGCGAAAGTGCTGGCGCCGCTGGCCGGCAAGCCGCTCATCCAGCACGTGTGGGACCGCACGCGGCGGGCGGCGGGTGTGGACCGCGTCGTCGTGGCGACCGACGACGAGCGGGTGGCGGCCGCCGTGAAGGGGTTCGGCGGCGAGGCGGTGATGACGCCGGCCGCGCTCCCGTCCGGGACCGACCGGGTGGCGTGCGCCGCGCGCGGGCTGGGCGCGCAGGTGGTGATCAACGTGCAGGGGGATGAGCCGCTCATGGAGCCGGCCATGGTGGCCCAGCTGGCGGCCCTGATGACGGGGCACCCGGAGATCCCGATGGCGACGCTGAAGCACCGGCTGACCGACGCGCGCGAGACCGCCAGCCCCCACGTCGTGAAAGTGGTGACCGACGCCCAGGGCTGGGCCCTCTACTTCTCGCGCGCCGGCATCCCGTACGCGCGGAATCCTGGGCAGGGGCCGGGCTGGGCGAAGCATTTGGGGATCTACGCCTACCAGGCGGCGTTCCTCGAGACGCTCGTGACCTGGCCGCCATCGCCGCTGGAGCAGGCCGAAGGCCTCGAGCAGCTCCGGGTGTTGGAGCACGGCGCCCGGATCATGGTGCTGGAGACGCCGCACGACACGATCGGCGTGGATACGCCGGAGGACCTCGCCCGCGTGGAGGCACGACTGCGGCAGGAAGCCCATGCCTAAATATCTCTTCATCACCGGCGGCGTCGTCTCGAGTCTCGGCAAGGGGGTGGCCTCCGCCTCGATCGGCCGGCTCCTTGAAGCCCGCGGGTTCAAGATCACGATGCAGAAGCTCGACCCGTACCTCAACGTGGACCCTGGCACGATGAACCCGTACCAGCACGGCGAGGTCTATGTCACCGACGACGGGACGGAGGCCGACCTCGACCTGGGCCATTACGAGCGGTTCACGAGCGTCGTCACCGGCCGCGACAACAACGTGACGACGGGGCGCATCTACGACTCGGTCATCCGCAAGGAGCGGGCGGGGGCCTACCTCGGCGCGACCGTGCAGGTGGTCCCGCACATCACCGATGAGATCAAGGACGCAATCCGCCGGGTTTCCCGCGGCCGGACGGTGGACGTCGTCATCTGCGAGATCGGCGGTACCGTCGGCGACATCGAGTCCCTGCCGTTCCTCGAGGCGGTCCGCCAGCTCCGGCTGGAGGTCGGCCGCGGCAACGCGATCAACATCCACCTGACGCTCATCCCGTACCTGAAGGCCGCCGGCGAACTGAAGACGAAGCCGACCCAGCACTCCGTCGGGAAATTGCGGGAGATCGGCATCCAGGCCGACATCCTCCTCTGCCGCACCGAGAAGCCGCTCTCGAGAGCGCTGTGCGAGAAGATCGCCCTCTTCTGCAACGTTGAGGTGGCCGCGGTGATCCCGGCGCGCGACGTGCGCGACATCTACGAAATCCCGCTCGTCTTCCGCGACGCCGGGCTCGACGACACCATTCTCCGTCTGTTGGAGCTCAAGCCGGAGAAGGGTCACGATCTCAAAGGGTGGGAGGAACACGTGGTCCGGCCGGCCCTCGAGCCGTCGAAGACGGTGCGGGTCGCCGTCGTCGGGAAATATATCGAGTTGCCCGACGCGTACAAGTCCATCTACGAGGCGCTGCGCCACGGC
>Ga0209515_10008552_pt1 | contig 11912 bp, 15 predicted proteins | sample Subgroupgradi54m_FD_187454 | JGI IMG/M metagenome (GOLD analysis project Ga0209515, IMG submission 187454) | Subsurface groundwater microbial communities from S. Glens Falls, New York, USA - GMW60B uncontaminated upgradient, 5.4 m (SPAdes)... ... | reverse complement strand
CGAGAATGAGATTCTCGAGGGCAACGCGCGCGACCTGGCGGCGCACGGGGTCGAACGATGAAATAACGATCGTTCCCGGTGTGTCGTCGACGACGAGTTCAACGCCCGCGATGCGCTCGAATGTACGAATGTTGCGACCTTCCTTTCCGATGATCTTGCCTTTGATCTCGTCGTTCGGTATCGACACTGCCGTCGTCATAACCTCACCTGCGGTTGATGCGGCAAGACGCTGGATCGACGTTGCGAGAATGTCCTTGGCGCGGCGGTCGAGTCTCTCGGCACCCTCGCGTTCCAATTTCTGCAGTTTAAGCATGAAGTCCTCCTCGCTTCGTGATTCGATCTTGGAGATGAGCGACTGCTTTGCTTCTTCCTCCGAAAGTCCGGCAACACGCTCGAGTTCGACCTCGACCGCCCTTTTGCGTTCTTCGATCGAGTCTTTGATCGCACGCACTTCTTCCGCCTTCGCCTTGAGTGAGGTGACCTCGTTATCAATGTCGCCCTGGCGCTTATCGAGGAGCTCTTCCTTCTTCACGAGACGCTCTTCGGTTTTCCTCCATTCGCGCTCCTTTTCCTTTTCCCGATTTTTTACCTCCTCTTCCGCACGCGCGGCCTTCTTCTCCGCCTCTTCGACGACCTTCTGCGCCTCTTCTTTGGCGGCGAGTTCCATTTGTTTAACTTCGATCTCGATTGAGCCTTTCTTCCCGGCAGTCATTCCCCAGCGGAGAACGTATCCGAGGATGATGCCGAAAACGCCGCTCGCCGCGCCGTAGTAGATCATCTTGGCGATCGAGACGCCGCCGATCACATTTGCGTCTAGCATAATAGTGGGGGTGTAACAAAACACGCCATCTTTTCACATAGCAGAATGCGTAGAGAGATCCGCGAGCGCGGAGCCTAAGATTTAGAGCCGTATTTCCGAAAAACACGCGACAGCAAACATTTTCGAGGATCCGGTTCCGAGACGCATACGTGAAAAGAGGAGTAGTGTTTCAGTGCTGAATAATCAGTATTGACTTCTTGTTCCGTCGTCGCTCGGACCAAGAACAAATGAAGACATTCGTTCTTTTCCTCGCTAGACGGAATAATGTCCAAAAAATCAGTCTGTCGGACGGGATGCCATGAAGGGAACGCCGACAAGTCCAATGTAGCAGATTGCTTTCTGGGTGTCTAATCGGTCCTAACACCATCAAAAAACCGACACCTTGAGGGTGCCGGCCACGTCGTGCGGTCTCTGATCTCGGAAAGAGAGAAGGACTCAAGCCCACCTGACCGTAGCCCCGGCTCCCAGCCACATGACGCTGAGGACAACACCCAGAATGACCATTTGTCCGAAGAAGAATCGGGATACTTCTTTGAATTCCGGATGCCAAAGGGAGAAAAGCCAAATGTAGACGGCGAGCCCAAGCGCAATGAAGGCAAAGGCCCAGAGCCCGCTGAGTCCACCAATAAGCCCGAGCAAGAAGCCGATGAGTACGATCCGTAACACAGTGTTCTCTCCTGACGGACCGACGAGAATCAACATGGCGAATACAGCCAGTTTCTCCATGAATTGAACAATAAGGTTCATGCGACCCCCTTTCGCGTGCAAAAGATCCTGTGACCAAATTGCCACAGGATCTTTTATTTGTCCAGACCTACTTATTTGGTCGTGACGCTCTTTGACTTAAGCACCTCGTCGATGAGGCCGTACTTCTTGGCTTCATCCGCACTCATATAGTAGTCGCGATCAGAGTCCTTTTCCACCTGGTCGAAGGACTTCCCGGTATTCTTGGAGAGGATCTTGTTCAAATTCTCCTTAGTGCGAAGGATATGTTTCGCGGTGATTGCGATGTCGGATGCCTGGCCCTCCGCGCCGCCCATGACCTGGTGGATCATGACCTCCGCATTCGGGAGGGCAAAACGCTTACCCTTTGTTCCCGAGGAGAGAAGAACCGCCGCCGCCGACGCCGCGATGCCGACGCAAATGGTTGAGACGTCTGGCTTGATGTGGTTCATTGTGTCGTAGATCGCCATCGCCGCGCTGACCGAGCCGCCGGGGGAGTGGATGTAGAGCTTGATGTCTTTCTTGGAGTCCTCGGCCTCAAGGAAAAGAAGCTGTGCGATGATGATGTTCGCGGAGTAGTCATCGATGGGTGAACCAAGGAAAATGATCCGCTCGCGCAGAAGTCGTGAGTAAATATCATACGCGCGCTCGCCGAACTGGGACTTCTCGATAACTGTGGGAATTAGCATGTTAGTAATTAGTAGTTAGAAAGTAGTAAAAATAAGAATTTTTGCTTCGTCGTCGCTCGGTCGCCATAAAAACTCAGAAGTTTTTGCGTCGACACTTGCTAGACGAAGTAAGTAGGGGAAATCCGAAAATTCAATATATAAAAGCGTAGCACGTTTCTGCTACCTTGACAAGGGGGTGTAAAAATATAGGATGTCGGACAGAGATCACCTATCACAGTTAGCCAAAATGGAGCTTGGAGCAGTTATCAGCATCATCCAATGCCTTGATGCCAGAGGTCGTCTGGTCATTCCCATCGTCTACAGCGACAAGAAGGAGGGGCAAGGGCGACCCATGTATTGGAAATTCCCTAGCGGTCATGTTGAAGAATCAGATCTCCCGCGCGCACTCGGGAATAACGAAACACCGGATGCGGCACTTCTTGTGGGAGCGGCCAAGCGAGCCGCACTTCGTGAGACCGAAGAAGAAACGGGTCTCTGCAATGTCGTTGAACTCACCCTTGTGTGCACAATCGATAAACGGAATCATCGGCAATACGTCTTTTCCGGCAAGGCGACGGATCTGTCGGGACTGTATCCGCTCGGCACTCCGGGAAAGACCGGCGAACGCGTCACCCTTGCGACCCCCGCTGAGATCGCCGGCATGCGGGGTGAGTTTTTACCCCAGCACCTAGAGCTCATCCACTCGTTGCAAGCGAGATAACACAAACGAAATCGTCCTGTGAGATACAAACCTCAAGTTCAGATGAACTTGAGGTTTTTTACAACCTGCGCAAACGCGGCGACAGAATACCCCGTGTTGTCTCACGGGACGGTTTTTTCATTGACCGACTGTCGGCTCGAGTTCGTTGAGGATCTTTTGAGTTTCGCGGCCGGTTCGACTGTGTGCCGCGCTGGTGACAAATTCAGCGAAGAGTTTTTTCCAGACGGGGTCAGCTAATTCTTCGGGATGCCACTGCACGCCCAGCCAGAAGGGAAGTTCGGGACGTTCGATTGCCTCGATGAGGCCGTCGGGGGATGTTGCAGATGCTGTCAGTCTCGCACCGATCTTGTCGATCCCCTGATGATGCAAGGAATTTACGCCGAATGTTCCCGATCCGACAAGGGATGCAAGAAAGGAATTTTCCAAGATCACGGCTTCGTGAGCAAGAAAGGTGCGATCCGGATTCCCATGGTGGTCGTGCTTCACCGCCCCCGGATGTTCGTCGGCGAGGTCGCGAAAGAGTCCTCCTCCTGCGTAGATGTTCATCACTTGAAGCCCGCGACAAATACCGAAGACGGACATTCCTTTCTTCTCCGCGCGGGCAAGAAGGCTAAGTTCGATCTCATCGCGCGCGGGATCGACGTTCTTTACATGCGCACAGGTCTTTTTCCCGTAAAGAGGAGGCTCGACATCAAGTCCGCCCATGAGGAAAAGTCCGTCGGCGAGGTCGATAAGGGCATCGAGATCGGCCTCTTCATGTGGGCGGCCAGTAAGGATAACTAGCCCGCCGGCGTCTTCGACCGCGCGGACGTAAGCCAGGTTCGCAAAAACTCGCGGTCCATGGTCGGGATGGTAAGCGGAGGGCACAAGTATGCGCGGCTTCGTCATGAGCGCAGTATATGAAGAAGTTTTTGTTGAGGCAAGAAGGGTCTCTGCATCCCTCCTCCTGCTTTGCGTTATACTAGGGAACATGCGTCGTCTTCCTCTTTTTGCGCTTTTTCTCACCGTTCTCATCGACATGATCGGGGTGGGGATCCTGCTCCCCGTGCTTCCTCAGCTTTTTGCTAATCCCGCGTCGCCGCATTATCTTCTCGGGAGCGGCACAAGTGCCGCCGAGGGGTATCGTCTTCTCGGACTCCTTCTCGCTGTTTTCTCTTTGGGGCAATTTCTCACGGCCCCGATCTTCGGCCAGCTTTCCGACAAGATCGGTCGAAAAAAAGTCCTCATTTGGTCGCTTGTTGCGACCGCCTTCGGATATGTCCTTTTCGCGATCGGGCTCGCATTGCAAAACCTCCCGCTTCTCTTCTTTGCACGAGGACTCTCGGGGCTTATGTCCGGAAATATCGTTATTGCGCAGGCGATGATCGGCGACCTGTCGCACGGAAGTGATCGCGCGAAGAACTTCGGTTTGATCGGCGCGGCGTTCGGTCTCGGTTTCATTGTCGGACCGCTTCTCGGCGGACTTTTGGCGGATCCGCACACCGTCTCCTGGTTCAGCGCGGCGACACCGTTCTGGTTCGCGGCGATCCTCTCTGTGGTGAACGTCGTTTTTGTTGTGACGAGTCTTTCGGAAACACATACCGCACCGAAGCGCGACACCCGTTTAGTTATCGGGCAGGCGGCCAAGAATGTTTTTCATGCCTGGAGGTACGTCACTCTTCGTCCGCTCTTCATCACCAATTTTCTTCTGACGTTCGGGTTCATGTTCTACACGTCCTTTATCGCAGTTTTTCTCACCTACAGATTTCATTATGCCGAGGGAGATATCGGTAAATATTTCGCTTTTGTCGGCGTTTGCATCGCCGTGACCCAGGGTGTCGTCACGCGCCTTGTCGCCAAGCGTATGCCTGAAGAGCGCGTTCTCTCCTGGTCTCTTGCGGCGATCGGACTCTTTATCGCGGCGGTTCTCATTGTCCCATCGTCCGGCTATCTCTATCTGAATGTGCCATTCCTTGCGGTGGCCGTCGGACTCTCGATGGCGAATATGTCCGCACTCATTTCAAAGAAAGCCGGACCCGAGCGCCAGGGCGAGGTCATGGGACTGAACGGAAGTGTCACGTCTCTTGCCATGCTCGCCCCCCAACTCCTCGCCGGGTTCATCGCGGCGGCCTATTCGCCGACCGCTCCCCTCTATTTCGCCGTCCTCCTCACGGTGGGCGCAGGAATCTACTTTGTCACTTCCGTATCACGTAAAAAGGAGCACGAAACATAGGAGTCGCCGAAGATCTATCCCATGTCTGTTGTCGTACGACAACAGACATGGGATAGATAGACATGTGCCGGATAAAATTGAGAAATTATTTCACAAACTTACTTTTATTAAATTCATCGTCGCCGATGCGGGACCAGAGTAATTCGAATATCTGACGCATTGCTTTTGCGACTGTAGGGGATTCGATTATCACCGCGATCGCTGTGTCGAAGAAAATGATCTTGACGAAGTCTTCGTAGAACTCGAATGACGCGTTGGAACTGTAAATGTCTTTACTGACGATCTTCACATTGAAGGCTGAGTTTTCCGGATCTTTGATATTAAAGAATTTATCGAATCCCATTTCACGCAGTTCTTTTGTGTCCGTCACAATGCCGCGCGCTTTTATGTTGTGGAGCACACGGTATTCGTTGTATTCGAGCGTCACGGGAAGGAGTGTGCGGCTTGCGTATTCCGCGTCAGCGTAGAATCCGACGATCTCCGTATTGTGCGTTTCCTTCACGCGGTGGAAGAGTGCCTGGCGTATTCCCTCGACACCTTCGAAATAGAGAACCGCAGGCTTTTCCGCGATGCCACCGCGCAAACCTTTTAATTCAGGGAGATGTTTCCGCGATGCCTCCACCTTCTTTTCAAATTCTTCGAACAGCACGTCCGGCGGACGGGCAATATAGGTATGTTTTTCTCCCGGGGCTTGCACGACAAAACCTTTTTCAAGCAGTTCTTCCGCGATGACGTAAGCGGTGGGCCGCTTCAGGTGCGCACGCTTGGATATTTTATAAGGCGTCGCCGGTCCAAGCTGTAGAAGCGCAAGGTAAACCCGCGCCTCCTTATCCGAAAGCCCAAGATTCCGCAGTGATTCGATCAGGTGATCCATAGATAGCTGAAGGGGGTTGAACTAAGACGGACTAAGGTCTCTCCTCGGCGTCCGCGCGGAGGTGAGACCTTGAAGAAGTTGTCCGTCTTAGCTCTATATCCAGCATACCCCCATTTTCAAAAATAGTCAATAATTCTGACAAATATATTCTAAAAAAGAAATAAAGCTATATTCTACAATATAAATAAGCAAATTTAGCCCCATACAGTCTGTATTTAATAGACACTATTATTGACATTCAATAAAATCTCGTGTATGATATGCACAGCAAGATAAGCACATTGAGTTAAGGCATACAGCCAACCTGCTCCTCGGGGTTCTGGGGAAAGGAGATTGAAATGACCAAGGCATACGCACTGATCGACCGTGACGACGAAGGGCACAGCGATCTCATCGCGGTCACCCTCTCCCCTGAGGTTGCCGAAGCATGGCGTCAATATTGCGCCAGCGACGAAAACCGCAGTGGAAGTTGGGGCGACTCCTGGTACGCACCCCTCGGAGTGGAAGAGGTAACACTCTCCACCGAGAAGGATGTGCGCTCCGTGCGAGGGGACTGGCTAAAGAGCCACGGCTTCGGGGGAAGGTAGTCCCTCTCAATAAACTACCGTCACGCTCGAGGACGTAACCCTCGAGCACTTTATCAAGTTCATCACAATGGTGTGGTGGACTCGTGGAGTACAGTTCTTTTCAACAGCAGGAGACAGTCATGACATTAGTTGGAGCATTTGCGGGTGCAGTGGCCTGTCTCGAACCCAAAGAGGTCGGGGTTGGCTGCGGTGGCGTTATCTCGTGTCGGTGTGGACATAGTGCCTGCCCTCGTGATGAACACGGCAAGGTCATCACTCGGCACTACTACGAGGCCATGCACCTTGTCGCGAGCAAGGGATACACCTGTCCCAAGTGCGGGCTGTTCATCAAAGGGATGACAGCCTCAGCGCAGACCATCAAGTCGTGGAAACGAAAGTTTCCTGACTGGGACTGGCAGAACCTTGAGATCACGCCAAGGGCCGGGGGAAAGTGATCCCTCACAATAAATCGCCGTCATGCTGAAGGACGTCACTCTTCAGCACTTTATCGAGTTTCTGAAGTGATTCGGAAACTTGTAGAGATAAGTTCTTTGAATTTTGGTGGTTGGGTGGAGCGACGTCAGGAGCCTGTGGGGCGTATCTTTCTTCTGAAAGCATGAAGTTTTCCTGCCGTCACTCCACTCAACCACTTGGGAGATTACCAATGCTGTATCGTATCGCATTGTGGATCGCGCTCGATCGGTTTTTCCCGATGGCACTGCGAGAGATCGCTATTGTGTACATCGCGCGCAAAGACGTCGAAGCGGGAGTTCCCTGGCGTTTCTCAACTCTATTGAGGGACCGCTATCCTGGACTGCGAAAGTATCCCCGACCAAGGATACTTTACCTCGCCCGAAAGGATGGGAAATCTCCCTGATGAGCGCTACCACCGGCCGGGAGGCCCGAGTGCGCGACGCTTGGGAACAGAACGTCGTACTAGGAGAACCTTAGTTCTCCGCTTTATCAGGTTTCTGAACTGATTCGGAAACTTGTAGAGTTCGGTTCTTTGAGAAATGTTCCACCTAAGTTTTAGGATCGTGCGAGTGATGCATCGCTCGCTCAATCCTAAAACTTAGGCTTCCCACGTGAACGGCCCACATTGGGTACGACGTAGGGGTGAGGAGCAATCATGTCCATACCGTTGTATGTCTATGAGACAAAGTTCGTAGAAGAAAAAAGTGGCACTCCACTCATGGGCCTAATCAGCGGTCTTTTGCTTGGCGAACATGACGGCTTCGTCTACTACAAAGTCAAAAAGACGAACACCATCTCAAGGTTTAAAATAAAAAATAGAGAAGGTGACGAGCTGATTTGGATCGACCCTGAACCCCACCCAGTCGTGAGCTGGGCAGCTGTTCTTGAGAGCGCATGCAAGCCTTGTTAGAGGTCAACCGCAGAGCTTGAGAACGACCGCGGTATAGAAATGAACAAGTAGTGGTCAACTCGAGGACCTGCACGTTGTGTGTCGCCCGTAGAAAGGTAGATGCACAAGGTGAGACCATGGATACAGCTAAAACCATGGACAAGCGCTTAATTGGTAGATATGCGCAAACTACCCGCTCGCCCGAGCGTGATCGGTGCACCGGAGAATGTGATCATTGTGATCTCACAGCCATGCGGCTGTACATTCTCCTCTTTATCAAATCCTCAAATTCATTTGAAGATTTGTAGAGATCAGTAATTTTCATTACACTTTTTACTGTGAATATAATTCTTATCGGAGGAGTAGCAGGAACCGGAAAATCAATTTTAGCCCAAGGGTTATCAAAACACGCCGGCATTCCTTGGTTTTCTACCGATCAAATCCGTACTATCTTACAGGCCACCATGTCGGAAGAGGAAAAGGCTGATAACGAACAAAATGCCTCTAAAATATGGAAAGGAATTGTTGCTTTAGCAAATCGTCCCTTTCCTTGGGAGAATGGGTGCATTATCGAAGGTATAGGAATACTACAAGAACTTGTTGCAAGAGATCTGAAAGAAAATCCGGCGATCAAAGCAATATTTTTGACATATAAAGATAAAGAAAAAATTACTGAAATAATTTCCGAACGGAGTAAACTACCATGGATCAAAACTAAAACAGGGGAACAGCAGAAGCAAAAAGTTGAGATACTTATTGCTTCAAACAAGAAACTCACGGTAGATGCGGAAAAGTTTGGATTTCCAATTATAGAAGCGCACACAGAAAAAATGTTCGATGAAGTATTGAGTATATTAGGAATTTAGTAACTCCCGTCTATGAAAGAAAAAGATCTCTATCAAGTTTCACTGAAGCTCATACTAAAAAACAAAGAAGGCGCTATCTTGATTTTAAAGGGTGCGGAAGGTGGAACGTATTCGGGGTACTATGATCTGCCCGGCGGGAGGATAGATACGGATGAATTTTCGACACCGATTGAAACAATAATTGGCCGCGAGATAAAGGAAGAGATCGGCGACATAAAATACTCCCTCAATTCAAAACCTGTCGCTGTGGGGCGTCACGCTTTGATAAAAAACGAAAAAGAAACCCATATCCTCTATATCTTTTTTGAAGCCCAACATCTGGGTGGTGATATTAAGATCAGCGACGAACATGGAAATTTTGAATGGGTAAATCTAGGTGATGCAGAACTGTCGAAATTCTTTAAGTCCGGGATCTTAGAAGGCGTGCAGGCGTATTGTCGTTAATTTTATTTGTGTGGAAAATAATCAAACAAACTCCATGTCCCATGTACACAATTCCGATGTTCCTCCGTGTTTCTATCGCGTTAGCATAAAGGCACTTGTTTGGGACGAGACACGAACAAAGTTTATGGTGGTTGAAGAGAAAGACGGCCGGTTTGAGTTTCCCGGCGGGGGCCTCGATTTCGGGGAAGACCCCCACGTCGGACTCGTGCGAGAGATCCGCGAGGAAATGGGACTTGAGGTAACTGATATTGCGGATGTGCCGGTACAGTTTTTTACCTTCAAATTAAAACCGGAATCTCAGTACTGGCGAGCCACGGTTTTTTATGAAGTAAAATTAAAAGATCTCGCGTTCAAGTCCTCTGACGAGTGTGTATCCCTCCGATTCGTAACCCCAGAAGAAGCGCTTCTGTTGCAAGCGCTCCCCAGTGTTCCTCTTTTTGCACGGTCGATGTTAAAGAAGTGACGCACAATTTTTATGGATATAAAAGTAAAAGTCGGAGTTGTTGTTGTGGAGGACGACGGAAGAGTACTTTTGATTAAGGAAAAACTATCAAAAGAAGATCCTCCTTTGTGGAATATAATTAAGGGGTCACATGAAGCAGGCGAAACAATTTTTGAAGGAGCGGTGCGCGAGTGCCGCGAAGAAGTAGGTATCGACGTTGAACTCGCACGCTCTCTCGGTGTCTATGTTTCACAAGAAGCCGATAAAGTGAGGATTCAATTTAACTTCTTGGCCAACGCGAAAAGCACAGAAATACAATTGGCAAATGGTGAAGACCAGGAACTGCGCGGTGAAGCGATACTCGAAGCACGCTGGTTCACAAAAGAGGAAGTTACGAGCATGGACCCGAATGAGTTCATGACCGCAAGAACTCGCGAACTCCTCAAAGACTGGATGTCCGGAAAAGAATTCCCGCTTGAGGTGTGTAAAGAAGTGGAAATGTAAGAATCCCATGTCTGCTGTCGTACGACAACAGACATGGGATAGATTCGCGTGCGGGATGATTTGTTATACTGGCGGAATAACCGACACCATGCGCAAGGAGAAGAATGTTCCCCCGCGCTCTGATCAAATGCCGTTTTCTTGGCGCACAAATATCTAAATTTGGGCAAAAACAAAAACTGCATTATTCCCGCAATCTAGATTTAAAGATGACGGGAATAATGCAGTTTTTTTGTGTCACACTACAGCACAAATTCCATAAAGTTTTCCTTGCGCACTATGGAAAATTCCTTACCCCCCAGCTCTTGCAAGAAGATCTCACGTACTTTTTTGGGAACCGCATCTTTTTTGTATTTGAATTCGAACGCGCGCATCGTACCGGACGTATCTTCAATAAGATCGATCTCCTGTCCTTGGTATGAGCGCCAAAAGAAATACTGCGGAAAGATATCCTGCGCGGAGTTTCTCTTTGTCCGTTCGAGTACCATGAGGTTTTCCCACAACGCGCCAACATCATTGCGCACGGAAAGCGGGTTGAAATTTTGTATAAGCGCATTGCGAATTCCCAGATCGAAAAAATAGTATTTCTTCATCTTTGCGATCGACTTCCTTTTGTTTGAATGGTACGGAGCAAGTGAAACAAGGATAAAGAGTTTCTCACAGAGGTCGAGATAACGCTTCACCGTCTCGTTGTCAACCTCAAGCGTTCGCGACAGCTCGCTCACTGAAACCTCGTTTCCCAGCTGAAGTGCTATTGCGCGGAGAAGTTTTTTGAGCATGTCGGGATTTCTCACGATACCAAAGTTGAGTATATCCTTGAAGAGATAGTCCGCCGCGACCCCCTCCACGATACGTTGTTTGTCGCGTCTGTCTTGAGTAGTGACCACCTCCGGATACGAGCCGAAGATCATTCTTTCCTCGAGTGTCTCCATAAGCCGTAGCGGGTTCAGTTGAGACGAAAGTTCCAGAAAAGATATAGGAAAAAGGAGGTGAGAAAAATACCTCCCCGTCAAAGGTTCACTGATCGTATTTGCAAGTTCGAGCGAAGAAGATCCGGTGACGATAAAATTCTTTTCCGGGAAATTATCGATGAGTATTTTCAATGTGAGGCCGATGTTTTTTACGCGCTGTGCTTCGTCGACAATGACCCGGTCATATTTTTTCACAAGCGAGGAAAGGTGTTCAAGGTTTGCTTTTTCAAATGATTCGCGCACGTCCTCCTGGTCGCAGTTGTAGTAAACATCAATGTTCGGACGCAAAAACCCCCTGACCAGGGTAGTTTTTCCTACCTGACGCGCACCACACAGAATGATAATTTTCCCTTTTCCGAGATCATTTTCTATTTTTTTGGCTAAATACCTGTAAATATTCATATTTTTATATAAAATATAGCGGTTTAATACGCTAAATTATATATAATATAGCGGTTTAATGCAAATCTGTCTGTGGATAACGTTTTTTACTATACACACGTGTATAGTTTGGGAGAACATGAAATTCACAGTATGGGGAAATCGTATCAAAAAGTGCCGTTTTATCGTATCACCCTGATACGATAAAACGGCACTTTTGATACGATACTGCTGGTTTGCGACACGCAGAGCCCGAGGTGAGACCTTAAATGCTAATTCTTAAGGTCTCACCTCGGGTTCCGCGCGTACTTATTTTGCCTCCTCAAGATTTTTGAACACCGGTTCGGCGGGGAGGGCTCC
>Ga0209515_10008551_pt1 | contig 11912 bp, 9 predicted proteins | sample Subgroupgradi54m_FD_187454 | JGI IMG/M metagenome (GOLD analysis project Ga0209515, IMG submission 187454) | Subsurface groundwater microbial communities from S. Glens Falls, New York, USA - GMW60B uncontaminated upgradient, 5.4 m (SPAdes)... ... | reverse complement strand
GACCCGGCATCCATCCATTCGACGAAATCACGTGGGAGATGCGCTCGGCCTCGATCACCAATGAAAAGGGCGAGGTCGTATTCGAGCAGAAAAATGTCGAGGTGCCGAGCTTTTGGACGCAGCTCGCCACCAACGTGGTGGTCTCGAAATACTTTCGCGGCCCGCTCGGCACGCCGCAGCGCGAGCGCAGCGTCAAGCAATTGATCAGCCGCGTGGCCAACACCATTACCGATTGGGGCATCAAGGACAGCTATTTCGCGACGGCCGAGGATGCCGAGACCTTCCGCACCGAATTGACCTATCTCCTCGTCAACCAATACGCCGCGTTCAACTCGCCGGTCTGGTTCAATGTCGGCATCGAGCCGAAGCCGCAGTGCAGCGCGTGTTTCATCCTCTCCGTCAACGACACGATGGAGTCAATCCTTGAGTGGTACCGCAACGAGGGGATGATCTTCAAGTACGGCTCGGGCTCGGGTGTGAATGTGTCGCCGATCCGCTCGTCGCGCGAAAAACTCGTCGGCGGTGGGACCGCGTCGGGCCCGGTGTCGTTCATGAAAGCGGCGGATGCGTCGGCGGGTGTGATCAAGTCCGGCGGCAAGACGCGGCGCGCGGCGAAGATGGTCGTGCTCAACTCGGACCATCCCGACGTCAAGCAGTTCATCACCTGCAAGTGGAAGGAAGAGGACAAAGCGCACAAGCTCATCGAGGCCGGCTACGACGCGTCGATCGACGGCGAGGCGTACGGCTCGATCTTCTTCCAGAACGCGAATAACTCCGTGCGCGCCACCGACGAGTTCATGCGCCGCGCGGCCAACGACGAGGACTGGGAGCTCAAGGCCGTCACGACGGGCGAAACGCTCGAGCGGCTCAAGGCGCGCGAGCTCCTGCGGCTGATCTCCGAGGCGACGTGGCACTGCGGCGACCCGGGGATGCAGTTCGACACCACGATCAACGACTGGCACACCTGCCCGAACACCGGGCGGATCAATGCGAGTAATCCGTGTTTTGCCGGCGATGCGCTGGTGTATACAGACAAAGGATTGATCCCGTTCAAGGAGCTGTATGAGCGAGCGCAGCTGGGTGAAACCTTCCATGTGTTCACGCATAACCTCACCAGCCCCGATCAGCCGAGTGCGACGATCAGTGTCACTCGTCCGACTCGCATCATGTGCACCGGAACCAACCCAATCTACCTGCTGAAGTTCTCCAACGGCGCCGAAGTGAAAGCTACCGCGAATCATCGGTTCTTCACCAAGAACCGCGGGATGGTCCCCGCCAAGGAACTCCAGCCGACCGATGAAGTCGCGCTCCTCGATCAGCCGATTGAGCTGCTATCCACCTCGCTGACAATCGACCTCGACGACGCTGCGCTCTTCATGAGCGGATGGGGTGGCCGTGATACCAAGGATCATAAGCACGTCGAATTGTCTCGAGCCTGGACTTCTCGACTCGCTGAGTATGTCGGGTATCTAGTTGGCGATGGCAGTGTCGTCGAGGCCACGGATGCTGACCACCGTCTAAGCACCGCCTCAGTTGTTTTTGGGACCGACGCAGAAGCTGAGGAGCTGCGGCCACACTTTGCGAGTCTGTTCGCAGAAATGGGTGTGACGCAAACCCAGACGGTGACCATGCCGAATGGCACCACGCAGTTCCGCGTCAATCGAACGCCGGTCGTGCGATTCCTCAAGCATCTTGGTGTGAAAGAGTCCCGTGCCCACGAGAAGCGGGTACCTCATGCAGTCTTCCAGACGCCGAGTCACGTGATTGCGGGTTTCCTGCGGGGACTCTTTACCGCCGATGGCTGTGTCTACGACGGAAAGACCAATCGATATGTCGGTCTAGGTAGTGTTTCCCGTGAGCTGCTCCTCGACACGCAAAAACTCCTGCGAGTATTCGGTATTCAAAGTCGGCTCTATCGCATTTCTGGACCGACGGAGAAGTTCTCATATGTGAGAAAAGACGGCACACACGTGCGATATGCATCGAAGCCGCTCTATGATCTTCGGATTAGTGGCGCTTCAATTCACCGGTTTAAGGACCACATTGGCTTCTTAACATCGGAGAAGCAATCGAAACTCGATCGTCTGGTTACAACTCATCAACCGAATCACGAACAGAACATCGCCCGGCTTATCGCGATGACGTCTGTTGGGAATGAGCCGACATACAACTTGAGCGAGCCGAAGAATCATAGCTACATTGTCAACGGCTTCATCGTTGCTAACTGCTCGGAATATATGCACCTCGACAACTCGGCGTGCAACCTCGCGAGCATCAACCTGCTGAAGTTCGTCGACGACCAGGGCAACTTCCTCGTCGAGCCGTTCAAGTACGCGGTCCAAGTGATGGTCCTCGCACAGGACATCATCGTCGATAACTCGTCGTACCCGACCGCGAAGATCACGCAGAACGCGCGCGACTTCCGCGAGCTCGGCCTCGGCTACGCGAACCTCGGCGGGCTGCTCATGTCGCTTGGCCTCGCGTATGATTCCGACGCCGGCCGCGCGTACGCGGGCGCGATCACGGCGCTGTTGTGCGGCCACGCGTACGAAATGTCCGCGCGCATCGCCGAGCAGATGGGGCCGTACAACGGCTTCGCGATCAACCGCGAGCCGCAGTTGCGCGTGCTGCGCAAGCACCGCACGCAGGTCGACCGCATCAACGGGCGGCTCGTGGCGGCACCGCTGCTGCAGGCCGCGGCGAGGTCGTGGGACGAAGCGATCCGTGTGGGCGAGCAGTTCGGCGTGCGCAACTCGCAGATGACGGTGCTCGCCCCGACGGGGACGATCGCATTCCTCATGGACTGCGACACGACGGGCATCGAGCCGGACATCGCACTGATCAAGTACAAGCGGCTCGTCGGCGGCGGCATGCTGAAGATCGTCAACCAGACCGTGCCGAAGGCGCTGGCCAAGCTCGGCTACACGCCCAAGGAAGTCGACGAGATCATCAAGTACCTCGACGAGAAAGAGACCGTCGAAGGGGCACCCCACATCAAGCCCGAGCATCTGTCGGTGTTCGATTGCGCGTTCAAGCCGAAGAACGGCGCGCGCTACATCAGCTATATGGGCCACATCCGCATGATGGCGGCAACCCAGCCGTTTATCAGTGGCGCGATCTCGAAGACCGTGAACTTGCCGAAAGAGGCGACGGTCGACGACGTGATGCAGGCCTACATCGAGTCGTGGAAGCTCGGCATCAAGGCGGTCGCGATCTATCGCGACGGGTCGAAGTGGGTGCAGCCGCTCTCGACCGCGAGCAAGAGCGACGACCGCTCGGCGAAGCAAGCGGCACCGGCGGCCGAGCCGTATCGCCGCCGCCTGCCCGAAGAGCGCCAGGCGATCATCCACAAGTTCTCGATCGGCGGCCACGAGGGCTACCTCACCGTCGGGATGTTCGAGGACGGTAGCCCGGGCGAGATCTTCATCGTGATGTCGAAGGAAGGCTCGACGCTGTCGGGGGTCATGGATTCGTTCGCGACCGCGGTGTCGCTGGCCCTGCAATACGGCGTGCCGCTGCAAGTGCTCGTCGATAAGTTCGCGCACGTGCGCTTCGAGCCGTCGGGTGTAACCAACAACCCGCAGATCCGGTTCGCGAAGTCCGTGGTCGACTATATCTTCCGCTGGATGGCGAACCGCTATATGCCGAAGGAGCAGCCGACCGAGAATGGAGCGGCGGCGGCACCGGCGGTGGAAGAATCGAAGTCGAAGGAAGCGGCGGTGCACAACGGCGCGCGCGTGAACCCGCTCGAGCAGCACGAGAAACGGACGTTTACGGAGCAGGCCGACGCGCCGGCGTGTTCGGACTGCGGATCGCTGATGGTCCGCAACGGCAGCTGTTACAAGTGTCTCAACTGCGGCACCACATCGGGGTGCTCGTAACCGACTGATCGACGCCGTCCGGATGGAACCGGCGGCCAACGGAGACACGGCGTCATGGGTGCTATCGGAGGTCACGGAGCGCGCATGGGATCGAAAGTGAAGATTCCGTTCAACGGACAGGAAGTCGACGCGGAAACGATCGACGTCACGCAGTCGGGCGAGCGATGGAACGAATACCTGCTCGACGACGGCACATTCCTCAAGGTGAAACTCGTGCTGACGAACGTCTATCGAGTCGACGGCCAGTATGACACCGAAGGCAACCCCGTCTACATCCTGCAGTCGACCAACGTCGTCTCCGCGAACGCGCCGCAAAATCTTCGGAGAAAGCTGCAGTAACGAGTAAGCCGACTCGGTCAACCATTGACTGACTAAACAGGCGACCAAGAGGACCAGATGCTGACCACCGATGTTTCCGTGCAGTGCCGCAAGTTTATTCTTGCGCACTGGGGCCGTGACGGCCTGCATTCCGTGAAGACGCGGCCGGTCAGCTGGGTCCGGCACGAGGCGAATCCGCACTTGAAGCAATTGCGTCGCCGGCAGAAGAAGGCGCTGCCGCTGCTCGCCGTGCGCGGCACGCTCAACCGCATCGTCGTGGAGTTATCGACGGAAGCGGGACGGGCGCGCGGGCGGCGGCGGGGCGACGAGTAAGACAACGGGGCGCGAGAATAGCCGGTAGCGGCGGGGGTGAGCATGGCAACAGTTCGTGAGCGATCGGAGAAGACTCGGATGGCGGAGCCAGAGCAGAAGACAGGCAATGGCGCGGCAGAGCTGGGCGCGCCAAGCGTGCGGTCGCTCGGCCGCATCTTGGTCGACTGGGAAATCCGCGAGTACGCCAAGAAGTACAAGATGCTCGAGCCCTTCGAGGAGACGCTCAAGCGCGACGGTGTGATCTCCTACGGCTTGTCGTCGATGGGTTACGATATCCGCGTGACGGATGAGTACAAGATTTTCACGAACGTGCGCCAGGCCATCGTTGACCCGAAGCAGTTTAATCCCGATTCCTTCATTGATTTTAAAGGACCGCAGTGCGTGATCCCGCCGAACTCGTTCGCGCTGGCGCGGTCGGTGGAATATTTCCGGCTGCCGCGCTCGGTGATGGGGATTTGTCTGGGCAAGTCGAGCTACGCACGCTGCGGCATCGTCGTGAACATTACACCGCTCGAGCCCGAGTGGCAGGGGCACTTGACGATCGAGATTTCAAACACCACACCGCTGCCGGCGCGGATCTATTCGCACGAAGGCATCGCGCAGGTGCTGTTCTTCGAGGCGGGGGCGGTGCCCGAGGTGTCGTACGCGGATCGCAAGGGGAAGTATCAAGGCCAGCAGGGAATCACGCTGCCGAAGGTCTAACGTGTTGGATCACGGACGACAAGTCGCAGAGGAGAGACGAAGAACACGATGAGTGGGGACGTCGGACATACTCGCCGAACCCGCGTCTTGTTCTGTGATGGTCTGCGGTCTGCCGTTCGCGGTCTGAGCCCGTCGGTCGGCCGCCGATGATCTTCCGGATTCCGACCACCGATTTTTCGCTCGCGACCACCGTCGAATGCGGCCAAGCGTTTCGATGGCAGCGGCGCAACCAGGCGTACTACGGTTTCGTCGATCAGGCTGCGGTGCGCGCGACGCAAGACGGCGACCTGCTTACCGTCGAGACCGCCGACTCCCGCCTCACCACCGACCGCCTCATCCACTACTTTGCGCTCGACCTCGACCTCGGCCGAGTGCTCGCCTCGATCGACGTCGACGCGCAAGTCCACGACGCTATCACCCGCTTCCGCGGTCTGCGAATTCTGCGCCAAGACTCCTGGGAATGCCTCGCGTCGTTCATTCTCTCGTCCTTCAACAACATCAAGCGCATCCAGGGGATGATCGACCGGCTGGCGCAGACTTACGGCGAGCCGGTGGCGTTCAATGGATTCCGCGGGTGCAACTTTCCGACGGCGCAGGCGATCGCGGCCGCACCTGAGCGGCGGCTACGCGAGCTGGGCCTGGGGTTTCGCGCGCCGTATCTGCGCACCACCGCACGGCTGATCGCCGACGGCCATGTGCCGCTCGACACGCTGCACCGAACGGAGTATCGCGTGACGCGGTCGTCGCTGCTGCACTGCGCGGGCGTGGGCGAGAAAGTCGCGGACTGCGTGGCGTTGTTCGGCTTCGAGAAGTACGAGGCGTTTCCGGTCGACGTATGGGTCACGCGCGCGATGCGCTACTATTTCCGCAGCGAGCGCGTCACACCCAAGCGCATCCACGAGTTCGCGCAGCAACACTTCGGCGCGTACGCGGGCTACGCGCAGCAATACCTTTTCCACTATCTGCGGACGGCGCGGACGGCGCCGAGCCTGGAGCAGGCGGCGCGATGACTGCAACCGCCGCGACGCTACGCCTTCTTCGCCGCCGTCAGCTCGTGGACGACTTTCTTGACCACGCGGCCGCTCGCATCGATCTCGTAGACGATCGGCGCGCCGGTGGCGATGTTGAGCTCGAGGACTTGCTCCTTGGTGAGATGGTCCAGCGCCATGACGATCGATCGCAAACTGTTGCCGTGCGCGACGACGAGGATCGTCTTGCCGGCTTTCACCAGCGGCAGGATCTTCTCGTTGAAGTAGGGCAGCGTGCGCGCGGCCGTGTCCTTCAAACTTTCGCTGATCCCTTCGGGGTTCCACTCGGTGCGGTCCTTCGGCGGCGGGATGTCGTAGCTGCGGCGCCAAATCTTCACCTGCTCCTCGCCGAATTTCTGCGCGGTCTCGGCTTTATTCAACCCTTGCAGCGCGCCGTAGTGGCGCTCGTTGAGCGCCTGGTCCGCTTCCGTCGGCACGTTGGGTTGGCCGATCGTCTCGAGCACGATGCGCAGCGTTTCCTGCGCACGCTGGAGCTTCGAGGTGAACGCGCGGTCGAATCGAATTCCTCGCAGCAGCTCGCCGCCGCGTCTGGCTTCTTCTCGGCCGGCGTCGGTGAGCGGGACATCGACCCATCCCGTGAAGCGATTCTCCAAATTCCACTGCGACTGTCCGTGGCGGATCAAGACGAGTGTGCCCATGTGAGTAAGCCTCCAATCGGTGACGTCTGGGGACGTATCGTAGCACACTCGAGTCGAGCGGCACAATTGAACGGACCAAATCGACAAAATTCCCATGACAGACTCTTGACAAGGTTAGACGGCCATGATACTAAACAGTAGAGATGAATATCACCATGATGACGACTCGATCCTCAGAGGCTTACGTGATCCGCGGCGGATCACGCTAAGGTCTTCCTGGGGAGCGGGCGCGACATCATCGACGACAACTCTGGGCGCAGCATAAGGGACTCTCTACGAGTCCCTTTTTTGGTCGAGTGGATGTCGGTTCAACGGACGGACGCATGAGCTTGATCGGGCTGACCTACAATCTGAAGAACGAGTATGTGTTCAAGCCCGGGGATCCGCCCGACGCCAACGCCGAGTTCGACCACGTCGATACCATCGGCGCGATCGAGCAGGCGATCCGCTCGCGCGGCCACGACGTCGTGCGCATCGGCTCCGCGAAGCAGTTGCTGGCACAGCACGAGCGCGTGCGCGCGGACATCGTCTTCAATCTCGCGGAGGGCGACGAAGGCCGCAACCGCGAGTCGCAAGTGCCGATCATCCTGGAGATGCTGCGCATCCCGTTCCTTGGCGGCGATGGGCTGACACTCGGCCTCACGCTCGATAAGGTCATGACGAAGAAGGTGCTGATCGGCGAGGGCGTGCCCACACCGCGATTCGCCGAGCTGCGCGACGCGCAAGCGAGTTGGAAAGTCGATCTCGGCTACCCGCTGATCGTCAAGCCGCGCTACGAGGGCTCGAGCAAGGGGCTGCACGACTCGTCGCTGGTCCACAACGCGCAAGAGCTCGAGCGGCAGGTTCGATGGCTCACGCAGACCTACCACCAGCCCGCACTCGTCGAGGAATTCATCGCCGGCCGCGAGTTCACCGTCGCCGTGATCGGCAACGACCCGCCGCAGGCGCAGCCGGTCGTGCAGATCGCCATCGACGGCAAGCTCGAGCTCGGCAAGCTCTTCTACACCTTCGAGCGCATCCGCACCGGCTCGACCTATGTGTGCCCGGCGCCGATCGACACGGCGCTGGCGCGCGAGCTGCAAGCCCTCGCGCTGAAGACCTACCAGGCTGTCGACTGCCGCGACTTCGGCCGCGTGGATATCCGCGTCGACGAGTCAGGCCGCCCGTTCGTGCTCGAGATCAATCCGCTGCCATCGCTCTCGACGGAAGACGTGTTCATGTTCGTCGCGAAAGCCCGGGGCATGGACTACAACGCGATCATCAACGAGATCCTGAATGTCGCGTTGGAGCGCGTGGGGTTGAAGTCGAAGGAGGAGGCGTCCGTCCGATCGGCTACTCGGTCGCACTGACGTACAATCTCAAGCCTTCCGCGTACGGCGCTGCCGTGCCGCGCGACTTTTACTCGGAGTACGACTCCGCGGCGACGATCGGCGCGATCGCCGACGCGCTGCGCAACAGCGGCCACCGCGTCGAGCTCGTCGAGGCCGATGCGCACCTGCCGAGCTGGTTCCTGTCGCGCTCCGTCGACGTGGTCTTGAATATCGCCGAAGGCTCGACGGGCCGCCACCGCGAATCGCAAGTGCCCGCGGTCCTCGAAGCGCTCGACATCCCCTTTACCGGCTCGAGCAGCCTCACGCTGGCACTGGCACTCGATAAGACTCGATCCAAGCAGATCTTCGCGTACGAAGGCATTCCCACGCCCGCCTGGCAACTCTTCCGCGACGCCGATGCGCCGCTCAGCGCCGGGCTGCGGTTTCCGCTGATCGTCAAGCCGAACCACGAGGGCTCGGCGAAAGGCATCCTCAAGGAAAGCGTCGTCGAGGATGAGCCGTCGCTGCGCCGCCAGGTCCGCCGCGTGCTCGAGCAGTATCGCCAAGCGGCGCTCGTCGAGGAATTCATCGACGGCCTCGAGCTCACCGTCGGCGTGCTCGGCAACGACGACGCGCGGGCGCTGCCGATCCTCGAGATCGATTTTTCCGGCTGCCAGCAGTCGGGCGAATTCTTCTACTCGTGGCGGATGAAGGAATATCAGGGCGACGCGGCACAGGGGCTCGACCCGCGCTTCCATTGTCCCGCGCGGTTGTCGGCGGAGCTGACCGCGAAGGTGCAAGACGTCGCGTTGCGCGCGCACCGGGCGCTGGGCTGCCGCGACCTGTCGCGCACCGACATCCGCTTGCATGCCGACGGCACGCCGTTCATCTTGGAAGTCAATCCGCTTCCGGGCCTCGATCCGCATGAGAGCAATTATCCCATTATGAGCGCGGCGATGGGCATGACCCACACCGCGCTGATCAACCAGCTCGTCGAGCTGGCCGTGGGACGGTACCGTGAGAGGGCCGCCCGCACTCAAGAGCTGTCGCCAAGCCTGTCGGCATCCCAGTCCGCGGGGATTATGACAGGCCAGCTCGTGGGGAGCCGAACCGCTCCTTGGGTGTGGGACAGCAGGAGGGCACAGTAGGGTGAGCGAGGAGTTCTATCGGCGCATACCATTGTGGCACGATGTGCCTAAGGAAGAGTGGGAGACCTACGCGTGGCAGATGCGCAACCGCGTCATGACCGCGGAGCAGCTGCGCAAGGTCATCAACCTCACGCCTTCCGAGGAAGCGGCGGTCACTCGACGTGAGGGTCGCTTCATCATGGGCATTCCGCCATATTGGGCGGCCTTGATGGATCCGGACGACCCGACCTGTCCGATTCGTCGCCAGGCGGTTCCATCGGAAGAGGAGTACTACACCAGCCCGAACGACCTCGTCGATCCGCTGGCGGAAGACAGCCACATGCCCGTGCCCGGGCTCGTGCATCGCTACCCGGACCGAGTGCTGCTGCTCGTCGTGGAAGTGTGCTCGATGTATTGCCGGTTCTGCACGCGCAGCCGCGTGGTCGGCACAACGGCGGGCTACAGCCGTCCCGCAAACATCGACACGGCGATCGACTACATCCGCGCGCACCGCAAGATCCGCGACGTGCTCATCTCCGGCGGCGATCCGCTCACATTGTCCGACGAGCGGCTCGACGACGTGCTCACGAAGCTCAAGTCGATCCCGCACGTGGAATTCGTGCGCATCGGCAGCCGCAACCCGGTCACGTGTCCGTACCGTGTGACCGAGTCGCTCTGCAATGTGCTGAAGAAGCACAAGCCGATTTGGATGAGTGTCCACTTCGACCATCCGAAAGAGGTGACACCGGCGGTGAAGAAGGCTTGCGGGATGCTCGCGGACAGTGGTGTTCCGCTCGGGTCGCAGACGGTGCTGATGAAGGGCATCAACGATCGGGCCGCGATCATGAAGAAGCTCTTCCACGAGCTGCTGAAGATCCGCGTGCGGCCGTATTACATTTACCAATGCGACCCGGTGCGCGGCACGTCGCACTTCCGCACGTCGGTGTCGAAGGGCATCGAGATCATCGAGAAGCTGCGCGGCCACACGACGGGCTACGCGGTCCCGACGTTCGTGATCGACGGGCCGGGCGGCGGCGGCAAGATCCCGGTGATGCCGAACTACGTCGTCTCGTACAAGCCGGGCGAGATCGTGCTGCGCAACTACGCCGGCAAGCTGTATACCTATAAGGAAGAGACCTCGAAGGACGATCGCGGGCGCGTGCCGGTGGCCGAACCATCGTACGTGCTCGCGGAGCAATAACGGCGGCGGCTGCTCCATCGCAGCCGCGTGGCGAGACAGACGGGTTGCGGAGTTCGCGATCCGGCGGTGCGACCCTGCTCCCAACGGAGCAGGGTCGTTCGTTCCTTGCGGCTTGTATGGCGTGAACGACACTCGCCGTGCGGAGTCGAAGATTCACGCGGGTAGGCGAGCGATGAAACAATTGAGCGTGCCGGTGATCGTCGCTATCGCCTTCGCGTTGCATGGCTGCGATCGGCGGCCGATGAACACGGAGGCGATGCGCGCGCAAGTCTTGCGGGCGGACCCCGAGTTCGCGACCGTGCTGGAGCGGCGCGACGAGCTCTCCAGCCGGATCAAAGTCCTCGAGAACGAGCTTGCCCTTCGGCGTGGGCAAGTCGAGCGGCAGATCGCGCAGCTGCGGCAAGGCTTGCGGGAGACCACCGACCATGTCAACCACAGCATCGACGGCATCAAGGCGCTGCTTAATCCCGCGCTCGAGAACATCGATCGGGAACTCGCCGAGGCCAACACCGAACTGAAGCTGCATCGAGACGAGCGCAGCAGCCTCGGCCGCTCGGTCAGCAGCTTGCGCAAGTCGATCAAGCAGCACGCGACGCAATGGACGCCGCCCGAGCGCGCGCAGAAGGACGATGAGCTGGTACAGCTGCTCGCCGAGATCCAGCGGCTCGACCACGAGATCAGCGGCATCGACGCGCACCTGCGCATCGTGCGCATGAAGCGGCAATTGCTGCGGTGGTAGGTTCCGCGGGCGCTCGTTCCTTCGCTGCGCGACCTATGCTAGAATGACGACCAGCTGTTCACGTGCCTCCGTCGATCGAGCGGACACGGAGCGCGTCGCATCCCTCCGGAGATGTTACGGGAGTATGGACGATCGAAATGCCGGTCAGTTCACCCACGCACTGGTGCCCCGGAAATCCGTCGGCATGGATCGTCTCCGTCCCGGCGCCGCTTGACCTCGAGAGTCTGGCCAGCCGGTTGGCGGCCGATGCGCCCGAGCTGATCTGGCTCGACAGCGCGCGCCAACACGCGCAGAGCGGACGATACTCCGTGCTGGCGTGGGACCCGTGGCTGCGCTTCGAATCACGCGACGGCGCATCCCGCCTGCAGACTTCCGATGGTCCGCGCGATCTGCACGGCAACCCGCTCGATCTACTGCGATCGGTGCTCGCGGCGTACGCGCCGCTCGTCGGCGAATCGGTGCCGCCCGTCGGCATCGGACTCATCGGGGTTGTTGGCTACGAAGCCGGCCGATGGATCGAGCGGCTGCCGCGGCCGAAGCCGGCTCCGCTGGCGGTGCCGGAGTTGCTGCTCTTCGGCATGCGGCTCGCGGTCGTCGTCGACCACGCGGCCGGT
>Ga0209515_10008546_pt1 | contig 11915 bp, 14 predicted proteins | sample Subgroupgradi54m_FD_187454 | JGI IMG/M metagenome (GOLD analysis project Ga0209515, IMG submission 187454) | Subsurface groundwater microbial communities from S. Glens Falls, New York, USA - GMW60B uncontaminated upgradient, 5.4 m (SPAdes)... ... | reverse complement strand
TTCACGAAGTTAGCAACCGTTTATTGCTATTAAACTAGGGTTTTCGGCTAAAGCTTGCAATAAGCAAATACGAAAATTATTCTCACAAAATGTGTTCGAACTATGTCAGTCAGGGGTAACCTTAGGTATTAACTCTTAAGTCCATAATCTCATCACATAAGTCAGTAATAAACAGAGTGCCGTGTTTGCCGGTTACTCTCGCATTAAACGGAATAATGTTAACACCACTAACGCCAAGTCGGTCATTTATGAATCCACTTAGTTGGCGAAACGGCTGCGCAAATTCACAATCAATAATCCCGTTACAACTTTTGGCGGTAACTTGTTCAGTAATACCTACAGGCAGGTTATTATGAAACAGTATTTCCTCAGTAGGAATCACTCTGACGGCCAGTTTTCCGTAGTGAGTATCAACATACAAATTCCACTGTTCTGCTACGGCTATATGTGAGGCTTCATTGGTAATTCGCGTGTAAAGATTCAGCTGACTTAAAGGAAGATGATCCTTATAGAATTTTGCTACGTACCTTTTCGTTTCTCCTGGTTTGGGTGGTATCAAACAAACACCTGAATCTATTCCTCCGCCTAAGTATAAGCCCGCATCCTGGTAAATATGTTGAATTCTTTCCGTATCCATGAGGAGTATTCTACCACTAATCAGGTGTATACCTGAGGCTTTAGGCTGTTCATACGGGTAAAAATAAGGAAAGCTCTCAATACTTAAGATAGGACAAAAGGGGCCTTCCCCCTCTTTTGACAAGGGTTTCCGGCTTCGCCTCCAATAAGACTTAACTTATACATGGTATAATCCCAATATTAATTATGGGTAAATTAGGCGGTGAAGGTACAAGCGATCGGGCCAAGACACTTACTGGTGAAATTATTTCAAAATATAAACTAACATATGTGAGTGATGCTCTTGAAGAAGTTTACGGAGCTGAATCACTGAATGAATTTAATGCACAGGCAGTAAACATGGTCGTTGATATAATAGCGAATAATCGCAAGGTTCACACCAGCGATTTATTCAAGCAATTAGCCCATCAACAACCAAAAGAGTTGGAGGGATATGCGGTACTTGAGTGGGTTGTAGGAATAGGATTAACAGAAATTAAAGACTTTGAGGAGCAAGTAAGCGATTATTTAGAAGAAGTAAATTTACTTTTGCCTCCTAACAATTAACCCCTCTTTTGACAAGTGTTTTGGGTAAAGGTGGATTATTAACCAATCGCGTAGCTTATTACTGTATTTCCCTCTTTTGCTTCGACATTCGTGATTGTTATCTTCCCGACTTCCTTAGTCGTGTGAACTTGTGTGCCCCCATCAGCAACGGCGCCAACTGTTTCTAACCGCAGTGTCCGCAGTGGCTTATTCGTTGGCAGTCCTGGTTGCAAATAAATTGCTTCTTTATGCAAATCCTCAAACGGTTGAAAAAGAGTAGAAAACTTCAGATCTTTCCCAACTAATTCATTAGACTTATCTTCCAGTTTCTGGCGAATATCCTCCCCAACCGTCCCTTGGTAGACAATAAATGGCTTTTTCCCATGATCGCCTTTGAGCGGCATCAATGGGCTTGGAGAATACCCAAGTACATTCATGGCAAAATCAATGACGTGTCCTGCCGAATGCATGCGCATATTTTTGAAACGCCTATCCCAATTGATAACACCATGCACTTTAGCGTCGACTGCTGGAGGGGTTTGGGCATTGATGTAATGCCAGATTTCCCCGTCTTTATTCATCACCAGATATACATCAGCTTTCCACGCATCGGTGGATAGTGTTCCTTGATCTGTCGGCTGGCCACCGCCCATCGGGTAAAAAACGGTTTGGTCGAGAATCATCCGCCACTTTCCTGCGCTTTCCGGAAGCACTTCCAGCACCGTCGCATCAGCCTCTTTTACGTACGAATCGTCAAGATAGAGTTGTTTCGTCTTCATAACTAGTGTATTTTACCACAATTAGTCTTCAGGTTTTACTTCTTTCGGCTCAATCGTTATTTCTTTCTTTGATTCTGTTTCGGGTTTTGGTGCAGTCCATGTTACAAGATACCCTTTTTCGTACGCTCGTCCTTCCCCTAATTCTGGTAATACCCTAGTTGTTGGTTGTTCTTTATTTTCTATCATATGTGATCACCCCCTTCCACTAAAAAACCTCCCTTTCAGGAGGTTTATATTGCCACGCAATTCTAAACCTCCGTTAGGAAGTAAAGAATGCGAAAAATGTATTTACAGTTATATTCATGTGGAATTATATTACCTGATGTTTTTGCTTTCGTCAACCTTCGCCATTAATGAACATTTGATTCATAAGGCAATACAAGGGCCTTCCCCCTCTTTTGACAAGGGTTTCCGGCTAAAGAATGCAATAATTCTTATTTTTCCGAAAGTTGAGGCAAAAGAGGATCGCCCTTGGGGGACATAAAAAACGTAACTCCTACTTGGTGTGCTTCCTGCAAAATTTGTTGTTCACTCATTGGGGTTCCGTTCGCATCAGCTGCTGGTCGATGAAAATGAACACAATATACGGCATCCACTAGGACCGGTATATCCGCTTCCGTTTTGGGTAACCAAAGTTCATAAGGGCTCCCCGGCATAGTCCTGATAAGAATTCGTCTTCCTGTATGCTTATCCTCAAATTCATTTAATGTGGACTCGTGACCAAATTTCTTTACTGTATCAAGTGCGCTGTGAAGATCAAGTCTACTGGCAACCATGACTGCCTGTCCGCTTTCATCTTTGCGCCAGACATCACCCGAGGGAGATGTGCCGAGTGATCCGATGCGAAGCTCTTTCATGGCTTTATCTTCGTCAATAGAAAACAACGCATACCCCAAAGTTCGCAGCATGGGGAGAGCGTGTTCACTTGGAGCGTAGTGGATTCGTATAGTGTCATCGAGTGGCTGATCTGGTTTTGCTGTCGCAATACCACTTCCAAGTGGTCTAAGGGTTTCTGGCGGCATATTTCACGCATAGTATCCCAAAAACGCTTAAAAGACAACTAGAAGCATTATTCCGAATGAAATGACAATTGCCTAGCGAATGCCGCTCGTTCTTCAGTGGCAAGTCTCTCCATATCTTTTCGTCCGAACATAATTTCTAGTTCTTTGACTCTTGAATAGCTAATATCTAGTGCATCAGCATGTGGAGAAATCCCAAAGTCCACGAGGCTCTGAACGAGTCTATCTTTATCTCCATATGTATAGCTGTCAAATCGTAGATTAGTATTGAACGTAATTTCGCCATGTTCAACGTCTATCGGTTGAACGATAGGTTCGGATTGTTCTCCTGGGATGGCGGCACATGCTTGAACAAAATCCCTATATCTTGAAGGCTCAACGAGACTCCAATAGAAGCCAAGTTGAAAGGGGTTTGTTGTAATTTTGTCGAGCGCTTTCTTATGTAACTCTTTTTCACGGTCGGAATGCAATGGATAACGAAAACGTATTTCCGATAGCCCCATACTATTGCATTTTCCCGTTAATACGTGAAGAAGCGCGTAATTTGTCATACTTTGGGTGATTATAGGTCAGTTTGGTTGATAGAGCAACACAAAAGGGGTCTTGACCCCTCTTTTGACAAGGGTTTCCGGCTAAAATCTGCAATAAACTCTCGTAACCGCCCGGAGCTGACTTTTTGCTTAACTCACTGCTACAATGTAAGCAATATGGAAAAATGGAGAGAGGATAGTAAGTGGAGAAAAAGAAGAAATAAACTACATAGTGTTATTTCACTTCCAATCAGCGGTTCCATTTTAGATCAATCAAGCAGTGACGGACAATTTCTAGAATTAATGCACCTATCTCACCCTAAGCTGAAATTATATGGAATAGATATTTCTAAACAAAAAATTGATGAAGCTAAAAAGGAATGTCAATGGGGTTGTTTTTCTGAACAAAGTGCATATTCCCTGAGTTTTTCAAATAAAACTTTTGATGCAATATTTTGCAATATGTCTTTTCATCATTACGACCATCCTTTAAAAATGTTAATGGAGTCGAAAAGAGTAATGAAAGATAAAGGAAGTATTTATGTTATGGATATTTTCCCTAAAAACAAGGTGTCTCAATTTTTTTATAACCTAAAAGGATGTAATGATGATTTTCATTTTGAAAAATACTATACATTCAATGAAATTAACGAATTATCAAGAATATGCAAGCTAGTGATTCATAAAATTACTTTACTTACATTATTTCCAAGATTAATGGTTATTGAGCTAAAAAAATAGATTCTGATACCGTCCATCACAGACGGAGCTTTTAACCTCGAGGGGGACTTCATAAAATTGGTGTAGCTTCTTCCCAAATTGAATTAAAGTATTGGCTTAGTGCTTTTGAAATTGCTTGACTATAAATATGTATAGTCGTTCTTTCTTCAGTATTTTTGGGATTGCTGGCTGAAAGAAGAGATTGGTTCCGATCGAATATAACTAGATGAAATCCTTGCCCCTGTAGGTACCTAACTTCAATTCCCATACGTTTCCATCTAACTAGTAAGTCGTTGTTAGTTTGGTCATATTTATGGACGATAAAATATATTTTTACCCCCCTTTCAAGACAATCTCTATTAGCCAGGAGGACTTCTTCTGACACTTCTTCTCCAACTGAAATAATGAGGATTTCTTTTTTAGTTCTTTTAGAAAGGCTGATGTAATTATCAAAAAGCTCTTTGGAACCACCAATAATTTCAATCTTTGTTTGGACGCTATCACTAGGGATCGGAAGAAGGCTGATCAGTTTCTCCTTACCTTCTTCAATTTCCATAATTTTGTTATTGACCAACATATCTATGGCAAAGCGAGGGGAAAGGACTTTATACGTTTTTGGCCATTTCTTTGAAGGTAAAATCAACTTTTCTTGGGTCAATTTTTCCAAAGAACGATAAAGTGAATTGGGGGAAACCCCTAGTTCTAAGGCTAAGTCTCTAGCTGAAATAGAACCCTTTTTGTAAATTAAGAAATACAAGACGGCTTCCTGCCTCGAAAAGCCTAATTTAATAAATTCCTTTACATTTTCTGAGATCGTATTGGACATTCTGAGGTACATTTTAACATATTTTTCCTAAAGTTAGTACTCATTTGTTAACATACCTTATGAAAGAGAAATATCCAATAAGGGCTAACAATGTAGTTTTGGAAGACATCGAGACCGGTTTTCAGTTAAGAGGAGCGTTAATTAGACCAGAAGTTGCGAGTGAGTCAAATCGGGAAAGAAAAACAAGTTGGTTTGTCGAGGGTTCTTACTATGTAGTATCTTCTGGGGAAAAAGGAGATCAGGAAAGAATGGATGCCTTTGTACATCAGGAAACTTTCCAAAAGATTGTTGCCGGAGAAGAAGTCAAGGTCAAAAGCCATCTGACAAGAAGAGTAGATTTAAAATTAACGATCGATGAGCCTTTAAATGATGTTTTATCGAGTAATAAAAAGGAATTATAAAGCCACTAAGTAAATTTACTTCTTTTGTTAATTTAAGCATAATAAGTTCTGATACCGTCCATCAGGCGGAGCAAAGTTTCTTCTAATACAAGGGGTCTTACCCCTCTTTTGGCAAGGGTTTCCGGCTAAAGTCTGCACTAGATTCATCTATCTTATTAGTGAATAATTAGAAAACAAGATTAGGGTAGAGAAATATTAATAAACACTCCTCCTTTCAGAGCACTTTGATATTGCTGCAAACTGAGGCTGATATGAGGTCAGACATTAAGTTCTAGTTCTTGCAACCTCCGCAACAAAATATCTTAAGCCCGTTAGGACGCGCCATTTTGTATTTAGTGCAAAAGGCTTTTACCTTCGGAACGCATCGCTTCTAATACCTCATATTTGAGGGTTTGTTTATATTTATCAGGCTGTTCAAGCCACTGCGGGCCAATTGGTGTTGCATGGAAGTCGGTAGACGGTATCCCAAAACCCTGTGTGATAGTCTTTATTGTGTCGTCGAGCTGATCACTGAGAGCATCAAAATCAAATGTGTTTTTATGCCACTTAATCCCCAAATCAACATCAGAAAGATCGACGGCATCACCGCGCGCATACCCACCAAACAGGATAACGTCAAGAACCTTCCCTTGATACGTCAATTGTAAAGCATGGGCGACTCTTTGCGCCTGAAGAACGGTTTCCCGTTGTTGTTCATCGGTAAGGGGGTGAGCCAAGTGGTCCCGAATGTCTCTCATTATTTCCCGTATTGACGACATGATTGTGTATTTTATCACGGAGAGGCATCGTAGGAGCAATTGATACGCATTTTTAAGATATTTTATTTCCGTTCTTCAGCTTCATCAACCTTTTCCCAAGCTCCCGAAAAAGCATCCTCGTGGGTGGCGAGATATACGGATGTTTGATCAAATGATGTTTCTTCATAAATCCGTTCGAGGTGCTTTTTTAGGTAAATAAGGATCCCGGTGTTCGGGCAAATGAAAAGAATTGTAGGGAACGGGTGATTTGTTGCCTCTTCAAACTTTCCTTCCTCGATATAGTTATTGTATTGTTCTATTCGTCTTCTAATTGCGAACCGTGGGGCTCCTTCCTCGATTACCTCGACAAAATAGCGTTTTGTTTGTCCTTTATCTACTCTGGCAAAATAGGCGTCTGGTAGTGGATGAATCATATACGGGTGCACCTGTAAATCCGACTTAGTGAAAAAATGGAGAGTTTGTTTTATTTTTATTGAATCGTTGAGGAGAAATAAATAGTAATCAGCGATAAATGAGGCGTGAGCGATAAACTGGGGTGAACGAATTTTCTCGCGGTAGATACGTTTTAGACCTCGAGGTGTAATACCTTCGGTATTTTCTAAAACTTTAATACTCCTGGGAGCCAGAAAATAGACTGCCGGCTGATTTGCTAGGCCAAGTGTTCGGGAATAGTGTTTGTTAATGTAATTTAGTGATGTGAGTATTTTGAGATGATAATTTGTAAGGCGTAGTGTTTTGTCAGTAAGTAATTTTTGAAGTTGTAGAGATGTTAAGAAACGGAAGCGATAGAGATAAGTAAGAATAGTCAGTTGTTTAGGATTTAGAGTAAGCGTTGAGTTGTCCATAGTAAGTATAGAGTGGCAGAATCTGGAGTGATTGTATCACTCCTCTCCCTTATATATAAGGAATAAGAGGGAAAAGAAAAAATATAAAAGGGCTATATATCGGGCTAATATTAAATTACCCATTACCTACCGGTAGGTAAAATATCCTTGCTCTTTTTACGGGACCACTGCATGAGTAATTTGGGACTTTGGAGTGACAATATTCTTCACTGATACTGGCACTTCGACTCTATACAGCTTGGCATACAGTTTACGTGAAGACTCGATAACTTCATTAATTCGATTTTGACTGTACTCAATATGGACCGGAATAGTGACTCCAGAAAAGGGCTCTTCCGGATTCAGTGCACCAAGTTTCATATAAAAGTGATACGAAGGAAGATTGGCAATTTCTCCCTGCTCGATATATGGCCTAAATTGTGGCAAGATCATTCGCTCATCCTCTGGGTTAGCCGTCCTGAAACAAATTACCGTTCCGGTATTAGCCAGAGTTACATTCACAAGCGAGTCTTCCTCAATCTGGGAAGTAGTCTGATGGGCAAGAATTGCGCTAAGTCGATATTTTCTTGCCTCAGAGAGAATTTGAGCAAACGCCGAAGTAGCAAAATTTTGGAACTCATCAACGTACAAGTAAAAATCTTTTCGATCTTCCGGCTTCATCCGGGCACGTTTGAGCGCTGCTAACTGTATTTTGGCCATGATAAGGACGCCGAAAACGCTTGAGTTATCTTCTCCGATCTTGCCTTTTGAGAGATTGCAAAGAAGCACTTTTCCTTCATTTAATATTGTGTCGAAATTAATGGTTGAATGCGGCTGTTCCAGTATCCGTTTCGCCGTCGGCGAGAACAGAAAGCGACCTATCTTATTCGTAATCGGTGAAATCATTTTTACCTTCTGATAATCTCCGGCTTTTTTGAACTCATAGTTCCAGAAGTCCTTGAGGTTTTCGTCTGTAAGGTTTCGTACAACAGACGTCCTGAAGCGTGTGTTGATAAGAAGTTTGTAGATCGTAAATAACGTAGCATCCGGCACAGTAAATGCCGTATGAATCGTATTTCGTAGGATATATTCCATTCTCGGACCGGAATACTTATCTGAATAGATTTTATGGAATACCGAGATGATACTTTCAGCGATAAATTCTTTTTCTCTAACAGTATCTTCAGAATTCAAGCCAGGGGTTAATTCCAACAAATTGATTCCCATCGGATAACTAATATCGTCAGGGTTGAAGTACACAACATCAGGTATCCGCTCTCTCGGGACAGTAGATACAACTTGCTCAATTAAATCCCCATGTGGGTCAATAACACATAAGCCTTTGTTGTGCTCAATGTCCTGTTGAATCATTGACAGTAACATTGTGGATTTTCCTGTACCAGTTGCTCCAAGAATATACACATGGCGTCTTCGTTCGTCCAAAGTTAACCCAATTCTTGTTTCTGTCCCGCCGTATATGTTCTTTGCAAAATACAAATCACACTCGGTTTTTTGTTTCAGAGATAACGGAGCCGGTAGCTCCCGACTATGCAATTTGGAAAGATTTTCCGTCTTGGTTGTACTTGTATACGGAAAATGATAGAGGTCGGATAACTCAGATGTTGAAAGAACAAGATTCTCTGTAAAACCATGCAGTCGGCGTCGAAAGAGCCAGTGTGTCAGGTTGTAGAGCAACTTGATCTTGAGATATCTCTTTGGACGTAATGCTTGATATCCGGCATTGGTAAACGGAGACAGAGCGGCGATAAAACCTTTTTGGATTGTTGACCGACTTGAATGAGAATCAGATATTGTCAGAAACCTGAGCGAAACGGTAAATAGCTGTTGGTCAATCTTGTTTTTGATTTGAGTTTCCACAATATCCTTATATGTGCTATCCGGCAGTTTAGCTCCCATAGAAGGAATTGGCAGCATTGGACCCTCCCGTCCTCCGGTAAATGCAAAAATGAGGAGCCCTACAGGAAATAATAAAATTTGCAGGCCAAGATGAATGATGAATATAAAGAGCGACTCAAATTGATTTGTCCCTTTGAGCTCTGTAAGGATGTCCTTATCGGCCAGAAAAAGTGATCGTACCCTTCCGATAAATTGAGAAATTGCACGACCGACTGGTGAAACGACTACTTGGACAGCAACTAGTTCATCATCTGCTAATTTCGTCATTGTGCCGGTGATATAGGCAATTGGGTCGTATTCTGTGAGGTTATCTTGTTTCTTCAAAGGAAAAGCAAAATGTCTTGACAGACGGATATCAATAACATGACGTTTATTAGCTTTGGTATCCAAATAGTCGTTGACCTGTTTGATCTGAATACCCGATAAGTATGAAAGCAGAGTCTTTTTGATAATGTCTGCATCGTCTGCGGGAAGTCGCAGGAGATATCGAATCCCCTTGTCTTTTGTGGATAGGATCTCGAATGAATAGGATTTGGTAACGTCAAACAGCTTGAGTATCCATGAGCGCTGTCGTAGAAGCCCGTGGACAGAAGTAAAGAGCTGAGTGGTGGTAAATGAGCTTTGTTCAGTTAAAGAAGGCGGAATGACTTCAAAAAGGGTAGCCGGTTTATTCGCTTCTTTCCAAAATAAATAAAACTTTATCGCTAAATAACCAAGCCAGAGTGTGAAAAGGATTAAAACTACAAAAATCAACAAAGGTTTATAAATACTAAAAATCCCGAATAATGTCGCTGTATAGGGACTAAGATAACTACCCAAAGAATTCCCCAACTTGGCAAATTCTTTTTGTAGGATTATAAGGACAAGATTATTTTTCAGCATAACTACCCTAGTTTGGGCAGCTAGCATCATCTATTTGACGTTGCGTGAATGATACTCCAGTGAGAAGATTTCTGCAAAGTTGACAGCTTCAAGATGTGCTTGACACTATAAATATAATGATATAGACTATAAATATATAGATAGTATGCCCATATGTTAAGAGCAATAGAACGGAATCAGGTAGTCACAGAACAACAAATACTTCTACCTCTAAATCAGGTATTAGATGAAGTAACTCCTAAACCGATTGAACTGAAGTCTCTGACTGTTTCTCCATCAACGGCACAGTCGATACAAGATCTCTTTCCAGAACAGGAATATGAGGAGAAAAATATCCAACTCGCTAAAAAATCTCTCGGTGCTTTGTCAGTCGAGTTTTCACCCGAGCAACTGAAAAACCTTATCGCTGAGGTACAGTTCTTGACCGAAAGCTGGCTTGACGAATTTGAGCGCCAAATATTTAAAGGTTTAACGTTACAAGAATTGCTTCATGAGAAAGGGGGCAAATGAAGTTAAAAAATGCCATCTATGCGGACGGTAAAAGAGCGGTGCTCTATCTTCGTGTATCAACTGAGGAACAAGTCGATAATTTCTCTTTGGGCACACAGGAAGATATTTGTAAGAAAGAAGCCGAAAAACGCGGATACCAGGTAACTGAAATTTTTCGAGAGGAAGGGAGATCTGCCAAAAGCATCACCGGCCGTCCCGTGCTTATCCAACTTCTTGAGTACTGTCGAAAAAATAAAAATAATGTACAAGCAGTATTCGTGTATCGCCTTGACCGTGTATCCCGTATTACCGCAGATTACTTAGCTATTCGGAAAAAGCTGACGGAACAAGGCGTCACGATCGTCTCCGCAACTGAGCCAACCGGCGATAGCCCAACCGAAAAACTGGTTGAGACCATCCTTGCTGGATTTGCCCAGCTTGATAATGACATACGAAGTGAGAGATCAAAAAATGGTCTGAAAGCACGTTTTCTCTCCGGCATGATCGTAACTGGACAAGTACCGTTAGGCTACGCAGTGCAAAGCGGGTATGCCGTGAAGAATACGCAAACATGGGATCTTATGGTGAAAGCATGGAATCTTATGGTTACAGGAACTAAAAGTCTTCAGGACATGGCTGACATCATGAACGAGTGGGGGTTGCGAGAACGACGTGGTCCCAAAGTCTTCAACATCAGAGCGCAACGAGCGAATGTTCTTTTTAGGAACAAGTTTTATATGGGCGTTATAGCTTCAAAGACATATCTTGAAGAGGTTAAAGGGCAACACGTACCCATGATCTCCGAAGAACAGTTTTACCGTGTGCAAGCAATTCTAGACGGCCGAAATCTTAATAAAGTAGCACTAGCCAAACGTAATCATGCTAACCCGGATTTTCCGTTACGCCGGATCGTCCGGTGCGGGGTTTGTGGCATGGGTATGACTGGCGGCTGGAGCAAGGGCAGGAATGCTCGTTATGCCTATTACCGCTGTGGTGGTGTATGCAAAAGTGTTACTGCGAAAGTTGATGTACTTGAAAATTCACTTATGCAAACGCTCAAGCAAGTAACACCTAAAAAGGAGTGTCTTAACATGTTTATTGCATTTCTCTACCGAACCTATCACGATCGCTTGATCCGTCTTCAGAAAATCAAAAACGAAGCAGATCAAGAAATTGCTACCTTGAAGGCACTCCGAAAAACGTTGGTTGAGAAAAACCTGTCCGGTGTCTATTCCGATGATGTGTATAAAGAGCAGAATGCTGTCATTGAAGACCGGATGACAAAAGCCCAGATAGTTAAAGACGACGCCACACTTGATAAATATAATATCGATGACGTGACGACCTTTATACGGACATTGCTCGCGGATTTAGGGGAAACGTACAAACGATCAAGCTTGAGTCAGATAAAAGTACTCTTGGGTTCAATATACCCGTCAGGATTGTCTTGGAGCCAAACTGGCACATTGAACCATCAAATTAGCCCGTTATATCAATCAATTTGCACCTTTGACAATGGTGCCATCTCCTCTTGTGCGGACGAGAGGACTTGAACCTCCATGCCTTTCGGCACAGCCTCCTCAAGACTGCGCGTATACCAATTCCGCCA
>Ga0209515_10008545_pt1 | contig 11915 bp, 15 predicted proteins | sample Subgroupgradi54m_FD_187454 | JGI IMG/M metagenome (GOLD analysis project Ga0209515, IMG submission 187454) | Subsurface groundwater microbial communities from S. Glens Falls, New York, USA - GMW60B uncontaminated upgradient, 5.4 m (SPAdes)... ... | reverse complement strand
AATATTATGAGCAACATCATAAACTAATTTCATGTCCATCTCTTCTGCACTTCTGCCAAAAACATTGGCAAACACTTTTCGAATCTGTGACGTAATCACCTGACGATTCGCAAAAGCCATATTAGCTGCGCACGCCATCGCTTTGTAATAATCCTGTCCTTCGGGAGAATTAAAAGGCGCGCACGCAAGTTCTGGATCTAAAATAGTAATCCCATACTTAGGCATCACATCTAAAAATAATCGTAAATAATCCGTTCCAATCTGATGACCCATACCTCGACTGCCACAATGAACCATAATCACGATCTGATTATGCTTAGAAATACCCATAATTTTAGCAGCTTCCTTATCATAAATATTTTCTTCTTTAACAACTTGAATCTCAAGATAATGATTCCCACTACCGAGAGTCCCAAGTTGATCAAAACCACGTTTAACCGCTTTATCAGTAACTTTTGAGACATCAGCACCAGCAATTTTTCCATTATCTTCAATATGTTCAATATCAGAAGGCCAGGCATATCCGTTTTTTAAACACCACTGCGCTCCATCACGCATTACATCCTTAAACTGATCTTTCGTTAACTTGGCAAATCCCTTGCAGCCAACACCCGCAGGAACCGCTTTATAAAGTTCATCAACAAGCTGCTTAATCTTAGGCTGAACCTCTTCTAAAGTTAAATTTGTTGTAATTAATCTCATCCCGCAATTAATATCAAATCCAATACCACCGGGAGAAATAACTCCTCCTAATTTTGGGTCAAAAGCAGCAACGCCGCCAATTGGAAAACCATATCCCCAATGACCATCCGGCATGCAATACGCAAAATCTTGAATACCAGGCAAACTTGCCACATTCGTCACTTGATTAAAAACACCAGCATCCATAGAATTGATTAAATCCTCATTTGCAATTAATCGAGCAGGAACAAGCATTCCTTTCTTATAAGAGGGACTAAGTTCCCATGTAAAATTATTAATTTTCTTAATCTCTTGTGGTGGTCCAATTGGTTGATTTGAATGACTATCTTGTTCTTCCATAACAAGAAACGACTTCACTTTCTTTATAAACCTTGCTCTCAATTTACTTTAAATAATTTCTCACCTGCTCAACTGTCTCTTCCAACTTTCCATCATTTCGAATATAAACGTAAGGAATGTCAGAAGAACGAGCAACTTTTTCCCATTCATCATCCTTTGCTAACCTTCGAGCAATATTCTCGGCAGAATCACCCCGCACTTCCATTCTCTGCTTCAAAATAACCGTAGCAGGACTTTGTACAAAGAAAGATAGTACTTTATCATTTCCAGTATAACCTCGAAGCAAAGGAACCGTCTCCGGCACTAAAATCATCAATGACTTAGAAGAACCAACGAGTGCATCATCAATAGATTGTCGCATCGTGCCATACCGATTACCAGCATAATCTGCTTTCCATAAAAAAGCACCTCTTCCATCACGAGCAGCAAAACTATCTAAAGAGATACATTCATATTCACCTAGTAAATCAGAATCTCGAGCATTTCTGGTAGTCACACTCACAACCAACTTATAACTCAAATCAGAACCTGAACATTTCAACAACTCTTTTGCAATCGAACTCTTGCCAGAGCCAGAAGCACCCGTAAAAGTAACAATCTTAACATTATCATTCATAAAAAGAAAGAATAAAAGTGAATTTTAAATAATTTAGATTGTTCAAAGTAATTATTAGAACATAATTTCAGAAACAAACTATTTTTATTATATCCTAGACCGTTCATATCGATTAACTTGATAGCCTAATGCTTCAAACGTTCGCTCAACAATATCAGCTTCAGGTCTTTCAGTTGCAAGAACTAATCCTTTTAATCCCGCTTCTCTAACTCGCTCATCAATTCCTCGAAGAGAATGTGGTAATTTCTCATGTAATTCACTATCTGTGTAATAACCAGCTACGGCCGGACATGTAATACTAACGAATCTTTCACCTTCTTCAATAAAAAAGGGAATTGCAAAATATGCATCAGATCTACCTTCTTGACCTGCTCTTCTCTTCTTTACTATACCATAAGCATTTGAAACACCATGCGAGAACATAGTTTGTTGATCTTGTCTTGATAAAAAATCAAAGAGAAAACCATAACTAAAGTGAGCAACATATTTACCATCTTCAATATGATCAGCCACAATAAGTTCCAAAACAAATTTATCTTCTTCCATTTAAAGTAAAAAAGAGAGAGTATTTATAAGTGTTACTCATCTAACTACTATAAAGAAGTGATTAAACTTTCAAATTTCCTCCTAAAGTTTTTTATAGTCTAAACATTTTCCGAACCAAATGGAGAAAATCTCACAAGGAGCAGAAGGCATCTTATACAAAGATACTCTAACCAATTCCATCATCAAAGAAAGAGTTGCTAAAACCTATCGCGTTCCTGAATTAGATAAATCCCTCAGAGGTTTTAGAACTAGAAGAGAAGCAAAAGTGCTTGATAAACTTCAAACATTAAATTTCCCATCACCACATCTTAAAGATTTTTGTGATAAAAGAATGTCAATCACCATGGATTTCGTCCCAGGCGAAAAATTAAGAGACATCTTCTATCGTGATGGTGATCATCAAAAATTAGCTAAAGAGATGGGAGAGCGAATCGGCATGATCCACTCAAATAATATTATCCATGGAGACTTAACCACCTCAAACATGATTCTTCATGCAGAAACAAAGCAGCTCAACTTCATCGATTTTGGTCTTTCATTCTTTTCGGAAAAAGTAGAAGATAAAGCGGTTGACTTATTTTTATTAGAACGAGCTTTAGAGAGTACTCATTACCAGCATTTTCCCTCCATTTTTGAAGAAGTATTAGAAGGGTATAAGTCAAGTTATCCTCTTGCCAATGACGTACTGCAGCGTTTTGCCCAAGTTCGCGCCAGAGGAAGGAATAAAAATAAAGAAAACTAATTTTTAGCAGCTGTTAATAGAATAATTAACTACTCAATCAACATTGATTTCATCACATGGTTCTTTGCTGATAGTAGTTTTCTGCATCAATGCTTTATATCCTCGTTGAAAGAACCATTTGCAACCAACATAAATCATAGCGCTAGAGAGTAAAATTGAACCGACAGCAGTAACCAAAGAAACGACTTCTTCTCTCTGTGAGACATCATAAAGAACAGTAGAAGAATCTTGCAAAACGAGTTTAACATATTGATCTTCTTTTGCAGTTCCTTCATAGAGTTTTGTAGTTTTCCCAAGAAGTCCTGCTGTTCGTTCAAGATTTTCCCGTTGACTTTGACTCGAAGGACACGCTGCAATCTCATCTAAAGTTTTATTCCATTCCCCTACATTAGTTCTATTAATAGGAGTGACACCATTTATTCCTTTATTAACTTCAAGTCTCAAAGTCTCAGTATTTTCAGCACAATCGGCTTCTTTAGATGCTTGAAAAGTTCCATAAACGAAACTAGAACCACCAACTACTGCTAAGCATGTCCCAGCAAGACTAAAAATACCATTGATATATCGTTCATTTTCAAGAGTCATAATCTTTACTAGTTAACTCTATTTATAAACATTACTAAGATTACTCCCATTTAGTAGCAATTGTCCCAGGGCCTCTTCTGCCAACAATAGGTCCATCGTCATACACAAACCCAGCTCCTGCTAAATTATCCCGAACAACACGAGCGCAAGAATACGTCGCCAGAATTCCCGTTTTCTTCGTTTTCTTATAAATGTCTTCCAAAAATTCTTTGGTCCACATATCAGGAGCAGTTTTAGGTGAAAATGGATCAAAAAAAACAGCATCAAAATGCTCATCATTCAGCTCTTTAACTTTCTCTCGACCATCACCCAGCATCACTTTTACTTTAACAGTATTGTGACTAAATTCAAGTCCAATAGGAGATATTTTCTTATAATGCTGGTAAAAAGAAATAGGGGGATTAACCTCTTGAATTTTAGAAATAATTTCGGGATCATTCTCAAGACCAATAACCTCAATCTCACAATTGGGATTTTCCTGTAAAGCTTCACTAATTGCCATCGCCGAATTATAACCAAGCCCAAAACAAACATCTAATATCTTTAACTTACCAGATTGAGCCAATTCCTTGATTTTACAAGGAATCACATACTTTTTATACGCCTCTTCAACAGCGCCAGTCTGAGAATGATAACTCTCTCCAACCTGCTCGTTTAAAAAAGTCTCCGTATTATCCGCTGTAAGTATTTTCTTGAACATGCATGATTAGAGACACCACTACTTTTTAAATTTAGCCACAAATCTTTTAAATAACAATAAAGAAGTGATATTATGGACACCACATTCCAAAAATATTTTGTAGCACCTCAGAGTTTTACAGAAGATTCAACTGATTTAGCTTGTAGGGTATACGATTCTGGTTTTAGGCCAACTCATCTTGTTGCACTTTGGCGAGGTGGCGCAACCGTAGGAATAACCGTACAAGAAACACTAAGATATCTTGGAATAGACACGAATCACATTGCAATTAGAACATCAGGATATAAAGGAACAGAAATCCAACGAGAAATCAAAGTATATGGTTTAGATTATTTAGTGAACACATTAAACCATAACGATCAACTATTAGTTGTCGATGATGTATTTGATACAGGAAGGAGTGTTAAAGCGTTTATAGAAACCCTTAATGCTAAATTAAGAAGAAATATGCCAGAAGAAGTAAAAATTGCAACCGTTTATTATAAACCAGAGAAAAATGAAACAGATTTGACTCCAGATTACTTTGTTCACGAAACTGCAAGAGACACATGGCTAGTCTTTCCACATGAATTAGAATGTGTAACAGACGAAGAACTCGATCAAAAAGGACCAAAAATAGCTTCATTGTTACGAACACGAACAAAAAGGAATGTATAAAAAAATTAACCAAAAAAATAAATCTAAATCAAACCTTCTCTGCCCTTCCTTTCCTAACAAGTAATTCCGCAACTTCTGGAAAAATCTCAGTTTCATTGCCAGTATCAAATGGCCCATAAACTTTCATATCTTTCCAGATAAAAGAAGGTGTTGGATGAAGAAAACGAATTTTTAATTTAGGAAGTAAGTCCTGCATGGGTAAATTTTCTACTTTAAGAGGACTTTCCGCTTTTTGAGAAACAGTTTTCTCAGTAGATGAATCAAGCGATATCTCTTCATCACTCTCAAGTATCTCTTTATGTTCCGCAATAAATTGTGGTTTTGGCATCGTAGGTATAATCGAAAGATTAGGAGGTTCTCCCTGAAACAATTGCCAGACAATACCTTGACGAAACGTATCGAGTGTTTTAAGAAGTGAATAATAAAACTCTTTTTCCTCCCAGAGCATCGCGCTAATATCAATAATATCAGAACCCGTTCTACTTTTATTTAACGCAATCTCAAATATTTTCTTCTCTCTCTTCTCATAAATCTCTTTAAGAATGCGTTTGATACTTTTCAGCTCATATTCTAATTTTTCTTTCTCACCAGCTGCAAAAATATCCCACTTATCTTTTTGAGAAGTAATGAGCGCCTTTTTCTCTTTAACATAACCAACCACATCTAAAAAGAAAGATTCTTCTAGCTTCTGAAGATCATCCTTTTTCTTTTCATTGCGAAGAATATCGTACAGGGTTTCTAACGTAATCTTAATTGTTCCCATTGCCCCCCCTTATAACAGTTTAGATGAGGGAGTGCTTTTAAAGTTTATTGCTTGTTTGAGATAGTGGTTTATAATGTGTACTTTGTAAGATATTATTTAGGAGATATAAATACTGATAAATCATTTTTCCTCATTTTTTTTCATGAATTCATTTTATTTAGCTTCCGGTGGAACGTGGGAAGTATATAACACTTGTTTTAATCGAGTTGAGAAGATTTTTGATAAGATGAAATTAGTTGGGGATACTACACTTCATACAGCTCGCCTAAATACTGCTTCTTTCCTTGATTTTGATGATGAGAAGATATTAGATGATTTAAGATCAGATAGGTTCGATGAGAAATATTTTTTTGGTGCAGCAGCAAATTATGCAATTACCAGATCTGGTAACCAAAATGGCGGCGTAATTCTCTTGTTTTCTTACCCTTCATGCTTTCTTGACACTATTGATTATAATATTGAACCAACAAATGACAGCACCTTCTATGAAATAAGACCAGGAGTTCTAAAAGTGGAAAGAGTTTTTTGCGTGAGAGATTTTTCTTATGGAACGGGAAAGAAACCTCTTGTTCCATTATCATTAGAATTAGAAAGATTAATTTAGTCAAATAATTTATTAAATATCATGGATATCCAAAAATACATCAAAAACAACATCTTACAAATCAAAGTAATCCCAAACTCCAGTAAAAACGAACTCATAGAAGAAGAACACGGTCTAAAATTATATCTCAATGCCGTTCCTGATAAAAACAAAGCAAATCTAGCATTGATTAAATATTTTAAGAAAGAATTAGGACTCGTTGTCGAAATTAAAAGCGGACTTAAAAGCAGAGAGAAAGTATTGAGAATTATAGGATAAGTTTTAATAGATAATATACAATATCATTAATAATGAAAATTATTGCAACTGGGAAAATTAGATTAGATAAGCCTCTTAATGAACTTGATAAATTAGTACTCTCTTTCATAAGAATAGTAGAGAAGCATATTGATTATGTTATAATAAGTGGTTACGTTTCTATTTTATTTGGAAGATCACGAAGTACAGAAGATGTCGACCTCTTCATCAAACCTATTCAAAAAGAACTATTTATAAGATTATACAACGATTTAAAAGAGAATGGTTTCTGGTGTCTTAACGCTGAAAGTGACGAAGAGGTATACAATTATTTACAAGAAGGACTTGCAATTCGCTTTGCCAGAAAAAACGAAACTATTCCTAATTTTGAAGTAAAAATAGCAAAAGGATTGTTAAACTTAAGCACATTTAGTGACGCAATTACTGTAGAGACAGATGAGGGAAAAATAATAATCTCTTCACTAGAAAGACAAATTGCGTTCAAACGTTATTTTCTAAAATCACCCAAAGATCTGGAAGATGCCCGTCATGTAGAACAATTATTTAAAGATCATTTAGATAAAGAAAAAATTAAAAATTATAAAACGTTAATAGAGAAAGAATATGGCAAAACTTAAAGTAGTACAGGATAACCAGAAATCGCGATTATTATTTGTAGATTACTGGGTAAACTATATTAAAACACACTCCGCACAAGAGTGGGGATCACAGCAAAATATGTTAATTAATTCTCAAATGGAAAGTGGAAAGTACTACCCTTTTTCAGCAAAGCAATATTTAGAGATGAAAGGGGAAAAGTGTAGTAGAAAGTAATCCTACTCCAAAATTCTCATCTTAACCTTCGCTTGAAGAAGTAATTTAACGCCAACATCATCCGGATACTTCACCCTCATCACAACTTCTCTAATACCAGCGTTGATAATCATCTTAGCACACGTAACGCAAGGTGTAAATGTCGTATACATAATCGTGTCTTTCGTAGAAGCGCCATTGTACGCCGCTTGCACAATCGCATTTTCCTCCGAATGACAGCAAATGCATGGCTCTGAATACGAACCAGATTTAATTTTACCTAGATGCCGAGCAGTACAGCGCACGCAGCCGCCACCTGTGCAATGAGTTATATCTTTTGGCGTTCCATTATAACCCGATGAAATAATCATCTTCTCACGAACAATAATCGCTCCTTTTTTAGCTGACATACAGGTGCAGCGCATTTTGACTTGATCCGCAATATTCATAAAATAATGATCCCAATCGGGACGAGAATCTTGTAATTTATAGAGCCAATCAGCAACAAACTTCTCAACTTTTTCCTGCAACTTCTCAGGCGTGCTATCATTTTTAATCTCAACCTTCGCCATTTGTGCAACAGCACCTAAATTCTGCGCATGACGATCAGAACTATTTTCAATAGCCTCTTTCGCAAGAAGTTCTTTGACACTCTGAGGATCCCCCTCACGTTTTCGCTCAAGTAAACGTTTAATTCGAACCTCAGCAGAAGCAGTTACTTTAACCATCACAAAATCTTCTCTTTGCTGTAATAATTTAACTTCCTCTACATTTCGAATCGAAGTAAAGACATGATTCTCTCCATCTTTTATTTTCTCAAGCGCCTTTCGAGCAAGAATATCAGCGCCATATGTCATTCGAAGCTCATTGCCAACCTGAATCATATTATCTCGACTTGGAGCTTTCTTTCTTTTCTTCAATTCATCTCGAATCAAATCAGAAAACGACACATGAAAAAAATTCATCTTCTGCAAAATTTCAGCAACACTATCTTTCCCCGCTCCATAGCTTCCCGTAACACCGATAATCATAACTTGATTAATAGTGAAGTTCATTTAAAACAATTATGAGGAACGAATAGGTGTGAAATTATCACTATTACTCTATCAACATAATCAAAAATACACATTAAATAACTCCCATCATAGTTATATATAATTATTTAAATAAAGAACTCTAACAAATTTGAGATAGTATTTTATTAACAAGTGAATAATTTATCAATCAGTAAAAGGGGAGGTCAAAGATGCCAATCATTGTTGAATTAATTCCTGACGCAGAAAAAAGAGCAGCGCAGCTTGCAGTAGCATCTGCAATGACGTGTTATAGTGGTAATGGAATCGTACGATTAGATTCACAAAAATATGAGAAAAGACGAGAGATGGCTGAACGTATTCGCCTCTCAACTTTAGCAGCAGGACACAACACCACTCGCCAGCATCAAAACTTCACGTTTACGTTATCCGGTATCTCAAGACAAGTTATCTGGAGTTTCCTGCATAGTCATCCATTTTATAATTCAGAACAAGTGAGCCAACGCTACGTTGAAGTGAAAAAAGCAAACTTTACAACGCCAAGCAATTTAACAGAAGAACAGGAAACAATTTTTCAAGAAGGTTTAGATTTAACATTTGAAGCATACAAAAAGTTAGGAGAAATACTAGCACAGCCCGTTGCAGATGAATATTATAATATCTTTCCTGCTCGTCAAAAAAGACCAGATATTAAATGGCAATCAGTAATCAAAAAGAAAGCACAAGAAGCAGCACGCTACGTATTACCAGTTGCTGCGCACGCCTATATGTATCACACCATCTCAGCATTAACATTAATGCGCATGCATCAATGTGCTGACCTGTTTAATGTACCAACAGAGCAGAGAGAGTTAGTTAATGCCATGGTAGTTGAAGTTGTAAGACAAGATCCATCTTTCCTATCAGAATTAAAAGAATTAAAAACATATGATTTAGAAAGTAGCCTAGAATACAAACTCCATCAAGAATTTGTAAACAAAGATAAAAGAGTATTTAGAACCGAATTTGATGAAGAGTTAGGCGGCTTACATAGCAAATTAATTGGATACGATCAAAATGCGCAAGCAACATTAGCAAAAGCAGTTCGAGCAACTTTGCAGGTTTCTAAAGCTGATCTTCCAGATGAAAGAGCATTGGAACTATTATTAAATCCAAAATATAATACAGATTTAGGTGAAACGAATAATATTTTAACTTTTACAAAACTAGGATCAGCCATGCCTGTCGTAACATATACTTTCCAAAAGAAATTAAGCCACTCAGGAGATTCACAAAATCAACGTCATAGGATGACACCGGGCGTTGCGCCAATATTTTATCTCTCAAGCGAGCCGGACGTAGTACTACCCATCATTGTAGAAAAAAACGAACCAGCAAAAGCATATTTTGATGAAACTATGGAAAAATTATGGAAAGTTATCGGAAGATTAAGAGATGCAGGAGCGCCAGAAGAAGCAGTACAATATCTAGCGCCAAATGCAGTTGCCGTTCGTCTCATTGAACAAGGCAATCTACGTGACTTGCACCATAAATATCGAATGCGTCTGTGTTATAACGCGCAGGAAGAAATCTGGCGCGCATCCAAAGAAGAAGTAGAACAAATAGCAACAGTACATCCAACAATCGGAAAATATCTCCTCCCACCTTGTTCACTACGTAAATTAGCTCAAACAGGACCAGTGTGTCCCGAAGGAGATCATTACTGCGGCGTTCCGGTGTGGAAACTAGGGATAGGAGAATATGCGAGAGTGATTTAGTAGAAAAAAGAAGTTGTTTGAAAAATAATTAACTGTTACTATAGAGAACTTTGCCTAGACAATATTAATTACGCGAACTTCTCTATAGTAGAATCAAATCAGTCTCTTAAAAGAGGGTGGTGAGTAAAATGGCTGATGAATATAGAGGAAAATTTATTGTTTTAGAGGGACTCGATGGCGCAGGAACAACAACACAATCCTCCAGATTAGCAAAATATCTTTTTGAGAAAGAAAAAAGAAACACGGTACTAGTAACAAGAGAACCAACCGACCTCTCTCCTAACGGAAAAGAATTACGACGACGATTAAGAGGAGAATTATTGTCAGGTGAAGAAGTAATCCATGACGCTCAATATTGGGCAGATTTATTTGTCAATGATAGAAAATGGCATCTGAATGAATTTGTTGTTCCAGCTGTAAATAGAGGCCAACATGTGATCTCTGATAGACACAAATTATCAACTCTTGCCTATCAAACAACGCAAGGTCATGATATGGACCATTTAATTAACATGCACAACGGATTATATCTTCCAGATTTAACATTATTTTTAGATGTCTCATCAAAAATAGCACTTGATCGAATTAATATCAGAGGAACTGGTACTGTTAATGCAGAATACTTTGAACGAACTGACTTTCTAGCAAGAGTATGTGATAATTATCAAGTTGCAATTGACAAATTAAAAGCAACAGAAAACATCGCTGTCATAGATGGCACCAAACCAATTGATGATGTAGAAAAACTAATTCAGGCAGAGATAGATAAGTTATTTGGATACAAGAGTAAAAGCTGAATCAAACGTTTTAGCTCATAAAGAAAACAATCTCAATTCAATTTGAGATAAAGATTTAATATCCTTGTCTCTTTTTTTTTCTTCATGCCAACAGAATTAGATTTTTTTCAATTTGTTTACAAACGACATTTAATCTGGTACAAACGATTTATGTTGAAGCAAGAGGCTCCCTGGACGGATGATCCTGTCTTGAAAACGTATAAGATCATTAATATGTATCGGGAGTTGGACAAGTGTACCATTTATATCATTGATCAGCTTAAGAATAGTAAAGATCGAAGAACAATTTTGCTTAATATCATCTTCTATCGTTTCTTTAATCTGATGAATTTGTATGAAGATTTAGAAATTAAGCCATTTCCAAGTTTAGATAAAAGCTTAAAAAAAGAATTGATTACAAAATTTAATGAATTAAGAAAAACAAGACCTATTTTTAATAATGCTTATCTCATTTCATCCGGGGGAAAAGGAATAAAACATGAGCATATATTAAATAATATTTCTCGAATTGATCTTGATCTACTCATAAAGAGTATTGATGTGAGCCAAACGCCAGAAGAATCATTTTCTCACTTTGTTAAATTACCAATGGTAGGACCATTCTTAGCGTGTGAAATGTGGACAGATTTGACTTATTTCAATTGGTTTAAGCAGAAATGGACAGATAACGATTTTGTCAACATCGGTCCGGGGGCGAAGTGGGGATTGGAGATTCTTTATGGGAAATTATCAAAAAAACAATTGAATGAAAGATTATATTATCTATACAAATTACAAGAAGAGATTCTACCTACAATTCATCAAACAGTAAATGAAGAGTTATCGTGGGAAGAGATCGCTTACAAGCAAGCCTATTCCAATCATCCTTTTCTTTCCATTACGAATATCGAAGGAGCATTATGTGAATTTCGGAAATATTGGAGATTAAAAGAAGGAAAAGGAAAGAAAAGGTATTTTAAAGAATATCAAGTTGTTCACTCTCTATCTTAATTAATAAACAACTATCTCAAATTAATTTGAGAT
>Ga0209515_10008544_pt1 | contig 11916 bp, 10 predicted proteins | sample Subgroupgradi54m_FD_187454 | JGI IMG/M metagenome (GOLD analysis project Ga0209515, IMG submission 187454) | Subsurface groundwater microbial communities from S. Glens Falls, New York, USA - GMW60B uncontaminated upgradient, 5.4 m (SPAdes)... ... | reverse complement strand
GCTGGTTCTGCCCCTCGGAGTGGAAGGCGAACTCGCCGTGCGCGACGGTGGCATCGACGTCGAGGCCACCCACGGGCCAGCCCGGCCGCGCGCTGCCGTCGGCGAGCGCGAGCGCGAAGATGTGGTGCCGCGGCGCGCCCTTCGCCGACAGGATCATGGCGTCGAGGAAGATGGTCCCGGATGCCTCGTCCAGGTACGGCGTGCCGGTGATGCCGAGTGGATCGATGTTGCCGCAGGGCAAGACGTCGAGCGGCACCGGCTTGCCCAGGTTGACGTGCCAGACCTGCGCGCCGCTGCTCGCATCGAGCGCGTAGACGTCGTTGTGCTCGGTGGCCACGATGACCCGGTCCTGGCCACCCGCGCCGCCATCGTGGAAGAGCGGGTGCGCGTACGTCGGTCCCTCGATGACCGCGTGGAACCCGGGATCCTGCACCAACGTGGCCGCCGCCGCGCGCGTCAGGGTCGGCACGACGTAAAGGCCATTGCGCGTGGGACTGTTGTGGTGCGTGACCACCGAGCCGCTCGTGACCACGGGCACACGCGCATCGGGATGCGGCACGGCGGCGTCGTCCGGTGGGGCCGCATCGGCCACGCCGGCATGCCCCCCGCCCGTGCAGCCGTCTGCCAGCAGGGTGGCGCACAGCAGCACGACGATGGCTGAAAACCATGCTCGAATCGACATCGCGTCGAATCAATTGCACGCAACGCGTCGACCCCGCAAGCGACGTCCGCGGGTGAAACGAACCGACGGTGAGCGATGTCGCACCGCGATGCGGCGCGGCGCGCTACACACTTCGCAACATGCCCGCAAGAAGCGCGCAACTTGCGTCCACCAGGCTGACAGCATGCACGGACAGTCGCGCGCGGAGCCGGTCGAGCGCGATACGCGGCGATGGAACGCCACCCGAGGTTCGATCTCGGTGGCGGCGCGCAGCGAGCTCTGCCCGCTCGTGGTCACGGTGACTCCGGCAAATGCGGGCGCATTTCTCGATGACGGCAGCAGCATCCGGCGCCAGATCGCCGCCATCTCGCCGCTGGTGGCACGCAGCGTCGCCATGCACCGGCGCCGCCGGCGCGCCCAGCAGATCGTGCTGCTCGCGCCCTCGGCGTGGTTGCGTCTGCCCTGGCCGGGCGCAGCGGTCGGCGATCGCGCGGCGCAGGTGGCGCTGCTCGCCGGCCAGCTCGACGCGCTCCTGGCCGAGTCGCTGGTGGCTCTGCCCGTGGACGCGGTGGTGCTGGGCGCGCACTTTGCCGGCGGCTCGGGTCAACTGCAGCAAGACTTCGACGGCGTCTTCGTCTTCGACGGCGATCGCAGGGCCTTCGTGTGGGGCGGCGCGCAGCTGCTGCACACCGCGGCCGCGAGCGCGACGCGCGCGCCCATCGGCGGCGAGCGCGACCTCATCGCCGACGTGCCCGGCCTGGGTGCCTGCCTGGTGCTCAACGATCACGAGATCGCGGCGCTCATGCGTGCAGGTGCGCCCGGCGTCGACAGCCTGGTCGCGCAGACACGCGCGCGCGGCGTGCGCCACGTGCTGCACCTGGCCTATGGCGCCGGGCCCGACGGCATGTGGGCCGCGCGCCTGGCCCGCCTCGAGGAGCTGGTGCCCGGGCTGTCCGGCTGGGCGTCGACCTCGCGCACGACGCCAGGCGAGCGCAGGCGAAACTGGTACGGCCTGGTGCGCGGCTTCGACCACCTGCCCCTGACCGTCACGCTCGCCGACGAGGGCTAGGCGTATCCGCTCACGGGCAGCTGGGCACGCGCACGTGCGCCTGCTCGAGCAGCCAGGCCGCCGCCTGCGCGGGCGACTGCTTGTCCTGGGCGCGATCGACCATGAGGTTGGCCGCGCGCATGAGCGCCACCGGGATGGCGTCGTGCAGCGGCGCCAGCGCGCAGGCCAGTCGTGCGTCGTCGGCGACCTGCGGGCCCAGCAGCACCATCGCGTCGTAAGGCGGCAGCGCGCCCGCGGGATCGTCGAGCACGACCAGGTCGTAGGCGGCGATGCGTCCGTCGCTGGAGAAGGCCGAGATCACGTCGACCTTGCCGGCCGCGAGCGCCTCGTACATGAGCGTGGGATCGAAGCTGGTGGTGCCGGCGAAGCGCAGATCGTAGGCCGCGCGCAGCCCGGTCCACTCGTCGCGGCCGAAGAACTCGTAGTCGCCGCCCATGGACAGGCGCGGCGCCAGCCCGGCCAGGCCGCCGATGTCGCGCACGCCCAGGCGCTCGGCGTGCTCGCGCCGCATGGCCAGCGCGTAGGCATTCTCGAAGCCGAGCGAGCCGAGGCTGCGGATGCCGTACTGGTGCGCCAGCCAGCCCTCGACCTCGCTGAGCACGCGCCAGCGCCGCCCGCCTTCGCGCCGCTGCATCTGGTTGGTCCAGATGGTGCCCGAGTAGTCGACGTAGACGTCGAGATCGCCCTGGCGCAGCGCGTCGAAGACCACGGTCGAGCCCAGGCTCTGCGCCACCTCGACGGTGAAGCCCTGCGCCTCGAGCAGCGTGCGCAGCACCTCGGCCAGGATGTACTGCTCGGTGAAGGTCTTGGCACCGACGCGCACGTGGCTGCGCCGTGCCACCTTTGCGGCCTGCCCGGCGCGCGCGTGTGCGGCCTGCGTGCCCGCGCGCGGCAGGGTCCGGGTGGCCTCGAAGACGGGCAGCGCCGCCGCCGCGAGCCCGAGCGCCACCACCAGCGCGGCGAAGGTCAAGAGCGCGGAGCGACCGCGTCGCGCCGCGGCCGCGCGCTCGACCGCGCCCAGGCCCAGATCGAGCAGGATGGCCAGCCCGGCAGCGGCGATCACACCCACCAGCACCATCTGCCAGTGACGGGTCTGCAGCCCGGCAAAGATGTAGTTGCCCAGGCAGCGCTGGCCCACCGGCGTGGCCAGCGTGGCCGCACCCACCGTCCACACCGCCGCGGTGCGGATGCCCGCCGCGACCACGGGCGCGGCCATGGGCAGCTGCACCCGCAGCAGCACCTGCCGCTCCGACATGCCCATGCCGCGCGCTGCCTCGACCGCCGCGGCATCGACCCCGCGCAGGCCGACCACGGTGTTGCGCAGCACGGGCAGGAGCGCGTACAGGGTGAGCGCGATGAGCGCGGGCGGGAAGCCGAACGCCGACACGCCCACGCCCAGTCCGCCGGTGGCGGCCAGGAGCGGGACCATGAGCGCGAGCAGCGCCAGCCCGGGAATCGTCTGCACCACCGCGGTGGCGGTGACCAGCGGATAGGCCAGGCGCGGCCGGTTGGCCACCGCCAGGCCGAGCGGCACGCTGATGCCCACCGCGAGCAGCAGCGCGAGCGCGCTCAGCTCGATGTGGCTGAGCAGGAGCGGCGGCAGACCGCGCAGCAGGGCGCCCAGGTCGCCGTTCATGGCGCGCGCTCGAGCAGCTCGTCGACGAGCGCGGCCTGGCGCTTGACCATGCCGACCAGGTGCTGTACGTGCTCGTCGGCGGGCGCGCGCAAGAGCTGGGTCGGCGTGCCCACCTGGGCCACCTCGCCCGCGCGCAGCACGACCACGCGATCGGCGAGCGCGAGCGCCTCGGCCATGTCGTGGGTCACCAGCACGGTGGTCAGGTGCAGCTGCTTGTGGATGCGCCGGAGCTCGCCCTGCAGCGCCTCGCGCGTGATGGGATCGAGGGCCCCGAACGGCTCGTCCATGAGCAGGATGCGCGGACGCGCCGCGAGCGCGCGCGCGACGCCCACGCGCTGGCGCTGGCCACCCGACAGCTGCGCGGGTGCGCGGGCGCGGTAGACCGCCGGGTCGAGCCCGACCAGCTCGAGCAGCTCGTCGACGCGGCGGGCGATGTCGGCCGCAGACCAGCCGAGCAGCCGGGGCACGACCGCGACGTTCTCGGCCACGTCGAGGTGCGGGAACAGGCCGATGTGCTGGATGACGTAGCCGATGCCGCGCCGCAGCGTCACGGCGTCCTGGTCGCGCACGTCCTTGCCGTTCACGCGCACCGCGCCCTCGCTGGGCTCGACCAGGCGGTTGACCAGCTTGAGCAGCGTGGTCTTGCCGCTGCCCGACTCGCCCACCAGCACGACCAGCTCGCCCTCGGCCACGTCGAGCCGGACGCGCCTGACCGCCCAGCTGCTCGTGACCGGCCCGTAACGCTTGCAGACGTCGAGGAGCTCGATCACGGATGGCACATCCAGCGACGGCACATCGTCGCGCAGCACCTTACACCGGCCCCGGCCGCGCACGTGTGCAATCTCTTGCACAATGACCGGAATCGCAACGGCGTGGATCGGCTACATGCGAGGGAGTCCGCGAGCTTGCGCGACGCCACGCCTGGCATGCTGCGTGCTCACGGTGGGGCGCGAGGTGAACATGCGGATCGTCTTCTCACTGGCAGTCTGTCTGACGCTCGGCTGCGGCGGAAACATCGATAGCGCCGGCAGCGACGACGGCGGCGCCGGAGGCATCGACGCCGGTGGCGGCCTACCTGACGATGCCGACGGTGACGGCGTGCGCGACGCGCTCGACAACTGCGCCAGCGTGCCCAACTCGGATCAGACCGACTGGGACATGGATGGCCAGGGCGACCCCTGCGACCCCGACCCACCGCCCATGACCTGCGGCGACCAGCAGGCCGCGTTCGTGCGTCACAAACCCAACTTGCTGGTGCTGCTCGACAAGTCGAAGAGCATGGATCAGAACGGCAAGTGGTCGCAGGCGACCACGGCGCTCGACCAGGTCGCGGTGTCCCTGTACGACGATCTGCGACTCGGCCTTGCACTCTTCCCTGCCCTGGGTGGCGATTCGTGCCAGGGCCCCAGCCTGCAGCTGACCATGGGCGACCACACCACGGCCCAGATCAAGGCCAGCTATGCCAGTGCCTCGCCGGGCGGCTTCACGCCCACGGCGCTGGCGCTGTCGACGGCGCGCAGCATGGGCTGGATGAGCGACAGCACGGATCCCGAGAACGCGACGCGGGCCAAGAACGTGCTCCTGGTGACCGACGGGCAGCCCAACTGCACCGCGGCCGACCCCATCACCACCGACGCGCAGCCGGCCATCGACGAGGCCGCGGCCTTGAAGGCAGCGGGCGTGCCGGTGTTCGTGGTCGGCTTCGGCAGCGGCGTCGACGCCACCATCCTCGACGACATCGCCGAGGCCGGCGGCACCGACAATCCCGGTGATCCCAACCATCGCTACTACCAGGCCAACAACGGCACCGAGCTGGAGGCCGCGCTGCTCAGCATCGGCAACCAGGTGATCGACTGCAAGCTGAGCGTGCAGGACACGCCCGCCGACCCGACGCGCATCTACGTGCTCCTCGATGGCGCGCCGCTCACGCGCGACGCGGCCGATGGCTTCGTCTACGACGCGGCCAGCAACACGGTCACCCTGCAGGGCGCCGCCTGCGCCGCGCTGCACGCCGCCAGCGCGCCCGCGGTGAAGATCATCTTCGGCTGCCCGGCCAACGGCGGCCCGCCCATCCTGTAGTCGCGCCCCGCTCGCTGCACTTCATTTCACCTCGACCAGCTGCCGCGCCGTCGTATCGATGGCGCCGGGCGCTTCCGCGTCGACGCGCAGCGATCCGGGCAACCGGTTCACGCCGCTCGACTCGTCCCACAGTCCATCGTTGGCGAGCCGGATGGAGTAGCGCGGATCCTTGCGCAGGCCGACCGTCTCGTCGGGCAGCCAGAGGCCGATCTGGTAGCTGCCCGGCGCCAGGTCGACGGGCACGCGCACGCGCACGTCGACCTTGCTGGTCTCGCCCGGCGCCCAGCGACGCGGGTCGAGCGAGCCGAGCTGGACCTCGCGACGCTTGCCCTTGGCCTCGAGCACCAGGAAGGCGCTGCGCGGGTTGAAGGGCGCGGCAAAGCCGTGGTTGTAGACGTCGAGCTGGACCTCGAGCACGCCACCCGGGCGCACCGTCTTGCTGTGGGCCACGCGCAAGAGCGCGAAGCGGTAGCCCAGGCGGCTGGCGATCTCGCGTCCACAGCCGTCCTTGCGCCAGGTCGCGACCACCTTCTCGCTGTGCTGCTGGTTGAGGAAGGACCAGTGGTTGCTCGTCATCTCGGTGATCGCCGAGGTGCACTGGCTGCGCGCGCTGACCGCGCAGGTCTCGCCGCCCACGGGCGTGAAGCGACCGTCGGCAGCCAGGTAGGCGCGCCAGGTCGACACCGGCCGCGCGTAGGTGCCCAGATCGCTGCGATTGGCCAGGAAGCAGTCGTTGTGATGACCGACGCGCGCGCGCGGCTGGCCGGTGTACGCGTCCCGGGGGCCGAGCGCACCGCCGGGAAAGACGCTGGCCTTGAACATGGGCCGGCGCACCTGCACCGCGCGGGTCACGGGCAGCGCCTGCAGGACGGCATTCAGGATCTCCGCCCGATCATTGTCATTGTCGAGGCCGCTGGTGGAATGGTGCCATTCGCCCCACGCGCCGATGAAGCCCGCCTGCATGACCGCGATGACGTCGGCATTCTGCTGCAAGAGCGGCGCCAGCTGCGCGATGTGCTCGAGGATGCGCGCCTTGGGCGCATCCGCCTGGTAGGCCGCGTTGTAGGAGAAGCGCAGGATCACCTTGATGCCGGCGGCGCGCACCGAGGTGAAGCCGCGACCGAGCGCGGCCAGCAGCTCGGCATCGAGTGGCTGGCCCCGGTAGGCGTCGAGGCGCACGATGGCGAAGGCGAGCGAGTGACCGCTCTTGCGCACGCGCGCCGCGTCGCCGGGCGCGAGCAGGTTCATGCTGACGTAGTAGCCGCGCTCCGGGTTGACCAGCTCGACGCTCGACTCCGCCAGCGTGAAGCTGTCGAGCGGCGCGGCCAGGTCTGACGGTGCGGGTGCGGGCGCCGCGGCGGCCGCGGCGAGGACGGAGCAGGAGAGTAACAATGTGGTGACGAAGAACGCCGACCCGCGCGTCATCCTCGCTCCCCACCGCGCGCGCTCGTGACCATGATCTTGCTCATTGTAGTAGTCGATCCCGGCGACGAGTCCAGACGGTGTCGAGACAAACGTACGGCAGACGCGGACACGTCGGACCAGGTAGTCCTGATTTCGTGTGGTTCAACCGTGACCAAGCCCTGACAGACAGTCGGGAGCGGCGTGGCTACCCTTCCTCACAGACGTATGGACATCGCAGTGGTCGTGAATCTGAAGGCGCGGCATGGATCCGAAGCGATCGGCCGCATGGTGCGCGACCTGTTACCCCGCGCGCGCCTGACCGTGACCCGCTCGCTCGACGACGTGCGTCGCTGGATCGACCGCGATCTCGCGCCCAACCCGCCGGCGCTCTTGCTCTCGGGCGGCGGCGACGGCACCGCGGTGGCGCTCATCAACGAGCTGCGCTCGCGCCAGGTCGACGTCGCGCGCCTGGGCGTGCTGCGCCTGGGCACGGGTAACGGCTGGGCCAACGTCACCGGCGCACCGCGGCCCGAGCAGGCCATCGCGCGCATCGCCGCGCTGGCCGGGCGCGAGCCGCCCACGCGCCGCTTCGCCCTGGTCGAGACCGACGGGCGCATCGCGCCCTTCCTGGGCACCGGCTGGGACGCCGAGATCGTCAGCGACTTCAAGGCACAGCAGGCCTCCAGCCTGGCCAGCGGCCTCAAGGTCAACGACGGGCTGTTCGGCTACCTGAAGGGCATGTTCACGCGCACCATCCCGCGCCAGATGTTCGGCTCGGGCCCGGCCACGGTCACCGTGACCAACCTGGGTGAGGACGCGCTCACCGTCGACGAGCGGGGACAGATCGTACCCATGCGCGACGGTGGCCGCGGCCAGGTGCTCTACCGCGGTCCCGCCAGCGTGGCCGCCGCGGGCACGACCGAGGAGTTCGGCTTCGGCTTCCGCGCCTTCCCCTTCGCGCACGCCGCGCCTGGTCGTCTGTCGGCGCGCGTCTACAGCGGCAAGGTCTTCGAGGCCACGCGCAACATGTTCAAGCTGTGGCGCGGCCAGCACCCCATGCCCAACATGCACGACTTCTTCCTGACCCACGGGCGCATGGACTTCGATCGCGAGGTGCCCTTCCAGATGGGCGGCGATCTGGCCGCGCCGCGGACGAGCTTCGAGTTCCGCGTCGCCGCCGATCCGGTCGAGCTGGTCGACTGGACGCAGCTCGCGGCGGCCTGATCCGACCGCGCCGACGCCGACGCAAACGCCTACGAGCCAGATCGTCAGATCGTGAGCTAGCGCCGCTCGCCGATGCCCTCGAGCACGGCGATGTCCTCGCCGTCGAGCTCGAGGGGCGTGCTGGCCAGATCCTGCTGCATGTGCACCGGGTCGGAGGTGCCGCTGAGCGGCAGCATGCCCACGGCCTGGGCGAAGCGGAACACCACCTGCGCCACGGTCGCGTCGAGCCGCCGGGCCATGGCGGTCACGCGCGGCCCGGCCAGCTCGCGCCCGTTGGCCGTCAGCAGCGAGAAGCCCTGGTACACGATGTGGTGGGCGCGGCAGAAGTCGCGCACGTCGCGATCCCAGCCAGTGCGCGCGTAGCAGCGGTTCTGCACGAACGCCGGCACCACGTGCGCCGCTTGCGCCAGCGTGGTCAGCTGCTCGAGTGACACGTTGCTGACGCCGATGAGGCGCGTGCGCTGCTCGTGCTGCAGGGCCTCCATCGCCTGCCAGGCCTGGCGATCCTGATCGGTCCAGCCGTGCCCGGCCCACGGCCCGTGCAGCAGCAGCGCGTCGAGGTAGTCGACGCCCAGGTGCACGAGCGAGCTCTCCAGCGACTGGCGCACCTGGCTGGCGATGGGCGCGGCGGGATCGTAGGGCAGCCGGTGATCCTGGCCGCGCGCGTAGGTGTACTTGGTCTGCAGGAACAGCTCGGCGCGCGGCACGCCGCTCGCGGCCACGGCCGCGCCCACGCCCGCCTCGACGTAGTGCTTGCGCTGGTTGGCGGTGTCGATGGCGCGGAAGCCGGCGCGCAGGGCCAGGCCGACCAGCTTCTCGGTGCGGTCCTCCTTCCACGCGGTGCCGTACATGAGCGAGGGCACGCGCACGCGCTGGACGGTGATCGAGTCGCGCATCGCCTGTGACTATAGCCCGTGCCCGCCGCGTGCGGCCTGGCGTGTGGGCCGCGAACCATCGTATAGGTGGAGAAGCATGCGCGAGCAGCTGGGTCGTATCGTCGAGCACGCCCGCACCCCGACCGCCCCGCCCGCGGGCGAGGTCGACCGCTTCTGGTATGGCCTGGCGCAGCCGCTCTACGGCCTGCGCGTGCTGTGGAGCACGCCCGCGCTGCGCCGGCGCGCGCTCCCGCCCGTGCTGGCGGTGCTGGTCATCGCCGGCTTCGCCGCGCTCGACGTGCGCCACCCCACGCCCGGGCGCATCGCGTGGCGCTACTACGCCGCCGTCACCGGCATGGCCTCGCTGCCCGCGGTGCTGTTCGCCAACACCTACGCCCGCCTGGCCGCCGACGCCGCGGCGCAGCTCGGCTTCGGCGAGCGCGCGCCCATCCTGTCCTCGCTGGTCGCGCGTCTGCGCCAGATGCTGCACTCGGTCATCCTGGTCGCCCTGGGTCTCTTGCCGCTGGTGGTGCTGCTCAGGATGGTGCCGCTCGCCGGCGATCTGGCCGTGCTGGCGGTGTCGAGCGCGTGGACCATGCACTGGATCGTCGTCGAGGCGCTCGACGCGGCGCGCGTGGTCGACCCCGGTCGCGGCGCGCCGCCCGAGCCCTGGTTCGTGGCCTGGACCCGGTCGCCCCTCTGGGACCAGGTGCCCGGGCTGCGCCGTCCGGTGCGCTGGTTCGGCCGCGTGATCACGCGTCTGGCCCGCCCGTGGGCGGAGGAGGCGGCGCTGGTGGCGCGCCACCCTGCCCTGGCCATCGGCTTCGGCGTGGCCGCGGCGATCCTGCTCGCGCTGCCGGTGGCCAATCTGCTCCTGCGGCCGGCCATCCTGGTGGGCGCGATCAACCTGCGTGGTCGCCTGGCCAAAATCGACCAAAACCAGGGCTGAAACCGATCGGACGGCCGGTTTAACAACCATTTACATCGGGAGTCGTCAGCCCGCCGGTACCGTCGGTGCATGGACTTGCACTCGCGTATCGTCGGGTTGCGTCTGGGAGCGATGGTCCTGGCGGCCGCGTGGGGGGCGCCGCTGGGCGGCTGTCAGGGCTCCTTCATCGGCGCGGGCGCCAGCGGTGGTGCCGACGCGGGCGGCGATCCCGGCGGCGACCGCGACGCCGGCAATGGCCATGACGTGGATGCCGACCACGGGGGTGGTACGGCCGACGCCGACAATGGCAATGACATCGATGCCACCACTGACCCGGGACCCGCCGACGCCAGCACCGGTGGCCAGCTGACCTTCAGGCAGGCCAACCTGACCAACTTCACGTCCTACCCCGATCCGGGCAGCGACGAGTGCCAGAACTACAATGGCTGTCTGTGGGCGGGGCAGTTCGCGTTCGTGAATGGCCAGCAGTCGGAGACCTGGGTGATGCAGCACAACATCGTGGCCGTGCACCAGCGCGACGCCAACATGTACAAGCTGAAGAAGCTGCGCCTGCGCCAGGGCGGCAACGAGATCGACGTCACCGTCTATGACATGTGCGCGGACTCCGACTGCAGCGGCTGCTGCACCCGCAACGCCTCCGAGACCGGCTTCCTCATCGACATCGAGAAGTACACCATGGAGCGCTTCGGCTCGGGCGACGGCATCGTGGACTTCGCCTGCCTCGACTGCAACTGAGGCGCGTCGCGGCTACGGGCGCTCTCCGCCGTGACCCGGAGTCGGCGGCTCCTCGGGGCGCGGGCCGGGGAAGCTGCCGGGGTCGCCCGGGTCGCGCGGATCGCCCGGGCAGGGCGGCGGCGGCGGCGGCGGCGGCGGGTCGGTGGGGTCGCACGGATCACCGGGATCGACCACGATCGTGCAGCGATCGAGGTACTCCTGGCAGGTCGCCTCGTCGATGCCGTTCTCGGCGCAGAACTGGCGCACGGCCTCGATGCAATCCTCGGGCGGCGGGGGCGGAGGAGGCGGCGGGCAGTCGCCGTTGGGATCGCTCGGATCACACGGGGTTGGTTCCTCGCAGCGCTGGAGCAGCTCCTGGCAGGTCGCCTTGTCGATGTCGTTCTCGGCGCAGTACCGCAGCACGACGTCGGCGCAGTCCTCGGGCGGCGGCGGAGGCGGCGGCGGCGGCGGGCAGCCGCCGTTGGGATCGCCCGGGTCACACGGGATCGCGTCACAGATCTCGTCGATCCACTGCTGGCACGTCTTCTCGTCGACGTTGGCCTCGGCGCAGCGCTCGCGCACCGCGTCGGCGCACTCCGAAGGCACCGGATCGGCCGGCGTGTCGCAGTCCTCGCGCGAAGGAACGATGTCGCTGTCGACGGAGGTGAGACCGTCGAGGTTCTGGCGGGATCGATCGACCGTGCCGTCCTGGGCACATCCGACCGTGGCGACGCCCATCAGCGCCGCGATGAAGAACATCCTCAGCTCACGCATCTTAGCCTCCGTCTCTGTGGTGCGCGGTGACCACCGCGCGTACTCGAGATGGAGCCGTGAGCGCGGCAAACCGGCTCACGCCATCGTGCTCACGGTGGCGGTGGCGGTGGCGGCGGCATCGGGCACTCGCCGTTCGCCGGTGGCGGCCCGCAACCCGGCAAGCAGCTCCACACGCCGCCGTCGCAGTGGCACTTCATGGCGACGCACGACGGACACGGGCTGCCGGGCGGACAGCGCATTTCGCAGCCGACCGGCGCGAGGCTTTGGCACGTGGGCGCGGTGCTGCCGCAGGCGTTGGCGCAGCAGGCGAGATCGCCGGGCGCGCAGCCTGCCGCACAGACCTGACCCGGGTAGCAGCTGTCGGTTGGCAGACACTCGTCGGGTGAGTGGCACTCGCTGCGCGGCGCGCAGAAGCAGGTCGGGCAACCGTTGCGCAGCAGCGGCTCGAAGTCGGGCGGACAGGGCGGGCACTGCGAGGGATCGAGGCAGCTCTTGCACTGGTGGTTGATGCACATCTCCACGCCCGCGGGG
>Ga0209515_10008543_pt1 | contig 11918 bp, 12 predicted proteins | sample Subgroupgradi54m_FD_187454 | JGI IMG/M metagenome (GOLD analysis project Ga0209515, IMG submission 187454) | Subsurface groundwater microbial communities from S. Glens Falls, New York, USA - GMW60B uncontaminated upgradient, 5.4 m (SPAdes)... ... | reverse complement strand
AAGCGTCGTGCCCAACGTGATGGGTTGCTTGTTCTGAAGCCACCAGACCGTGTCGCGGTAGAGCGATCCAGCGGTGATGTACACCATCGAGTGGTGGACCATCTTTGCTGCGGTATCGAAGTCCGTTGTACGTGTCCATCCGGCACCGGATGTCAGATAGATCCCGTTCTGCGTGGCATTGCTCTGTCCGGTAACGAGCACGCGCTTGCCCGCAGCGATGTTGACGTTGTCGATGGTCGTAGGTGAGCCCGAGAGCCCGATGTTCGAATCGGCAACGAGAACACAATCCAGCATCGTGGGCGCCGTGAAGGGATCGACGCCGCCCGACTCCTCGACGATCTCCGCGACGTAGGTGTACGCCACGTTGTCGACGAGGTTGTTCTGATCGCAGGAGACGACGAGGCTCTTGAGCGCGCCGCTGTCGTACCAGCCAGAGCCTGAGGACGGCGCAGGGGTGTAGCTCACGTAGCCGCTCGCATCGGCGCCCGTGGCCACGCTGCTCATCGGGACGGTGTCGCCGCCCTGATCGGCGCGCAGGATGCGCACCTTTGGCATGGTCGGAATGAAGTCGTGTGGTTGCCCTACGCGGAACGTGACGGTAGCGCGGGTGATGAGCCCACCGTTGTGCACACGCAGCGGGACGTAAAGCTTGCCGGGGCCTCCGCCGAAGAGACCGGAGAAATTCGTCGCGACCAGCTGCGGTGCGTAGAACTCGAAGCGGAGGGTATTGTTGCCGCGTGGCTTCGCGGCCGCCCGCAAGCAGGGCGTGAGCAGCGTGCGCGTTTGCCCGGCGTGGCCCGGAGCAAGAATCGGAAAGTCACCGTCGCCGAGTTTGACGCGAGAGCCGATGATCGTCGAAATCTGTGCGCTCGATGCGAATCCTTGACCGCGGATGCGGAGAGGCCCCGTGACCTTGAGGCCCGAGCCCGCGATGCTGATGACCGCGCTCGGCGTCCACGTCCCTCCGTCATCGCCGTTGATCGCCTTGAACGTCTTCGCGTCGAGATCGGCGAGATCCGCCGGGGTCACGGTATAGCCATTCACCCAGGTGGCGTCATTCTGGGTGCGGGCGAAATGCGTCATGGTCTATGGCAAGAGACTGAAGGGCACTGGGCCGAGCGTCACGGTCCCGAGAGGCGCGGGAAGCGTGAAGGGACCGACCGTCGTCGCGCCGGGCGAGGAAGGCTGCACGATCGCCCACTGCGAGACGCCGCGCGCAAGCTTCGCCATGAGCTCATCGACCTTCCGGCGTTTGTCCGCGTCGAGGGCGGACGCCGCCTTGAGCACGATGAGGGCGAAGCGTTTCGTCGACCACCAGTACGGCCAATTCGTGGTGGTGACGATGGCTCCGACGTCGTGAGGTTTCGTGAAGACCGCACGAAACTGACGTGTGGCGCTCGCGCCCTGGACCTGAGTGACGGTGACGCGCTCGGCGAGCCCACTGTTTTCGGGTTGCACCATCACGACGTCGCCCACGTTGAGCAGGTTGTCGCCGCTCGTTGTGTCGAGGTTCTCGTAGTCGGCCCAGACGAGGCCTGTGCTGATAATGGGCTGGGTGAGCTGTAGGAAACGGCCTGGTACATCGACACGCTGGGCATTGACCTCCGTGCTCGAAAGCGGATCCGCGGGATAATCAACGGCTTCGGCGTCGGTGAGCAGACGGTAGGCGAGAAAATCGGTGCCGAGGAGGGCCTGCAGGGTCGCTCGAACGTTCGTGTAGACCCCTCCGCGGGGCAGTCGATACTGAGCCGCGAGAAACGTTCGACGGTCGAAAAGACCTGCCGACAGAGGGGGGCGGACATCGAAGTCCCTCTCGAGATTCGGCAGGATCTCGGTCGCCTTGAGCGGATCCGACTGATTTCCAGCTCGCTCGAGCGTGTATTGGGCCCTGGCGAGACTCATGGCGCGCGCGTACGCCGAGGCTTCGGTGTGGGTGCCTTTCGACATATCAAAGGCGCCCACGAGGTTGTCGACGAGCGACCGGTAGATATTCTCGGCGTGCGACGGCTTGCTCGAGAACGCGAGCATGCCGAACGGCGTGAACGCAGAGAACTTCGGCATCAATACACGGCGACCGTGTAATCGATATCGGTGGGAGAGCCCGCCAGGTTGAACGTCTTCACGCGCACGCTGTTTGCGAGCGGAAGCGCGATGGGGGCCGCGGCGGGGGATCCGCCGTTGAGAGAGACGGTCGGATTCGCGACGGGCGGTGGGAAGGTGTTGGCCGGCCAGCCGATCGTGGTGTCGCCGACGCCGTTGTCGGTCAACGTGAACGTGCCGAGCGTGATGCTGCTGCCCGGTGCAGAGAAAAACTGGACGACCGGGTTCCCTCCGGCGAATTTGACCGAGATGACTGCGACCGGAATGACCTTCCCGAGCGCGACCATCAACTTGGTGAGCGTGTTGTACTCCGCCGCGCTCGGCATGATCGTCGGATCCGGCGGATTTTCCGAGTCGTCGACTTTCGCCGAGCCATTGAAGTCGGCGTTTCCCGGCCGATACGGCGGAGCGACATCGAAAGTTGACGCGTTGGGGGATGCCATCGGTTATTGCGGAAACGCGGCCAGCGTGCCGAGTGTGAGAAGGTTTGCGCTGATGCCGGGGGATCCCACGGTCGGCGAGAACGGCGGCGTGGGCTCCTGCAGCGACACGTCTTGCAAGGTGCTCAGCGCGAAGAGCGAGGTCAGGATTCGATTCGTCACCGCGCTCGGAAAGAACTGCGGGTTTCGTGGGCTTCGTCGCTCACGCAATCCCGGATCGAAGAACGATGCCTTCTGCTCCCCGGGACCAAGCCCGTCAAAGAACGCGATCGCGGCCGGTGCGAGCGAGTCGAGCGACTCGCTAAACGGGCAGCAAGGCTGTCCTGTGGCGGGCGTGAAGTTCGTGTCGCTCGCGTTGTTCGCCGTGTCGCAAACGATGTCGTAGTCCGAGCCCGCAAGCGTGGCAGTGAGGATCTTCTTTCTTCGAAACTTCGCGTTCGGCGCATCGTAGAAACCGATCGTCTGCCCGATTTGCGGCGCCGTGACGATGTTCGTGAGGCGGAAGGTGGTTGCCGTGGGGGTCGGCGCGGCAAGTACGGCCACCATCGGCGAGCTGTACGGAGGCCATGGCTGGATATCGACGAAGCCGGGAACGCCCACAGCGAAAGTCACGCGTAGCGCGACGGTGACGTTCTGGGCCACGAGCGATCCCACGAAGATTCCGTCGTCTGCGGGAAACGCCCCCGTGAGGTTCGCGAGCACTTGGGCGATCTGCGCCGCGTTCGGGATCCGGACGCCGCCAGGCTGGCCTGGTCTAAGTGTGAAGATGATTCCGATGGTGCCGGGTCCTTTGATCGCGGGAAAGGTAAACGCCTGCTCGATCGAGAGACCCGGAGTCTCGAGCACCGCCGCCTGATAGGCCGCGTCATTTCCACTGGCGGGAGGATTGGCACGAAGCTGGGTGAGACGGGCATTCAGCTCTCCGTCGGTCTCATCGTTTCGTCCGTCCGAAAGCCCGGAACCATCCGCTTGTGCGACCACCTTCGCGGTCGGGCCGATACCAGGACGAGGTGCCGTCCATGTGAGAACGACCCCCGCGTTTTGGTTCGTGTTTGGCCCGGTGTCGGTCCCTTGGACGGGGCAATGCGAACTTGGCGTGTAGACCGCCGTAAGCGTGCACTTGTAACGGAGTCCCGAGACCTTGAGCTCGTCGCCGGCGAAGATCGTTCCCCCTCCGGTACTCGCGTCGATCTCGACGAATCCGCTCGCGCCTACCGCTGGCAGCCGATCGGTTCCGAGCCGCTGCGCCTCCTGCTGAAGCGCCGTTCCGGTTTTGGTGAGCGATGCAACGTTGTTTCCGATGGTAACGGCGTTCGCATAGAGCGGCGCCAGCGAGTCGGCGAGCGCGCTCGCCTCGATGAACGGCTGCGTGCCCGGTCCCGTCTTCGCGGCGGGGTTTCGGATCTTGTAATCGCGCAGATAACGATCGCGGAGCTCGTCGCGCCCGAACGTCGCAATGGTTCCTGTCAGGTTGTCCGCCACGATCTATCCTTGCGCGATCTGAATCGCGCGAGTGCGAAGGTTTTGGTAGGTCACGAATGTCTCAAGGCGCCCCTTCGCGCTCGGAGGAGCACTCACTTCGACGAGCAGGATCTCGATATCGCCGGCCGTGATGAGAGCCGACACGGCGAGGAGAACTTCATTCTCGACCTTCTTCTGGAGCGCCTTGTCGGCGGTGCTTCGGATCCGAAAGATCCCATGCCCGGTGTCGGGCGCGCTCTTGATGGATCCAAGTGGAATGCAAAGTGAGAGCGCCACCGCCTGGTCGACGGGGTGGATCTCTTGCAGCGATCCGTCGGCGTTGAACGGATTGTTCTTGGTGGCCGGATCGTAGAAGACCGCGGCGATTGGCTTCGGGAGGAGCACCGTAGCGCTCGGCGCGGGCACCGGATCGTGCCCGGCCGGCTCCGAGCCCGCTGCGAACTGCCCGGCTCCTCCGCTCATGTCACGCCGCGATGTCGAGCGGGCACGGGATGCTTGGGATGTTCGGCAGCGTCGGTAGCTTTGGGAGTGGGATGGACGGAAGTTTGAGCGACACCGTGAGGGGCGGAAGTACGAGCGTGAATCCCGGAATCGAAGGGAGCGGGATGCCAGGCAGACTTGGGAGCTTCGGGAGCGGCAGCCCCGGAAGCTTGAGCGAGACGGCGAGCGACGGCAGGACGAGAGAGAGCCCAGGAATGGTCGGCAGGGGGATACCCGGGATCTTCGGAAGCTTGGGGAGTGGAAGGCCCGGAAGCTTGAGCGACAAGCCGAACGCCGGAAATACGCATCGACTCACGCCGCCTTGACCTTCTGGCTCTTCATCGTGGCGACGAGCGACGCGAAGGGGACCGCGACCGGGATCGGGCCGCCAGCGTTTCCCGCTGTGAGCTTCGTCTCGAGGGCCAAAGCCCACGCGGCGAGCGCGGTGTAGAGAACGACCTCCTGAGCGGTCTCCCCGCCGAGGCTCACTGAGCCGTGCAGGGTGATGTCGCCGGAGAGCGTGTGGCCGTCCGCGCCCAGCGAATAGAAAGCATCGCCGGCCTTGTTCTTTATCGTCACGCCGTCGGGACCGAGAACGATCGCTTGACCGTCGCCGTGGACGATCGAGATGAACTCCTGCCCCGCGTTGTCGACGTTGATGGCCACCGACATCGACTTCGTCGGGTTCTCCCCATTCGAATCGAAGCCGTAAGGGATGTATGTCGTCTGTGAGCCGGTCTGCCCGTCGATGAGGGAGAAGGCACCCGTCGCGCCGAACTGAATCGAACCCCCTTTTTGCAGCGGGGGGAGCTTCTTGAGGACACGGGGATCCCCAAGCGCCCACGCATGCGCGCGTCCACCTTCGAGTGCGAAGAGAACCTGGCATCCCTTGCCGGCGATGGGCTGGCCTCCCCCGTCGAGCTCCGGATCGAGCGGTCGGGCGAGAAATCCGTACGGCGCGTGGAGCTCGTACGGCTGGAGCCCCGAATTCTCCTCGCCATAGCCATCGATCTGGAGGCCGAGAAAGCCGTCGGCGTCGTAGGTCGTGAGGACCGAGACCCCGAGGTCAAAACCGAGATAGCTCACCCTTCTGGTCCTCCAAAGACGAGATCGTCGGGGCGCATCAAACGAATCGTGGTCGTCGTCTCGGGTGCGCGTCGGTGCACCACGTTCTCGATGTAAAAGAGATCCTTGATCCCGAACTCGTCGTCCTCCACCTCGACGACCGTGTCGGGCGACCAGACCCCGCGATCTTTGCCATCGATCGTTGGCGTCGAGTGCCCTGCGAGCTTGTAGGTGAGCGCAAAGCCCTGGCGCTTGGCTTCCGCGAGTTTTCGGCGTGCGAGAAACTGAGCTTGAAGAACGCTCTGCACGTTCGCGTCGCGTAAAACGAGCGGGCGCTTGTACCCGAGCGCGAGCATCTCATCGTCCGTGAACTTCCCCTTCGATTTGGTCCGCCCGAACTTCTTTCCGCCCCCGCGTCCGTAGATGATGATCTCGGAGTACCGATGCGTCGTCTCGTTCTGAAACTCGGCCGAGACGACGTTGACGGCGTTGTTCAATTTTCCGCGCTGTCGCACGATGCGGTAGGCGGGCTTTTGCTGCGCGTTCGGTTGCGAGAGGATGAAATCTCCCTTCACGCCCGCCCAGAGAAAGAGCCCTGCCCGATCGATGTGCCTGCGGACGAACTCGTACCAGCGCTCACCGAGCTTGGATTGGAGGACGACCTGAAACGATGCGCCGGTGTCCGACTTGCCTGCGTCGGCGATGATCTCGTCGACGGTGCGTGGCGGCGCGAGCTCGACGATTTTGACGCCGGCCTTGATCTGGCGATCGGCGCGCGCGCTGACGACGAGCTCGCCCGTGGTGATCCCCACAGCCTTGAGCGCGGCGCCGACGAGGCTCGTGTAGGTGGCATCCTTGAAGCTTTTCTCGGCGTCGACGAAGCCGTCGTGAAGAGGGGCGAGGGCATCTCGTCCGCGAATCGTGACGCCCGTGGCCCCGGCGCTCCCCTCGGCAACAAAGCCGTCGGTCTCGCCGCTCTGCTGAACCGCGTCACCGATGAAGAGCTTGAACGGCGTCTTGGGCGGAAAGTTCCTGATGATTTTCGCCGCGACGTCGCCGTGACCGAGCCGAAGGCTGAACGCGGCGGGCTGCGAAAGAACTCCGGCCGTGACCTCGTAGGTCTCGGCGATGAGAACCTCCTTGCCGTCGAGCTCGAGGCGGACGCGATCGTCGATGCCGCCGCGATCGTCGGTACCGAACTTCGCCACTCCGGTCCTCTACGCGGTCGGGTAGTAGCGGATTTTGGTGCCAGCAGAAACGCGGTACGCGTCGGGGACGGCGTTCAAGGACAGCAGATCTTCTGTGTGCGTGGCGTCCCCGAAGATCGCCGTACTCACCGCTTGAAGGCTCATGAGCATCGGGACCACGAACTCCTCGAGCTTGACGCGCGTGTTGTTAAGATCCTCGAGCTGCGCGAGCGCTGACGCGTGCAAGTCGTGCAGCGCATCGATGAATCCAAAGCGGACCGGATTCTGGAGAGGGCTCAGGCTGTTGATCGTGTCGCACATCTGGGCGACTTGAAGGAGCCTCGCCTCGAGCACGTTGCCATAGAGCTCCGCCTGGTCCCGAACCGAACCAATCGCGTTGACGACGCCTTGGACGGCGTCCACGAGCGAGGTGAGCTTCTTCGTGTCTTCGGCGGCGAGCTCCGCTTTGATTTGCGCGAGCTGGCGCGCCATGTCCGCGGCGTGCGTATCGAGCGTGGGAGAGGAGAGATCCGTGAGTGCCTCGAGGAGGAACTCGCCGGATTGATCTTCCAGGAACTCGAAGCTCGTCTTCTCGCCCGAGCGGATCTTCGTCTGAAAGTCGCGTTCGTGCGACACGCAGAAGGCGTCGATGGGGCCGAGATTCGGCACGACAAGCGTGGCCGTCTTCTGCGACTCGAACGCCACGCGGAGCTTGTCGAGCCCCTGGGGATAGAGCTTCGGGTAGGCGCGGAATCGGTCCTGAAAGTTCCCCGTCATCTGGACGCGGTAGAGGCTTCGACCGAGCTTCTCGGGCGCTCCTCCGGGAGCATGCGGATACTCGTGCACGTGGTAACGGATCCCCCCGCGGATTTTGACGTTCTCAATGGGGAACTGCACGCCATCGAAGCTTGCCTTCGGAAACCCGTCGGCGGCGGTCGGCATCAGTTGCCTCCAGCCTTGGTCGGCGCCGGTGCGCGACCGGAGCTGTCCGCGGCCGGGGGATTGACGACCTGGACCTTCAGGGTGCCCTCCTTAATACGCTGAAGGATGTTCTCGACCTCCTTCTGGGAGGCGAGTGCCTGGTCGTAGGAGCGTTTCTGCTCGGCGTACCGGGTCGCCTGAACCTCGTTGGCCTCCTTTTCGGCCGCCGAAGAGAACAAACCCGCCACTTGAAGTGCAGCACCTGCCGCGATGTCGACGCCGCCCCCGGGTGAGCCAATCTCGTCGCGCTTGCGACCTGCCTGCGACTTGAGCGTCACGAGCTGTTCTTCGAGTTTCTTCTGCTCCTCGGGGCTGACTGCGCCGGTCATGCGAGCCTTGGATGCGAGATTCTGCGCCTCCACCTTGTCGGCGAAGTCCTTTTTGTCTTCCTGTGTTTTCTTCGCGTAGAAATCGTCGATGTAGGCCTCGCCGATCGTGATGGCGGTGACGGCGAGCGAAGCGATGACGCCCGCCGCGGCGAGGTTGCCTCCGAGGCCGCGCCCACCAACGGCGCCCGCCCCGCCGCCTGCGCTGAAAAGCTTTTCGACCCCCGCGCGGATGGTGTTCTCGATCGCCGCCTTGGCAATCGCTGCCGACAATGCGACAGCGATTGCCTTCCCCGGATTGTCCGTGGCCCAGAGAAGGAAGTCCGCAAATGCCTGCGCCGCCCGCTCGATCGTGGGCGCCAGCTTTTCGAGCGCCGGAAGAAGCTTCTCGGCGGTCTTGTCCGCCGTCTCCTGGATCCGGTTTTTGAACAGCTGGACTTTCGCCTCCGCCGTGTTCATCGAGGCGGCGTGGGAGGTGGCGAGCTCCTCCTCTTTCATCGTCGCCTTGGCGAGTTCTTTGAACGCCTTGTCGACGGCCACGAGGCCGGCCTGTCCACCGCCCGCGTCCTTGTAGATGGTCTCGAACCCGCGCGTGACGGACCGTGCACGCACATCCATGAAGAGCTCGCCCATCTTCCGGCTGTCGCCCTTCGTCTTCGCGAGCGATTCGAGGATGATCTCTTCGGAGTTTCGGATCCTCCCGCCCGGTCCCTGGGTCTCGATGCCGTATTTCTTGAAGGCGTCGAGCCGCTTCCCCTTCGAGAAGGTGTTGACGAAGCTCGACACGCTGGTCGCGGCCTGGGTGGAACTTGCGGCTCCCCCTTTGGCGCGGGTCATCTGGGTGAGCGCGCCCATCTGGGCCATGACTTCTTCGGGCTTTCCAGAAAATTGCCCAGCGGCGGCACCGAGCTTCGCCATCTGAACGGCGAGGTCCTTGATCTCGACCGCGCCGACTTTGCCTTGCGCGGCGATGGCCTTCATCACCGCGTTCACCTTCGCGCCCTTGTTGTCGGTCTCCCCGAGCGCATTCGAGACGTCGCCGGCGGCGTCCACGATGTCCTCGAGGCCGGCACCGGTCGCACGCGAGAGTCGAGCCATGTCCGAAAGGATTTTGCGACCCGTTTCGAGATCGCCCGTCTTGGCGACGAATTTCTGGAGCCCCTCGAGCGCCTTCTCGGGATCGATGGCATTCGCCATCCCCGCGGACGTGGCCTCCGCCATCAGGGCCCGCGGGTCCTGCCGAACGTTTTTGGTCTCGGGTTTGACTCCCTTTGCGATCTCGTCGTCGGTTAGCGGCATGTAGGCCGCGTTCGAGAGATCGACGGCGCGCTTCTGCCGCCCGACGTAGCTCGAGACCATCGAGCCGACGTTGAGATCGACGCCCGCGCCGCGTGCGATGTCTCCGGCGATTCGGCCGCCCATCGCGAGCGTGGGTGTGACCGGCGCGAAATTTCGCATCGACCAGTAGCCGACGCGCCGCCCGAATCGGGTGGTGCCGTCGCCCTGCCGACCGCCTCCGCCTCCTCCGGCGCCGGCCGCTGCGCCCGTGGCGCCGCGTTTCGCCGTCTCGACGCGTTTCATCTCGCGCTCCGCCTCGCGGGCGAGGTCGGCGAACTGTTTTTTCGCCGCGTCGAAGCTGGTCTTGGTCTCCTTGGTAAAGTCGACGACGGCCTTCGTGCCGGCGCTCATCATCGTTTTCGAACGTCCTTGGACGAAGTCTGCGAGCTCCTTGAATGCGCCTTCGGCGTCCTTTACTCCTTTGCGGATCGAGGCGGTGGATGCTTTCGAAGCTGCATTCAGCTCCGCCTCGATCTGCTTTCGGGCCCGCTTGGCCGATTCGACAATCGGAGCGAACGCCGTCGTCGCGTCGCGATCGAGCGCGGCGCCGACGGTGATGCGAAGCTTCGCCACGCGTTCACGCCCCGAGTTCGGTCAAGCAGGCACCGAGGAGTCTTCGCACGCGGCGTTGCGCGCTTGGCGGCAGTGCGTCGAGGCGACAGAGGGCGCCAACGAGGCTCGCGATCCCTTCGGCATCGAGCTCCGGAGAGAGCGGGCTCGTTTCCTCCACGAGAACGCGCCATTCGTCCCATAGCCGTCGGATCCCTTGGGGCGTAAGCGCGACGGCGATCACATCTTCCGCAAAATCGAAATACGGCTTGGTCACATCGTTCGGATCGCAGGTGGCGTAGGCCACGGCCCATCGCACGAGCGCGTCGTTCCAAGCTTCGACGGCTTTCTCGTGGTCGAAGATCTCACCGTCGTCTCCGACGTACATCTTCTCGATGCTCTTGCTGGCCTCGGCCTTCGCGGTCTGTAGCTCGCGCTCCGACAAAAGACGAAGACCGACGGCTACGTCAGCCGTCGGTTTGGACTCCCATGTGTCCGCGAACGCGGAGGGAGAAAGGATCGCCACGCGCGGTGGCCGCGTCGTTCTCTTGAGTGCGGAGAGCGTCGTCATTCGGCACCGTGGTCTCGGGGCTTCAGTTCACGCGCTTCAATTCGGCTCCAATGGCTTCGGAGAGCGATCCATGCGGCGAGCTGTCCCCGAGTGAGCTGAGAAGCTGGCGCGCCATAGAACGCGCCAAGATCCACCGCAAACCGGGCGACAGTCGCACGAAAGGGAGGTCGTCTTCTGCCTCCGCGAGCTTGATGACCTCGGCGACGAGCTGGTCAGCCGTGACCTTGCGCACCGACGGCGAGCACTCGTCCTGCCATTGCTGCTGCCGCTCGTAGAGAAACGCGATGGTCTCGCGCGGGAGATTGTCGAGGATCTGTGCCGCTCCTCCGTCGAACACCGAGTTCCCGGTTTCCTTCGGGGAGTCCGGATCGAGGCACCCACGTTCGATCGTGCCCACCATGACGGCGAGGTCATAGAGGGGCTCGCCTTCCCTTGGATTCTCAGCCCCCTTCTCTTTGGCGAACCGAAGGGCGAAGGCGAGTACCTCGCTCTCCTCGGTCCCGCTGAGGGGGACGAGAACCGAGGGGACGGTCTGGAGCTCGTCGCCCGTGACGAGGGGAAAGTCGATCGCCCGCTCGGCCTTCTTTCCCAAGAGCAGCGACGAGAACTTCATCCGCTGATCTGGGGCTCCCCGCCCTCGAGGTTGAAGTCGCCCATTTGGCTGCCGTTCTTGTGGCTCGATTTCACACTCGCGTTCACCACGCGCATGGTCACCTGGTGAATCTTTCCGTCGACGAGGGCGAGCGTGACGTCGACGTCCTTCTTCTGCTTCATGATGTCGATCATGTTGACCTGCATGCCCGAGACGGGGATGACGCCGGTGCAGGAGAGCTTGGTCGTTACGGCGCCGTCGGAGTGGCCGAGATACCCGGGATCACCGAACTGGGCCTCGTCGCCGCTGGCGATGTCGTAGTTGTTCCCTTCGAAGGTGCCGACCTTCTTGCCGCCGATGTAGACCGACGCGGCGCGCACTTTGACGTTCGCCATGGGGGCTCCTTACGCGGCCTGCCGGACGGAGATTCCGACCTGATGGTTACTGGGTGCGGGGATCACCGTGAGTGCCGTCATGATCCGCTTCGCCGCGGGATCGAACTGGCTCACCGGAAGATTCAGATCGACGTTGATGAGGATCGGGGCGATTTGCACACCGCCCGTTCGACCGGCTTCGAAGTCTTTCAGGATCCCGTAAACCGCCGCGTTCCACGCCGATGGCGTGATGATCCCGGACGGCTTTCTCCGTTCGTCGATGCTGCTGTCGTCGGCTACGCGCGGATTGTTCGGGACGATCTGCGAGAGCCAGTAGAGCTTGAGCGCGGTGAGTACGAAGTCGGGCACCACCGCGTCCCCCGTGTCGAGCGTCGAGTAGTCGGGGTTCGCACCCGTGAGCGTATCCAAACTT
>Ga0209515_10008541_pt1 | contig 11919 bp, 12 predicted proteins | sample Subgroupgradi54m_FD_187454 | JGI IMG/M metagenome (GOLD analysis project Ga0209515, IMG submission 187454) | Subsurface groundwater microbial communities from S. Glens Falls, New York, USA - GMW60B uncontaminated upgradient, 5.4 m (SPAdes)... ... | reverse complement strand
CCGGTGGTGTAATTTTTCCTGCTGGCATAGATGAGCTCCTTTCGCATGAAACGTTTTATTATTGTTTCAAACCTCGGACACTACGTCTAGTTTACAGGGTACCGGCCCCTCCACAGCGGATGCAGAAAAACTTCTGGATAAAAATCCCGACTATCTACCACAACTTATTCTTTTAAACCTCCAACTCCCCGGTGAATACGGCCTCACATTCCTCCAACGGATAAAAGAGGAAGATTCACCACTACGACACATACCGGTGGTCGTTGTCACTGCAGAAGTATTCCCAGATGTTGAGAAGCGCTGTCAGGATTTGGGCGCTGCTGGTTGTCTTATCAAACCATTTCGCATCGAGACGCTGCGAGAAACCATGCAGAGTCTATTGCCGAAAACTCCCCCAACAGAGTAAACTGTATACATGAATGAAACGACCGAGACACCACAAATCCTTATTGGAGTAGGAAAACCAGAAGCACCTTTTCCCACAGAAAAACGATATGCATTTGCCCTTGCCAATGCTTCACCAGAAGATCAAGAAATAGTCGATGACATAAACATCATTTTGGAAGGGGTAAGTGCCTTTGATATATGGAGCAGGTCGCACCAAGAAGAAAAACCAACGGATTTACCCAGCTGGCTTGCTGGGCTTTACAAAGAAAGTGAAGACAAGAATGAGTTGCTTGATGCGATGCGCGACCTGAATCATTATAAAAGAGATAGTAAAAAAGACAGAGCATCTTTGCACGCACGGATTAAACAAACAATATCCACGAATCCCCCGACAACTACTATCGTTAAAGAAAGTTCAGAAGAAATCCATGTGCTGCAAAAAGAATTGGACGGAATCCTCCATGATATTGGTAATCCCTTTGGTGCCATTCTTGGGTTTTCCACTTTTGCCATTGAAGATGCACCTAACTTTGACTATGAAAAGTTTACGCCTATCATACAAAATGCCTTTACCAGAATAAGTCACGCTATTGAAAATGGCAACAATATCTTAAATAAAACGTACCCCAAAGAACCGTTAACAGCAGAAAACCTCCGGTATTACTTGTACAAACGTGGCTCTCCATCAGACTTGACTATCAAAGTCCCAAAAGCAGGAGAATACCCGGAAATACCTGGAGCTACGCAATGGTCGCCTGCTTGGTTAGAACAGCTCACCGATAACATTATCCAAAATACCCAAAAAGCCTATCGTGCCGCCGGGGAAATGGGGAAACCTATTGATAAACCCACGCTTGCCATATCTTTTCAAAGTGAAGATCCACACCATATAGACATCCTGTATGATGACAACGGCACAGGCTTTCCCCAGGATATCGTCGAAGGTGGATTCAAAAGCGGCAGAACCCAATGGGAAGGAGGAGTACAGGGCACCGGCACAGGCATGGCGTTTCATGCAGACACTCTGGAAAAAGAATATGGCGGCAAACTTATTCCCACCAACAGAATAGACGCAAACGGAACTATTCTCGGCGGCCGCCTCATCGTCCGTCTGCCGATTAACACTATGTAATAAAAAATTTGACGATATACCCTAAAAATGCTATATTTTGGGTATATGAACAACAATATACCTTTTGACCCAGTATATCTTTACGATTTGTCTTTATTGCCGAAAACAAACCCTATTGACAATACTCGAATGTATATGGTTATATAAGGGAGAAACATATGACAGAAGATACTCAAGAATTGTTACCATCGGGCCGTGGTCCAATGGAGGCACACGTACAAAAAGTAGAAGCTGGACTACAAGCAGCAAGAGAGAGACGGGCAGCGAAAGAAGCCCAACGAGCAGCAACACAACAAGAGCCACCACGCCCAGCAGGAGGTGGAATAATGGAAGCAGCAGTACGAACAGCAGAAGAAAGACAACGAGCAGCAAAAGAGAGACAAGCACGAGAAACTCAAGAGGCAACAGAAGTACGGGCTACCAGACTCAAAGGGAAAGAGGAACCTGATAAAGCAGCAGATCTTCTCATTCAATCAAAAAAGACGACGCAAGAACTTCGCCGAAGCGGAGTAAAACCGTCAGGAACAACACCACGGGATTATCTTCAAAGCTTGTCAACTCGCTCTGCGGTCAAGCAAACTATTGAGGGTTTAAAGGGAAAATAAGACCAATATAAATCTCTTCTCCCCCCCCCAAATGGAAATCTATACCTATAGCATATTGGGTTCTTGACAGACATCTGAAAGATTCATATGATAAAGATGGTCTATTAGGTATGAGGAAACTACCGATGAAAGATCAAGATATTTTTACTTTCTTAAAAACATATACGAACGTAGTCGCCGATGAGGCGATTTTTTGATGGCTCGTTAATGAACAAATGCTTATTTGTGAATTTACGAGCCGATCAATCCGTCCGAAGCTTTAGCGAAGGAGGATAAACAAATTTGACAAACTATATGAGAAGTGATACTATAAGCCCTGATTCTTGAGGATCAGACAAAAACAGATCCAATGGGAAATGATATGAGCAATATTGAACTTGGCACACAAACACCCGCACAACCGGGTATTTCTGTTTCGGAAGCACCAATGCCTCCCGTCACAGCGTACCTTCCTCCGGAAAAATCACCAAAAGAACTTGCTCCTATTCCTCCGGAACAACAAACCCAGTTCGCTCAAGCAGTCGACTATATAAAATTCATGAAACAGGTTGATGTAGAAGCAAAAAAAATAGAAACTCAATCCTCATCTACTCCTCCCACACAAAAAGTCGAACCAAGCGAATTTCCTCTAGAAAAACCCCCTCTACGAAAAGTCGAAGAGGCAACGCTGGCAGCTGCGGGAATCATTGCCGGTACGGGCCCGGGAGTTGTCAGTGCAGTGGACGTGGCTCATGAACTGCAAAATCCTCCTCCAGCCATAGTCCAAGCATTCGGCTCGCACGATGCGAGGCCATCCATGCTTCCACCCACCTCACGAGAACCTATCGTTTCTCCTCCTACTCCCGCTCCTGGTATGCCAGGAATGGATAGGCCAACAAAGGGTGGCCCGATAGCAGCCGACACATCACCTACCGCCATTCCTATAGGGAATACGAAGGATCTCACGCCCGAGCAAGAACACAAAGACATGCTCAACGTAAAAAACACGCCTGAACCACCTAAGAGTCCGGAAAAAGAAACAAAAAATAACATTGTCCCAGACCAAATTGCTCTCACATTCCCAGATATACAAACCGAGGCAGATTTGGAAAAATTCAAACAGAAAAATGGCCCGGTCTATAAAGAAATTACAGAAAATCCAGACTATCAAAATCTGTTAGGAAGAGTGCGTACCTTTATTAGCGAATATACCACGGGAAAAGGACTTAATGCCAAAGACTTTAACTTTTCTATTACCTATAAGTTTGCCGATGGGAAGGTACATATAGGGACGATCATCTATCAACTCAACAATCAACAGTTCGCCGAGGCATTTTATTTTCTTCCACAGGTAGATCAACCAGGCCCCGTACTGAAGGTAGGACTCCCTGCCGAAAAGGTAGGGTATTGGACGATAACGTTAGCCTACGACACCTCACTAAAAAAGCAAGTAGCCGCCCTTACTGATGCAGAAGGCACATTTCTGAGCGTTATCGACTTACCTCCCGAAGGCGTCACGAGCACTCCTACCCCGACGCCTCCTCAACCAGACCAGCCAACGATAGAAGTGGCAACATATATCGTAACGCCGGAAGCGCAATTGCAAAAACAGGGTACGGAAAAAATAGTAGTAGAAAAGGTAAACCCACCGAGCACAGACATTCAAAAAACCATTGATGCACAAAACAAGGAAGTAGAAAAACAACCAGCAATTCTCAAAAAGATGCGATTCTATAGCTCCTTCTTGGGACGAGACTTTTTTGGATCAAAGACACAGAATATTCAAAATACCTCGGGTGAACTTCCTTTAAAATTTTATGGAGCTTATTTAGATAGAGTTCGCTATGCCATGTGGATAACGTACGTTCACGCAGATCAACCTGCGCCGTTAGGCTGGAGTCCTGATGATTTCCAAAACAATGCCTATCGGGGAAAGAACGGATTTTCACCAGATGGAAATTCACAATCACCGGTTATGACGTTTGAAGAATTTAAAAAAGAAGCACAGGAAGGAAAATCATTTGAAATCTGGGTTCCTGACTACACCAATGGTACACGGAACTTTGAGGATGGACGGGAGATTAAATGGAAAAAAATAGATCTTTCCAAAGTAGATATTGATATCAAGATGGATAAAACGTGGAAGAAAGGGACAAAGCCAGTTTCAACTGATCCGTCTTCCGCGCCATACTTCTATATGACCGAAATGGAATCACAAGACGGGAAACAAACGGTTCAGATTATTTATAACCCAGGCAGCGGAGGTTACGTAGGAAAAAATGCGGAGATACTTGCAGGTATTGAAGAAGTAACCAATCGTTTACTATCACCTTCGTTATTAATTCGGCCAGGGGGGGTAGGGACAGATGACCCCGTTAAAGGAACTGTGGATATTGATTTCGTTAATAAATTAATTATGGATGCAGTTAATGAAATAGGATCAGAACACACAAAAGAAATCGCAACTATGCTTCAATACACCACCAAACCGGTAAGTACAACCGCCGAAGGTCCAAGTGACATACTCGCCAATCTCAATACTCCCAACCTCTCCGATGCGCGAGCTATGTTTTTGTCAAACAAACCCTCCCGCAAAGACCTCAAGAATCTCTAAATCTCTATGAGACCGAAAGAAATTCTTACTACTGCTAGTGTCCTTACCTTCACAACAATGGAACTTTTCAGCGCTGGTCAAGGGAAAGCACAGCCGAATCTTCAATCGAATCTGGATTTTACTCCGACACCAATACTCACTCCTAGTCCTACACCCGTCGAGCTCACGCCTACACCGGAAGTAAATCCTCCAGATTCAGATATTCAAAAGACCATTGACGCACAGAATAAGGAAGTGGAAAAACAACCAGCGATTGCCAAAAAGATGGGGTTTTATAGTTCATTTTTGGGACAAAATTTTCTTGAATCAACACAAAATATCGAAAATACCGCAGGGGAAATCCCACTTACCTATTACGGAGCCTTCTTGGATCGAATCCGCTACGCCATGTGGCTGACCTACTTCCATGCCGATCAACCAGCTCCCTATGGATTGGGACCAGATGATTTTCAGAACAATGCATACAGAGGAAAAAATGGATTCTCACCGGATGGCAACTCATCCCAACCGGTCATACCGTTTGAAGACTTCGTAAAACAAGCCCAAGAAGGCAAAAAATTTGAAGTATGGGTACCAGATTACACCAATGGGACACGGAACTTTGAAGATGGAAGAGAAGTGAAATGGAAGAAAATAAATCTCATGGAGACGGATTTGGATATCAAGTTAGACGCAGCATGGAAAAAAGGACTACAACCAGTTTCCACAAACTCGTCAACCGCTTCCCGTTTCTATATGACTGAAACATCAAAAGATGGGAAACAAATTGTAACAATAATTTACAATCCGGGCATTCGTGACTATGGTAAATATAAAGATGCGAAAATAAACTTCGCTCTTTCTGAAATATTTTCATATTTAGTGAGTCCTCAAACATTGATCCGTTCATTTGGAGATGGACCAAATGATCCAATTACGGCAAAAATAGACCAGGAATTCAAAAATCAATTACAATTGAGTATCTATGATGAAATGATAAAAGATCCAGCAAAAAAACAAGAGATGTTTCAAACGATTTTAAATGCCCTTCAATACACTACCAAACCTGTATCGACTGTTTTAAATGAAAACGCTTCTCCGATCACCAATCTCAATGTCCCCGATCTTTCCGATGCGCGAGCTATGTTTTTGTCAAACAAACCCTCCCGCAAAGACCTCAAGAATCTCTAAATCTCTATGAGACCGAAAGAAATTCTTACTACTGCTAGTGTTGTTACGTTCACTTACCGCAGCGCTTCAGTAAGCGTAGTACCCAGAAGACTTTCTAGAGGAAAATAGTCTCCGTTATCTGCTTTTTGCATGGCAGTAAGGTAGGTTTTCCTATCGCTTACCTTCTCCACCTTAATTTCAATAGGTGGCAAATTAAGTTTTAATAAAATAAGAATGGTAAGCATCCGAGCAGTTCTCCCATTGTAGTCTTGAAATGGATGAATAAAAACAAATCGATGCTGAAACCACGCAAGTAGACTGACGACTTCAATAATATATCGCTCATGCTCCTTTGTTGGCAAATCGGCTAACCGCTCGTCTAAATCTTTGCAGAGATTGATAATGAGCTCTGGTATTTGGAAATAGGGTGAATCTAATCCTTTCTTCGTTCCTTCGATCTCAAGCTGAAGCAATTTTGAGCGTGGAATAATACCAAATGCAGTTTCTTTATATGACGTTGCACCTCGAGGTTTAGTTGTCGATCGTTTCATTGACTACTTAAACAAAGCAGAAACCATTTTTCGCGTTATTGGTTCCCCTTCTAGCTTCGTTGTTCGGAAAATAATTTCAGCCATATTTGCACGAAAAATATCCAACACATTTCGTCTTCTTTTGGCTCTGCGGTATGTTCTATATGCTTGTACTAATTTTGCATGGTTTTTCTTTCTCATACGTGTAGTATAGTATGATATTCCGTTTATAGCAATTTTTTTATCGTTTACTGTTCGGTTCGCACCAAAGACAATTCGACGGACTACTTAGCTCTCTGGTCAGATAAAACCTTCCCGCAAGTCTCTCAAGAATCTCTAAATTTCTATAGGGCTAATCCTCAAATACCCCGACTGGACTTGAACCAAACATACCATAAATACCGTGAATATATGGCAATTTTACTATATATTCACTAATATTTGACATAATGAAGAGTCATTATAAATTTCCAACTTCTTTAAGGGGCGACACCATTGTTACTTTATCCGACTATGCTGGAAAATTAGGCAAAATATTTAAATCTTAGTTGCATCGCGACCTCATTCCCCTTCCTGTCTGTACTTGATTCCTAACTAAAAGGAGACTACGCTTGAATTGTGAAGCGACTTTTCATTATTGCTATTGCCCTCGTAGTCATACTCGGTGTTTTTTCTATTGCCTACGTCCCTAACTTGCCGCAACACCTGGCAACAGTTCGTTTCCCTCACAAAATTCTTACGCTTACCCTAAAATCTGATCATCCTAAACTTGGGCTTGCCCTGCGGAGTAAAGAAAATTTTGACCAATGGGTAGACACACTTCATCTCACGGCCGTTGACACCTTGGTTCTCCCGTACAGCAGAAAAACCATACCCATCAAAGGCTTCCAACATATCCATGTACTCTTTGCAGCCACGCAATCAGCGATACCAACGCCAGACTTTGTATCGCGTGCATATGATAAAGATTGGGAAACCCTCCAATACCGTTATACTCCCTCTACGCAAACGCTCGACATAGTCGTGGGCATCTCGGACGTTGCTCTCGCTGATGCTGCAGGGAAAGGAAAAAATCTGGAACTTCTTATTAATAACACTATATTGCGCGCACTGTATCTGATGACCTATCAAATTCACGCTAAAGAATTCCCCACCTATCTTGATTTTCTCAACGCGTACGATCCCATGGAAACCGACTTGTATGTGAATCGAAGAACGTTTATAACGGTGATTGAGTAACGAGGGTAAAAACTGTTTAAGTTTAAATTGAACGAGGAGCGGTTGTTTAGTACAACAACCTTTGATACAATATCATCATGAACGACTCTTCCTTAACTTCAGCTATTCCGGACTATGTGAAACGATACTTATGGGACACGGATATATCACGTATTGATATACGTAAAAAACCTCTCTGGCTTGTGGCACGGATTTTGGATAAAGGCAATATACAAGCAATTGATTGGCTACGAAAGACATTTTCTGACGATGATATTCGTAAAACACTCACCGTATCACGCGATTTATCCTTGCGCAGTGCTTCATTTTGGGCACACAGATACGATGTACCGCTTTCGGAGGTAAAATGTTTCCAGGAACCTTACCGAGCACAGCGCAAACAGCTTTGGCCCTATTAGGACAAAGTGACATAGTAAAAACTACCTACATGGCGGGAGGTTCGGCTCTTGCCTTGCAATATTTTGAAGACGCAGAAGTATCAGAAATGCCAATGATGCTCACTCCCATTGACTGGGAAGAGGTAAAAAAGTTTTTTCAGGACGAAGTAACAAGGCTCTGGCAATAAATCTTCATACTTGTCTCCCAACATAAAACCCCAGAAACCGACTTGTATGTGAATAATAAAATCTTCATTTCCGTTACGGAATAACGAATCCTTGATTTGACACTATCCCATAGAATGGGTACTATTTTATCGGTTTTTTGTTCTTTGACATAGCCACAAAGGAGGCCTCCATGTGGCGAAATGTATTTCGTATTTCTGTCGGGGTGATCGTACTGATCACCATAGCAATCGGATTCAGTATTTTTTCCATTCACGCCCAGGGAGATTATAAAACTCCCTCCAGGACGCAGGAAGACCAATGGTGTAAAGATCATGGGTTTGACGGGGTTACGGCGCGGGACGAACATCCCCAAACCGTGTATAGTTTTCCCTTCTGCCAGAAAAATGGCACGCTCTACCAAGTGGATATGATCCAACTCTGTCGTGATCTCTTTGGCGATGCCTATGCCAATCCCCAGTACTGGGACTATTACAACTACGATAGCTGGTACTGCAACCATGTCAACGCACCCGCACCGACTGCTGTTCCTCCACAACAAAATAATGGAGGAAATGGCGGAAGCAGTGGCAACGGGAATACTGGTGGGAGTTCCGGTGGAAACACCAATCCGAATCCCCCGCAACAGGGATCAACGGGAAACACGGATTGTCCCGCAGTTCCTAGTCGGCTGTCTTCCGGACAATCTGCATGGGTATCGGATTATGATCCGGAACCTCTCAAGGTGTTTGTCAGTCCATCCATGGATGCCCAGCAACTCCCCGGAGTTCCCATCAGGGAGACCGTCATCATGGGTCAGGGTCCTTCCTGCATAGGTGGACGTATCTGGTGGACTATCACCTATCAGGGCGTCACCGGCTGGGTAGTGGAAGTCAACCACAACAATACGTACAACCTGATACCGGGGACGTGGGGAGGAGCGGGAGGAAACAAAATCATAGCTCAAGCAGTCAGTCTGGACAATGTGGCAACATTCGTCTTCAGGCTAAATGTGCAGAATTGTGAGATTGTCAACGGGAGTGATTTCGTGACCTCCGAAATCAGACGGCTCAATCGTGGCAGCGTAAGTGGAAAAGCTCAAATCGGTTGGTATCTCGCTGAAGTAATTGGTACTTCAGAAGATATCAGAAAGCGAATGGAGCAAACACTTATGCAAGCGGCACCATCATGTACCAGCTTCCGTTACCAAGTTGGCACAAGGACAATGGATACATCGGGTCCTGGGAATATCATCTTCGGCTACTATGCGGCGTTCTATGGTTTCCCGCTAGAAAAAGAAGATGAACTCTCGGATTGGGCTCAAGGGTTGAACCCGGCCTCGCTAGGGCAATTCTGGGATAATGATGACGACCCGTTACAACGGCGCGTCGGTAGAGCACTTCACTCGATGGCTCCAAATCCAGGAGACGTCACATCAGAGACGCTGGCGAGCATCGCTGATCAAATGAGGTTGTTCTAAAGCCTAGACGGCAGGTAAGTAACTCTTTCTCCCTGAGAAAGCTCCTATTTACCTGCCGTATTTTTTAGCTAGGCCAAAGCGATTTAGTGTACGGTAAGTGAGACGTATTTGCCAACCAAACGATGAAAAACGCAATAATTATGGTTGTGACAGCAATCAATGCGCTACCTGCAATTCCTGTAAGAATAGAAAAGAATAACCTTTTTAATCTGGATGTTTGAGTAGGTTGATAAATAAAGGACGTAACAATGATTATTGGTGCATCAATAAATGGTATAAGAAAAATAGAATAGAGAAGCAACCAATATATTGTATAAAAATAATCTCCTACGTAGCTTAGATAATTAAATATCCAGCGGCCAGTAATAAACCATATGAGAAAAAACTTTATAACATAAGTTAGCCATAGAAAGTATTTCAGATAAAGTCCTGGAATTTTGTTGTAGTTCATACCCTCATTATATCATTTTCTTCAATTTTACAGGCAAAACGGATCAGCGAGCTCTTGTGTCATAGTTAGAAATCTTCTATGCTATGTGTAGCATGAGAAAATGCAGGTTTTTGAAGGGAGTGCTGTTTGTTAGTTTTTTTTTCATCTTTTTTTTCGTTCTTCCCAAACAGCAACCCGTACAGGCAAAAATTACCTGTGACGTCACCATTGAATATAGCTGTAATCCCCACGACGTGACGACGTGTCAGGCGTGTGCTGACCCAAATGGATTGACTTGTATAAGTAATAATCAAGTTTGTTCAGCAGGGCCTCCTCAAGTATTGTGTTCCTGTTCCACTACCATCCAATACGACTGTTGTCCCAACAATCCTCCACCAGGCGCCACGCCTACCCCCACCCCCATCACTGCCAGCGGCTGCGGCCAATGCAACACCTGCGGCATCACCCAATGGTGCAACAAACTCTCCAATGGTCAATGTGTAGTAGATTCCTGTGCCTGTGGTGGGGTGGGCTGCCCTACTGGTGCTCCTTCCGATCCCTGTCCGGGCGACACGTGTGCCGGCACGTGCTGCAACTACGGGTGTGGTAATGCCTGCATAGTGACGGCAGACTGCAAGGGAGCCTCAACGGGAGTGCAGTGTATGCAAACGAGCAGCGGAAGACTTTGCGTTAATCCCATCTGTCCTAATAATTCCGTGCCTGCCGGTGGCGGAGCATGCGGCTGTAATGGCGGTATTCTTTGTGGCAATCGTTGCGCCGGTGGGTGTATAGCAGGCAGCACCTGCCGGTTTACCGATGGAGCTGCCTGTAGCGATCCCTCCAACACCTATTGCATCGGAGATACGGGAAACAACTTCAACACCTACAACAGTGATTACGTCACCCCTTTATGTAGCGGCGGGGGCAATAGTTTCCTTCAGCGCGTCTCCACAGGCCAAAGCAACGGATTTACCCTCGCTCAAATCCAAAGTACTTGCCAAAATGCCACTATCCAAGCACGAGCCCATGTCATTTCTCCGAGTGATACCTCGTGTGCAGCCATCAATGCCAGCACCACATATCTGACGCCCACCTCTTTTTCCCTTTCTCCGGTCGTTGCCCCTGCTTCTCAGATACAAAATAGCAGTAGTTATGTATCCTGGACCAATACGGTCCCTGCTGGTACCTATACCCTCTCTGCTGCTCCCCCTGCAGGTTATGTCCTCCAGAACAGTTGTTGGACCAGAGCGCCGACTGCCCCCGCCAGTGGCCAAGGAGCTGCTATTGCCGTTGCCACCACGGATACAGCAACCTTTGACCTGGGCTTTACGTTGGGTACGGCCTGGGTACAGACGCAGGGGGGGGATGTATTTGCGGCAACTACGCTCAAGTCGTTGATGACATCGGCTGCAACTCCGCGCCTCTTTAACACCAATGGCACTGGCGGGTATCCGGGACTCGTCAGTTACGGCACTTCGTACAATTTTAATGCTGATCCTGCCGACCTCACCTTTGGCGCCAACTATACCTCATCGACCAATTGGCTAGGGAACGAACCCGGCGATGGCGGCAGCAAAGATCCATTTAAAATTGACTGGTACCAGTATTTTCTCTATCAATTTGATTTGTCCAGTGCCACACCTGACTTTACCAATCCTGCTAGTCCGATAAATAAACCAGCAAGCCGCGCGACTCCCTATTACGTACAAGGAAACATGACCACCAATGGCGATTGGACGGTAGGAGCAGGAGAAAACATTATTTTTGTGGTGAATGGAAATGTGACGATTGGCGGAAAAATAAATATCACGGGCAGCGGCTTTGTGGCATTT
>Ga0209515_10008538_pt1 | contig 11923 bp, 10 predicted proteins | sample Subgroupgradi54m_FD_187454 | JGI IMG/M metagenome (GOLD analysis project Ga0209515, IMG submission 187454) | Subsurface groundwater microbial communities from S. Glens Falls, New York, USA - GMW60B uncontaminated upgradient, 5.4 m (SPAdes)... ... | reverse complement strand
CGTACGACACAACATAACTCCCCCTCGTCCCCCTCTTACCTTAAGAGGGGGCAGATCAGACCGACCTCTCTCCCCCTTGGGGCAAGGGGGAGACGTAAGACTTGAGGGGGTTATGTAGACAACATAACTCCCCTCGCCCCTCTTAACTTAAGAGGGGAAGAGTTCGTACGACACAACATAACTCCCCTCGCCCCCCTCTTACCTCCCTAGGAGTGAGCAAAGTAACAAAGCCAATGCTTTGGAACTTTCGAGCGACGACGGGAGGCAACGAGCGAAGCGAAGTTACCTTAAGAGGTGGCAGATCAGACCGACCTCTCTCCCTCTTGGGGCAAGGGGGAGACGTAAGACTTGAGGGGGTTATGTTGACAGCATAAGTTCGCTTCGCTCCTTGCCTCGCCCCTCTTGCCTTAAGAGGGGTAATCATCTTAACCGCTGATGGAGGTAACCATGGACGACAGCCACGCGCTCGTTCCTGTTGTACCATCGGTGGAAATCGGTGGCGCAACGCTTTTGGGAAAACTTTTTCCGGCTCTGCGCGATGCGGATCCGATAAAAGCGGAACAGGACATGATCGAATTGATGCGAAGTGCAACCGAACTCGGGCCGCTTCTGGGGTTTGATCCCAATACACGCGAAGGCGCGACGCGGTCACTGAAGGCGGTGTTTGAATTGACTAATCTGGGACTTGATCGGGCATCATCGAGCCGCGAAGAAGAGGCGTCACGCATCATCGCGAAAAATCCCGCTCGGAAATTGTACGAGATCGGACGCGGCCTCGCGCGCGACGTGACGCGTGAAGCCGCCGAGTTGTGGGAGCGTTCCGTGATGGGCGATCGCGACGCGGGTTATGTTGGGCTCTTGCCGCTCGCGCGTGAAAACGAGCTCATTCGTTTGAAATCTTTTGCCGTGTGCGCAACAATGGAGGAGCTTGCTCGCCATCGTGCAACACTCGAAGAGATAAAAATACTGCTCGAGATCGCGCGGCATTTGCCCGTGTCTCTGGTTTTCGGAAAACCGGTGATCGTTCAGACAGCTGATTTCATACGTACGACATTTCGCCGTCTGTCTCGAGAGGAGCCGTCGCCGCGTGGTGGTGTTTTGCCGATTTTCATGCGCACTCTTTTTGTCAAAGCATTGCTGGGCACCTATCGGTGCTACAATGACCGGATCCCAGATGACTACTGCGGTTCAAAAAACTGGCGTCTGTATCGGGATGAACTTGCCGCTTTTTTGAAACTCGCGCGTGCGGGTGATGATGTTCTGCAAACGCGTATAGAAAAAGCAATGATGTTTTTCGAGGCTTACTTTTTAAAAGAAGCACGAGACATCGGCGCACCGATTCTGCACGAAAAAAAGCGTTTGCGTGCATGGCTTCCATTCTTTGACGCACATCTGCGAGAACTTGTGACACAAGTTCATGAGTTTTACGGATCAAGTACTGATGCGCATCTCGTGGACGAAAAAGTTGATGCGTTTTGGGCCGACAAAATAATTCTGGGCGAGCTCGGCATGTTTCTCCACGCCGCGCCCCCCGTTTCCCACCTTCTGAAACTGTCACTCAGTGATCTGCGAAAGCCGATTCAAGGATTTGCGTCATGGCCGCGCGATGCGCAACGCACATTTGTGGATCAGTATCCGTTCACCGAACGTCTCACGATGAAACGCGATGATGTGAGGGTGGCGGAGTACTTCGTGGAAGTACTGGGCGTTCTCGCATCAGCGCATGATGCCACGCAGTCGGAGACGGCCTATGGCGAACGTGCCCTAGCGCGCACTCGTTTCAATGAAGTGTCGCTTCTTGTCACGTACCGATTGTTTGCGTCGGGTCCGGCGTGGGTAAAAGAAAAAATACTCCGCACCGCACCGCTCATTGATGTGACCTCGCGCGGCCTCGTTGATCTTTTTACGAGCCAGCGTTTCGTGTCGAATGACTATGCGGACGGTCGTCTCTTGACGGCGCTTCTCGACGTTGCACGAGCCGATGCGCCGATCAGTGGAAGAAGATGGGAGACACTTCTCGAATATGTGGCGCTCTCATCGGCCTTTCCGCACTATTATCGGTTGTGTCCTTTCGCGGCGCGCGTTGCCGCATTGCAGAGCCTTTCTGAAATAGAGCGTCATCCCGCACTGGGCACTCTTTCGCCGCAGGAATTGATTGATCTCATTACCGTGGTGAATCCAAAGAAAGCGGCGACGTTGCCGCCCAACCTGTCCTTGCGAGTACTGACCGCAACGGCATGTCATCAGTTTTCAGACTGCATGCAGTTTCATCTCGTTCCCTAGCCCGCGAAATTTCTTTCGCGGGCCTTTTTTTATCTTGGTCGATTATTCACATTCTTCAGTTGATGTATCAATGGGAACCGAACAACGAATCCTCTCGAACCTAACGAACAACGAATGTTCGTTGTTCGTTAGGTTCGTTCAGGTTCGCTGTTCGGTTCCCATCAGGTAATTTCGTTGTTCGTTAGGTTCGTTCAGGTTCGCTGTTCGGTTCCAATCAAGGAAATTGACGAAATTAAGCCTTTACGGTATCATAAAGCAACTATAGACCTGTTGCCTAATAATTTTTTGCCAAAAACGTGCTCTTCCGGCCAAAACCGAAAAAAAATTTCTCCGCTTACCTTCCTAGGAGAGAGTAAAATGACAAAGTCGCAACTTTGGCATTTTCGAACGACGACGGAAGGCAACGAGCGTTTGTCTCACTTCGCGAAGTTAGCCCAGCTAAACATCGAAATTTATTTTTCTAGTTTTGACTCGGAATATCACATTTTTGGCCGAAAAAATTATTAGGCAACAAGTCTTATGAATTTATCCGAACTCGCGCGGCGTCTTTCAACAACAACGCAAGAGCTCCGGGAAAAATTGCCGGCGCTTGGTTTTGATATTGGCGCGCGCGCCATCAAAGTGGATGACCATGTGGCGCAACAGATTACGGAAAAATGGTCCGAAGTGAAACGCAAAGAGCGCGTGCAGGAAAAATTTGCAAAACAACTTGGTGAGCCGACCGAAGAAGTTGCGGCTCCTGTGGCACAGGTCGCGGTAAAAATGGTTGCACTTCCCCCTGTCGTTACGGTGCGTGATTTTGCCGAACGCCTCAACTTGCCGCTCACGAGCGTCATCCGTGAACTCATGAAGAGCGGTATTTTGGCAACAGTCAATGATCGCATTGATTACAACACCGCGGCGATTGTTGCCGAAGATTTGGGACAGACGGCCGAGCCTGAAGAAAAAAAAGACAGCGCCCAAGACATGGCGATGCTTGATCGTTTGCAAGAAGTGATTGCGTCCGAGGACAAAGAAAATTTGCGACCGCGTCCGCCAGTCGTGGTGGTGATGGGTCATGTTGATCATGGCAAAACAAAAATTTTGGATTCGATTCGCAAAACGCATGTTATGGAAGGTGAAGCGGGCGGTATCACTCAACACATCGGCGCATATCAAGTGGAAAAAAAAGGCCGCAAAATTACTTTCATTGACACACCGGGTCACGAAGCGTTCACGGTCATGCGTTCGCGCGGCGCCAAAGTCGCCGACATAGCAATTTTGGTCGTGGCGGCCGATGATGGTGTTCAACCGCAAACCAAAGAAGCAATCAATATTATTCAAGCGGCTAAATTGCCGTTTGTCGTGGCGCTTAATAAAATTGATAAAGCTGAAGCAAATCTTGATCGCGTGAAAACGCAACTCGCGGAACTTGGATTGAATCCCGAAGATTGGGGCGGAAAAACAATCATGGTGCCCGTCTCGGCACGTGCAGGTACGAACATTGATCAATTGCTTGAAATGGTTTTGCTTGTCGCGGATCTTGAAAAAGAAAAAATAATGGCAAATCCCGCACGGCTCGCGATTGGTACCGTCATTGAGTCGCATGTTGACAAAGGCGCCGGGCCGGTTGCAACCGTGCTTGTTCAATCAGGGACGCTCAAAACAGGCGATCTGCTCGGCGTGCGCGGCATTTTTTATGGTCGCGTGAAAATAATGAAAGATTGGAAAGGCGAGATAATAAAGGAAGGAAACCCCGGGCAACCGGTGGTGGTACTTGGTTTCAAAGTGGCGCCGGCAGTTGGTGATATTGCCGAAGTTTCGGCATTACAGGCCACGCTTGAACAGAAAAGAATGCGTGTGGCGTCAGAAGCACCGACACGCGTCGTCAAAGCAAAAGAAGAAGAGGCACACAAGGTCACGCTCAACATCGTTCTTAAAACCGATGTGCTTGGTTCACTCGAAGCGATTTTGGGTATGTTTGAAAAATTGGAACACATCGAGGTGGGCGTCAAAGTGATTGGAAAAGGTTTGGGAAGTGTGACCGACGCCGATGTGTCGCAAGCCGCGGCCGGTAATGGTATGGTATTTGGTTTTAATGTGCCGGTGACCACGATGGCTGAAAATGTCGGTCGTGAAAAAAATGTCGAGATAAAACGCTACACGATTATTTACGATTTGTATGATGAAATACGCGCGCGGCTTGAAACATTGCTTCCCAAAGAAACGTTTATCACGGAATTGGGTAAACTTGAAGTGCGTGGCGTGTTTCGGCGCGAGTCCGGGATGACGATTGCGGGGGGGATCGTGACTGAGGGGAAATTGAGCGCCGGTGCCAAGTTGCGCATTGCGCGCGGCGAGGAGTATATTGGAGAGGGAAGTATCATGGAAGTGCAAAGTGGAAAGCAGACTGCAAAAGAAGTGCGCGGCGGTCAGGAATGCGGCATCAAAATACAATCAAAAATTAAATTGGAAATCGGCGATCGCCTCGAGGCGTATATCGAAGAAACGCGCATCCGGTCGCTCGTGCTTGAAGGTGAAAATAATAAAAAATAAGTCTTGGCGTTTCTCCCCCTTAGGGTAACTTCGCGAGGTTAAAAAGGGCGCTCGTTGCCTCGCGTCGCCCCTCTGCGCTCCGACTTCGAGGGACAAGTCGTTCGGAAGTCCCAAAGCTGTGACGCTTTGTGACTTCGTTCACTCCTAGCGAGGTAAGGGGGAGCGAGAGGGGGTTATGTATAAAACAAAATGTAGTATATGCTCCACATCACAGATCAAAATTTCGACACCGAAGTTTTAAAAGCCAAAGAATTGGTCGTGGTTGATTTTTGGACCGAGTGGTGTTATCCGTGCAAAGCGCTGGGGCCGGTGATTGAAGCGCTCGCGACGGAGTATGAGGGCAAAATAAAAATTGCGAAAATGAATGTTGATGAAAATCCGAATGTGCCCCAGGAACACGGCATCATGTCAATTCCCACGATGATCTTTTTTAAGGGCGGACAGGTGGTTGACCAAATTGTGGGCGCGGTACCCAAAGGTGCAATCAAAGAAAAAATCGAGAAACATATTTAAAAATTGTTTGACTCGCCGCCCTGTTTGGTGGCGAGTTTTTTGTACCGTAACTTCCATAGGCTAATTCGCACGAATTAGCCTATGGTCTATGAAGGAACAGAAAAACCTCTTCCGAATGTTATCAAAAGTGAGACGGCCGTCCAAAAAGTGATAACATTTTTTGAGAGCTTTTTCTTTTTTCTTTCCTGTGCTATGATACGGTTATTCGTAATTCGTACTATTCGTTCACTTGTCCCTCGAAGTCGGAGCGCAGAGGGAGATTCGTTATTCGGTTCCAATACACGAGGTCAACTTCTCAAACCGTACGAACATTCGTTGTTCGTAAGGTTCGGGAAGGTTCGCTGTTCGGTTCCAATACACGAGGTCAACTTCTCAAACCGTACGAACATTCGTTGTTCGTAAGGTTCGGGAAGGTTCGCTGTTCGGTTCCAATCGATATATGTCAGAAAAAGTGATCATCATCGGTTCCGGTCCTGCCGGATATACGGCGGCCATTTATGCCGCGCGAGCAAATCTCGCGCCGCTTATGTTTGTGGGACGCGAACCGGGTGGGCAACTCATGACTACCTCGGATGTTGAAAATTATCCCGGATTTCCGGACGGGATTTTAGGACCCGAGCTTATGGAAAAATTTCGCGCACAAGCCGAGCGATTTGGCACGCGTATCGTTGCGGACACGGTGACGTCCGTGGATTTTTCACATCGGCCATTTACCGTGAAGATCGAAGACAAAACATTCGAGGCTGACGCGATCATTATTTCAACGGGCGCCACGGCGCGACGTTTGGGATTGGAATCCGAAAAAAAATTGTACGGTAAAGGAGTGTCGGCCTGCGCCACATGCGATGGATTTTTTTTCAAAGAAAAAAACGTGATCGTGGTCGGCGGCGGTGATTCCGCAATGGAAGAAGCGACGTACCTCACGAAGTTTGCGAAACAGGTGACGATTGTTCATCGCGGCGAAAGTTTTCGTGCGTCAAAAATAATGCTCGAACGGGCGCAAAAAAATCCAAAGATTTCATTTGTGACGAATACGACAGTCGAAGAAATTTTGGGAGTTGATGTCGGGCGCGTCACGGGTGCTCGATTGAAAAATACCGCGACCGGCGACATGCGCGAGATACCGATTGATGGCGTGTTTGCCGCAATCGGCCACGAACCGGCGACTTCGCTTTTCAAAGGACAGCTCGAACTCGATGCGCGCGGTTATGTGGTGACGAAGGGCGGCACCACCGCGACAAATATTGCAGGCGTTTTTGCGGCCGGCGACGTGGTTGACTACCGCTACCGCCAAGCAGTGACCGCCGCTGGCACCGGCTGTATGGCCGCCATTGACGTAGAAAAATTTCTCGAACACGCCGAAGCGTAGCTTCGACTAAAACGCGGCATGCCGCGATTTTTGTTTTGAAACTCTTTTAACAATTCGCGCGAATTGTTAAAAGGTAAAAAATAAAATCTCTGCCCGCGGGGGCAGAGAATGAGTCATGGTTACTCTTTTGGTTTTGGCGCACCGAGTTGTTCACGCTGGGCGCGGAGTTGGCCGAGGCGGGCGATGGTGCCGCGAGCGACGAAAATAAGGCCGCGCGCGTTTTTCAGATCATCAAGTTCTTCTTTTGTGAGCCACGGCGACCAATCTCCTCTGGCGAAGTCATGTTCCATGCGCATGGCAGTGAGTCGTTTTTGCACGCGCGGTGCGACAAGAACCACAATCGCGCTTGCGACAAGCAAAATCACGAGCACACCAAGGAGTCGCATCCACACCGCATTTCCGCCACCACACCACTGTGCGAGACCGGCCATGATGGCCGCCACAACAAGTCCTGCCGGATGATCTTGAGGGATGCGATCCGTGATCCACTTTTTGTGCCAATGGATTTCACCGCGACGAAAACGCGCGATGCCAAAGTACGGGTTGAGCGGAAACCACATGAAGTCCCATGTTGCCGAAACAAGAAAGAAACAGGATAGCAATTCCCAGAATCGCGACCATGACGCGATGCGCACACCCCAGTATTCACCGAGTGCGAAACCACCGAGCAAAAGATAGAGCGGCAGAAAAAACATGATGCGGTGGTAACCAGTCAAAACTTTGCCGCCCATGATCGCGGCGTAAATCGGCGAGCGTTTTTGAAACGTCGGCGCCGCAAGCGCCCACCCCACCGGTCCCTCGATTTCAATTTCAAGCCGCGCAAAAAGATACGCCCATCCGGAAAGAAACAATCCCCAAACGATGGTACCCATGTGAGACCTCCTTATTTTTTGTGTAAAGACCAATATAAAAGGATACCATATTTTAGAGTTTTTGTCAACAGGGTGTATCAAAATCAGTTTTTCCTATAGGCTAATTCGCACGAATTAGCCTATAAGGATTTTTTTTCGTGCACGAGTGGTTATCGTAGTTTAAAAAATAAACAACCTTTGTACTTTTCGGGCGAAAAGTACAAAGGTGTTTGTCGCACGTGAGTTCGCAATCGTGCATCATAGTAATATTCGGTAGAATGTTACCACGTTAATTCATTCATAGCGCTGTTGCGTTAGAAATTTTGATCTAAGTATGATGAATAAAAAAATCCTCCCGTATTGCTTGCGGGAGGGTTGTGTGCTACGGCGTGGCGGCGGGGGGATCTTGTTCCGGTCCCCACCAGACTTGGCAACCATAGACCGTGGTGCCGTCGTCGAGTACGATCTTGGCATTTTCCTTGATCTCACGAAGGGTGGCACCCTTTGACTTCATGTCGCTGATCGTTGCGTCATCAGGCCGCACTTCGGCATTCGGTGGCGACGTGAGCGATCCGTCAGGCATGAGAAATCCGTACACCGTCACTTTGCCGATGACCGCACCGCGACCGATCACCTTGCCTCTGTTTTCCCCATCATACACTTTTACTCGCATGGGAACCTCCTTGTTGTGTGTGGTTCTGTTACGTCCAATCGAAATAGCTTGCCCAGTGAGTGAGCGCTTCGCGGTCAATCACGATGTTGGGGCCAACGTAGCCGATGACGGGTAGACGTTCTCCTGATGTTGCGATGAACTCAATCACCGTGTCCAACACTTTTCGGTTACACTGGTGACGTACCACGATCTGTTCACGTGCGCGATTATCAAGAACGAGAGTCATCGGATTCGTAGATTGATAGTCGCGCCACAATTTCGTAGCGAGCCAATCGGTGTAGCCGACGATGGCCGTTATCACGTCATAGCGCAGTTCAGCATATGCGCGCCGACCGACCTCGTCCTCGATGACTGATCCGCAAAGTTTCATGATCTCTTCGCGAAGTTTTATGCCACGCCTCTTATGAAGCGCGACTCCTACAGGAGACCCAAAAAAACGCCTGACAAGATTTAGTTGCGCCTCGCGAACCGTTTCAATGAAGTTGGTCATTTTTTTCTCCTTCTTCGTTTGGTGTTGTCCAAAGATCAACTAGAGTTGAATGTACCATATTTTAGCGAATATGTCAAGCGCTGTGGTTGGTTTGCTTGTTTTTTATGCATGGTTGTGGGAAAATAAGAAGGTAAACAAAAAGAGTCTCCTTGCGGAGCTCCTTTGTGGGTTCGATGACCCTAGGACAGAGCAGTCTTACCACCAAAATCAGTATATCAATAAATATATATGATTGTCAAGTGGAAAACAGTGGAAAAACCCGAGTTGGTCATTATACCAAAAAGTTCGGACTCATTACCAGCAGAACCCCGAATGAGGCACGCGCGGAGCGCGTGGTGGCTCTGACCAAAATCGTACGCTCGGAGAAAGCCCCACGCACTGGCGAGTACGCCAGCAACCCCGAAAGAAAAACACTCCTTGCATTTCTGATTTGGCGGGGGTGGATTTTTTCTGAAAAAGGAAAGGGTGTTTTTCTTTCGGGGTTCTGCCCTCCAAGTATTCGGGCAGTGCGTGGGGCTTCAATACGGACTCGGCAAAGCGAAAATCTTTTTTTCTGGGGATTTGGACTTTTCGCTTTGCCTCGGCTGATTTCCCGCGCGGAGGAGGGGTCTGGGGAGGAATCCGCGCGGGTTTCGTTTTCGGATTTTTGGCGGACGCGAGCTAAAATAAACAATGGACTATGGGATCAAAATTTGATATATTTATTCCATAAGTATTTAATATAATCCCATGGTGAAATCTCTCAAGCACAATATACTCCCTATCGCAGTTTTTCTCACCGGAGCGTGCGTTTTGATTGTGGAGATAGTGGCAACTCGTGTGCTTTCTCCGTTCTATGGAAACACGATTTTCACAGTATCTAGTGTAATCAGTGTTATCCTCGCGGCTTTGAGTGTCGGATACTATGCAGGAGGTCGGTTTGCTGATCGCCACCCCTCTTTGCGTTGGTTCTTCGGCATAATTCTTTTGAGCGGCCTCGTTTTGCTCTTATTTCATTTTATCGGTATCGTTGCTCTGCCGATTTTAGGTTATGCGCTCTCAATTTCAGCTGGGCCACTGGTTTCTTCTTTACTTCTGTTTTTTCTTCCCGCATTTTTACTCGGTACGTTATCTCCATACGCAGTTAAACTTCAAAGTGTAAATTTTCCAGAGCAAGGTGTTGGAAGTGTTGCAGGAAAAATTTTCTTTTGGTCTACGCTCGGAAGTATCATTGGAAGTTTATTGGCTGGCTTTGTACTCATTCCATATTTCGGAGTAAATCAGATTATCATTGCAAACGGAGTTGTATTATTTTTTCTCGGCTTGATACCGCTCTTGGTACTGGGTGAGAAAAAATATCTAAATAAATCCTTGCTGGCGTTAATAATTCTCGTTGGTATCTCGTTATACATTTCTCACGCAACAACAGGGAATGCTTTATACAGCAAAGACGGAGTATATGAAAAAATCACTATTTACGACGGCCAGTTTGCCGGACGGCCAGCAAGGTTTTTCCAGCAAGATCGTAGCGGTTCGGGTGCTATGTTTTTGGATTCTACTGATCCAAAAGATTTAGCGTACGACTACACGAAATATTATTCGCTCTACAAAATATTTAATCCAGAGGTCAAAAATGCTCTCGTGATAGGCGGTGGCGCATATTCAATTCCCAAAGCACTACTCGCGGACTTGCCGAACGCGACTATTGATGTTTCAGAGATAGAGCCGTCTTTATATGACCTCGCAAAAAAATATTTTGGTGTGAACGATAATCCACGACTGCACAATTATACAGATGATGGCCGCCGCCTACTTCACGATTCGGATAAAAATTACGATTTAATATTCAGTGATGTATATTACTCGCTTTTTTCAATACCAGCCCACTTTACAACTGAAGAATTTTTTAAAATTGCAAAAGACAAGTTGAATAAAAACGGCGTTTTCGTCGCGAACATGATAGGAGACTTGTCGCGCCAGCAACCATCGCTAATCATGTCGGAAATCAAAACTTTTAAAACCGTTTTTCCAAACAGTTATTTTTTTGCGGTTGAATCGCCGGAAAGAACCCAATCGCAAAATATTATTTTTGTTGGATATAACAGCGATAAGCATATTGATTTGAACACGCCATCAATTACTGCTGATACTGACCCGATTATCCGTTCTCTGCGAAATAAAGTTATAGACACGGACAGATTTGATTTATCGCCGTATCCAATAATGACGGACAACTATTCGCCTGTGGAATATCTGACGGGTCAAGTATTACAGAGAACTTTCAACCAGAAGGATTTTTTTGATGGGAAGGAAATGCTCGCCGTTATTGACCAACAACTACGCTACGGCCCACGTTATCCAACCGCGACCGGACACAAGCAAGTGCAGGATTTTCTTATTGCGGAAATGAAAGAGCTGACACAAGAGGTAAAAACTCAAACATGGCAACATACTGAATCAAGCGGGAAATCGTACGAATTGACGAATATTATCGCGCGGCTTTATCCGACACAAACAAAACGAATAATACTCGCAACGCACTACGACAGCCAAAAAATCTCTTTCAAAAATTCCTCCAATCAAGACCAACCATCACCGGGGGCCAATAATTCGGCTTCAGGCGTTGCAGTATTAGTCGAGCTGGCGCGTCTTTTGGGTAATTCCCATGTGTTGCCAAGCGTTGGTGTTGATATTGTGTTTTTTGATGGCGAGGAGGGCGAGGAAAATCAAGGTGGAGATTTTACCAACTGGAAACCGCTCGGCTCCGCTTATTTTGCACAACATCTGAATGAAATTTATGGAAACAACAAGCCACTGTCCGGTGTTGTGTTGGATATGGTTTGCGACAAGAATCTGAAAATTTCTAAAGAATCCTCATCTGCCAAAAACGCTCCGGCTCAAACAGAAGCATTTTGGAATATTGCGCGAAAAATTAACAGCAATGTATTTCAAAATCAGGTTGGACAAGAAATAAGGGACGATCACACTTCACTTAACCAAGCTGGTATACCAAGCTTTCTTGTGATTGATTATGATTATCCGCCATACGCCACCACGAACGATACGATAGACAAATGCAGTGCTGAAAGTTTACAAACAGTTGCCGAAGCGGTTTGGAATTATGCTTACTACGGGATGCAATAGAGAATAGCTCGCGTCCGCCAAAAATCCGAAAACGAAACCCGCGCGGATTCCTCCCCAGACCCCTCCTCCGCGCGGGAAATCAGCCG
>Ga0209515_10008536_pt1 | contig 11925 bp, 12 predicted proteins | sample Subgroupgradi54m_FD_187454 | JGI IMG/M metagenome (GOLD analysis project Ga0209515, IMG submission 187454) | Subsurface groundwater microbial communities from S. Glens Falls, New York, USA - GMW60B uncontaminated upgradient, 5.4 m (SPAdes)... ... | reverse complement strand
TATACTAAGAAAGAAATTGGACGTTGGGAAAAAGAGCGGCAGCATCTTGAAGGATTTTATGGCGGAATTGCCGGAATGAAAAACACTCCGGACGCTCTTTTTATCATTGATACGCATTTAGAAGAACTAGCGGTAAAAGAGGCAGAAAAAATGGGGGTTAAAACAGTTGGCATTGTGGATACTAATGCTGATCCAAACGCGGTTGATTATGCCATTCCCGCAAACGATGACGCGGTGGGTTCGGTACAACTCATAACATCATATATAATAGATGCGTGGATAGAGGGCAAAAAAACTCAAAACTCAAAACTCCCTTCGGCCCGAGCTCAGGGCGAGGGCAAAACTCAAAACAACGAAGAAGAAAAGCCTAAAGAGATTAAAAAGAAGGAGGAAAAGAATGGGAAGCGTAAATCTGGAGCTGCTAAAAAAACTGCGTAACGAGACTGCCGTATCACTTGCTGATTGCAGGAAAGCTCTTGAGGAATCTGGCGGAAATTATCAGAAAGCAATTAATTGGCTTAAAAAGCACGGAATTGAAAAGGCCGCAAAAAAAGAGAACCGGGAAACTTCGCAGGGAATTATTGAATCCTATATTCATCAAAACGGCCGCGTTGGCGTTCTTATAGAGGTTCTGTGCGAGACGGATTTTGTTGCCAGAACCTCGGAGTTTAAACAATTATCCCACGAACTTTCCATGCAAATTGCCGCGATGAACCCAAAAGACGTTACGACACTTCTCAAGCAGGAATATATCAGGGATAATTCAAAAACAGTTGAAATGTTGATAAAAGAAATTATCGCAAAACTTGGAGAAAACATAGTTGTTAAGCGTTTTACCCGTTTTGAAATTGGAGCATGAATTTGGATGTAATAATTTTGAAAATGCAGAAGGTTTTGGAGGTTTTAAAGACCGATCTTGCAACAGTTCGCACTGGTCGGGCAGCCCCATCTCTGGTTGAAAATATTGTCATTTCTTCTTATGGGGGAACCCAGAAACTCAAAGTCATGGAGCTTGCCACCATTAACGCAACGGATATCCACACTCTTCTTATTACTCCGTTTGATGGTTCAATTATTGGAGAAATTCAAAAGGGGATTATGGAGGCAAACGTCGGGCTTACGCCAACAATTGACGGGCAGGCGATTCGAATTTCCATACCATTATTATCAGAAGAACGAAGGCAAGAATTAATTCATCTGATGAAACAAAAACTGGAGAACGGAAAGATTATGGTTCGTCAAGTGAGGCACGAGGCAATGATTGATATTAAAAAACAGTACACCAATAAAGAAATTTCCCAAGACGAACAGCTTCGTTTAGAGAAAGAAGTTCAAAATTCAACGGATAAAATTATGGGAGAAATTGAAGGTTTGGGGAAAAGAAAAGAAGAAGAACTGATGCAAATATAAAGGATATGCTGAGGTCGCCTACGAAAATTTTCTTGTTCACGACGCGAAGAAAGTCAAAGGTTCAATTAGTATCGTAGAACCCGCTAGCGTTCACAGAGAAAATTTTGTAGGCTCCCCGCATAAAAATATTTATGATACTTACAGTTTTAGTTTTCTTATTAATTTTAACAGTTCTTGTTCTCATTCACGAATTAGGGCATTTTTTGATGGCAAAAAGGTTCGGCATAAAAGTTGAGGAATTTGGTTTTGGTCTTCCCCCAAGAGCGTTTGGAATCAAAAGAGGAGAAACTCTGTTTTCGATCAACTGGCTGCCAATCGGCGGGTTTGTCAAGTTGTACGGAGAAGATGAGGCGGGAGGAGGAAAATTAAAAATCAAAGATCAAAAATCAAAGATCAGAGACGAGAAAAGAGCGTATTTTGCAAGGCCAATTGGACAAAGAGCAACGGTCGTTATTGCGGGAGTTGTGATGAACGCGGTTTTGGCGGTTGTGATATTTTACGCGTTTTTAGGCATTTCAAATTTTAAAACAGAACTTCCTCTTTTGGGCGAACATAAATTCTTTCTTGTGAACCAAAAGAACGTCTCGGAGATTATCATACGTGATGTTTCTAAAAATTCACCGGCAGAAAAAGCAGGCATAAAGCCATTATCAAAAATTATTTCTGTAAACGAAGAACTCATAAAAGACCCGAATCAGTTTTTCTTACTTATTCAGAAAAACAAAGGAAAAAAGCTGGTAATAGTTGGTAAAAATATGAAAACGAATGAGGAGTTTCGCGTCAGCGTAATTCCTAGAGTCTCTCCGCCTAAAGGTGAGGGAGCTTTGGGAGTTGAATTTTTTCCGTCAGAAACAGCGATCCTTTCTTACGATACAGCAGAGCAAAAGATGCTGTCTGGATTCGTGCACCCCGCCAATCTTCTTGTTTATAATTTTGACATAATTGGTAAACTTTTTGCCGTGTCGGTTAAAGAAAAAAGTGTTGCTCCTTTGGGGGAGAGCGTGTCAGGGCCAGTGGGTATTATTTCAATAGTGGGAGATATAGGCCGTATACCCGATGTTACACAGCGAATTCTTGGATACCTAAATCTAGCAGGAATCTTATCTATTTCCCTTGCGTTTTTCAATATTTTGCCAATTCCGGCCCTTGATGGCGGAAGGCTCTTTTTTATCGCTGTTGAGGCAGTTACTAGAAAAAAGGTTAATCCAAAGTTTGAAGGCTACGCCCACGCAATCGGCATGGCAATTCTTTTAACGCTCATCATTCTTATTACTGTCAAAGATCTTGGACGCATATTTAATCCATGATTAAAGTTTCAAATCTTCTCTTAGATTTAATTGATAAAAAAACAGTTTTGTTTCTTTCCGGAGGCAGCACGCCAAAAGACCTCTACGCAAAAATCGCCAAAGACAAAAAACTTCAAGTGGGAGCAGTTGCAATGGTGGATGAAAGATATGGGAAACGATTTCATGAAAATAGCAACGAGTTAATGATTAAAAACACGGGACTACTTTCATATCTTGAGGAAAAAAATATTAGGTTCTATCCAATTCTTGAAGATAAGACAAGAGAAAAGACAGCTCAAAACTACGATGAAACTGTGCGTTTTCTTCTTTCTCATTTTCCCAAAAGTGTGGCGATTCTTGGAATTGGAACAGATGGGCATATAGCGGGAATTGCTCCAGATAGAATGGACTTTAAGAACCCTCTTTTTAATAAGGATCGAAAAGATCTTCTGGTTTCGGAGTTTAACGATTCAAAAGGGGAGTTTGGACAAAGAATAACTATGACGTTTTCAGCACTCTCAAAAATTGACAAACTCATCGTCTTGGTTTTTGGCGACAAAAAGAAAAGGGCTCTTGAGCTCATGAATGAAGAAGGAAGCATGGAAGAAGTTCCCGCCCGATTTTTCAAAAGACCAGACATTGCCAAAAAGACTATTTTAATTACAGACCAAAGAGTATAGAATCAAGATGTCATGTTGAGCGCAGCGAAACATCCCATGGAAATACATAGAGATTCTTCGCTATCGCTCAGAATGACATAATAATTATGACACCATTTGTACTTGTCGTTTTTGGCGCCACAGGCGATTTGGCTCGCAGAAAACTTATCCCATCGCTCTTTTCCCTTTTTAAACAAAAACTTTTACCCCCCCAATTTTATATTATTGGTTTTTCAAGACGGCATATTAACGACGATGAATTCAGAACTTTATTCACATCGGTTAGAGATGACAGACAATGGAAGGAATTTTCTTCACATTTAACATATCAGAAAGGAGTTTTTGAAGAAGAAGAGGGATATAAATCGCTTATTCAAAAATTGAATCAATTTGACAAAAAAATTGGAGCTTGTATCGCCAGATTTTTTTATCTGGCAACGCCTCCTGATCATTACGAGGTCATTTTAGATTATCTTAAAACCACAAAATTGTCAGAAGGTTGCGGGCAGGGATCAAGCAAGTGGACACGAGTTATCATCGAAAAACCGTTCGGAAAGGACTTGGCAACAGCAAGAGAACTTGATAAAAAACTATCGGAAATCTTTGACGAGAAGCAGATTTTTCGGGTCGATCATTATTTAAGCAAGGAAACAGTGCAAAATATTTTAACTTTTCGTTTTGCCAACGGCATTTTTGAGCCGGTATGGAATAAAAATTACATTGATCATGTCCAAATTACTTGGGCGGAGGAAAGAGGAGTAGAAGGACACGGAAAATTTTTTGACGGCGTTGGACTGCTTCGGGACGTTGCGCAGAACCATCTAATGCAGTTGATAGCAGCCGTTGCTATGGAGCAGCCCAAAAGCTTTACAAAAGAAGGAGTTAGAGACGTAAGGGCAAACGCCATCCAGGCGATAAAATGCATAGAACCAGAGAATGTTTCAAAATTTGTTGTCAGAGGTCAATACAAAGGATATCAGAGTGAAAAAGATGTAACATCTTTGTCAAATACAGAGACTTTTGTTGCTCTAAAACTATTTGTTGATACTCAAAGATTTTCAAGTGTTCCATTTTATATCCGGGCTGGTAAGAAAATGCCCAAAAATACGGTTGAAATATCAATAGTTTTTATTCAAACTTGCCATATCCTCTTTAAAGAATATGGCTGTCCGGAGGAGGGGAATAGGCTAACAATAAGAATCCAGCCAAATGAGGGAATTGGGCTTCATGTGGTTGCCAAAAAACCTGGTTCAAAACTCTCTTTGGGAACTGTTGATATGAAATTTTCATACAAAGACGAGTTTGGGGGAGACGGGAAAGACGCGTACGAAAAGGTACTTCTTGATATTTTTGCGGGAGATCAGATGCTTTTCAACCGTTCCGATGAGCTGGAAAGTTCGTGGGATTTTATTACAAAAATTTTGGAAGGATGGCAGCGCAATGAATCAAGAATCATGAATTATGAATCAGGGACGTGGGGTCCAAAAGAAGCAGCCGAACTGATAAGGAAGGATGGTCGAAAGTGGATCTAGTCCCAAAGTATACTACTACATAGTGATATACTATAGAGGCGAGCGAGCATGACAGATTCTAGGGAAAGAGGAGCAGGAGGTCTTCCGGTACCGGGAGACTCGGAGAATAAATCTTCGTACTCCTACGATTTAGTTTCTAATCCTAGTCTTCGAGAGTTTCTTGAGCAGTTTGAAAACAAGGTAGTAAAAAACATATCCTCGTGGCCACTACCAGCCACATCGGCCATAGAACACGCCGAAGCTTTAACGGGGTTGGAAGGATATAAAATCTATAGATGTTACGAATTTATACGCAATAATAATGTTATTAAACTTAGTTCTTGGAATTCTGGTAAGAAAAATAGGTATGGATTTGAGAAAGACCCCCTAAGAGCATTTTTTGCATTACTTCACATTTTTAATAAGAATTTATTTAGGAGGGATAAGAAGTATGTTAAATCGCTTGAATCAATAAGAGAGGCACTCGGTTCACACCCACTAGCAGATCAGTTCAATGCACCTAGTCCATCAAGACAAGAAGTAAAACAAGATTCTCTTCTTCCAAAGCCAGTTTCGTTGGTTGAAGTAAGGGCAAAAAACGAGATTGATTTGTCATCTGGAGAATTTTGGGAAAAGCCATTTGGACAAGCGGTGAAAGATTTGGCTATTTCTCAAATCAAGGATAAAACATTTTTTCCCTTGACTAGGTCACAGGTTGCTGCGTTATTGCTATTAAGAGACGGTTATGAAGCGCATAAGACTATCTATGAACTGATTAAAAGCGGGGTATTAAAGAGGGTTGAAAAAGTAAAGGGGAAATACTACGGAATTGGCTTTGAACAAGTGCTTGTGGTAGGAATAGCGCTTCTTCACTTAGAGAGAAATTATTCTTTTGGGGAGGCGTCAGGACAGCTTGCTCAACTGCTAAAGGGTACAAGTCTTGAGCCTTATGTTGGGCGAGCGAATATAACATATGCTAATTTGTATCACCACAACATTTTTGCAGAAAATTCTCCCTGGATTCAGTTTCCTCTTGAACCTAAATTATTAGAAGAGAATCAAAAGCAAGAGAGAGGTCCTTGGTTGTTGCCGAAAACAGACTCTTTTCAAAAAAAAGAGCAAGCATCACCAATAGTTATTCGACCAAAACCCATTGAACAAAAAATAGAAACCCCAAAAGAGAATACACAAATCGAGAAAAGAGAGAAAGAGATTGATGAAGAGGAGGAAGAGGATACTGATGAAGACGAATATGAAAAAAACCCTTTGGAGAAAATACCTACAATAACAACCGACCAATTACGACATTTATCTAATTTAGATAATGAAGAGATCCAGAAAATAATTGATAGTCTTCCGACTACTCCAGAAAATATCGATTTTATACGCCATGCGCCTTTGTATGTGGCGCAAGTTACAATGTTTATTCAGGCAGTAAGTAGACGTAGTCTATCTACCTTCGATCCCAATCTGGAGTACTGCGATGTATTTGTTTTTAAGAACTCGCTTGTTCGATCTATACAATTTATGACAAGATACCCCCAGTTTAAAAATCTTTTTCAGCTATTTCAGGGCGTTAAGCAATTGGTTGAAAAAGATATAAACAAATATTGGTCAACATAATCTATAGTATACTACTATGTAGTGATATACTAGAGAAAGATGAAAAGACTGTATCTTGAAAAAGTTAAAAGACTTGAGAAGCTGTCAAAGGAAAAGCAGGAAGATTTAGTATTTGATTTGGTTAATGCAATGGTTAGCGCAAACAGTTTAGGCGATGCTGCGCTTTTTATTCAAGACTTGCTGACAAAAAACGAAGTTAGAGTACTTTCTAAAAGGCTTCGTATAGCAAAGCTACTGCTTTCTGGCATGACTTATGAGGCAATCGAAAAAGATCTTCATGTAAGTCATGGAACAGTTGCCAAGATTGCCGCATGGCTTACCCAGCGGGGAGATGGATTTAGGAATATCATTAAAAAGCTTCCAAAACAAAAAACAGAGAAACACTGGACAGACTATTCAGATTGGGAGCATTTTAAGAGAAAGCATCCCCTTTATTTCTGGCCAGAGCTTTTACTCGAGGAGGTAATAAAAACTGCCAACAAAAGACAGAAAGAGCGGATTAAAGAAGTTCTAGATAGGGTGGAGGAGAAGAACGAACTGCATAAAAGAATAGAAAAGCTTTTTCGTTCTAAAGTATAGTACTACATAGTGATATACTATAGAGAAATATGAGAATATTGATTATTGGGAGTATGGCGTTTGTTAAAGATATGGTGGATGTTAGGAAACAGCTTAAAAAAATGGGACACACGGCAAATATTCCTTACGGCACAAAACCCCATCTTAAAGACAAAAAGTTTGTTGATAATCTTGAGGCAAATATTAAGTTTTGCATTAAAAATAATGTTATGAAACGAAATTTTGATTTGGTTGCCAAACACGATGCGGTTTTGGTATTAAATAAAAAAAGAAACGGAGTTAATGGATATGTTGGAGTGTCGGCACTAATGGAGATGGCTATCGCTCATCATAATAACAAAAAAATTTTCCTCATGCAGGAAATTCCTCATTTTAGCAATCATCGCTTCGCGCACGAAGTTGCTATCATGCAGCCTATTGTATTAGATGAAGATTTGAGTAGAATTAGATAGAATGTTAAAAGAACTTCCTACAAAAAGTCCTCTGCCTTCAGAAATTGACTTTTCGCAAGGAAAGTTTTGGCAAATACCTCTTGGGCAAGCGGTAAGAGAGTTCACTGTGACCGAGATTATAAATAAAGAAATATCCTTTCCTGTAACTACTGCGCAAACTGCAAGCTTACTTAGATTAAAACTTGAGGGAAGATCCAGCTATTTTATCGCAGGACTTATTAATGCAGGATTGCTTACCGGCGTTGAGAGAGATGCGGAAAGGCACTATATGTTAAAGTTTGAACATGTACTTGATAGTGGGATAGCACTGCTTCTTTTGGAAAATGGATATCCTCTAAGCGAGATAAGAGAAAAGCTAGTTTCTTTGCTTGAAGGGACTAGCTTGTTGTCTTTTGTCGGAAAGTTTGATAATAAAAAAGCTTATACCTACCGCTTACACAACATTTTTGCAGAGGACTCTCCATGGCTTAAATTTCCTCTTGAGGCTTTTCAGACCCAAAATACACCTATAAAATCTTCTAAGCAAGAACCTGATGATAAATTGGAGGAAAATCCAAGAGATAAGTGGGTTCCGGAAGACAAGCGTTTATTGATAATTCCAAAGATTTCTTCCGAATTAATTCCTTACAATAAAGAGAAAATCGAATCATTACTCAATGATTTCAATAATATTCCAGATAATGCCGATGCGAGAGATTATTTGAAATGGTTAATGATACAAAATATAATGTTTGTTCTTGCAGCCCATGAACGACGTTTATCCGAATATGATCGAAAGAAAGAATTTTATACTATTTCTGAAACCAGAGCAGGCATAAAAGCATGTTTTGAAGAGTGGGTTGAATTGGAACAAGAGCAAAAAATTATCAATTTTTTTCATTTATTTCAATTGGTAGAATTGAAAGTAAGAAAAAATACAGATATGTATTGGAGTTCAACAAAAACTGTAGTAGAATAAAAATATGAAAATAGGATTTATAGGACTGGGGAAGATGGGTTCGCGCATGGTTTTAAAGCTTATTGAAGAAGGACATGAGGTGGTTGTTTGGAATAGATCAAAAGAACCAACAACAAATCTCAAATCTCAAATCTCAAATCTCAAAAATACAACTCAAAACTTAAAAATTGGAAAATCCATTAAAGACTTAATTAAAATACTTAAAAAACCACGAGTCATCTGGTTAATGATTCCTGCTGGAGATGCGACGGAGAATGTTCTTGCGGAAGTTTCAAAATATGTTGAAAAAGACGACATTGTGATTGATGGAGGGAATGCGTTTTATAAAGATACAGAAAGAAGATATCAGCAGTTTAAAAAAAGAGGGATTAGATTTTTGGGGATTGGGGTTTCAGGCGGTATTATTGCAGCAAGAGACGGATATCCAATTATGGTTGGGGGCGATAAAAGCGCCTATGAGTTGATTAGTCCAATTCTTGACAGTCTGGCAAAACCAAAAGGCGGACACGAATATTTTGGAGAGGGAGGCGCGGGCCATTTCGTAAAAATGGTTCATAACGGCATTGAATACGGAATTATGCAATCACTTGGAGAAGGTTTCGGTGTTTTAGATAAGGCGCCTTATAAATTAGACCTTCTCAAAATTGCCAAGCTCTATCAAAAAGGAACGCTTGTTTCCGGTTTTATGCTGGATCGTTCTGTTGAAGCTCTCTCAAAAGATCCTCAATTATCAAAAATTACAGGTTATATCAAAGAATCAGGCGAGGCAAAGTGGACAGTCGAGACGGCGAAAGAAGAAGGGGTTGAGGCTGAAATTATTAATCGTTCTTTGGAGTTTCGCAGGCGTTCTCAAAAAGATCTTTCGGTTCAAAAATCATTTTCAGCAAGAATGGTCGCAGCCCTTCGCAACGCCTTCGGAGGACATTCGGTAAGGAGGAAAGACTAAGGTTTTATGTTTCCCAGCGCTGATTGCCTGCATAAAGAATTACTTCTCTTGTTTCCTTGTCTTCCAAGATTTTATCAACATTTTGCAAAAAGCCTTGCCTTTCTTCTTCTGTGTTAGCTCTCATTCCTTGAAGAAATGCATGGGAGTAGGGAATTGGCGCAGAATTTTCTCTTATAATTTGGATATTGTATGCACCAGAATCTTGTGTCAATTTTGTATGCATTATCTCTTTTAGAGATTCCGTTGAGAGATCGCTGGTTTTTATTCTAAGTTCGATTACAAGGCCCTGTTCATCCTCCTTAATAAATAAACCAACTCGGTCTTTGATTGAATGTTTTTCCGATACTATTAGTTCAAATGGTTCGGTGAGAGTAACTTCTTGAGGTGCAGTCTTGGGTTTTTCTTCCGATACCTCTCTAATAATAACTTTATCCGATTTCCGTAAAGCATCGTCTATAAAGGCATTAAAAATCTTCCGCGGTTCAGGACTTTTTTCAAAAATTTGTTTTTGTAACTGCATAACTGATTGTGAAAGCTGTACCGGTATTTCTCCTCTTATTTCTATTTCTCGATTAGGGTTTGCTTTAATATTATCTATGGTTAGCTCTATTAAATCTTTTAATCCTTCGATCGAGAATGCCGTGGTATTAAGATAAACTTCCACTGGTTTCCCCCTTTGATCAACAAGCAATTGTATATTTCCTCTTTCCGGGTTTAATTCTGGATTTGCCATAAAGGAAGATTATACAAGAAGATTTACAAATATGCTATACTCGTTACTGTGCGATATTCAAAATTATTTGGAAAAACAATTAGAGATGATCCGAAGGATGAGGTTTCGACAAACGCGAAGCTTCTTATTCGCGGCGGGTTTATTAGAAAAGAAGTTGCCGGAGTTTATAATTTTTTACCTCTGGGTCTTCGGGTTTTAAATAAAATTTCCGATATAGTTCGGGAAGAAATGAATGCAGCAGGAGGCCAAGAATTGCTGTTGAGTTCACTTCAAAATAAAGCAAGTTGGCAACAGACAAAAAGATGGGATTCTTTTGACGCGCTTTTTAAGGTAAAAAGCCAGTTTGACACCGAGTACGCTTTGGGTCCGACACATGAGGAAGTTCTCGTTCCTTTGGTAAAACAATTCATAAGTTCGTACAGAGATCTCCCGTTATCTCTTTACCAGATTCAGACAAAATTTAGAGATGAAGAACGGGCAAAGAGCGGGATTTTACGAGGGAGAGAATTTTTGATGAAAGACCTTTATTCGTTTCACGCAGACGAGGAGGATTTTAATAAATATTACGAGATAATGAAAAAAGCGTATAAAAAGGTTTATGAAAGATGCGGTTTGAATGCAATTGAAACTCAAGCAAGCGGTGGAGCATTCAGCAAGTTTTCGCACGAGTATCAGGTTATAACCGAGGCAGGAGAGGATGAAATCATTTATTGCTCGGGCGGGGATTTCAGCTCAAACAAAGAAATTTCTCCTGTCAAAGAAGGCAAGCAGTGTGATTTGGGACATGGACCCCTTAAAAGGGCAAAAACAATTGAGGTTGGAAATATTTTTTCTCTTAAAACTCGGTTTTCTGAAGCATTTAATCTTACATATAAAGATAAAGATGGAAAAGAAAAATTAGTTGTCATGGGTTGTTACGGAATTGGCATTTCAAGATTAATGGGAGCAATTGTTGAAGTTCATAACGATGATAATGGAATCAAATGGCCGGAATCGGTTGCGCCGTTTGATGCTCATCTTGTTCATATCGAGGATCCAGGAACAGAACCAATAGTTCAGGAAGTGCATGAAAAGCTCGTTAAATCAGGGATTGAAGTTCTTTGGGATGACAGAGAAGATGTGTCGGTCGGAAATAAGTTTGCGGATGCGGATTTGATCGGAATTCCGATTCGCTTGGTTGTATCCAAAAAAACCCGTAATAAAATCGAGTTTAAAAAAAGAGACGAAGAGAGTTCGGAGCTTCTAGTGATCGACGAAGTAATTAAGAGGATTAAAACGGAAGCGAAAGATTAAATACCTTAGTCCACAAAAGCGCATACACAGTAAAGAAAACCACTCCGGCAAGCACTAAAACCACAGGCGAAATTTTCCCTTTGCTCTTGGAAGCAGCAGCATTTGTTAGAGGTGAGGCTGTTCCCGATGGAGCGTCTGGATTAAAAACTTGAGTGGAGTGAAAAGTATTTTGAGGAGTAGGCGAAAGTTGTGCAGCAGGCGGTTTTACTGAAGGAACAGGGGATGGTTCATTGTTGACTGTCGGAGAAACTGGTGGTTGAGGAGTTGGCGAGGCAGGCCCGCCTAGACTCGGCGAGGCTGGCGGTGGCGGCGGTTGGGCTTGAGGGTTTTGAAGAGGATTGGGAGAAGCAATAGGAGTTTTCATAACTCTTTCGTATACTTCTCTTAATTTCGGGTCAAGATTTGGCAGATTTTTTGGATCCATATTCTTTGGAATTTTTGATGTGGTATTTTGGACTTCTTGAAGTGAGAAATT
>Ga0209515_10008531_pt1 | contig 11929 bp, 10 predicted proteins | sample Subgroupgradi54m_FD_187454 | JGI IMG/M metagenome (GOLD analysis project Ga0209515, IMG submission 187454) | Subsurface groundwater microbial communities from S. Glens Falls, New York, USA - GMW60B uncontaminated upgradient, 5.4 m (SPAdes)... ... | reverse complement strand
GAGCCCGAGCCGCCGGCGGCGCTGCGCCGGGCGCGCGACGTGAAATCCGGTGACAGCACGCTCACGTTCTTCGCTGTCAGGGATTAGGGATTAGGGGTTGGGGATTAGGAATTTGGGAGTTATGGAGAGGACGTGCCAATCCCTAATCCCTGATCCCCAATCCCAGCAGAGGAGCTGATGATGCCTGGTGGGCCGCCGCAAGGACGACTCGCGATTTTTCCCGGCTCGTTCGACCCGCTGACGAACGGGCACGTCGACATCATTCTCCGCAGCGCGCACCTGTTCGAGCGCATCATCGTCGCGGTGCTCGTCAACGCGGAGAAGAATCCGCTCTTCTCGCCCGACGAGCGCGTGGCGATCATCCGCGAAGTGTTCCGCGAGTATCCGAACATCGAGGTCGATACCTTCGCGGGGCTCCTGGTGGACTATGCGCGGCGCCGCCGCGCCAGCGCGCTCATTCGCGGGCTGCGCGCCGTGTCGGACTTCGAGTACGAGTTCCAGATGGCGCTCATGAACCGGCATCTCGAGCCGACGCTCGAGACCGTCTTCATGATGCCGGCCGAGCAATACACGTATCTCAGCTCTCGTCTGATCAAAGAGGTGTTCACCCTCGGAGGGGAAGTCCGGGGACTGGTGCCGTCGACCGTTGAACAATGGATGCGCCGCAAGCAGTCGGCCGTCGGCGCCGCTCGGTAGGGCGGGCCCTTGCGGCCCGCCGGGGGTTTTGACGATGTCCAGCGTCGTTCTCGCACAGCGACTCGCAAATGTGACCGGCTCCGCCACGATGAAGGTGGCGGCGGAGGCCGATCGGCTCAAGCGCGCCGGCCATGCCATCGTCGACTTCGGCGCCGGCGAGCCCGACTTCCCGACCCCGCAGCACGTGAAGGACGCGGCGAAAGCCGCGATCGACGCGAACTTCTCGCGCTACACGAACTCGATGGGGATCCCCGAGCTGCGCGAGGCGATCTGTGCGCAATACAAGCAGCACTACGGCATCGACTTCACGCCGGCCGAGGTGCTGATCACCAACGGGGGCAAGCAGGCGCTCTTCAACACGGCGCTCGCGCTGTTCAACCCCGGCGACGAGGTGATCACCCACGCGCCGTACTGGCCGACGATTCCGGAACAGATCAAGATCGCCAGCGCGACGCCGGTCATCGTCCAGACGAAGGCGGAAGACGGCTTCACGGTCCATCCGGAGAGGATCATCGCGGCGATCACGCCGAAGACGAAGGCGATCATTCTCAACACGCCGTGCAACCCGACCGGTTCGCTGACCGGCGAAACGGCCGTGGGCACGATCACCGAGGCTGCGGTCGCGCGCGGCATCTGGATGATCATCGACTTGTGCTACGAGCACCTCATCTACGACGAGGTGGCGCACAACCTGCCGAAGCTCCTGTTCGATCGCCATCGCGACCGCACGGTGATCTGCGGGTCGTTGTCGAAGACCTACGCGATGACCGGATGGCGGGCGGGCTGGACGATCGCGCCGAAGGAGCTGACGGACGCGTTCAACGTGATCCAGGGGCATTCGACGTCGAACATCACGTCGTTCGTGCAGAAGGCCGCGGTCGTCGCGCTGAACGGGCCGCAGGACGGCGTCAAGGTGATGCTCGACGAGTATCGCCGCCGCCGCGATGCCATTCACGGGTGGCTGACCGCGAATCCGGGGATCAGGTGCGTGAAGCCGCGGGGAGCGTTCTACCTGTTCCCCGACATCTCGGATCTGCTCGCGGGCGACGTGCGCACGTCGGCCGACTTTGCCCAGGGGCTGATCGAGCAGGAGCACGTCGCGGTCACGCCGGGCGAAGGCTTCGACGCGCCGGGCTACCTGCGCATCTCGTACGCGACGTCGATGGAGCAGCTGCGCGAAGGCGCGACGCGGATCCTGCGCTTCGCCGAGAGCATCCAGCCCGTCAAGGCGACCGCCTCACGCTGATACGGGCCACAGAGGCACAGAGACACAGAGTAATTTTGTTTTCTCTGTGACTCTGTGTCTCTGTGGCTTGTGATCCCGAATGTCGTTGCAACCAGCCAGCCGTATCGCTTCGGAGTTGCGGGCCATCGTTGGGCCCGAATACCTCAGGGCGGATCCCGAATCACTCGAGAGATACGGCGTCGACGCGCTTGGCAAGGGCCACCCACCCGACGTCGTCGTCCTTCCCGCCAGCACAAACGAAATCGCGGCGATCGCGCGGCTCTGCAACGCCGAGCGCGTGCCGCTTGTCGTGCGCGGCGCCGGGACGGGATTTACCGGCGGCGCGGTACCAACGCGCGGCGGCGTGCTCCTGTCGATGGAGCGGCTGAGCCGCATCCTCGAGATCGACGAGCTGAACCTGCTCGCGGTCGTCGAGCCGAACGTCATCAACGCCGACCTGCAACGGGCCGCAGAGAAGGTGGGGCTGTTCTATCCGCCGGATCCGGCAAGCCTGAACCAGTCATCGATTGGCGGCAACGTGGCCGAGTGCGCCGGCGGTCCGCGCGCGTTCAAGTACGGCACGACCAGGCGCTACATCCTCGCGATGGAGGCGGTGCTGCCGACCGGCGAAATCATCAACACCGGCTCCAAGGCCGTGAAGAACGTCGTCGGCTACGACCTCACGCAACTGCTCGTCGGATCCGAGGGGACGCTCGCGATCATCACGAAGATCACCGTGCGGCTCGTGCCGAAGCCGGCCGCGAACGCGACGATGCTGGCGACGTTTGGAGGCATTCGGCCCGCGGTCGACGCGGTGTCGGAGCTGATTCGACGGCGTGTGGTGCCCGCGGCGGTCGAGCTGATCGACAGCGATTCGCTCGAAGCGGTGCACGACAACCTGAGCGCTGACCTCGTGCCGCGCGGAACCGCCGCGGCGCTGATCGTCGAGGTGGACGGCACGCCCACTGGCGTCGAGGAGGATCTGGATCGGGTGATCGAGGCGTGCCGGAGCGCCGGCGCGAAGGAGATCTCGCGAGCGGCCACCGAGGCGGAGCGCGACACCATCTGGTCGCTGCGGCGCCAGGTCTCGGTTGCGTTGAAGGCGACCGGCCTCGTGAAGATCAATCACGACGTCGTCGTGCCGCGGGGCCGCGTGCCCGAGCTGTTCGACGTGATCGCGGAGCTGAAGCGGACCTACAAGCTGCGCGTCGCGTCGTTCGGCCACGCCGGCGACGGCAACATCCACGTCAACCTGCTGCTGAAGCCCGGCGACGCCGGCGAGCAGGCGCGCGCGAAAGAAGCCGAGCGCTTCCTCTTCACGCGTGTCGTCGCGTTGGAAGGATCGATCAGCGGCGAGCACGGGATCGGGTTCGCGAAAGCACCGTATCTGCCGCTCGAACTGTCGGCCGACGAGATTGCGTTGATGAAGCGGCTGAAGGCCGCCTTCGATCCCAACGGGATTCTGAACCCCGGAAAGATCTTCCCGTAACCACCGGTCAGGTCTCGCGTACCCATGCTATTCTCCGCCACTCCATGGCAGATAAGACGGGTGCGAACTGGGTCGTCTTCACGCTGATCTTCAAAGAGCGGCAAGGGATGATCAGGACGTCGAAACGGGCCAGACAGGTCTGCGATCCGGACAGCTCTCTCTATGGCCGGTATCTCACGCGCGCGGCGCTCGCGCGCGCGATGTCCCCGCCGCGGGGTGCCATCGCGGAGTGTCGCCGCTGGTTCGAACGGAAGGGGCTGCGATTCCACACCACGCCGAATCCGCAGATCTGCTGGGCGGACGGAAGCCGGCTTGCCGTGCGCAGGCTCTTTGGAAAAGAAGCCGACGCATGGCTGCGGAAGGATCGCTCGACTCCTCCACGCCATCGCTGGCCGCTGCCTCAGGAAATCGCCGGTCTCCTCAAGTCCATCTCGGTCAGCGACTTCGAGACGCAGCGCATGGCGCTGGCCGTCAAGGGACTTCCTCCGGCTGAAACGCCTCGAGTGAATCGGGTGGCGTCGCCAGCGTCCCCAAGTGACCTGTCAGGGATGACCCCCGCGGATATTCGCGCGATCTATGATTTCCCCTCCGAGTGGACGGGAAAGGGCGAGACCATCTTCCTGCTCAACCTCGGTTCCCGCGTCGATGACGAGGATCTGCAGGTGTTCTGGCGCGGGCACGGCATCGATCGGAGCGCGAGCCTCACCGAGCAGATCGACCTTGGCCGCCCAACGAAGCCGCAGGGCTTCGTGCAGCAGCTCGAGCCGACGATGGGAGCTCAGTGGATCGGCGCGCTTGCGCCCGACGCGCGTCTCTTCATCTACAACATCGACAGCGAAGCGGCCGCCGATCCATGGGTCGCGTTCCTCGCGGCCGCAGTGACGCTCGACAAACAAGGCAGGCAACCCACCATCGTGGTTTCGACCTGGAGCCTTCCCGAGCGTGTTTACTACGCGCGGCATGGCCGCGGCACATTTGCCGATTTGCTCGAGCAGGCGGCTGTCGCCGGGGTCACCGTGATCGCCGCGAGCGGCGACTGGGGTGTGTACGACGGCCGCCCCGCCTCCACGGTCGATGACCGCGAGGTGGCGGAGGCTCCGTGGCCCCACGGCGTCTTCCCGTCCGTGGAGGACTATGTGCTGAGCGTCGGCGGAACGATGATCACGTCGAGGCAACCGCTGACCGAGATCGCGTGGTCCGGACCGCTGCCGCCCAACACGCAGTTGCGGCAGTTCTTACCCTTCTCCCGGCTCGGCAGCTCCGGCGGATTCAGCGAGGATGTCGCGGTCCCCTGGTGGCAGGAAGCCGCGCTGAGCCCGAAGGGCATCGCGCGCCACTTCCGTCGCGGGCTGAACCTCCCAGCTGTTCTGCCGTCCGGGCGTGGATACCCCGATGTCGCGCTGATGGCCCAGGGCGCGGCCATCGCGAACCCGTCGGGCGAGGGGCTCGCGTCGGTCGGCTTCGACGCCGTCGTCGCTGGCCAGCGGATTAATTACGCGGGCGGCACCAGCGTTGCCGCTCCGATCTGGTCCGCCATCATCGCGTGCATGAACCACGCGTGTCGAGCCAGTCACCTGCCCCGCGTCGGGTTCGTCAATCCGCTGCTCTACAGGCTGGCCGACACGAAGACGACTCGCGAGCGTCCCTTCAGAGCCATCACGGTGGGGAATTCCGACGTCGAGTTGGACGTGCTCAACGGGGCCGGCAAGCCAACCAAATACCTCCTCGAAGGGTTTTCTGCCGACACGAACAGCGGAGGGTGGAACCCCGTCACCGGTCTTGGAGTGCCGAACGTTCGCAACCTGATCGAAGCGTCGACGCGCGTCGGGCGACGAGGGCGCCTGCGTCGATGACGGCGCTGAACACGTCCTTCATGCGCGAGACGGCTGCCGGGATCGAGTCGTCTCTCGACCCTGGTCGCGTCGAGCGGTTCCGCTCACTCCTCGACGGTCCCCTTGCGATCGTCGCGTCTGGAGGTTCGTTCACCACCGCGCTGCTCTGGGCCCATCTGCACGAATCGGCGGGCAGTCCCGCATGGGCCATGACGCCGCACGCCTTTTCCCAGCGCTTGCTTCCCGCCGGCACGCGCGTGCTGCTCCTGTCGGCGAGCGGACATCATCACGACATCGTCAGGAACGCGGAGCTGTCGATCGAGCGCGGGTACGAGACGCGAGCCGTCACCTGCCGCGCCGGCTCGCCGCTTGGAGAGCGCGTCGGTCGAGCCGCCTCGCCCGACGCCGTCTTCGTGGTCGGGGAGCCGCGGCACGCCGATGACGTGATTGCCGTGCAGACCATCGTCGCCTTCGCCGTGCTCGCCGCGCGGACGTACGCTGGTCCTGGCCCCTGGGCGCCCTGCTTCGAGGGCGATACTTGTGGACTGCCCGCGTGCGTGCCGCGCTTTGTTGTCGCCTTCGGCGCGGGCGCCGCCGAACCCGCGGCGGTGGACTTCGCCAACAAGTGCCAGGAGGCGGGACTGGCCGCGGCGTGGCAGACCGATCTGCGGCACTTCGCGCACGGGCAGTTCATGATGCTGAGCTCGGCCATGCCGGACGCGCTGCTCGTCGCCTTTGCCACGCGATCCCAGCGCATGTACGTCGAGCGGTTTGCGGCCGTCCTGCCGCCCACCACTCCGCTGCATCGGATCGAGGTCGAGACCGAAGGGGCCGCCGCGGCCCTCTCGCTCATCGCGCGCGGGATGCGGAGCTTCGAGCAGCTTCTGGCATGCGGAGGCGGACCGCCGACGATGGCGACCCTTCCCGCGTGGGGCCGGGCGGTCTATGAGCTCGAGCCTTGAGGGCTGAGGTGCAGGAACCCCTTCATCGCCGCCACGCGCAGGATATCGCGGGTCGATCGGCGAATCTCGGATGGCCGCGCAATGTCCGGCACGAGCGCTGGTGCTTCATCCATGAGCGTCTTCACGCAGCGATGGCGGGCAATCGCGTCAACGACGGGTGTCATCTCGAGGGGAATGCTGCAGGGCACAGCCGCCATGCGGTGCGCCATCTGGCCTGTCACGGGTACCAGGTCGTAGAACACGTCGAGCTGCCCGGGGGTCTTCTTCGGCGCGGGCGGCTCAGTGCGCAGGTCCAGCCTGAAGGGGACGACGACGTCCATGGCGCAGCGCGACAGGGCCTTGCTGTTCGGAACACCTGTCTGGTGGAACACGCTCCCCAGATCGGCACCAGTGCCCGACAGGTGCTCAATCAATGATCCGACCACCTCGGGGCTGATCGCCCGCAGCACGGGAAAGAAGCCGGCGGTCGCCATCGTGAACGCCTGCCGATTGTCGAGGCTCAAGCGGCCCGTCCGGTTCACGAGCCGTTGTCCCTCCCACCACCACGAGGCGGCGGCGCGGTTGTTCCCGTAGAAATACCGCGCGAGGGTGAGAAACGACGCCGCTTCGCCTCTGAGGTAGTCGGCGTAGGCGCCCCAGAGCGACGCGGGCGACAGCTCCGGATGCAGGCGTACCGTGTTGAATGTATAGGCGGCTCGATGTCCGCTCTGCAGCGCGAGCGTCACGCCAGACGAAAGGATCGGATCGATGAACACGGCCGAGTCGCCCGCGGCGACCCATCCGGGGCCTGTCGGCCGAGCGGCCCACGTGGACCAATCCTGGCTTGCCGCGACACGCTTGCCATCCGGCAGCACATCGGTGCGAAGCGTCGCGTGGCGCACCAGATCCGCCACCTCCGGACAGGATCGAATGGTGTCCCAGAAGAACGCTTCCAGTCCCTGCGTGCGCAGCCGCGTCGCGAGCCAGTCGCGCCGAGTGACGACTCCCACGGACATGATGTCCGCGTCGATGGGAAAGTACCAGATCCAGCCGTTGTCGACGGTGGAGATGAACTGGGTGGAGCGCGTCCGGGTACCGTTGAACGTCACCTTCCATTCAGCGTTCGACAGGTATCCGTACACCGCGAAGTTGTTCATGTGCGGATCGCGCTCGCGATCGCGCGTCAGAAGAGCGGCCAGCCCGCTGGCATCGAAGACGAATGGCGTTAGGATGACGCCGGACCGCCCGTGATCGTCGTTCCACCGGACACTTTCGATCGCGCCGGCGCGGTCGCGCATGACCGCGGTGACGCGCGTACCCTCGCGGACGTCGGCGCCGAATCCGCGTGCCTGGTCGAGCAGCAATTGGTCGAACTCGGCCCGGCGTACGTTGAACCCGGTGAACGGCGTGTCGCGATGCTGAAGCTCGCCGAGGAGGTTCCGGTAGTCCTGGCCCGTGACGTCGACGATCTCCCCGGCCCCGCCCGGATCGGTCGCCTCGCGCAACCTGAGGAAGTCGGCATTCCAGGGCTCTCGATCCTTGCCCCAGATGAACACGACCCCCATCTTCTTCACGAAGGTGGATCGATCGAGCGCCTCGAACACCTCAAGGTCGCGGAACACGCCGTTGGCGGCCGGAATCGTCGACTCACCGACGTGGTATCGCGGAAACCTCGCCTGTTCGAGGAGGGTCACGGCCACGCCCGGGGCGTACTTGCGCACGATCGCCGCGCACGTGCTCCCGGCGGGCCCGCCACCGATGACGACGCAGTCGCGGCTCTCTACGGTCATCGGCTCTTCCGGCAGACGAGCGGCGAGAGGCCTCCGCCGTTGGCTGGTGTGGGCTCCCGCCGCGCCGTCCTTCGCGTCACGCGCCGGTCAGAATCCCGGATCGGGCTCGCTGCCTCGAACCGGTTTCACGCGAACGCTGCGGGCTGACTCCGGCAGGATCAGGTGCTTGGTGTCCTTCGAGTCGACAACGACGTGGTAGCGCACGCCCTTCTTCGGTTTGAAGCCGTGCTCCGCCAGCACGCCGTTGGGGTCCTGCACAAGACGGTCTCTTAGCGCTCGGTCCTTCCACGCCTGGGTGACCACGCTCCGCCACACCGTCAGGTTGTCTGGCTTGCCCTTGGCCGCTGTTCGGCGCGTGGCCCTCTTGCCGCCCGTCTTGCTGATCGCTTTTGCCATCGGTCCTCCTCGAATGTTACGTGGCGTTCAGGGTTCGCAACTCTCCAGAATCGCGCCCCGCAAGGAGTGCGTCGACCTCGCGGTCGGTGTGCGGCTCGGCAGGGCGTGGCGCGTAGAAGAGGCGGGCCGTCTCGTAGCACGCCTTCGCGACGGCGACGCGCTCCGGCGCGGACAGCTTCGTCACCATCTCGATCGTGTCGGCGACGTGCAGGACGTCGCTGCCGGCGCCGCTGTGCACGCGCAGGCAGCGAGTGGCGTTGACGCCGGGCGGCAATATCGCCTGCACCGCGGCCACGTCGTCTCGACTCTTTTCCGCAGCCAGGCGCTCAAGCGCGTAAGCATACCCCACGCATCCGATCGGATCGTCTGCGTGCATCACCGTGTCAGTGAAGTACTCGACGATGGCGTTTACGGCAGGCGACGCGAGGCGTGCGACAACTTGCTCGGTGTCGTACCCGAGCGCCCGGATGTCGCGGAGCGCGAGCTGGTCGTGACCGCGCTCCTCACGCGTCCCCCTCAGCGCCCACTGCTGGAGCGGGCGCCGTCCGGCGGCGCCGAAACGGCGAGCCGCCAGCGGGAGCAGGCGGGACGTGGCCTCCGTTGTCCGGTAGTAGCCAGCGAGGCGCCAGAGCCAGCGGATCGGAGTCAGGGGAGGAGTCGTGCGGGAGGCTGAGCGGCCGAAGGCCGCCGCTCCGATCGCGCCGTCGAGCAGCCACCGGGTGGTGTCGACGGTGCCCGGCCCATCCATCGCCTCGTCGAAGGGACCAGGCAGGCTATCCATGCGGGGGCGGTGCACCCAGGCGCCGCTGCGGGTCGCCACGACAATGCGGCGCGGGGCGACGCGCGCCCACTCGACGGTCACCACCGGCGCCTCGGGTCTCTCAGTGGCCGTTGATGCACGCGTTCAGCCGCCGAAGACCGGATTCCGGATCCCTGTTCTGCGTGCGAATCAGGCTCCGAAGCTGCTCCAGCGCCGAGCCGTCGAGCACGGCTTCGCGCGCCCTTTCAACGCCGACGTCCCACCGATCGACCTTCCCCATCAGCTTGAGACAGGCCGCCGCGTTGAGCGCGAGGAGATCCAGGACAGGGCCGGGCGTCCGCTCGGCCAGCGTGCGCGCAATCACGCGCACGTTCTCTTCCGCCGTCGGCGCCGCCGCCACATCTTCGTATCGTCCGGGCGAGAGTCCCGCATCCTCAGGCCGCAGTTCGTACTGGGTGATGCGGCCATCCTCGCGCAGCTCCGCGACGAGCGTGGGACCGAGCGTGCTGAACTCGTCCATGTAGCGGCCGGGGTACTCCAGCGATCCTCCGCAGGGCACGAGGGCGCCTCGATAGCCGAGCTGTTGCAGCGCTTCGCACACGAGCGGCACGAGGTCGGGTCGTGGGACACCAATGATCTTGTGGCGCTCGCCGCTGTGGAACCCCATCGGGCCTGCGATGTGCACCGAGGTGCCGCACCGGAGCTGGCTGAGGACCCGGAAGGTTCCGCCGGCCTGGGCCGCGCGGCCGACCACGGACGTGAATCCCAGCCGGCACTCTTCGGTCGCGCGGCACGAGGCGGCGTGATCGACGTCCGGATCGACCCCCAGCATCGCGAAGGTGTCAGCACTCCCGCTGACGCCGGTCATGCCCGGCGCGGCGATCTTGTGCACGTAGACGCCGCAGGCCGCGGCGATAATCGCCGCGCCGCTGGACACGTTCACCGTCTTGAGGGTGTCCATGCCGACGCCGACGATCCCCAGATGCGGTTCGGGCGCGGCGATGCGTTCGGGAAGGTGTCCCTGCCAGTCGTCGTTGTGGCTATCCGCGACGCCGAGGATTTCATCGAGCGTCTCGCCCTTGCATTGCAGCGCCGCGATGAACGCGCCCTGCTGCAGCTCGGGCTGCTGGTTGCGCCAAATCTCGTTGTACGCGCGCCGCGCCTCGTCGCGCGTCAGGTTCTCGCGGCGCTGCAGGCGGACAATCAGACTCCCGAACGATCGCAGACTAGCCTCATCGTGCACACGCGCCTCCTGTCCTTATCACTTATAACCGTGTAACCTCGTCGTCCGTGTTGAGCGGCGCGGCTGTCGACACACCGCCGGTCGTCGAAACGTCGTCGAGACCCAGAAGCTCCGTAAGCGCCGCGACGCGCGGCCGCAGCTGATCGCTGGTCTTCTGCGACGCATGTGGCCATGCGATCCTGACCGCCTGCACCAGCAACTCCTGCGGCACGTGGCCGCCTGCGGAGAGAAGGAGATCGACGGCGTTGATCAACCCGTCCTCCGGCACGCGGCCGCGCTCGGCGACGGCAAACGCGTCCTTGATCCGTTCGACCGCGCCTTCCCAGTTGCCGCCGCGCGCGCGCACGCGCGCCTGGACCACCCGGCATTTCAGCGCGCGCCCCGGCATGTCGATGCCGCGACACTGCCGATACGCCCGCTCCGCCGCCTCGTCGGCCGACTGCAGGTCGCCCTGCTCCAGGTAATGCTCGGCGAGATGATACTCGCTGATCGCCTGCGCTACCCGATTCCCGTCGCGCCTCGCCAGGTCGACGACCGCCTGCTGGTCCGCGATGGCGGCTGCCATGTTCCCCATGGCGGCATACGTCATGGCGCGGCCCGAGCGCGCGGCAAGCGATCCCCATGTCGACTCCGACATCCGGCCGGCGCGCCGGAGGTCCTCTCCGCTGGCCACGGCGCGGTCGAAGATGCGCAGCGCCTCGTCGTAGCGGCCGAGATCCCGCAGCAGGTTGCCCAGTTCGTGGCCCGCCCTCGCAATCGCCGCCGGATCCCCCGTGGCTTCGAGAACGGCCCAGCCCTCGCGCGCCAGCACGACGCCCTGTTCCGGTTGGCCGCGGGCGCGATGACTGAAGCCGCGACAGCAGCGCGCTTCCGCTGCGTCCACGTGCATCCCGCCGTCGCTGAAGCGGCGCTCCGCCTTTGCGTAGCACTCGATCGATCGGTCCCAGGCGCCAAGGAGCCCATTGAGATCGCCCAGCGTCATGGCAAGCCGAGCCAGCCGCTCTACCCGGCGGCGATCGTCGGCTGGCTCGCTGTTGCCGGCCGACAGCCGCGCAACCGCTTCCTCCACCCGGCTCACCGCCTGACGCAGCAGCCCGCGCCATTGGCACGCCGTCGCAAGGTTGTGCAGCGTCTCGGCGGCGATGAGATCGATGGCCCCGGGCACCCGGTCCTGCAGCGCCACTGCGGTCGCGAGGTGTTCGGCGGCCTCATCGTAGGCCGCCATGGCAAGAGCCCGTTCACCGGCGAGGCGCGCAAAGCGGACCGTCTGCTCGATGTTGCCGCTCTGGCCGTAGTGATGCAGGATTCGGGCAAGGTGCCTCGCGGGACGATCCGCATGGAATCGCTCGACCGACTCGGCAGCGAGGGCGTGAAGAATCTGCCGATTCTCGGTCAGGATCGTGCCGTACATGGCGGCCTGCATCTGCGCCGGCTCGAACGCATACATGCCCCCGTCCGTCGACGCAATATGAACGAGGAATCCACGTGCGACCAGCTCGTCGAGCGCCGCTCCCGCGGTCCAGCCTGGAGCGGCCGATCCAGACGCCGGCGCGGCTC
>Ga0209515_10008530_pt1 | contig 11930 bp, 9 predicted proteins | sample Subgroupgradi54m_FD_187454 | JGI IMG/M metagenome (GOLD analysis project Ga0209515, IMG submission 187454) | Subsurface groundwater microbial communities from S. Glens Falls, New York, USA - GMW60B uncontaminated upgradient, 5.4 m (SPAdes)... ... | reverse complement strand
AACCGCATGACCGGCATCGTCTCGCGCGGCGGTTCGATCATGGCGAAGTGGTGCCTGTCGCATCACAAGGAAAACTTCCTCTACACGCATTTCGAAGACATCTGCGAAATCATGAAAGCCTACGACGTGTCGTTCAGTCTGGGCGATGGCCTGCGCCCCGGCTCGATCTGGGATGCCAACGACGACGCGCAACTGGGCGAGCTGCGCACGCTCGGCGAGCTGACGCAGATTGCCTGGAAACATGATGTGCAAACCATGATCGAAGGTCCCGGCCATGTGCCGATGCAGCTGATCAAGGAAAACATGGAGATCCAGCTGAAGGAATGTTTCGAGGCGCCGTTCTACACGCTCGGCCCGCTGACCACCGATATCGCGCCCGGCTACGACCACATCACCAGCGCCATCGGCGCGGCGCAGATCGGCTGGTACGGCACGGCGATGCTGTGCTACGTGACGCCGAAAGAGCACCTGGGCCTGCCCGACAAGAAGGATGTGAAGGACGGCATCATGGCGTACAAGATTGCCGCCCACGCAGCGGACTTGGCCAAGGGCCACCCCGGCGCGCAGATTCGCGATAACGCGCTGTCGAAAGCGCGCTTCGAATTCCGCTGGGAAGACCAGTTCAATCTCGGACTCGATCCGGACACCGCACGCGAATTCCATGACGAGACACTGCCGAAGGACTCGGCCAAGGTGGCGCATTTCTGCTCGATGTGCGGGCCGCATTTCTGCTCGATGAAAATCACCCAGGACGTGCGCGAATTTGCCGCGCAGCAGGGCGTGTCGGAACAGGAAGCCCTGCAAAAAGGCATGGAAGTGAAATCGGTTGAATTTGTAAAAACCGGTGCGAAGGTCTATCACAAGATATAGAAGAAGTGAGCACCGCTACCAAGAAGGGGGCGGCGTGACTGAAGGTTGAACGCAAGGTTATTCCTTGCGCATAGGAAGGAGGCTGTCATGCTTCTGTCCAACGCCAAATCGTCGCATTTATCCCTGGTCGTGGCGGTCACGTTGTTCGTGGCGATGGATCTGGTCGTCCTTGGCATCAACTACGGTATTGTCTGGCGTGTCGATCGGGATGCTCTGGTGATCAATCTGGCTGGCCGGCAGCGCATGCTGACGCAGCGCATCCCCAAAGCCCTGCTGTTGTTGCAAGCGGCACCCGATGGGGAAACCGAGCAACACGCCCTGCATGAGCTCAACGAAAGTACGCGTCTGTTTACCGAGACGCTGAAAGCGTTTCGGGTGGGTGGCTGGGTGACGCGTGGCGATGGCCGTATGACAACGATCCCGCCGCTGGACGGCCGGGCAGTCCGTCGCCTGCTGGATGCAATGCAGACACAGTGGGATGCAATCGAACGGCCGGTGACACTACTGAGTCATCCAGCCCCAGAGCTACCCAGGCCTTCATTCGAGAGCGTCGCGCAAGTGGCCTTCATGCATACCCCCGCTTTGCTCGATATCGCCAACCAGCTCACGACGCATATTCAGGCACGATCAATGCAGCTCACACGCAATCTGCGTGCGATCCAGACGCTTGCGTTCGGGCTGGCGTTGGTAAATTTTCTGATCATCCTGCGCTTGTTGCGGCGCCGTTATCTGCTGGCCATGCAGGGACAGGAATCGTTGCGCCAGCTGATTGACCAGATTGGCGCTGGCGTTTGTCTGCTGAACGAGAAGGGTGAGATTATTGCAGCCAACAAGGCGGCCGGTGTGCTGGTCGGGCGTGCGCCGGAGCATCTGCGCGGGATCCGCTTCGAACATCTGCTGACCCGGGAAGAGAACGTCTGGGTCAGCCGTTTGCCGACCGGGCGGGTGAAGGCGATTGATGTGGTGTACGGTGATTTCCGTGATCCTTCGGCGCACCGCTCTACGCAAGCGCCGCGTACGCGCGGATCGCTGGTCACTTTGCTGGATGTCTCTTCGCGCCATACCGAACGCAACCTGCTGCGCCATCTGGCCAATCATGATGCCCTCACGGGTTTGCCCAATCGGCGCTTGCTTTACGATCGCACGGAACAGGCACTGGCGCAGGCGCGCCGCGCTCATAGCAAGGTGGGTGTCGCGTTGCTGGATCTGGATGATTTCAAACCGATCAACGACCTCTATGGACATGCCGTCGGGGATTTGATTTTGCGCCAGGTGGCGGAGCGACTGTCCGCAGCCGTGCGCGAAGTCGATACACTGGCGCGCGTGGGTGGTGATGAATTCGTCGGCCTGTTTCCGGGCCCGATTGAAGAGGATGAGTTGAGCAATCTGGCGGCGCGTTTGAGCGCGTGTTTTCAGGAACCGTTTGATGCCTATGGGCAGCAGATCATGATGCACGCCAGTATCGGCCTGGCGGAATATCCGGCCCACGGAGGAACCGTCGAAGCACTCCTGATTGCGGCAGACCAGGCCATGTACAAGAGCAAGCATCGGCAGGTTTCACCGGAGTGCTAGGGAAGTACGGATTTATTCGGGGAATGACGCTCTGGCGATAAATCCCCGCTTCCCCGGCAACCTCTCGTGCGGGCCATTTCCATCGCCTTCCCAAGTCTGAAATAATGCGCCCTGATTGCTTTGAAAACCGGTTGAACTTTTGTTGGAGATGATTGTGTCGAGGAAAAAGATAATTGCTGGAAACTGGAAAATGAATGGCGGTCTGGCCGCAAATCAGATATTGCTGATAGCGCTGCAAGCGGCAACTGACAATAATTGCGAAATGGTCGTGTGTGCCCCGTTCCCTTATTTGCCTCAGCTCCAGCAGGAATTGCAGGGGCGTGTGATCGCCTGGGGCGCGCAGAATGTCAGCGCGCAGACGGCGGGTGCCTATACCGGTGAAGTATCGGCAGAGATGCTGCGCGAGTTTGGCTGCAGCTACGTGATCATCGGCCACTCGGAACGCCGCACGCTGTATGGCGAAACCAGCACTCAGGTGGCGGCGAAGTTTGTCCGTGCCCAGCAGGCCGGCTTGATTCCGATCTTGTGTATCGGCGAAACCCTGACCGAACGCGAAGCCAATCAAACCGAAGCGGTGGTGGCCGAACAACTCGATGCCGTGCTGACAGCGGCGGGCATCGCTGCTTTTGTCAATGCGGTAATTGCGTATGAACCGGTGTGGGCGATTGGTACCGGCAAGACCGCCACGCCGCAGCAAGCACAGGAGGTGCATGCCTTCATTCGCGCCCGTCTGGCCACGCACGATCAGGCCGTGGCACAGCAGGTACGGATTCAATACGGCGGCAGCATGAAGCCGGGCAATGCGGCCGAATTGCTGTCCATGCCCGATATCGACGGCGGCCTGATCGGCGGCGCGTCGCTGGTGGCGGAAGATTTTCTGGCGATTTGCAAAGCGGCATGATGTTGTGCTTTTTGTCGGTAACTGCAGCGAAAAGGAAACACTGATTTACCACGGAGAACACGGAAAAAACATTAACCGTCAAGGCGTCAAGAAAGGCAAAGACGCTTCGCGTTTCTTGGCGCCTTGGCGGTGAAGCTTTAGTCTTGTTTTCTCCGTGGTGAAAATGGTTTTCCACTGCATCTCTGCGGTAAGCAGTTCTGCTTGGAGGTCAACATGCTGGAGAAGCTGATCGAACACCGCTTGCGCAAGAAGAAGGCTTCGTTGAAGGAGCCTTTGCCTTTGCAGGTGCAGTTGCCGTCCGGTACCGTGGTCCGGTTTTCGGAGCATCCGCGCATGACGGTGGTGCTCAAACGCAAGCGTGCGCTGTTGGCGTTGCTGTCGCCCTCGCTGGCGCGCATCGGTGAGGCCTACGTGGAAGATGCGCTCGATTTTCAGGGCGATATCGAAGATATTACCGCGTGCATCACTCGCCTGGTCGGCGTGGATCGGATGAAGACGCTGGAAGGGCGCCGCCCCAGTCTGGCTTCGCGTTTGCTGGCACATACGCGCAGACGCGATCAGCGTGCGGTCGAATACCATTACGATGCCTCGAACGATTTCTATCGGCTGTTTCTGGATCAGCGCATGGTGTATTCCTGCGCCTATTTCCAGGAGGGCAAGGAAACACTGGATCAGGCGCAACTGGACAAGCTTGATTACATTCTCACCAAGGTCAACCTCAAACCCGGGGAACGCTTGCTGGATGTTGGTTGCGGTTGGGGTGGGCTGCTGATTCGCGCAGTGGAGCGCGGTGCCACTGCGGTGGGGGTGACACTGTCGCAGAATCAATATGACTATTGCCGACAATTGATTGCCAAACATGGTATGCAGGCGCGTTGCGAAGTGCGTTTGCAGGATTACCGCGCTATCCCCGAGCGTGGCGGCTACGACAAGATCGTCAGTGTCGGCATGGTTGAACATGTCGGGCTGAAGAAATTGCCGCAGTATTTCAACATCCTGGAAACCTTGCTCAAGGATGACGGCGCCATGCTGCTGCACGGGATTACCTCCAATAGCGTGAAGTATCGCGATGTCGGTGCGGGCGCCGGCCGCTTTATCAACCGCTATGTCTTTCCGGATGGCGAACTGGTGCACGTGTCCCATGTGATGCGTGAAATGGGTGCGGCCGGGCTGGAGATTATCGACGTCGAATCGCTGCGTCGGCACTATGCCAAAACGCTCACCCACTGGTCGCATCGGCTCGAAGCGCATGCCAACCGCGCGGTCGAGCTGGTGGGCGAGCGGCGCTATCGCATCTGGCGCGTCTATCTGGCCGGCTGCGCTTTTGGTTTCAGCCAGGACTGGATCAATATCTATCAACTGCTGGCGCGCAAACGGATGCCCGGTGAAGACAATCCGTTTCCAATGACGCGCGAATATATGTACACGCAACACGGCTGAAATGGAACCCTGTTCCGCCGGCACAGTCGTACGCCAGCATTCCAGATAAAACCCAAGCACGCAGGCGCTGCATGAAATTCAAATTCAATATCAACGTGCTGTCCTCGCTCGCGCTGGTGATGGTCGTGGTCGGCCTGTTGTTCTGGTTCTTCTGGGGCGGCGCAGCGGCGCCGCACTACCGCAGCGCCAAAATCGAGCAGGGCAATCTGGCCGCCATGGTGTCGGCGTCCGGCACGCTCAATCCGGTTGTTTCAGTCTCGGTCGGTTCCCAGGTGTCCGGGCAGTTGAAGGAAGTGCTGGTGGACTTCAACTCGGTGGTCAAGGCGGGGCAGTTGATCGCGCGCATCGACCCGGAGACCTTCGAGTACAAATTGCGTCAGAGCGAAGCCAATGTCAATGCGGCGCGCACGGGAGTACTGCGCGAAGAAATAAATCTGACCCAGGCCTTGCGTGATGCCGCGCAGCGGCAATCTCTATTCGAGAAAAATTTTATTTCTGCGGCCGAGCGTGACAAGGCCAAATCCACTGCCGAGGTCCAGCAGGCGATGGTCGATTCGGCGCGGGCACAGCTGGCCGTCATGCAGGCGCAGCTGGCGCAGGCGCGGGTCGATCTGGCGCGCACCGCGATTCGCGCGCCGGTCGATGGTGTAGTGACCCGGAAAAACATCGAACCGGGTCAAACCGTGGCCGCCAGTCTGCAGGCGCCGGAATTGTTTGTGATCGCCAAGGACCTGCGCGATATGCAGGTGGAAGCGTCGATCGACGAAGCCGATGTTGGCCGTATCCGCGAAGGACAGGCCGCCACCTTCACGGTCGATGCCTTTCCCGGCCGCACCTATCGGGCGCAGGTGCGCCAGGTGCGCAAGGCCGCACTGAATGTGCAGAACGTGATTACCTATGTCGTGGTGATTACCGCGCGCAACGAGGATTTGCAACTGCTGCCCGGCATGACCGCCAATGTACGCATCACCACCGATCAGCGCGAACATGTCCTGAAAGTCGCTAACGCAGCACTGCGCTACCGCCCGCCGGAGAAGGCTGCCGAATCTCGGACCAAACCGGCACGGGCCGCACACAGCAGCGGCGCGGGGCATGCGCGTATCACCGTGCTGGAAAACGGCAAACCGAAAATCCTCAATGTGCAACTCGGCATTTCCGACGGCAGCATGACCGAGATTCAGGGTGAAGGCATCGCTGTCGGCACCGAAGTGGTTACCGGCGTGGTAACGCCGAATGGCACAGCTAAACCGGCTTCCACCGCACCGCGTTTGGGTTTATAGCCCCATATAGATGTTACGGAAGAATGGGACAAGCGATTGGCAACCTCCAACGCAGAGACGCAGAGGGCGCAAAGAACGCAGAGAAGGGCGCGTTTGTTTTGCTCGGCGAGTCTCTGAGTCCTCTGCGTCTCTGCGTTGGAGGTTGCTTGTGCTCTTTCCCCTATTGATATCGCTATGACGGCACTGATCGAAGTCCACAACCTCGGCAAGGAATACATCCTCGGCAGCAATCGCGTGCAGGCCTTGCGTCAGGTGTCGCTGTCGATTCGGACGGGTGAGTTTGTGGCGGTGATGGGGCCGTCTGGTTCGGGCAAGTCCACCTTCATGAATCTGCTCGGTTGCCTGGATCGTGCGACGCGTGGCGATTACTGGCTGGCGGGCGAGAACGTGGCCGCGCTGGATGCCGACCACCTGGCGGCGATTCGTAACCAGCGCATCGGTTTCGTGTTTCAGAATTTCAATCTGTTGCCGCGCACGACCGCGTTGGACAATGTGCAACTGCCACTGCTCTACAGCAGTGTTCCGGCAGCGCAGCGAGTCCAGCGTGCGCAACAGTGTCTGCAGCAGGTCGGACTGGGCACGCGCATGGATCACATGCCGTCGCAACTGTCCGGTGGGCAGCAGCAGCGCGTGGCGATTGCGCGCGCGCTGGTGAATCAGCCCGTGCTGATTCTGGCCGATGAACCAACCGGCGCACTCGACTCGCGCACCAGTCTGGAAGTGATGAGCCTGCTGCAGGATTTGAATGCGCAAGGCATGACGATTGTGCTGGTGACCCACGAGCACGATATTGCCAGCTATGCCGGGCGCAATATTCTGTTCCGCGATGGGGTGGTGGTGAGCGATACGCAGAACGCAGCGCGTTCGGCGCGCGATGATCTGGCGCAGCTGCCAGTGCTTGCAGAATCAACGGCATGAAAAGAATATTTCACCACGGAGAACACGGAGAACACAGAGAGAACCTGCCCTGCTTTTGATTCTCTCCGTGTTCTCCGTGGTGAAAAAGTTTTTGCCGTTCTTCTTCTCTGGAAAGATTGAACTTGAATTTTCTTGCGACATTACGTATCGCCCTCAATGCCTTGCGCATCAACAAGCTGCGCTCGGCACTGACGATGCTCGGGGTCATCATCGGGGTGGCGGCGGTGATTATCATGATCGCCATCGGTCATGGCGCGCAGGCGCGGGTGGAAGAGCAGATCAAGAGCCTCGGTTCCAATCTGATGATCATGTTGTCCGGCTCGACCACCGCCGGTGGGGTGCGCCTGGGTGCGGCTGCGCAGCAACGGCTGAGCGAAGACGATGGCATTGCCATCATGCGCGAAGTGGCGGAAGTGCAGGTGGTGGCACCGACGGTGCGCGGCACCGGGCAGGTGGTGCTGGGCAATCAAAACTGGGCCACCCAGATTCAGGGGGTGACACCGGAATATTTTGAAACGCGCGAATGGAATGTGATCAGCGGCCGTGCTTTCGATCAGAACGATATGAGCGGCGCCGTGAAGATCGTGATTCTCGGTCAATCGGTGGCGCAGCAATTGTTTGGCGATGCCGATCCGGTGGGCCAGGTGATTCGCGTGCGCCGCGTCCCGTGCGTGGTGGTTGGCGTGCTGGCGCCGAAAGGGCAGAGCATGAGTGGTCAGGATCAGGATGATATTGTCCTGCTGCCACTCAATACCGCGCGCAATCGCGTGCTGGGCAGTAGTCAGGGCGCGTTGCGGCGGGTGGGTTCGCTCCTGATCAAGACGCATGTAGGTGCCGACATGAAAGCGGCGGAGGACAAGATCCGCGCCCTGATGCGCCAGCGGCACAAGGTACAGGATGGTGCCGAAGAGTCGATCACGCTGCGCAATCTTACCGAGATGCTGCAAGCACAGGAATCGGCCAGCCGGGTGATGACGCTGCTGCTGGCGGCGGTGGCGTCGGTATCGCTGCTGGTGGGTGGCATCGGCATCATGAACATCATGCTGGTGTCAGTGACCGAACGCACCCGCGAGATCGGTTTGCGCATGGCGGTGGGCGCGCGGGCACGCGACATCCTGCAACAATTCCTGGTCGAGGCCATGACGCTGTCGCTGGTGGGCGGTCTGGCGGGCATCGCACTCGGCATCGGTGGCGCGGCCCTGGTGGCACACCTGGCCGACTGGCCGACCGCGTTGGAGCCGCTGGCGATCCTGCTGGCGATCGGTTTTGCGGCGGGCATCGGCATCTTCTTCGGCTACTACCCGGCACGCAAGGCGTCGCGGCTGTTGCCGATGGAGGCGCTGCGCTACGAATAGGCCAACAACGCCCTGAACCCCCCTGAAAACCCCCTGAAACCCTTTGATACCGTGCCCTCAGGTAAGCCCGGCAGTTGCCGATATAGCCGCATCATGGTGTTTTATCAAGCGATTGCGAGGGTGTAATGGGGAATGTGGAATCAAAAGCCGGGTTTGGCACTGGCGTGGTCGGAGCACTGTTGCTGCTTGGAGGGCTTGGTGCCTACTTCATGCAAGTGCCTGTATTGGCGGTGGTGTTGCTCGCGGCGGGATGTTTTGCGCTGGGCTGGTGCGGGCACGGTCTGAGGTCGGCGCACGCTGCTGCGGCCGCCACGGTAATCGTACGGGTGGAACCGGATCAGCCGGTGGCCCCTCTGGTGCAATCCTGTCATGAGCAGTTTGGTCAGCTCGGCCAGCAGCTGGGGCAGCTGGGCGGCTTGTTCGGCAATGCTTCGGGTGAGCTGTCTGCTACCCAGCAGGAATTGCGTGATCTGGTGCAAGCCCTGCTCGACGCCGTGGCGCGCAACGAACATGTGCAACAGACCCAGGGCATCGAACGCTTTGCCACCGAAGCGCAGGAGATGATGCAGGCTTTTGTTGGCACCATGACCCAATTGCAAGGTTCGACCGGCGCGATGTCGTCGGAGTTTTCCTCCATGTCCGCGCATGTCGGTGAAGTAGTGAAACTGCTCAATGATGTGAATGGCATTGCCAAGCAAACCAATCTGCTGGCGCTCAATGCCGCGATTGAAGCGGCGCGCGCCGGCGAAGCCGGGCGTGGTTTTGCCGTGGTGGCCGATGAAGTGCGCAATCTGTCGGAACGCACCACGCAATTTTCCGCCCGCATCGGCGAGAAGATGCAGGGCATTCACAGCGCGGTCGAGAAAATGAATGGCGCGGCGCAAAAAGGTGCCGGTATTGATGTGGAAAAAGCACGCGCGACCGAAGCGCGCATCATGGCGATGTGGAATGAAATGATGGAATTGAACGGCCGCGTCGTACAGCAAGCCGGCGAGGTCAGCAAACTATCCCAGCGCGTCGGCGAGAAAGCCCGTGTCGGCGCCGTGTCGGCGCAGTTCGATCAAGCCTCGCAGCGCCTGATCACGCAGGTGCGCTCACGCCTGGGCGCAGTCGAGGGCGCATTGAACGCCTTGCAACACGCGAAAATATCGCCGGAGGCCAACCTGCCGCGCGTAATCGACCACCTGCGCGGCGAGGTAGCGCGCATTGCCACACAGTGAACAAGGCAATGATGCGTCAGCACTGACGCATCATGTTTTGCATTACTTCTTGCAGGCCGCCAGGCGACGGCAGACCCAGGCATCGACCGACAGTTTGCCGCTGCCAAACGCCAACACCACCAGCAACAGCGCGCCCCAATAGAAATGGCTGTTGATGGCGGCCGGGCACTCGAGCTGGAACAGTACGGGGTAGGCAATCACCGCCATCGCGTTGACAAAAAACAAGCCCAGCGCGCCCAGCCGTCCGAACAGTCCGAACGCCAGCAAGACCGGAAACAGCAATTCGCCCGCAGTGCCCAACACGGCGGCAAGTTCCGGTGGCAGGAGCGGGACCGAGTACTCGGTGCGAAACGCTTCCAGCGCGTTATCCCAATGCAGGATCTTCTCCTTGCCGGACAGGAAGAACACCCACGCGACATACAGGCGGATCCCCAGCAGCACCAGTGCTTGCAGATACGCATCGAGATAATGCCGGGCGCACTGGCCCCAGCCCATGAGCTTGTGGCACAACCCCTTATTGCAAAGTGCGTGATTGGACAGCATGGTCTTCCCTCCTCAGTAACTCAGTAAAACAAACAGTTCGGCAGAAAATGCCGTGGCGAGCGCCTGATCGGCAGCGAAGTGCTGATGGCGTTCCAGCGTGTGCAGCACGGCGCTTTGCAAATCATGGCCCTGCTGCAATTGTTGCAGGAAAAACAATTGATCGGGCGGCAAGCGTGTGACGCAGACCCGATCGCCCAGCCGGTGGACCAGCGCCGCTTCGGCCTGATCGAGCTGAATGTCAATCGCGCTGGCGTAATCGGACTGATGCTGCTGCCAGATGCTGGCAATCGGATAGATCGAATCGAGCAACGTCGCGCCTGCCTGCAGCGTGAAGCGCAAGGGCCCCACCTCAGCAGCCGCGAACCCGGACAGCGCCGGCACTGCCAGCGCCGCCTGATCAGCGGCCCCATAGGCTTGCTGCACCGCCCATTCGAGCTGCGCCACATCGTGCAAATACGGCAGATCCTGCGTGTGCGCAAAAGTGGCAACGAAGTCGGCGAAGGCCGCGCCGTATTCATGCAGATCGCCACGGGTCGAAGGATGTTCCTGCCAATAGGCGCGTGCCAGCGCGGCGAAGAATTCCGTGCCAACGATTTGTTCGATCACCGGGTAGGCAGCCTGCAAGGTTTTGGTGACCGCGGCCACCACGTTGCCGCGATAAATCGCCAGACGGTCGATAGCGATTTCCTGCGCTTGTGCAAACATGGGCGCGGCTTCCTCGGCCTGGCGGCTGGACACAAGAGCGGCACCGAAAGTGGTTTGAGTCTCAGCGAGACTCGACCATTTTTCAATGCATTTTTCAATGGGGTCAGACTCGATTGATTTTTGATCGGATGATCTTGCCCGGGCAGACGTAGCCGCAGACTTTTCAAAGTCTGACCCCATTGATGAGGGCGTTTGCAAGAATGCACGCGCAACACTGGCCTGCTCCAACAGCGTTTCCAGCGCTGGAATATCCGTATCCCACTCAATCAACGTCGGCATTGCACCGACATGCTTCAACACGCGCCGATACAAATCCCACACGCCAGCACACACCACATCGCTGTGTGTGTCGATCAGGCAATCGTGGCTGCGGGTGTGCCCGGCCAGATGGATTTCGCCGATCGCCGGTACCGGTAATTTCTCGATCAGCGGCCAGGGGTCGTAATCGAAGTTATTGGCGTTGACATACAGGTTGTTCACGTCGAGCAAAATCCCGCAGCCGGTGCGCTGCGCAAGTTCAGCCAGGAAGGTGAACTCGTCCATATCGGTATTTTTGAATTGCAGATAGGCCGACAGGTTTTCGATCAGGATGCTTCGTTGCAATGTGTTTTGCACATGGTCAACACGTTCAGTCAGCAGATCAAGGGCTTCCTGCGTATAGGGAAACGGCAGTAGGTCGTTGAAATGCGTGCCGCCAATCGCACCCCAGCACAGATGTTCTGACACCAGCGCCGGTTGAATGTGTTCGACCAGACCTTGCAGTTTGCGCAGATGAGGGTCGCTACGCGTGTCGGCCGAGGCCAGCGACAGCCCCACGCCATGCAGACTGATGGGATAAATTTCGCGCGCACGTTCCAGCACATGCAGGGAAGCTCCCCCCGCGTGAAAGAAATTTTCGCTATGCACTTCCAGAAAATCCAGCACCGGACGCCGTTCCAAGATGTCCCTGTAATGCGGCTGTCGCAGGCCAATACCGGTGCTGGTGGAGGGAAGCATGATCAGTGGTCAATGCGTGACGGGTGATAGATGACAAGTGACAAGTGACAAGTGACAAGTGACAAGTGACAAGTGACAAGTGACAAGTGACAAGTGACAAGTGACAAGTGACAAGTGACAAGTGACAAGT
>Ga0209515_10008529_pt1 | contig 11931 bp, 14 predicted proteins | sample Subgroupgradi54m_FD_187454 | JGI IMG/M metagenome (GOLD analysis project Ga0209515, IMG submission 187454) | Subsurface groundwater microbial communities from S. Glens Falls, New York, USA - GMW60B uncontaminated upgradient, 5.4 m (SPAdes)... ... | reverse complement strand
TTTTATTTGCATGAACCTCCTTTTCTGGCTAAGCTCCAACAAATTGGCGAATATGTTTCAACCAAAATTACCGATTTATCGGACGAACATATCGGCCAGAAGCTGACTTTGGGTGGGGTTATCACTGATGTTAAAAAGGTTTTGACTAAGAAAACTCAGAGCGAGATGGCATTTATAAAAGTTTCAGACGGAGTTTCTGAAATTGAATGTGTTATTTTCCCTCAAACATTTGGAGCCTCTAAAGAGTTCCTGTACAAAGATGCGGTAGTTTTAATTTGGGGGCGGATTGATAAAAGAGAGGATCAATTGTCTTTGGTAGTGGATAATACCTCCTTGTTTGAGCCTGAGAATGCCCAGAAGGTGGAAAAAACTGTTGAGATACTGGTACCAAAAGGTTCAGGGGTTGATGTTTTGCAGCAGGTTAACCGGACACTACGGGGTTTTCCCGGGGATTCCAGGGTGGCTTTGCTTTTGCCAAATGGGGCCGATGGTCCACGCCGGATGGTCCTGCCATTTTCTATTGATCCGGACGTAGGCTTGGAAACTCAAATTAAGGAACTGCTAGGAGAAGAGGCATTTAGGAGAGTTTAGAAGATTTTAGCGCCCCTGCATTTTTAATACAGTCGGTACCGTCAGGGCGAGTAATTTGAGGTCTGCAGCAAAGCTAGCTCTTTCCCCGTACATAACCTCAAGTCCAATTCTTTCTTCCATGGTTAGGTTTTGAGATCTTCCTAAAACAGTATACAAGCCAGTCACACCGAACTTCAAACCCTGCTGAAACATTTCGAATAATTCTTTATAAGGTGATGTATATTGATTAGGAAGTGCATAAGTTTGCCATTCAGAGGTTGATAATTGACGTGGACCAACTAAGGTTAAGTGCCCTAAGAATGTGTTCATAAATTGGGGTGTTTCATCTAGAGAAGTTGCTCTGATAATTCTTCCTGCCCTGGTCACCCTAGGGTCTTTCTCAGTTAACTTGAATTGATGGAGAGGTTTACCTTTTGCTACCTGAGCCTCCAGTAGCTTAGCATTAGGGATCATTGTTCTCACTTTCCAAACATGCGTAGCCTGACCTGTGGCCAAGTTCTCTACTCCTGCGTCCAGAAATGGCCAATGGTTATCTTGAGCTAGAATCACTGTGCCAAGAGTAGCCATAATCGGTAAGCTGACAGCAGCTGCCGGTCCGGAAACCACAACGTCCAAACTTCTTTTTAAGCCACTTCTTAAATAATCTGGCCCTTGTAATTTAGCTGGAGTTCCCATTATGGCCTCGGCTCTGCGCCGAATGGTTTCATCTAATTCCATGTTACTGTTCTAAAATAAGCTTGTCTATAATACCAAAATCGTCCGCTTGTTCTACAAAAGCTTCGAATAATAAATTCTGTTTGGTTTTGGAGAAGAATTTTAGGATTTCCTCCGACTGCACCCAAACAGTTTTTCTTTTACCAATATACTCAGGATATGAACACGGCTGCATTAAGGCGTCGCCTTGCAAGGCGACGCCTTTTAGATTCAAAGCCTGTTTGTGGATGTAGCGAGTTAATTCAAGAAGCTGTGATTCAGTTTCAATGGGTACTGCTTTATAGGTGCCTTGCCAGAGTTTTCCCACACGCTCGTATTTTTTATTAAAATACATAGTATATCTTGTACCAAGTGAGTTCATAAATTTATCCATATCGTTGGCATACTTTTGATGGATTAGAAAGTGGAAGTGATTGGGCATTAAACAATATGCAATTAGGGTAATATTCTCAAAGAAATTGTTTAACCGTAGTGTTCTCAGTACCTGGTCTCTTTGAACAGTTGAAATGTTTGGATCTGACAACCTCTTTAGAAGGGAAGCCTTATCTTTTAGTGAGAGGTACTCCTTAATATAAGAAAGCATCACACCGTAGTCTTGTTCATCCATGAAGGTTTTTCTTTTTTCAACGCCACGGTTATAGATGTGATAATAAGTATTTTCGACGTATGGCTTCCTCGAGTTTTTCGCTGGCATAGGAACAATTATACACCATTTGGGCAATGCCTTTAAGGCGACGCCTTTAGGAAGCTTGCGAGATGAGGATGGATATGTTAATATCAATTCATGATTTCAGGGAAAGTTAAAGAAACTGACATACATATTGGAGATACTATTCGTGTTCACTCTCAAGTCATTGAGGGAGGAAAAACCAGGATTCAAATTTTTGAGGGAATTTTGATCAGATTCCGTGGCCGTGATGTAGATAAGACCTTTACTGTCAGAAAAATTGGGGCTGGGTCCATTGGGGTTGAGAGAACATGGCCTGTTAACGGTAGATCCTTGGTTAAACTGGAGGTTAAGAAAAAAGCCGGTAATGTCAGAAGGTCCAAACTTTATTACCTTCGGGACAGAATTGGCAGAGAAGCAGTTAGGGTTTAACCCCTGAATATTTTTCGAACGCAGTGAGAAAATACTTCTCGCTTCGCTCGAAGAATATTTACGTGATCACTCCCACACTCAATATCGAGCAGAAACTATGGAGCTCAGGATATAGTTATATTGCAGGGCTAGATGAAGTCGGGCGTGGCTCCTTTGCCGGACCGGTGGTGGTTGGAGCAGTTATTTTCCCCAAAAATTGTCAACTTATTAAAGGAGTAGCAGATTCAAAACTTCTTAAACCAAAACAAAGAGAGAAATTATCAGTTGTGATCAAGGATTGTGCTTTAGCCTGGGCAGTTGCTGAGGTACATGTTACGGTTATAAATAAAGTCGGAATTGGCAAGGCCACCCAAATGGCCTTTAGGAAAGCCATAAAATCTCTAGATAAACTTCCTGATTTTGTATTAATAGATGCATTTTACATAAAGCATTTAAATAGAAAGCGTCAAAGGCCGGTAAAAGGTGGCGATAAAATCTGCGCTTCAATTTCAGCCGCATCTATTATTGCCAAAGTCCATCGGGATAAGTTAATGAAACAACTTCACCAAAAATATCCTCAGTACGGTTTTGCCAAACATAAAGGTTATGGTACCAAAAAGCACAGGGAGGCTATAAGTGCACATGGTCTATCCAAACTGCATAGAAAATCATTTCATCTGGAGAAGTTTTTAAGTCCATGAGTAATAAGGATACCGGAAATTATGGGGAGGATTTAGCCTGTGAATTTTTGAAAAAACTTGGGTTTAAAATTCTGGAGAGAAATTTTAGAATTAGAGGAGGAGAAATTGATATAGTGGCCAAGGACGGCGAAACTTATGTTTTCGTAGAAGTCAAAACCAGATACACTCATGAATTTGGATTGCCCGAAGAGAGTGTCACTCCCTGGAAAATTAATTTCTTAATTAGGGCTTCACAGTTTTATCTTTTAAAGAAAAAATCAATTGATCAACCCTTTAGGCTGGACGTGGTCAGCATTGATCTGAGTGATGGGCAAAAAATAGAACACTTTAAAAATATTACTGGTTGACCTATTGACAATATATTTCCAATTAAGTAAATTAAAATTATGTCCTTAACAGATGATGTTAGAAATGCTCTGACTTCGGTTGTTTCCGGAGCAGGCGATGTGGTATCAACCACACAGAGTGTGGCTAAAGAGAACGTGGTCAAAGCAGTTCAGGGAGTTGGGGGAGTGGCAACCTCAGGATTGTCAGTTGTTTCAGAGGTGGTAGATGGCGGCGTACAAGCTCTGTCCAGCGCCGGAACTTCTCTGACAGATGGCGTGGTTGGGTTAGTTAAGGGAGTTGTTGAAGGGGCAAAAGAGGTGGGGGTTAGCACTACTGATGCAGCAGGGGAAGCGGCCTCAACGGTTGTCAGAACAACCCATCATGTCGGAGGGGATATTGGGGGGACAGCAGTGTCGGCAGTTGACGGAGCAATTCAAGCCGCCGGAGAGATTGGCGGAGACTCGGCAGAATTGGCCAAAAACGCTGTCATGGGTTCTCTTAAAGCTGCCGATGAAATTGGATCAGAGGCCGGAGGGATGGTTAGAAAAGCACTTCTGAATGCTGCAGCTTTGCCTCACGAAGTCATTGACGCCCTGGTAACAGGAAAAACAGATTAGCTTTTCTTTTCCGTTACGGCAAAAGGTATTTCTTCCCAATCCTTAACTTTTCTGATCTTTTTATTAAGCTCCCAAACTTTTTCCAGCAAACTTAAATCGACGTTTTTCTCTTTGGCAAAACCCAGGAGAGCCACCATGTCTTTTGGAAAACACTTGCCGCCAAAACCTCTGGCGGTGGTGACATCCAGGTGAGAGTTAAAAATTCGATGATCAGCCGTTACCATGGCTTTGACCTCTTCATATTTAATACCCAAGGCTTGGCACAACTCATACATCTGGTTGGCAAAAATAACTTTCATGGAAAGATAAGTGTTGGCCATATATTTGACCATTTCAGCGCTGGTGGGATCGGTTTGAAAAATTTTCATACTGGGAAATCTTTGTTTGTATAAAGCCACCACCCTTCTGGAAACTAAGTCATTGTTGGATCCGACAATGGTTCTATCGGCATTGACAAAGTCCTCCAGGTAATTGGCCTCGGTTAAAAACTCCGGATTAAAAGCGAAGTGAGCTTTTGGATATTTTTTGGCCAGCTTTTCAGTAGTTCCGGGAGTAACTGTGGATTTGATGACGATAATTTTATCCGTCCCATCTGTCAGCGGGGCAATTTTATCAATCATTTCATCAATGATAGATAAATCAATTCCGGACTCATCAGCTTTCATTGGGGTGGGGAGGCAAATAAAAATAAATTCGGAAGTTTTAATAACTTCTTCTAAAGGGGTGCTTTCCTTAAACTTGTCATAAAATTTAATTTGGTATTTATCTTTAATTTCCGGCCTGGAAAATCCATAGGCCACAGCTTGTCCCACAATGCCGTATCCAATTATTCCAAGAGAGGCCGGAGTTGTCCAACTGTCTGACATAATAATCCATTTTACCACATATTAAAATCAGGGTATAATAAGTTTATGTTTACTCAAGAAGATGAAACAACAGGATCGCCAGAAGATGTTTCTTTCCACGATGCACCTAGTGTAGATGAAGTAGCGAATAAATTACTGGAGAAAGAAAATCTGGCTATGCTGAATCGTTTAGGGATTAGCGAGAAGGGAGTGAGGGATGCGTGGGATATTGCGCGTGATTTATCAAATTATTCAAATGAGGATTATAAAGAAAAACATGAGAAATTTAGAAAACAGTCTGGAGATTTTTTGAATGATAAATCACACCTGGCAGATCCAGCCAGTTCCAAGCTTCATTCATATGCTCTTTCTCAAGGTTCTGATTATGTTATGGTCAATATTGCCGGTTCTGAAAGCACCGTTGCAAAAGTTCAGGATCCAGATGAAAAGTTATTAAATGACCCAAGTAACACCGGGAAATTAAAAGTTCACATCCAGGTTCCGGATAATTTTGTTCCTTTTGTTGGGTTATTAGCTGGAATAGCGCTGCTTGCTTCAGAAGGCAGGGCCAGATCGGGAGGTGATGAATCTTTTGGAACTGTCAGCTTCAAACTCTGGACCAGTTTTAGGAGTAAATGGAAAGCTGAAGGCGCCAGGATTGTTTTGTATATAGATCAACCCTTGGAAAAAAGATTTAAAGACACTATTGATACTGTCACGCCGCTTTTAGAATTAATGGACATTGGAGGGCTAAAGCATGAAGCCTTTGAGGATGATGATGTTATGCCGCCGGTTTTAAATACACCAGTAAAGAAAGATGGCAAACCAGTTCCCAATTTGTATATGGCATTTGGACACTCCATGCTTCGAGACGAAATGCACAGAAGAGGAATAATAGGACAAGTTTTTGATGAATCTAAAAATTATGCCATCCCCAGAGGCTATGATCTCTCCAGACTAGAAGGAAAAGTCTAAGCCAATTACTTGTAACTTCAGCCTCAAAAAGATATAATTGTAGATGGTCCGGTAGCTCAACGGTTAGAGCAGTTGCCTTTTAAGCAATTGGTTCGGGGTTCGAATCCCCGCCGGATCACAAATAAAAATGAGTAAACGCATTTACCTTTTTTTAGCTTTTCTATTTTTGGCAATTTTATTTTGGGTATTTTTTCAGTCCTCCCAGAATTCCCCAACTGTTAACCAATCTCCGTCTCCAGCCCAACCTCAAGCTTCACCTTCTGCAAGCATCAGTTTTGGCCATCCAACTAAATTTTCAAACTGTCAGTCCATTAATGGTTTGCCGGATAAAAACTGCACTCCCGGCGCAATTGATCCCAAAGTGATTCAGGAAAATATTAATCAAACAATTTGCGTCAGCGGATATACAAAAACTGTCAGACCGCCGGTTGAATTCACCAATACTTTAAAGCTGGAACAAATTAAGGAATATAATTATTCCGACACTAATCCAAAAGATTATGAGGAAGACCATTTAATATCATTGGAGCTGGGCGGGGCTCCCTCAGATCCGTCCAACCTTTGGCCTGAGCCGGGTTCTTCTCCAAATCCCAAGGATAAAATAGAAAACTTATGCCATCAAAAAGTTTGTGATGGCCAAATTAGCCTCAAAAATGCCCAGTTTCAGATAGCCACCAACTGGGTTACAGCTTGTCAGTAAACTAATTCTTGTAACTGCAGATTAGAAAAGTTAAAATTTGATAATGAAACTGATTATTTTGGGAATATTTGCACTGGTTCTGATTGCTCTGGGAATTGGGATTCTGCTTGGGATCTGGAGAACCTGGAAAGTTCAGAGCAGTCCGCTGCAAGCTGATTTTTTAAAAGGAAAAGTTCCATCAAATATGGATGGATTTTACAAGGGGACTGTTACAACTATAAAAACCAACTGGCAAGGGAAAAAGCTTGATGCTTCTAACTCCGCCGGGATTAATATTTTTAAAGAGGCTGATGGAAATCAGGAAAGGTATCCGTTTAAGACCTACACAGGAAAAGGATTGATTGATAATAGGGATGTTTTGAAAATTGATTACAGTGATAACAAAGATCCATGGTGGCTAAAATTTATTTTGGATGAACTGGTAGAAACTTCACCCAATAAATATCTTGGCAAAGTTCATATTAAAATCTTTCCTGGGATAGGGTTTTCCCTAAGCTACTTCCAACTGGAAAAATGATTTATTGGCTGATAATTCCCCTAACCTTTACCTCGATAGCGCTTTACCTGAGTTTATTTCTTTTTAAAACCGATCCCTTAATTATTTCCATCACTTTGATAATGTCCTTAGTTTTATCCGTATTTTTTTCTTTAAGGATGTACAAAAAGGAACTCCCTTTACTGGTGAGACATCTTTTTAGCATAAAGCAGCTTCCTCAAACAAGTTTAATTCTACTTTACCTATTAATTTTGGCGGCTATTTTATCTCCAATGGTTTTGACTAAAACAATTGATAATTTTACTTTTGTTCAATTCAACGGACTGGAGGACTATTATAAACACCTATATACAATAGTGGCTATTATCCAAAAAGGGATTCCGCCCAACCACCCGTATTTTCCTCCGGATTCCATGAGCTATTATTTTGGTTACTATACAATTCCGGCCGGTCTTTCGATAGCCCTGTCCCTACCGCCAACTGTTAGTTTATTTTTCTTCGTCTTAATTACTTATGGGATAGCTTTAACTGCCCTTACTTACATTTACAATTTACATCTTAAGGGGATTTTTTTTCGCTTAAGTGCCCTATTACTTTTTTTTGTCGGAGTTGGTGTAGACGTTATCCCCATATCGGCTCTTTTAAGTGGAAATATTAATAATCTAATACGGAATCAGGTTTTTTTAGGTGACAGGGGCTTAAGGGTAGTCAATACATTTATGACCATGATTCAATCCCCCCAGCATTTTCTGGCAGCGGTCTTAACGGTTGTACTTTTTCACCATCTTTTTAGGGAAAAAAATAATTTGCTGGTAATGGTTCTGCTCACAACTTTTATTTTACTTAGCAGCAGCTTTGTAGCAATGACCTTATTAATATGGTTTGCCGTCACTTTTCTACTGGTACCCAAGACCAGAAAAATCTTAATAAAAACAACTCTCTCAAGTGCCTTAATTTTCCTGCCAACATTGAGTATAATTTCAGGAAAACAAAATTTCTTCTATTTAAACAAGTTTATGCCGTATCCATTTATTAATTCACCGATTGAAGTTATTAATTTTTTAGTAAATACCCCAGTAACTGTTTTTATGCAATATGGCCCGATACTTTTTATCTTGCCGGTGATTTTTTTCGTTAAGAAGTATTACAAAAGCAAAGAAAATTCAATCATTTTTTTGGGACTGCTGGTACCTTTTTTTCTAACCTGGATTATAAAGAGCTATAACTTTAACGATTTTTCAATGAGACTAAATACCCCGGCTTACCTGTTGGTACCGGTGATTATTTTATACTTTCTCGGAGGAATCAAAAATAAATTGGTTAAAACAGGGCTAATATTTATCATCTTAGCTACTTTATTAGTTGGTTGTTTCGCCTTTTTTGTCGAGTATAAATATGCCTGGGTTTCCAGAAAGATTTTTCATCCGGAGGTCAGTCAACTCATTTTGGAGATCAGAAAATTACCCAAAAATATCCAACTATCTGCTTTGGAAAAAGATGACTGGGTCTATTTGATCCCACCTTTAGGTTTTAGAGACATTTTGGTGCCTCATTTGTGGGATAGTGCGGTCTCAACATCCGGAAAAATCGGCAATGAGCATAGTATTTACGAGCAAATGGCCTTTAATTTATTTTTAAATCCAACTTCCGGTACCAGCGAGGATGATTTAATAAATAAGAGGAATTTATATTTTAGTCAATATGCGGATTATTTTAATATATATGGCTTTGACAGTTTACTTGTTAAAAATGGTGTTTGGGTCAAAAATGGACAAAACCCGCTCAAGGTTCAACTTGAGGAATTAATGGTGACTCCTATGGCCATCACCCCCAATTTCACACTTTTTAAAAGACCAGAGATTATCTCTAAACTGAAGAGTAATAAAATATCTGTTGATGAGAGTTCAGGAAATTTAATTTTAATAAAGGAGAGCAAAATAGTCCTGGAGAAAGGCCTCTATTTTCTAACCTCTTGCCAAATAGGTTCAAAATTTTTGGAATTTGAAGATTACTATGAAATATTTAATGTTTATCAGTTTGAATGTGCAGGTAATTTATTTTACCAGCCGGATGAAAGAGAAATTAAAGTATCCGGAAGGACTAATATTACCCAGCTAAAAGCTTACCGCATTAAAATATCACCTAAATTGGAAAAATGATCCCTAATCAGCTATAATTTTAAAGTTGCGGCGCGTTCGTCTAGTGGCCTAGGACGCCTCTCTTTCAAGGAGGAGATCATGGGTTCGACTCCCATACGCGCTACTCTAATTCCACGCATAATTTCTGACAGTTGAAAAAAGTACATATCTAGGTATATACTTTCTACACTATGGATCATACTAAACAAATGCTTCAGGCTATTCTTAGCGGACAAAATGCTCTTAAACAGGAATTGGTTAGTAAAATTGATAAAGTTGATCAAAAGGTAGATGCACTCGATCAGAAGGTTGACAAGCTCGGTGAAAGGCTGGATGGAAAAATAGACAGCGTTGAGGAAAGATTGACGAAACGATTAGATAATATTGGCAGACAACTGGCCTATTTGGAGGATGATGCTCCAACCAGAGAAGAATTTGACGGTTTAGAAAAGAGAGTAGTCAAGGTGGAGCAGAGATCCACGCCAACTTCGTAATCGAATTAAACATCCCCTGGCGGCTACAAAAGGACAATGGAAATTTTACATTTATAGAGTCTTAGGCTATACTCCCTCTGGAGAGGGTAAAAATGGCTCAGGAAGTTCCAATTGAAGATATCAAATATGATGAAAAAAACGCCAGAGAGCAAGTTCAAATTGCAACCTCTCTAATTACGGGATTAAATTCTGGCAGCAGAATTCTAGATTTGGGGTGCGGAAGCGGGAGACACTATTTAGAGTTGGCAAGAAGAGGTTACCCAAGAGTGATTGGGCTGGATATAGACTTTGCAGATACGTTTTTACTTAATCATTGGCAATTGGGCATTAGGAAGTTAGGAATAGCTCCGAGATTTGTTAAAGGAGACTGGAATAGTTTACCATTTAGCGCAGCAGCCTTTGATTATATCATCATGTTCAACGGGTTTGATGTAAATCCAGACAAGCTTCGAGAAGTGAGCAGAGTTCTTAAGTCTGGGGGGCAGTTTGTATTTAACGGCTCTGATGGTGATGAGTTGGTTCGCATTCACCAAACCGAAGGTACTGAATACACAAGGAATTATCAGATTCCTGATCCCAGCGATGGTCAAATTGCCGTTGCCCGGATTATATATCGGTTAGATCAGCCAAATCAGATTCGGTATCAAAAGCTAGAATGGTTTAAGAACGATGAATTCGTAATTGGCTATGATGAAACCTGGGAAAGGTATTCTACATTAGAACAACGGAGAGAAATGTTATCCCAATTTGGCCTTAGTTTAGAAACCTTTTATCCTGTACCTGTGCAAGCAGGTCATGTACAAGCAGACCCAACAGCTTATGTGTCTGCTCATAAAATATGAATCCGGAATCACCGAGTGCACTCGCGTTAGCATATGCTACACGTTCCCGCCGAGAGTTAGACCAGTCTTCGGCAATTCTTGCTGAATCGGCAGGACTGCCAGATCCGTCTCCTTCCTTAGAAGTAAGGGATCGTGGTATCAGATTAAAAGCTGAAATGCTGGATAAATTAATGGCCGCGGGTGATAATCGCAGTGTCAGAATAGCTATTCTAAAAAACTACCATTACTTAATGGGTTCGTCCCTGATTGCAGATAAATTATCTCAAGAAGCGCAAGTGCTCTCAGCAGAAGGCGATGTAGAGGGAGAGGGTTTTGAACAGGCATCACGAAGTTTAGCAGAAAGAAACAACGATGTTATTCTTGACGAAGAGACGCTTGAATATTCATATAATCATATTCTGCGGCAAGTGGAAAATGCCAGGATTATTGCAGCTGAACATGGAGTTAATCCGGAACAGGCATTTGAGGATGATAATTTATATGAAGAAATTATTAGGAGATCCTACACTCCGACGGAGTTTGTAGTAAGAACCCTACATTCAATGACTATTGCCACACCTCAAGCTCTAGCCGAATTTGTTGTTGATATGTGGTTGGCACTGGAGTCAGGTCCATCTAGGCCTAATGTAATGATGTCCTTAGATCCTAAAGAAAAAGAAGAGTTTGTGAGCGAGGTGTTGCGTTCAAGGCCTGATCTAAAAGAGATGGTAGAGGAGATTGCATTAAACTCCAATAGAGCGATGGGGCAGAGGGTTCTTGGCGATATACAAAGATTTTGGGGATCGGAAGCTGTTAACATGTTGGATCCAAAACTGAGGATAGCCATGCTTTTCCCCGAGGATATTTAGAATAAGTCAGATTACTGTGTTAAAATATCCACATGTATTTTGGCTTCAACTGGGTGGATTTGGTTATAGTTTTACTCCTTATTTACTTTGCATTTGAAGCTTACAGCCGCCCGCTTCTTCTGGAATCCCTAGACCTGGCAAGTTTTATTCTGGCCTTAATTTTTTCCTTTCGGTTTTACAACTTCCCGGCGGATTTTATACAAAAGCAATTTAATTTGCCCCATGGATTATCCCTGGTAGTTGGTTTTATGATAGCCTGGTTTTTCACGGAGATTCTTTTTTATCTTTTGTCCCGGTTGATTTTGCCCAATATTCCGCGCTTTAAGCTTCCCGGCAGTGAAGTTTTATCAATCATTCCGGCCCTGCTCCGCGGGTTAGTCTTTGTCTCCCTGATCTTAGTTTTAATCGCCACTTTTCCGATTCAGCCTTCTCTTAAAAAAGATGTTAATCAATCCAAAATCGGCAGCTATCTCCTGGGCAGAGCTTATCAGCTGGAACAACCGGTCAAACAGGTATTTGGCGGCTTAACTAAAGATTCGCTGACATTTATGACCATTGAACCAAA